>OFMI01001040.1_pt1 | contig 19356 bp, 17 predicted proteins | sample 1541741 | NCBI WGS metagenome assembly OFMI01 (sample SAMN04209219, study PRJEB22552) | human gut metagenome | biome: gut; material: feces | host: Homo sapiens | place: USA: Oklahoma | reverse complement strand
TGAGGTGGGGGTGGAATCCACTGTCGTCTCACTGGCCGGGTCCATTCCAGTGCTTTTGCGCCCCGGCGGCGTCACCAAAGAACAGCTTGAAGCCGCTTTGGGCTGCGAGGTGCAAATGGCCCATGCAGTGCTGCACGGCCTGCGCGAGGGCGAGACAGCGGCCTCGCCGGGCATGAAATACAAGCATTATGCGCCGAAGGCAGAAGTAACGCTGGTAAAAGGCGCATTCCACGCATATTGTAATTATGTGGCTGTGCATGCGGGGCCGGGCGTGTTCGCGCTGTGCTATGAAGGCGAGGAAGCCGCACTGTGCGTGCCTGCTGTTGCCTATGGCCGGAAGGAGGACGCAGCCAGCCAGGCGCATGCGCTGTTTGCAGCACTGCGGGAGCTGGACCGGCGCGGTGCCCGCACCGTCTATGCGCGCTGCCCGCGGGAGGATGGCGTGGCGCTGGCGGTGTATAATCGTATTTTGCGCGCGGCGGCGTTCCGGGTGGTAGAGGCATGAAAACAGTTGCTATTACAGGCCGCTCGGGCTGCGGTAAAAGCACCGTGGCGCAGTATTGCCGCAGCAGGGGCTTTCCTGTGCTGGACGGCGACGCCGTGGCACGTGAGGTGACGCAGCCCGGCAGCCCATGCCTTCCGGCACTGGCAAAGGCGTTTGGCGCCGATATTCTGGACGAGGACGGCGCGCTGCGCCGCGGCGTACTTGCACAGCGGGCATTTGCCACAAAGGGGGACGCCCGCCGCCTGACAGATATCACCCACCCCGAAATCGTGCGAAGGCTGCTTGCGGGTGTGGCGCAGGCGCGCGCTGCGGGCGCGAAGCTTGTGTTTGTAGACGGCGCCGTTATCGTGGGTGCACCGTTCGAACCGTTCTGTGACGCTATTATTGTGGTGCGTGCGCCGCAGCAGGTGCTAGAGCAGCGCATTATGCGGCGCGACGGCATTTCGCGGCAGGCCGCACAGGCCCGGCTGGCCTCTCAGCTTGCGCAGGAGAAGCTGGACGCCGCGGCTACCTTTCTTCTGGACAACACCGGCAGCGAGCAGGCTTTGCGGGCCCAGGCCCGGGCCGTGCTGGAAAACCTTCTAAAAGAGGGGATGAAATGAGCAAGCGACGCAAGCGTTTTTTACTTTTGGCTCTTTTGGCTGTATGCATCTGCGTGTTCCTGTTTTTTGCCCGCGTGGGCGGCAATATCTGGCGCGCTGTTTACCCGCGCACCTACCGGACGTATGTGGAATATTATGCGGATAAATACGGCCTTGAATATGCGCAGGTGTATGCTATTATCAAAACGGAAAGCGGCTTTAAGCCGAACGCGCTCTCAGCCGTAGGGGCGCGCGGCCTGATGCAGATTACGGAAGAAACGTTTGACTGGATTAAGACCAAAATAGCCCCCAGCGAGCCCGTCACCTTTGACGATTTGTATAACCCTGAGGTGAACATCCGCTTTGGAACCTATTACCTGCATTATTGTATGGAACGGTATGCCGGAGACCTTGCCACGGCCAGTGCGGCCTACCACAGCGGCCAGGGCCTTGTGGACCGCCTGCTGGAGGACGCGCGCTATTCCGATGACGGTGTAACGCTGCACACCTTTCCATACGAGCAGATGAACCTGTATGTGCACAAGGTGGAGCGCAATTACAAGAAATATCAGGAGCTTTATACCTGACATGGCTTGCAAATAAATGGAACAGAAAGGAAGCAGAAACAATGGAACAGAAAACTGCAAAAGAGCTGGAGGAAGAGCTGCTGTTCAGCCAGCCGCATATTTCAGACGGATGGCCTGCCGCACGCGAAGAGGCAGAGGCCTTTTGTGAAGACTACAAGGCGTTTCTGGACAAAGCGAAAACCGAGCGTGAGGCCGCCGCAGAGATAGAAAAACGCCTTGTGGCGGCAGGCTACCGGCCGTTTGACCACATGGAGAAAACCGAGCTGAAGCCGGGAGAAAAGGTGTATTACAACAACCGAGGCAAGGCCATTCTTGCCGCCACTATTGGCACGCGCAGCCTGGAGGAGGGCGCGCATTTCATGATAGCGCATATCGATTCGCCCCGGCTGGACCTGAAGCCTAACCCTTTGTATGAGGACGGCGGCCTTTCGCTGTTCAAAACGCATTATTACGGCGGCATCCGCAAATATCAGTGGAGTGCCACGCCGCTTTCCCTGCATGGCGTTGTGTATAAACGCGGCGGCGAAAAGGTTGAATTCTGCGTAGGCGAGGCGCCGGGCGACCCTGTGTTCTGTGTGACAGACCTTCTGCCGCACCTCAGTGCAGACCAGAACCGGCGTCCCCTCAGCGAGGGCCTGAAGGGGGAAGAGCTGAACATTGTGGTGGGCAGCATCCCCTATGCCGGAAAAGAGGCGAAAGAGCGCATCAAGCTTTATACCATGCAGCTTTTAAACGACCGTTACGGCATTACGGAGCGCGACTTCACCCGCGCTGAAATAGAGGCCGTGCCGGCGTTCCGGGCCGTGGACGTGGGCTTTGACCACAGCATGATAGGCGCCTACGGGCATGACGACCGTGTATGTGCATACACGGCTCTTCGCGCCGAAATCGACGCGAAGGCGCCTGCCTTCACTACGCTTTGTGTGCTGACCGATAAGGAAGAGGTGGGCTCGGAAGGCACGACGGGCCTGCAGGGCGATTATACCTTCCATTTCCTGAAGGCGCTGGCGCGTGCGCAGGGGGCAGATTATGAAGAGGTGCTGCGCCGCTCGGTGTGCGTGTCGGCGGACGTGAACGCCGCGCTGGACCCTACGTTCCCGGACGTACACGACCCGCGCAATGCCGCCCGTATGAACTGCGGCGTGTGTCTGACAAAATATACGGGTGCGCGCGGAAAAGGCGCCACGAACGACGCCAGCGCCGAGACGCTGAGCTATGTGACGAACGTATTTGACGAAGCGGACGTTGCATGGCAGACGGGCGAGCTTGGCAAAGTGGACCAGGGCGGCGGCGGGACTATTGCCAAATTTGTGTCGAACCGCAATGTGGATACAGTGGATATCGGCGTGCCCATGCTTTCGATGCATGCGCCGTTCGAGCTTGTGGCAAAGCAGGATGTGCTGATGACATACCGTGCGTTTTTGGCCTTTGCCACGGCCAGGCAGTAAGCTTTTACATCATTGTGCAGTATGCAGAAAAGGCGCCCGCTGGCCGTATGGCCGACGGGCGCCTTTTGCAGTAAAACCGGCGGCACGGCCGGCAGCTGGCGAAGGCTTAAGGTGCAGCAGGTGGCAGGGCGCCCAGTGATTCATGCAGCCATGCAGAAAACCGCCCAAGCTGCCCTGGTGTGTGAAAGTAGTGCTCTGCGCCCGCAGCCGTTTGGATGCGGCAGGGGAACCTTTGCGCAAACGCCTGAAGGGCCTGCGGCCTGCAAAGAAAGTCCTCGCTTCCGCGCAGGATATAGGTGGGTGTGGCCCACATGCAGACGGGGTTTTCTCTCAAATAGCATAAATCAGACCAATACAAGGCCTGCCCATTAGGCAAAAGCAGCTTTTTCTGGCTGCGCAGCACCTCCTGCGGAATGTGGAACTGTGCCATCATGTCCTCTACCATATGCGCCATATCCAGCACGGGGGAAAGAAAAAAGGCGGCCTCCAATGCTTCCTTGCGGCAGGCAAGAAGTCCGGCATAAGCCCCCATGCTGCACCCGAACAGGGCCAGATGAGGCCATTGCAGCCTGGCGTATTGCATTACGGTTTCAAGGTCTGCCGCACAGTTGCGCATGGTACAGGGCCAGCCGTTCTGTGCCCTTGCGCCGTGCTGCGGCAAATCGAAGCTGAGCACCTGCCATCCGTGTGCCTGTGCAGCCTGTGCCAGCAGCACGATGGGGACATCCTTTTTGTGGGACATGCTGCCGTGCGCGGCAACGATGCACCGGCCCGTGGGCACTCCCCACACGGCGGCCGGGATACGCCCTGTTTGTATCTCTACCTCTTCACAATACATGGGGTGCGCTGCGCTCCTTTCTGTTTGCCAGCGCCCTGCCGGATAATCAAGGGTGCTACTATTTAGTGTAGCACAAAGCACGCCCCGCTGGCAATATGGCTTTGCTGCCGCCTGAAGCCGGTGGCCCACGCAGACAGGCAGGCGGCCTTTTTTGTGTTTTGCCAGGCGTACGGCTTGCTTTTCACATGGGGGTATGGTACAGTCATCTTATCATGTTTGCCTGCGCGCGGAAGGCCCGTGCACAGGATATGGAAAGGGTGGACAGGCATGCAGAATATCGGTTTGGAAGATTTTCTGGAATACAGCTTTCTCTCCAGGCTTCAGCTTTCGCCGGACGGCTCGAAGGCGGCCTTTGTAGTGAGCAGGCAGGATAAAAAGGAAAATAACTATGCCGCGGACATTTATCTGGCACACTGTGCAGAACGCAGCATCACACGGCTGACGCACACCGGCAAAGAGCACGATTTTGTATGGGACGGCGCAGACACGCTGCTTTTCCCATCGCGCCGCTGTGAGGCGGATGAGCCACGGCGTTTTTATCACAAGACGGTGTTTTACCGCCTTTCGCTTTCCGGCGGCGAGGCGTGCCGGGCTTTCGAGGTGCCGTACGATGTGAAGGAGGTGCGCCCCTGCGGCGACGGTGTGCACTATGCTATGGCAGTGCGCCTCGACCATACAAAGCCGGACCCGCGCACCCACACTGTTGAAGAGTGCGAGGATGCAGAGGATTATATCCTTTTGGAGGAAATGCCCTTTGCCACCAATGGCGAGGGCTATACCAGCGGTGTGCGCATGGCGCTGGCCCTGTATGACGCCAAAGCAGACGAAACAAGGCTGCTCACGCAGCCACAGTTCATGCTGGGTGCCTTCGAGTGGGCTGGACAGCAGCTTGTATATACCGGCCATGCGTATACAAAGGTAAAGGCGAAAACAAGAGGCATGTATGCCTACGATATGGCCACGGGACAAACGCGCACCCTGGTGGAGGACGGCACGCTTGCCATTTATCACATTGGCGTAACCGGGGGCACTGTGCTGTTCACTGCGTCGGACCTGAAGCAGTATGGCAGCGCCTCCGGGCAGGATTTTTACAGGTTGAATCTTTCGGGCGGCAGATGTGAAATGCTGCTGGCGCACGAGCTCGTGCCCGGCACAAGCCCCATTACCGACAGCACCTACGGCGGCGGCAGCGGCTTTGTATGCGGGCAGGGGGCCGCGCACTATATTGTGCTGGACCGCTTTGAAAGCCGTCTCCGCAGCATAAATTCCGCCGGGCGGCAGTACGAGGAGCTGGCGTTCTGCGGCGGTATTCAGATGTTCGATATGCGCGGCGGCACCACCGTGTTTGTGGGCATGGAAAAAAACAGCCTGCAGGAGTTGTATGTGCTGCAGGATGGCAGGGCTGTATGTATTTCGGCCTTCAACCGCCCGCTGCTCTCGGCACGTGCAGTGCAGCCCGTGCATTATACGCCGTTTACAAACCGTGCCGGGCAGCAGATAGACGGCTGGGTGCTTATGCCTGCAGGCTATGAAAAAGGGAAAAAATATCCCGGCATTCTGGAGATACACGGCGGCCCGAAAGCGGCCTACGGCGAAGTGTTCTTCCACGAGATGCAGGTGCTGGCGGGGTGCGGCTACTTTGTGTTTTTCTGCAACCCGCGCGGCTCGGACGCGCGCGGCGTGCAGTTTGCGGATGTGCGCGGCAAATACGGCACCATCGACTATGAGGACTTAATGGATTTCACAGACCATATCCTTGCGCATTACCCGGACATCGACGCCTCCCGCGTGGGCGTGACGGGCGGAAGCTATGGCGGCATCATGACGAATTGGATTATCGGCCACACGCAGCGCTTTGCCGCAGCCGTAAGCTGCCGCAGCGTGGCAAACTTTGTAAGTGATTTCGGCCAGTCTGAAATAAGCTATGACGACGACCTCGCTTTGGATTCCAAGCCCTGGGCCGCGCCGGAGCTTTTGTGGAGGGAATCGGCCATGCCGTATCTTTCCGGCTGCAAAACACCCACGCTGTTTTTACATTCCACCGATGACCATACCTGCTGTGTGGAACAGACGAAAGAGCTCTTTACTGCCCTGACGCTTCTTGGCGTGCCCACGCGGGCGTGCCTGTTCAAAGGGGAAGACCACGAGCTTTCCCGCAGCGGAAAGCCGCGCCACCGCGTACGCCGCCTGAAAGAGCTGGTGCAGTGGATGGACGCATGGCTGAAGCCGCAAAGCGGCGGCGCAGTAAGCAGCTGAAATGCGCAGCGGGCATGCCCTGTGTGAAGAGGGCCCCGGCAAAAGGCGCACCGGCGCAGAAACCCATCGGCTTTGGCACCTGACGCACGCAAACAGCCCGGCAATCCGTCTGGATTGCCGGGCTGTTTTTGCACGCATTCCTTCAAAATCGCCCGGCCAAAACTGCACAGCACCCCTGAAGCGGCAGTTCTTAATGCAGAACAGGGAAGCTTTCCGCAGGCGTCCATTTGGGAGGTTAAGAGAATCTGAAGAAGCTGTGCACAAGAATTGCCTTTTAGGGGTGATGGTTTCTTGCATCAGCGCTCCTTTTTATAATGCGGGGCAAATGAAGTTGAAAATTATATGTTTTCCAGAAAGTTCCACAAAAAATTACAAAAAATGCAGGCTTATTACCCGTATTTTACTTTCAAAACAGACGGTATATGTGATATGTTATATGATATAGACCTGCGGGCATTTCACAGACGGCCCGGTGTCGGGGACGGAGAAATATGAACGCAGAAACATCCTTTTTTGCGGCGCTTGCCATCTATGGGCTGCATATGTATATGGCAACTGTGCTGCTGGTGCTGCCCTTTGGGCAGCGCCACAGGCCAAGCTATTGGCGCATCGCGGTTTATTGTGTCACCGCGGTGGCCTTCTGTATGGTGTTCTTCTGGCCTGCGTCGCCTGTGGTAAACATGCTGCCGCCGGCTGTTTTACTGGCCGTGCACGGGCTGCTGATGCTTACAGGCTTTGGCGCCGCCTTCTGGCTTACCAAAGCGCAGCTTTGGCCCATGCTGTTCGTCTCCGCACTGATGGGGCAGTATCTGAATGCGGTGTATGCCATGGCGCATGTGCTGGAGCAAAGCTATTTCTCATCAGCACAAACAAAGTGGATCTATTTTGGGCTGTTTGCAGCCATGCTGGCGGCCACGCTGCCTATTGTGCTGCCGGTGTTTCTTTTAGAACTTCGTCCCTTGGTGCAGAAGGGCGGGGCGCGTGTCTCCTGGAAATGGCTTTGGCCCGTTCCGGTGCTGTTCAATGTGGTGTTCCATATCAAATTTTACAATGGAAATTTTACTGCGAAAATTTCCAATAACAAGGCAGACCTTGGCGCGGCGCTGCTGTGGCTGGTGGACACGTTCGCGGCGTGCATGCTGATACTGCATGCAGTGCGCAAGGGGCTCGCAGGGGCCGAGGCACAGGAAGAGCTGCGGCTTGCAGCGCTGCGCTCGGACATGCAGCGCCAGCAGAACGAGCAGCTTTTGCGCCATATGGAAACGGTGCGCAGGGCAGAGCACGACCTGAGACACCATCTGCACGCCCTGAATGGCCTTGCGCAGGCGCACGGATGCAAAGCTGTGCAGGAGTATATCAGTGCGCTTCAAATCACGGAAGAATCGCAGGGCGTCCTGCCCTGCGCCAACACGGCGCTCAGCGCCGTGTTGAATTATTACTTATCCGGCGCAGTTTCAGCGGGGGTTCAGGTCTCCGGCCATGTGGCGCTTCCCGCAGTTCTGGGCAAAGCAGAAAGCGATATATGCCTTGTGGTGGGCAACCTGGTGGAAAATGCGGCGGCTGCTGCCTGCGGGCAGGCGCAGGGTACAAGGTTCATTCAGGTGGATGCCCGCATGCAGGGCAGCCTGATGTCGCTGTGCGTGAAAAACAGCGGCGCTGCACCGCTGGTATACCGGCACGGGGTGTTGTGGTCTGCCCGGCGGGATGCGGCGGGTATTGGCACAGCTTCAGTAGCTGCAGTGTGCGGGCAGCGGCATGGCTTTGCGCGCTATGAACAGAAGGACGGCGTGTTCACGGCCTTTGCCTGCATGGATATTGAACAATAAAAGCTCTGCAGCGGGTATTGGCGGCATGCTTCGGCACGGCCGCCAGAGAGGAGGAAACACAAGCCTTGAAAATCGCTATGGTCGATGATGATGCGTCCCAGCGCGCCGCGCTGCGCAGCGCGGTGCGCAGCTATGCGGAGGGCGCGCATATCCCTGTGGAGGTTGCAGAATTTGAAACAGGGGCACAGCTTATGGAGTATGCCAGCGGGGCAGAGTTCGACGTCATCTTTCTGGATGTCTACATTGGGGAAGAAAACGGCATGGAACTTGCCCGTGCGCTTCGCCGGCATGGAAATACAAGCCTGCTTGTGTTTATTACCGTCAGCGCGCAGCACGCGGTAGAAAGCTACGAGGTGGATGCTTTTTATTACCTGGTAAAGCCGCTGGAGAAAAGTGCGCTGTTCCGTGTGCTGGATAAATGTGCAGCGGCCTTATATGATAAAAAGCTGCATATCCAGTTAAAAGAGGGCTGGTCATATGTAAATATCCCGCTGGACGATATCCTGTTTGTGGACATGTATAACCACTACGTGCTGGTGCATACGAAGGCGAAGATAAACCGAAGCCACATGCCCTTTCAGGAGATACGCGAAACGCTGTTAAAATATCCACAGTTCGCCTGCTGCTACCGCAACTGCATTGTCAATATGGACAATGCGCGCGGAATGGAAAACCGGGACTTTGTGCTGGAGGGTGGTGTGCGGGTGCCTATTTCCCGCAAGCTTTACACCACTGTGCAGAAGCAGTATGCCGATTATCTGCTTTTTAAGCTGAGCAGCGGCAGGCCATAAGCGGAAGCCGGGGCGGAAACCACCAAAAAACGAGCTTTTTTACCGAAATGCACATCAACGCAAAATATACGGCATGGTATAATAAATCGGATTCTGTACGGCTGCCCGGCAGAGCCTTCAGCGCTCGTGCCGGGCGGTTTTGTGTACAGGGCCGCGGCAGGCATCAAAAGCAGGCAAGGCGGAACGCCGGGCCTTCTTTCCGGTGCGAAGGTACAACACAAATGATGAGAGAAGACAGGAGAATGACAGAATGAAAAAATGCTTGGCTGTAATTGCGTGCGGCCTGCTTGCCGTACTGGCGCTGGCCGCATGCGGCGCAAAGGACGACAGCAGCGCCCAGAACACGCTGGAGGCGTCGCTGGTGGCGTTGAGCGGCGACCTGCTTACGGTGCAGGGCACAGACGGCAGCGAGCTGGTGTTTTCCGTGAAGGGCGTGGAAATTGAAAATGCAGAGGCCTACAAGGCCGGGGATGCCGTCACCATCACCTATACCGGCGAGGTGAAGGGCACTGATACCAACAGGGCCGTGGTGGTCTCAGTGCAGAACCCCGCGGCTGAAAGTGCCCAAAGCGCCGCCCAGCCGGAGGAAAAGAAGCTTACCGGCACGCTGGTGGACGCCACGATGAACGCCATTACCCTTGCGGTGGATAAGGAGGAATACGTTTTCGCCACAGAGGGCGCCGAGATGAAGGTGCTGGACGGCCTTGTGGTGGGCAACACCATCGAGGTGACCTATACGGGCGAATTGAACGGCACCGACACCAGCGGCATCACTGTGGTGCGCATCGTGGACGGCGCGGTGAACACGGTAGAGCAGGCTGCGTCCTCCTCGCAGGCGCAGAGCAATGTGAAGATAACCGAGACGAATGAAAGCGTGTGGGCCACAGCGGGGCTGAACGTGCGCAGCGGCCCGGACACGGATTATAAGCGCATCGGCGGCGTAAAGACGGGCGCCGAAGTAAAGCGCACCGGCGTGACGGACAACGGCTGGAGCCGCATTTTGTACGACGGCAAAGAGGCGTACGCTTATTCGGAATACCTCACCACAAAGCAGCCCGCAGCGCCCGCGGCTACCCCGGCGCCCGGCACAAGCGCCCCCGCGCCGTCCCCGGCGCCCACGCCTGCGCCGCATCCTGAACATACATACGCTGAAATTTCCGGCACAGTGGTGGATGCTTCCATGAGCACCATCACCATTGACACCGGTGCAGGCAGCTACACCTTTAATATTGAAGGCGCCGCACATGATTATAAAAACGGCCTTGCCGTGGGCAACTGGGTGACGATTCAGTTCACCGGCGCTTTGAACGGCACCGATACCAGCGGCGTCACTGTGCTGTGCGTGACAGACCTGGATGACAACGCAAGCCCTGCCAGCGCAGGGGCGGGCATAGGCGCCGGCGCACAGCCGGAAAACGAGATAGGCACCGGCGCAGGCACCGGCGGCATTGGCAACGGCGTTACAGTGGGCTGACCAGGGCCTTTCAAAAGGCGTGAATAAAAAATAAGGAGGAACAGTGCAATGAAGTATTACCTGAAGCAGAAGCTGGTATCTCTGCACCATGCCATGAAGATTTTTGACGAGCAGGACGAGCTTGCCTACGAGGTGGAAAGCAAAATGCTTTCTCTGCACGACAAGACGTACCTGAAAGATGCACAGGGCGGCGAGGTGGCCTATCTGCATGCCAAAGCCTTCAGCCTGCACGAGGTGCATTATGTGGATATGGCCGACGGCACTTCTTTCGAGCTCAGCACAGAGCTGTTCCACCTGACGAAAGATATTATTCATATTGATGCTCTTGGCTGGGAGCTGCACGGCGACATCACCTCGCACGATTATCAAATCATCGACGAAGCCTCGCACAGCATCCTGGCAACGGTGCACTGCAAATTCTTCTCGCTGCACGACGTGTACGAGATAGAGATTTTCAACGAGGAAATGCGCGATATTCTGATGGCGGCCATCATTGTGCTGGAGCATATCCACTCCGGACGGGATGCGGCGCGCGCCGCTTCGGCGGGTGCCGGCGCTGCGGCAGCGGCTTCCGCCAATGCAGAACAGGATAACTGAACCGGCACTGCCGGGTTGGAATGGAAAGGGGTAAACCGGGATGGAAAACCTTTGGACGGTAATACTGGCCGTGTTGGGCGCTTATCTGGCTGTGGTTCTGGCCATTGCCGTGCTCACCGTCATTGCATGGTGGCGCCTGTTCAGCAAGGCGGGGCAGGCTGGCTGGAAATCTGTTGTGCCGGTGCTGAATGTGTATACGCTTTATAAAATATGCTGGAAGCCGGTGTATTTCTGGCTTGCGCTTTTAAGCTCGGCGGCGGCCGCCGTATGCGGCGTATTCATCGACCTTGAACAGCCGCAGACGGCGCTTGCCCTTGCGGCGCTGGCGCTGATTGCGCTTTCCGGCGTGCTGTATATCGTCATGAATTTCAAGCTGGCAAAGGCCTTCGGCCATGGCGTGGGCTTTGGCCTTGGGCTCATGCTTCTGCACACGCTGTTCGTCATGGTGCTTGCCTTCGGCGCCTCGCGGTATGTGCATGCGGCTGGCAGCGGCGAACATACAGCCTGAACATATTATGCAGAAAGTCAGCCCCCCGGCTTTGCCGGGGGGCTGTGTGCGCCCTAGAAGGGCGTACTGCCGGCAAGCCTCTCAAGAGGCACGGAAAAAATCCACCGCCTGCATCACTTGTCTTGCGGCCCGTAAACGGGCGCCGTTTGTCCAAGATTATCCTTCTGGCAATCGTAAAGTTGTTCATTTCTTCCCGCTTCGCTCGATGCTGGAAGCGAAAGCTTTTTTACTCTCCCCAGCTCTGCTGGGGGGCATTTCGCTAAAGCAGACCAACAGAAAAGGCCGGGCGTGCTGAAAAAAGCACACCCGGCCTTTAGGCGCGCTGCCGCAAGAGCTCATTGTCCCTGAAAGAAAATTTTTGTGCATAGCTTCTTCAGATTTTCTTCACAAACACAAAGGGCGCCTGCGAAAAGCCTTCCAGCTCTGCATCAAAAGCTGCCGCTTGCGGGGGAGGGGCTGGGCAGCTTTGGCCCGGCGGCTTTGGCGGAAGGGTGTGCAAAAAAGTTCGGCAAGCCACAGGCTTGCCGGACTTTTTGCGTGCATCAGGCGCCAAAAAGCGTCGACCAAAACCGATGTTTTCTGTGCCAACATGCCTTTTGTCAGCCGCCCTTTGCGCGCAGCCGCCCGTAATAAAACATGTACTGCTGGATGACGCCCTCGAACCCGGCATAGGGGGCAAGCTCGAAATGGCCGCCGTATTCTTCATCAATGACGCGGTTGATCCACACATCGCGCGGAAAGCCGTCCAGCCGGTGGTAACCAAACAGCATCACGCAGTTCGCCACCTTTACCCCTACGCCGGGCACGGCCAGCAGGGCCTGCTGCAGCGCAGGGCTTTCTGCCCGGCACAGAGCGGCAAGATCCAGTGCGCCCGAGGCGGCAAGACGCGCCGCCTCATGCACATAGCCTGCGCGGTAGCCAAGGCCGCAGGCCGCAAGCTCGCCCATGGAAAGGCCCGCAAGCCTGCGCGGCGTGGGGAAAGCAAAGAAGCCGCCGCCCGCATGGCGGATGGGCGCGCCCGCGCGCAGGCACAGCTGCTGTACGCAGCGCCGGATGGCCGGGATGCTTTTGCGCTGTGAGATAATAAAGGTGATAAGCATTTCCCATGGCTGCTGCCGCAGGATGCGGATGCCGCGCCCTGCCTCGGCCGCGCTTGTAAGAAAGCCGTCGGAGGCGGGTATGGCGGCGCGGAAGGCCGCGTAGTCTGTGTCCATGTCAAAATAGGCCCTCCACACCTCTTCGTACTGCTTTTGGGTGCAGTGCAGCGCACAGCCGCCCGCCACGGCGTCTATCCTCAGCACACGGCCCAGGGCCGTCAGCGTATAGCGCCCGGCCCCCGTCTCCTCCATGCGGAAGCACTGGCCGCTTTCCGCTATTTTTTTAATGTCAAGGTCGGGGGAATACAGCGTTACCATAGCAATTCCTTTCCGCCCAAAAGCCGGGCGTTAAAATATGTGCCGGACATCCTGCACAAAGCGCCGCTGCGCGGGGCTGCCCTCTGCACGCCATACAGCGCGGCGTTTCAAATCGTACAGGACGGCCCACACCGTGCCGTGCCCGCTGTGCCTGTCATACTGACAGAGAAAGCCCTCTTTTCCCGCAAGCAGCGCCATGGCGCCCGGAATATCCATCCCGGCGGCTTTGGCGCCCAGCGCGCGCAACATCGTCCGATAGCGCGGCGCTGCCGCCCAGTCATCCACGCCCTCAAGGCGTTCGGCGCGCATGGCCGGGGTGTGAAAGGCGTTGGCGGCGCACACAAAGGGCTGGTGCGGCGCGGGGCGCAAAATCTCCATGCGGCGGCAGCTGCATTCCACCAGCGCAATGGCGCCGCCTGCATCGGCCAGCGTCAGTGTCTGCGCGCTGGCAACCGGCACGCTGTGCAGCAGCGTCAGGGCTTCGTCCACAGTGCGGCAGGTTTCCAGCATCAGGCGCAAAAGCATGCCCGCGTTCAGCCCAGGCCGGATATGGCTGGGCGCCACTGCGGTAAGGCCCGCGGCAAAGCCGTGCTCGTTCACGCCGTCCTCTATTTCTATAAAGGCCGTTGTGTTGCCTGTGAAATGAAAGCCGCCCCCGTCAAGCCTGTATATGACGTTCATGTTCAGGTGCCGCAGTGCAAGCAGAAAATCGCTGTTGCGCGCAAGAAACGCCTGCGCCCCGTTCGATACCGCAAAGCAGGAGCAGCGGCAGGCAGGCGGCATGGCATACATGCTGAACAGCACGGCCTGCAGGGCCTGAGGCGCACAGCCCTGCCCCTCAGCAAGGCCGTCTATCTCCTGCAGAACGGCGGGGAAAAACTGCCGGTATATGGGAACACACTGCTGTGCGAACTGCAGGCGCGCCTGCGTGATGGGAAAAGGTACGTTCTGCAAAATTAAATTGCCGTGCGAGGCTAGGCGCCGCCCCCAGCGAAGCCCGGCTTCGCGGTGGGTGCCGCGGTAAGTGACATGGTACATGGTTTGTGCCCTCCTTTTAATTGGTTAATGGAGAGCTGCCGGCAGTTCTGAATGCGCCCGCGCACGCGAAAGCCGCGCGGTGCTTCATTCAGCATAAAGGAATAAAAAATAGTTGTCAAGGCAGGTGCCCTGTGTAAACGGTGCCGTGCAGGGCATGCCGTTGCGGACGGCGGGCAAACAGGATATAATGATGAAGATAACCGAACTTACTTCGACAGAAGGTGCCAGTAAATGTATATTGCCGATTTACATATCCATTCCCGCTTTTCGCGCGCCACCAGCAGGGACGGCGACGCGCCGCATCTCGATTTTTGGGCCCGCCGCAAGGGCATTGGGCTGGTGGGCACAGGGGATTTTACCCACCCCGCATGGCGCGAGGAGCTGCGGCAGCACCTTGAGCCGGCGGGACAGGGCGTATACCGGCTGAAAGAAGAGCTGCGCCTGCCCGGAGCGGCACCGGGGCCAGCCCCGCGCTTTGTGGTGACGGGCGAGATAAGCTCTATCTACAAGCGCGGTGGAAAAACGCGCAAGGTGCACAATGTCATTCTTCTGCCCAGTCTGGAGGCCGCAGACGAGCTTTCCGCCCGGCTGGAGGCCATTGGAAATATCCGCTCCGACGGCAGGCCCATTCTCGGCCTGGACAGCCGGGATTTGCTGGAGCTCACATTGGAGGCATGCCCTGAGGCAGAGTTCATCCCCGCCCATATCTGGACGCCGCATTTTTCCATGTTCGGCGCATTTTCGGGCTTTGACACCATAGAGGAATGCTTTGCAGACATGACGCCTCATATCCACGCGGTGGAAACGGGCCTTTCGTCCGACCCGCCGATGAACTGGCGCGTATCCATGCTGGACGGGTTGACGCTGGTGTCGCATTCAGACGCGCATTCGCCCGCAAAGCTGGGCCGCGAGGCGGACCTGCTGAGCACAGGCGTCTCTTACCCGGAATTGGTGCGGGCCATCCGCACAGGCGAGGGGTTCTGCGGCACGGTGGAATTTTTCCCGGAGGAGGGCAAATACCATCTGGACGGGCACCGCAGCTGCGGCGTGTGCCTGACGCCTGCCGAGGCCATGCAGCGCGGCGGGCTGTGCCCCGTGTGCGGCAAAAGGCTGACCATTGGCGTAGAGCACCGCGTGGAGGAGCTGGCGGACAGGCCCGCGGGCTTTCGCCCGAAGGGCGCGAAGCCGTATGAGAGCCTGGCGCCGCTTCCCGAGGTGATAGCCGCCTCCACGGGCCTTTCGGCGGGCAGCAAAAAGGTGGCGCAGCAGTACGAACAGCTGCTGGAACGGCTTGGGCCGGAGTTTGCCATCCTGCGCGAAGTTCCGCCGGAGGACATAGAGCGCGCGGCGGGCCCCTGTGTGGCCGAAGGCATCCGCCGCCTGCGCGCGGGCAGGGTGCAGCGCCGCGCTGGGTTTGACGGGGAATACGGCGTTATTTCTCTGCTGACGCCCGCGGAGATAGAGCAGCTCAGCGGGCAGACCTCGCTGTTTGGGTTCGAGGCGCTGTCCCGGCGGCCGGCCCCGGCCCCGTCGCAGGCGGGCGATGCGGCGGCAAAGGCCAGGCCCGCGCAGGGGCCCAAACCAGCGCAGCGGCAGGAGGAAAGCCTGAACGAGCAGCAGCTTGCCGCCGTGCATGCACAGCAGCCCTGCGTGGCCGTTGTGGCGGGCCCCGGCACTGGCAAGACGAAAACGCTCACCGCGCGCATTGCATGGCTGATAGAACAGCAGGGCGCGCGCCCGGAGGAGATTACCGCCGTCACCTTTACCAACCAGGCTGCCGCCGAGATGCGCCAGCGCCTGTGCAGGCAGATGGGCGGCAGGCGCGCGGCCGCACGCCTTACCATCGGCACATTTCACGCCATATGCCGGGGCCTTCTGGGCGATGTGCGGCTTGTCAGCCGCGGCGAGGCGCTGGAGCTTGCCGCCGACGTTCTGAAGGAAGAGGGCCGGAAAATAAGCCCGGCGGCGCTGGTGCAGGCGGTATCCCGCATCAAAAACGGCGCTGCGCCGGAGGCGGCAGGCATCTCCCCGAAGCTGTTTGAGGCGTATCAGAGCAGGCTGCAGCAGCTTGGCATGCTGGACTTCGACGACCTGCTGACACAGGCGCTGAAGCTGGACGTGGCGGGCAGGCGCTGCTTTACCCACCTGCTGGTGGATGAATTTCAGGATATCAACGACACGCAGTATGAATTGGTGCGCGCATGGAGCAGGGCAGGCAGTACGCTGTTTGTCATAGGCGACCCGGATCAGGCCATTTACAGCTTTCGCGGCGCCAGCGGCCGCTGCTTTGAGCGCCTGCAGGCAGATATGCCCGGCCTGAGGCAGATACGCCTTGAGCAGAATTACCGCTCTGCGCCGCAGATATTGCAGGCGGCTGTGCCCGTCATCGAACAAAACTCGGGCGGGCCGCGGCTGCTGCATGCAAACTGCCCGCCGGGCCCGGCGGTGCGCCTTGTGCAGGCAGCGGATGACTTCAACGAAGCGGTGTTCATCGCCAAGGAAATAGGCGCCATGACTGGCGGCGTGGACATGCTGGAGGCGCAGAAGGCCTCGCACGAGCGCGAGGCGCGCGCTTTTTCCGATATTGCGGTGCTGTGCCGCACGCACCGTCAATTAGAGCTGGTTGAATCATGCCTGCGGCACGACGATATTCCCTGCATCGTCAGCGGGCGGGAAAGCTGGCTGGAGGACGGCAGCGTGCGCGGCTTTCTTGCCTTCTTTCGCTGGCTGCTGCGGCCGGATGACGCGGCCGCGCTGGAGACGGCGCTGCGCCTTGTGTGGCAGTGCCCGGAGGATATCATCCGGCAGGCGCAGGCGGCCTGCGCGCGGCAAAGCAGGCTGGACACTGCGGCGCTGCGGCAGGCCATGCCCGAAAGCGGCCACGCCGGGCAATGGCTTGCCTGCGCGGAGAAGTGGCTGGCCCCGGCAGGGAAGGAAAAGCCGTGGAAGCTGGCGCAAAGCTGGGCGCAGGAGCATGGCGCCTGCGATGCGATGGATAAGCTGCGGCATGTGGCCGTGTTCCACTCCGATATGCCCGCCCTGCTGGATGCCCTTGCCCTTGGCCAGGAGGCGGACATCTGCCGCGCCGCGGGCAGAGGCTGGCAGGCAGGCGCTGTGCGCCTGATGACACTGCACGGCGCCAAGGGGCTGGAATTCCCCGCGGTGTTCCTTGCGGGGGTAAGCGAGGGCACTCTGCCTCTGGAGGCTAAAGGGCGCCCGGCGGACGTGGAGGAGGAGCGCAGGCTGTTTTATGTGGGCATCACGCGCGCAAAAGAAGAGCTCATCCTCACCACGGGTCCCCGGCCCTCTGCCTTCCTGCAAAGCTTGCCCCGCACCGTAGAGCGCGAAAGAGCCGCGCGGCGCACCCGGCAGGTGGAACAGCTCAGCCTGTTCTGAGGATAAAAAGCCATAACCACGCCCGAAGGACATGGCGTGAAGAGCAGGCCTCTGAAAGAGCAAAAAATCAGCAGCGCCGGAGGACGCAAAAAAGCAGCGCCAGCCGTAAGGTGCATTGACGCAGAAAGCTATCGCCTTTGGAAGGCAATTTTTGCGCACGGTTCTTCAGAGATTTCCTTGGACAATCACAAAGACGCCTGCGTTTCCCCGCGCTGCATCAAAACTGCCGCTTACAGGGCGGCGCGCAGCTTTGGCCCGGTGGTTTTGAGGAAGGAAGTCAAGCCTCCGGCAAAGCCCTGGCAGGGCATACTACCGGCAAGCCTCTCAAGAGGCACTGAATACTCTGTCTTCTGCATCACTTGCCCCGCCACCTGTAAACGGGATTTTTTTCGTTGCGTGCTGCGGCTTTTGGGTATTGAATACCATCCCGCTTCGCTCGAAACTGACAGCGAAAGCCCTTTTACTCTTCCCGGCACAGCCGCGGGGTGTCGTTTCGCTAAAGCAGACTAATGCAAAAAAGCCCGGCAAGCCTGACGGCTTGCCGGGCTTTTGCGTGCATCAGGCGCCAAAGCCGTCAGCCAAAGCCGGTATTTTCTTACGGCAACACGCCTCACCTGGCGTTGCTTTTACTTTGCAAAATTAAAAGGCGGGCCAGCCTTTTTCTATTGACAACTATTACGTTTACTGATATATATTATATATTACAGTAAACGTAATAGATGAAGTGGGAAGTGACAGTATGCGAGACAATGCAAGGGGCGGCGCTTTGACGGAGGTCACCTTCTTTATCCTGCTCGCCCTGTACCGCCCAAAGCATGGGTATGCCATTATGCAGTTCATTGAAGAAAAGACGGGCGGCCGCCTGGTGCTGGGGGCGGGCACCCTGTACGGCGCCCTGAACACCTTGCTGGATAAAGGCTGGATAGAGCCATACGGCGCACAGCAGGGCCGAAAAAAGGAATACAGCATTACACAGCAGGGCAGGCAGGCGGCGGAAAAAGAGCTGGCCCGCCTTCGGCTGCTGGTACAGACCGCCGGCGATGTGATGGAAGGGAGAGGTATACGATGATGCGGATAAAAAAATACCGCTATTTCGGCGGCATGCTGGCCGCGCAGGAAAAATGGCTGGGCCGCATGGCGCAGAAAGGTTACAGGCTGGCCGCGACCGGAACGGCTGTATACGAATTCGAGCCGTGCAAGCCGGGGCAGGTGCAGTACAAAGTGGAATTCATCGGCCATATGCCGCAGCAGCGCGCGCAGGACTATTGTAGCTTTCTGCAGGATATGGGCTACCGTGTGTTTTACAAAAATATGAACCTCAACTGGTCTGCAGGCAGGCTTCGCTGGCGCCCCTGGGCGGATAAGGGCGGAAAGTTTGCGTCAGACGGCGGCACATTCGGCAGAGAGCTGCTTATCGTTGAAAAGAAAAACGACGGGCGGCCCTTTGAGCTGCATACGTCGCTGGAGGATAAGGCGCTTTATTTCCACACCCTTTGCAGACCGTGGGCATTCCTGTTCCTGACGTTCACAGTCTTCGGCCTGCTCTGCCGCTCGTATCTGTTTGGCCTTTTCGCATTGCTTTCACTGGGGCCGGCTGTTTTTTACCGGGTTCAGGCCATAAAATTCAAAAAACAGGCAAAGACTGAGGAGTGGTAAACATATGCAGAACAGTAAAAAGGCAAAAAGCTGGAAGACCGCCCTGCTCATGGTGCTGGCATTTTTTCTGGTTATGGCGGCGCTGGCCGCAGCGGGCCTTGTGCCCATGGGCGGCAGCGGGCTGCGCATCGGCTGGCAGGAGCATAAGTGGGCCGGTGAATGGTCTGCTGGTTACAGTTATTTTCTTGGCACGCGCAGCGCCCGCCTTCAAGGGGAGGGCGGCACTGTGCACATAGAGGTGGAGACGAAGGGTGGCAGCCTTGCCGTCACAGTAAAAGATGAGAGCGGGGCAGAGCTGTTCGCCCGGCAGGGGCTTGAAACAGCTTCGTTCGATGTGCAGGCGCAGGGCCCGGTGACGGTTTCTTTTACAGCAAAGGGGCACAGCGGCGGCTTTTCCGTCCGCTATGCCTGACCCCGTTCCCAAAAGGTGGGCAAAGCCG
>OFMI01000995.1_pt1 | contig 20024 bp, 15 predicted proteins | sample 1541741 | NCBI WGS metagenome assembly OFMI01 (sample SAMN04209219, study PRJEB22552) | human gut metagenome | biome: gut; material: feces | host: Homo sapiens | place: USA: Oklahoma | reverse complement strand
CATTGCGACTTTATGTCACCAGATGAATTCGAGCGAGTATATAAAAGAGCACACATTAAGGCGGAGCTGCTGGCAGGTTGAATTTGGGAGAAATTTCTCATTTCAACTTGTACTAAATTTTGACATAGGACCACTTGATTTTGTGAAATAGGGCTATTATACTTAGTTGTGACAAAAGTCCCGAAGACTCATTTGAAAAAGCCCCGGAGCAAAAACAGAAGGACGATTCCGTCCGCCGCTTTTAGGGGGCAAGGAGGCTCTCCTGTGAAAAAGTTGTTTTCCATCCGAAAAATGAAGAAAATGATGCTCCTTCTGTTTCTAATCCCTATGTTCCTGCTACAGGCGATCCAAAGCTCCCACTTTCTCCGGGTCCTTAACGAGGAGATGGCGCAAAACGGCCGGGAGATCCTCTCTCTGCACCAGAACGCCCTGGATGACGACATAAGCCGCATTGCCAATTCTATCTCTAGCTATTGGGCCTTGGATTACAGCCACAGCAAGCTGCTGTATCACCAATCGGATTTTAACGCATACCAGTATTCCTACAACGTGCTGAAGGAATACCGCTCCCTCATGTCCTTAGAGCCCTCCATCGGCGCCCTGCTGCTCATCTCCCAGGCCAACCACATGGTGCTCGGGGCCTACAACGACAGCATGATTTCCTACGGGGAAAAGGACGTGCTTCAAGACTTTGCCCAAAACCTGACCCTCTGTTGGGACTACGCAGGTCTCCAGTCCTGGGAGCCCGTCCAAATTGGGCAGCGGTTTTATCTGGCCAGGCTGTTCCGCAACCAGACAGCGGGAACCCTCTGTTTTATTCCACTGGACCAAACGCTTCAAACCAATCTCTCTCCTCACGACTCCTCTGAGAATTTCCTTTTTTTCGCAGATGGAGAGGGGGTTCCCCTCACCCTGGACCCTGTGGGAAAGGAGGTAACCCTTCAGCCTCACCAGAAAAAGGCCTATTTTTCCGGAAATTACTTTATTGTGCAAAGCTACTCCCCCACCAGCAACATGTATCTTGTTTTTGCTGAAAGTTCTCCCGTAAGCCTTCGCAAAATCAACGTCCTTTCCATTTCCATTCTGGGAGCTTCCGTCTTGGTGCTTCTCCTTCTTCCCCTGTTTTTCCTCCTGCTGAAGCGTTGGTACCTGCACCCAATGGAGCAGATGGAGACAGCCCTGCAAAAAATCCGCCAGGGCCAGATGGACGTTCGCTTCCAAGAGGATCAAAAGGTGGAGGAACTGCAGCACCTGAGCACCTCCTTCAATCAGATGATGGATCGCGTCAAGCAGATGAAAATTGCAGCCTACGAAAAAGAACTGCAGTACCGGTACGCCCAGCTCCAATACCTGCAGTTGCAGATCAGACCCCACTTTTTCCTCAACATTCTCAAGTCCCTCTATGGCATGGCGCAGGGGCGAAATTATGAAAAAATCCAAACCGCCATTCTGATGATCTCGGATCATGTGCGCTACATTTTTCACGACAACCAGGATATGGTCCCCCTGCAGACAGAACTGCATCATGTGGAAAATTACATTCAGATGCAGCACTACATCACCTCGCAATCCATTGAGCTCCACATGGAGATAGAACCCGGTCTTGAAGGCGCCCAGGTTCCCGCTCTCTGCTTGCAGACCTTTGTGGAGAACAGCTGCAAATACGCGACTGTCCCAGGCCGTAGGCTGGAGATTTTTTTAGAAGTGCGCCACCTCCCCTCCGAGGAGGGTGGCAGGCTGGATGCCGTCATCCAGGACAACGGCCCCGGTCTCTCGCAAGAGCTGCTTCGGGAATTCAATGGGCAGGTATCCTTTCAATACCGGGAGGATCGCATTGGCGTGTCCAATATCCGGCAAAGGTTTCAACTGCTCTATGGAGGGGACTGCGGCTTTGCCTGCCGCAATCTGGAGCCCGGCACCGAATTTGAACTTATTTTCCCCTTGCAGCACAAAGGATTTACAACAACCAAGGAGGCAGAGGAACATGAAAATTTTAGTGGTGGATGACCAGCCCGACGTGGTTGCCGGGATTCTGGACGGCGTGAATTGGCGCGCGCTCCATGTTGAGAAAGCTTACAGCGCTCTCAGCGCCGAAGAAGCCAAGGATCTTCTCCTACGGGAGAAAATCGACATCCTTCTGTGCGATATCGAGATGCCTGGAGAAAGCGGTCTAAGCCTTGTTGCATGGCTGCAAAAGCAGGGCCGGGAAACCAAGTGCATTTTCCTCACAGCTCACGCGGATTTTCCCTATGCTCAAAAAGCACTGCAACTGGGAGCGGTGGACTATCTCTTACAGCCTGCAAGCTATGAGAATATTGAAGCGGCTATTTGGAGAGCGGCAGAGCAATTGCAGGAGGAGGGGCTTTCTCAGGTATATGAAGCCCTGGGGAAAAGCGTAGAGCGGGAGACATTGAATTTTCGACGAAACGTGTTGCGGGAATACCTTCTGGAGATCCGGCGTGGTCCCAAAAAGGTGGCGGAAAAGGCCGCTGCTTTTGGGTTTCTGGCATCCTCCCGTGCCTACCGCTGCACGCTCATCGCCGTACAGGAGCCCGGCAAAAACCAAATCGATGATTTTCTGCTCTATGGCATTCAAAATGTTTTGGAAGAACTTCTGCAGGCCTGTACAGAGCAGGTTACAGTCCTCTTTCTGGAGCAAAAAATATACCTGGCCATCCTGGCGCTGGCAGACAATCCTCCAGAGGGGGCGGAGCAGTCCATTGAGCAGGGGTTAGAAACCCTTTGCCGCTTTGGCAGCCGGGAACTGCACATGGGTCTTTCCTGTTATTGCAGCAAGGACTGCGTCCGCTTTGAAGGGCTGCCCCAGGAATACCAGCAGCTTCGCAGGCAGCATCGGCAAAATGTGGCCTGTAGCTGTGGGCTGATCTTGCCTAAAAAGCAAAGCACCTCCTCTCTCAAGCCAGAATTCCCCAAATGGGCCGGAATGCTCTCTCAGGGACTAGGGGATGCTGTACGCAGCGAAATCCACAGCTATCTGAACCAGCTAAACCAGGAGGGGGGCCTCACTCCGGAGACCCTTTTCCAGTTTCACGAACATTTTCTTCCTTTGTTCTTGGGCGCAATGCAGCACTGGGAAAGGGAACAGGACATTTTCAGCAAAGTGGACTACGACGCCATAATGCAAGCCTACGCCTCCCTTCCCCAGATGCTGCAATTTGTGGACTTCGTTACGGAATATGTGGAAAATAGCGCCAGCAAGGGGAAGTGCCAAGGGCGCTCTCAAATTGAACGGATACTCTCCTATATACAAAAAAACCTGACCAGGAATATTAGCCGTTCGGAAATTTCCAAGGCGCTGTATCTCAACCCAGAATACCTTTCCCGGCTCTTTAAGCGGGAAATGGGGATCGGCCTGGCGGAGTACCTGATCCAGGAGCGCATGCGGCTGGCCCAGTCCCTTTTGAAGAATACCTCCTTTTCCATCAGCATCATTGCCTCCCGTGTGGGTTATGTAAATTTTTCCCATTTTGCCAAGGTATTTAAGCAAGAATTTGGCGTTTCGCCCTCCGAGTACCGTAAAATGTGCGATCCGCAGGGGAAATGACCAAATATTTTCAAGAAAGCAAAGTCATTTTTAGAACAATAGAAAGTCACATTATTGGCAGAAACTCCTTCCAAAACATTCTATGATAATAGCGAAATAAAAAAAGCGGTGCAAAAAGCGCGAACGCGAGGCACCGCAAAGAAGGAGGAAAACCAAATGAAAAGACTTTTGACCATGCTGCTTTCGGCAGCCCTTCTCGTTTCAGCTTTCGCAGGCTGCGGAGGAGAGGGAAAAGAATCTTCCGCCACAAGCGGGGAAACCGCTGGCGGCTCGTCCAGCAACCAGGCCAGCACGGAGGAAACCGATTGGAGCAGCCAAGAACCCTACACGGTAAAGCTTCTTATCCCCGGTGACGCCAAAACGGAAGACGTGGAAGAAGTTTCTGCTGCAGCTAGTAAGATCTTGGAAGAAAAGTACAACACCACACTGGAAATCATGCGGGTAGGCTTCGGCAGCTATCCCGACCAGGTGAACCTGATGCTCTCCTCCGGCGAGAAGTTGGACGTGCTCTACAACAACCGCGACATCTTCGTCTCCGCCATCAACAACGGACAAATCATCTCCATGGAGGAATACCTGCCCGAATACGGTCCCGACCTGCTGGAGCAGATCCCTGAAGAGAGATGGGCTACCACCTCCCTGAACGGGGAAAAGTACGCGGTGCCTGCCAACAAAGAAGTGGCTGTGAGCTGGGGCTTCTCCTGCGTGAAGGAAATGGCCGACGCCACCGGCGTGGATTACAGCAACATCAAGACAGAGGAAGATCTGGTCCCTCTGCTGGAGGCCGTTAAGGAGATGTACCCCGACGTATGGCCGGTGGTCTCTGGCGGCGGTGCCATGACAGTGTTGAATACCAACGATGACCTGGGCGGCGACATCGGCTCCCTGCTGGACTGCACCAACCCCGATGACACCACCGTCATCAACTGGTACGCCTCCGACGAGTATAAGGAAATCGTGGAGCGCCGCTATGAGTGGGTGAAGAAGGGCCTTATCCCGCCGGACGCCTCCTCTTCTTCGGATCAGGCTGCCACTCAGATCGCAGCCGGTAGAGGCTTTGGCCAGTTCTGCAACACCAAGCCCGGCATCGAAGTGGAGCAACAGCGCTCTACCACAAAGGAAATGCTGGTCTTTACCCTGACCCCCGTGTACACCACTACCACCCGCGTGGATATCTTGTGGTACATTGCCCACAACAGCACACAGCCCGGCCGCGCCATCCAGGTGCTCAATGAGCTGTACATCAACCCTGAGCTGGCCAATATCTGCATCAATGGCATTGAGGGCAAGCACTATGAGCTCATCGACGAGGAGCAGGGCATCATCGCCTATCCTGAGGGCGTGGACGGTACTACTACCGGCTACACCTCCAACCCCTGGGCATGGCCCAACGAGATGATTTCCTATGTGTGGGACGGCGACTCCCCCACCATTTGGGAGGACACCACCGCTTGGAACGATTCTGCTATCGTCTCCCCTGCCATGGGCTTTACCTGGGACAATGCCAATGTCCTTAATGAGGTCACAGCTGTTCGGAACGTGAGAGGCAAGTATGCCAATGCCCTAGAGTGCGGCTCTATTGACCCCGCCGAGGCGCTGCCTGCCTTCCTGGAGGAGCTGGAGACCGCTGGCGCCAACACCATCATCGAGGAAAAGCAGAAACAGCTGGATGAGTACCTAGCCAGCAAAGAATGACCTCATCTATTAACGATTTATTCCATTGTTCTGCGGGAGAGGCGGAGCATTGTCTTTCGATCGCTCCGCCTCTTTTTGCGGGATAAATCAAATGAAGGAGGGTCCCTGATGACAGAAAAGAAAAACCTGGGGAAACGCCTAAAGCGGTTCATCCCCCTTTACCTGATGATGATACCAGGCGCTGTTTACCTGATTATCAACAACTACATTCCCATGACGGGCATCGTGATTGCCTTTAAGCAGTTCAACTACGGCAAGGGGATCTGGGGAAGCCCCTTTATCGGCTTCAAAAACTTTGAGTTCCTGTTTGCCACCAAGGATGCCTGGATCATCACCCGTAACACCCTGCTGTACAATGTGGCCTTCATCGTTCTGGGCACCGCCTGCGCCATCGCCGTGGCGATCCTTCTCAACGAGATCCACTCCAGCGCCGCCAAAAAAATCTATCAGACCACTATTCTGGTCCCCTTTCTAATCTCTATCGTGGTAGTCAGTTATCTGGTCTATGCCTTCCTTAGTACGGAGTCCGGATTTTTGAACAAGACCATCCTGCCCGCCCTGGGGCTGGAGCCGGTCTCTTGGTACACCGAATCCAAGTACTGGCCTTTCATCCTCATCTTGGTAAACCTGTGGAAGGGCCTGGGCTACAACTGCATCATCTACTACGCCACCCTGGTGGGCATCGACCGGGGATATTACGAGGCCGCCGTCATTGACGGCGCGAACCGCTGGCAGCAGGTGGTTCACATCACCCTGCCCGCCCTGAAACCGACCATTATCACCCTTACCTTGATGGCTATTGGGAGGATCTTCTACTCTGACTTTGGCCTGTTCTACCAAGTACCCATGAATTCTGGACCACTGCTGGACGTGACCAACACCATTGACACCTATGTCTACCGCGGCTTGATGTCCCTGAACAACATCAGCATGGCCTCCGCTGCGGGCGTGTATCAGTCTTTGATTGGCTTCCTTCTGGTGCTAGCCGCTAATTTCATCGTCAAAAAGAGCAGCAGTGAAAACGCTCTGTTCTAAAGGGAAAGACCTGCTAATAAAAGGCAAGAGTAAAATTCAGAAAAAATGAGCAGTTAAAAAAGAGTACATTTCTCTAAGCCGCTGAGCGTTTCAAAAAAACGGCGGCTGACTGGCGATATATGTAAAAATATCAGGCTTGTTCTAAAGAGTCCAAATATGCTTTTACAGTGGCGTAGTAGATCCGCTGAATAAGCGGTTTACATTGGGAAAGACGGTATCCAGCAAAGAGATCAGATTATTCTTCAAAACTGTTTGTACCTTAGAATACTGCTTGTACTGGCGGTAGCAGTTTTTCAGTAAAAGCCGGGTATCTTCCTCCGGGAAGTATCTCGGCAAAGTAAGCCAGCGGTTAAGGCCGTGATTTGCCAGTTTTACGGCATCCTTTCGATCGGTTTTGACCCGTCTCAAATCGTTGTTCCCGTAGCCGTGTATCAACTTTGCATGGATGACGGAAACATATAATCTTGCGTCGTGGAGAATTTTCGCCACCGGCGTATGGTAATTTCCTGTGGCTTCCATAACCACACGAGTCTCACCGTCCAGGCTTTTGAGCAGCCTTGCCAGCGCACTTAGTTCACTATCGGTGTGACGGACTTCAAAAGGTGAGATGACGACCTCTCCAAAAGGGCGCATGACGGCAACCGTGCTTCTTCCTTTGGAAACGTCGATGCCAACAGAGTTCATTTGCATTCCTCCAATACAGATTTGCCTCATTGCCGATTCAATCTATTGGGTAACGCGAACTCTATGGCTCAACCTGCTCAAATCGAACGCTGCAATAAGGGGACGGCTGACAGTCTTTCGAACGGACATAGAAGCCCAAGGAGAAAATGGTCAGCCGGTTGCTCCCCTTTATTGTAGCTTAGGCATGAGATGGATTAAAGCCCAGCTGGATGCTGGGCTTCCAACCAATATTTATTGTAATAGGAGGATAGAAACCATGGTAGATCGAAGCAAAACTTTTCAAACCATCGCAAATGCCGTCATGATCCTGCTTGTGCTATTCTGTCTGGTTCCCTTTGCACTATTGATAGTTTCCTCTATTACCAAGGAGACCAGCCTGGTAAAATACGGATACAGCTTTATCCCACGGGAAATTGATTTGGCCGCGTATAAATACCTCTTGGTGGACTCCACCGATATCATCCGGGGCTATGGTATCTCAGCGCTGGTCACGGTCGTGGGCACCATTTGCAACCTGACTATCACCACGCTGTTTGCCTACCCCTTGTCCCGCAAAGACCTGCCCGCCCGCAATGCGCTGGCCTTTTTCCTGTTTTTTACCATGCTGTTCAACGGTGGCCTGGTGCCCAGCTACATCATGTGGACGCAGACCTTCCACATTAAGAACACCTTGGCCGCCTTGCTATTCCCCAGTCTGATGATGAACGCCTTTTACGTCATTATGATGCGCACCTACTTCACCACCAACATCCCAGACGCTGTCATCGAGGCTGCCCGGATTGACGGCGCGGGAGAGCTGCGAATACTCTCTCAGGTGGTAATGCCCATGTCCATCCCCATCATTGCCACGCTGGCCCTTTTGGCGGGCCTGGCCTATTGGAATGACTGGCTCAATGGTCTATACTATATCAGCGATGACCGTTTGTTCAGTATTCAAGTTTTGCTGAACCGCATGCTTTTGGACGTCCAGTTCCTGATGAGCAACAGTGATGCCGCAAAATCACTGCAGCAAAATGAGGAGTTTGTGCTGCCCTCCACAGGTATTCGGATGGCTGTGGCTGTTATGGGTGCGTTGCCTATTCTGGTGGTATATCCTTTCTTTCAAAAATACTTTGTAAAGGGTATTGTTATTGGCGCCGTAAAAGGTTAATGTTTCAAGTAAATAACTTTTTGAGAGGAGTTTTTGACATGACGAAGCAATATCGTTTTGCCCATACGGACTCGGTGTACACGCATCAGCCTGATGATCCTCGGGCAGTTGTTCTGCAGACCGATGGCTTACAGCCAGACGAGAGAGGCATTTATGACGTGACAGAACGGCTGCAGGCGCTTTTGGACAGTGTTAAACAGCAGGACAGGAGGGGCATCGTACTTATCCCAGAGGGTGTGTACAGTGTTAGTCAGACTATCTATCTTCCCCGGGCTGTACGCATGATCGGCTTTGGGAAAAAACGTCCCAAGTTCGTATTGAAAAAGGACACTTCCGGTTTCCAGGAAGCCCCCCAGGACGACAAGGGGGAGGCTGTGTATATGTTCTGGTTCACAGGTAACACACCCCGGGTGGAAGGTTATATCCAAGACGCCAATGCCGGCACTTTTTACAGTGCTGTTTCCAACATCGACTTCCAGATTGAAGAGGGGAATCCCGCCGCCGTGGTGATGCGGGCCCACTTTGCCCAGCACGGTTTTGTCTCTCACTGCGTGTTCGACGTTGGCCAGGGCAAGGCAGGTATCTTTGACGTGGGAAACGAAATGGAGAATTTGGTCTTTCTGGGGGGAGAGTACGGCATCTACACCACCAAATGCTCTCCCGGCTGGCCTTTTGTCCTGGTGGAAAGCGCCTTTTCCGGCCAGCGGAAATCCGCCATCCTGTCCCGGGAATGCGGACTGACTCTAAGCCATGTGGAATTCAAGGACGTTCCCGCCGCTGATATCGTGATGGACGGCTACTGGGAGAAACTGTTCTGGAAGGATTGCGTAATGGAAAATATCGCTGGCCCGGCCATTCGGATTTCTCGAGAGAATAACAGTTGTACTCAAATCAATCTGCGGAATATTTGGTGTCGTAACGTGCCGCAACTGTTGCTTGGAAAAGACAGCGGTAAGGTGACAGGGGGCGAACAAAGCGAGTATATGCTCCATACCCTTTTCCATGGGGATGACCTCACGTTGGGCCAGAGCGAACCGGAACGGAAGACATTGGTGGACTGGGAGCCTGCTTCTCAGGAACCTGAGTTTTTCCGGGAGATCTGTGATCTCCCGCCGCAGGAGACTTGGAAAAATGCCCGAGATTACGGAGCCTATGGCAATGGCATTTCCGATGATACCGCCGCCCTGCAAAAGGCTTTGGATGAATGCGATACTGTCTATTTGCCCCAGGGAACATATTTGCTCAGCGACACCCTGCGGATGCGGGAGGGGAACTCCCTCATCGGCCTGAACCCCATTTCCACCCAGCTGGTCCTCGGGGAAAACAGCCCCGCTTGGGCCGGGATGGGCTCCCCCAAGGCGGTTCTGGAGACCAGCCGGGGCGGTTGGAACCTGGTCAATGGTCTTGGCATCGACACCGCGTCCCGTAATCCCCGGGCCGTGGGCTGTAAGTGGATGGCCTCTGCCAATTCCTATATGAACGATGTGAAGTTTGTGGGCGGCCATGGCCAGATCACCCAGCAGCAGGAAAACGTGCCTGTTTACAACGCCTCCCGCACAGCGGATGTGAACCCAGACCGCCCCTGGGACTCGCAGTACTGGAGTTTGTGGATCACCGACAATGGGGGCGGTGCTTTTAAGGATGTGTGGACGGCCAATACTTATGCGGAAGCAGGTTTTTTCGTGTCGGAAACGGAGACTCCCGGTGTTATGTATCAGGTGTCTATCGAACATCACGTGCGTCACGAGGTGCTGCTGCGTAACGTGGCAAACTGGAAATTTCTTTGCATGCAAACTGAAGAAGAGGTGGCAGAGGGTCCCTATTGCCAGCCATACGAGATGACGAACTGTCACGACTTGTTGTTTGCGAACTTCTACTCTTTCCGAGTTATTTGGGTGGACAATCCCTATCCAAGTGTTGTCCGCGCTTGGAACTGCGAGAATATAGATTTTCTGAATTGTCACAATTTCACCCAGATGAAGTACACCATTGAGAATCTGTATGTTGATGTCAATACGGGAAAAACAGCTGGGTTCTGGCAGCTGGGAAGGCTACGGATTCCGCATATGGAAAGGGCTAAGAAGTTGCCTGATGTAAAAGGTGAGATTGGAAAAATAATTTCTGGTCTTGATTGTGTGGATGCTTTGTGTCAAGCTCCGGATGGCGCTATCTATATTTGCGACTCTCGGCTGTATCGCATCTATCGTTGGGATCCTGAGACAGAGACAATGATTTTGTTGACGAGCCAGCATTTTCAGCCCCTGTCTTTGGCTTGTGACAGTCAAGGACGACTGTTAGTTGTCACCGAGTATCAGCCGGTGAAAAATTCTGTGGTGAACGGTATAGAGGAACTGGTTACCGACGAATTTGGCGGGGAGTCTGGCGGCGGTTGCTATTATCCTTTCTTTTCCTACGATAGAAGAATCCGTGTCTGCGCTATCGATCCCAAAGCTCCCGAAGCTTCTTTGGAGCTGCTTCCCGTTGTCTCTTTAGAGCAAGCAAAACCTGATATCCTGTACTATCCGGCAAATCAATGGCGGGACAGCGGGGACATGATGGAGTCCTTTGCAAAAAATGACATCGCCTGTTACTTGGCGCCTGACGGTAAGACCGCTATCGTTCATACGCCCGCTTTGGCCAGAGCCTGCGGTTTAACCCCCTTGTGTCCGGGTAAACCCGCTTATCTGGTAGACGAATACAATAAGTGTATCGTGCAAGTGCAGGTGGGGAATGACTTTGCCCTTTCAAACCCCACTGTTTGGGCCGAACGAGGTGAGTATGGGTTTGCCATGACAGAGGACGGTGACGCATATATACCGGATTGTTTACTATATATCTACGTCGACGGAGAGAAAAAAGATACAATCCAGCTTCATGACCGTCCCGCATGCGTGTTGGAAGCTGGCAAAAATAAGGAATACCTCTATATTACCGCCCGCAGAGATGTGTACGCTTTGCGCTTGAAATAATTTGTAAGACTAAGTTTGAATTGCACCCCATTTGTTGATAGTATATCATACTGTCTAACAAATGGGGTGCAGTTCAGCAGTCAATAACGGGCATTTGTCATTCATATACAAGCTCGGTCAAAACGATTTCCTCCGCACGATTACGGATGCTGTTCATGCGGCGCACCCATTCCATTTGGTCGGAGAACAGATCGTGCTTGAAGGTGCTGATGCGGTAAAGGAAATGCTTTCCGGCTTGGTATGAGACTTAAAGCGGTACGGCTTTTCTGCAAGGTAAATTGATAACGCTGGTAAAACGTTGACAACATAATACCAATCTATTATAATAAAACGCGGCTTTATTAGTATTTGTGTTTTTCGTTGTGATAGGGGGATAAAATGTTAAAAACCGTTCTGCTCCAGAAAATAAAACCGTACCGTCGGGTAAATAAAAAAGGCTTCACGCTTATGGAAATGCTGATTGTCGTGGCTATCATCGCGATACTCATTGCGGTCGCAATTCCGGTTTTCAGCGCACAGCTTCATAAGGCAAGGGTCGCAACGGACTGGGCGAACCTGCGGTCGTTTTACGCCGACATACAAACGGATTATATGACAACAGGGAAGCAAAACCCGAAAGTCCCCGTAGGTTGGCACACAAACCCAGCTTACGACTGGCATTCGGTGACGTTTTTGAACGGACAGAAAGTCAAAATGAAAGCAGGCTTCTGCGCGGTGAATTTTGAAGAAGATGAGGGTTATTCGATCGAATACTATTGTAACGACAGGCACCCAGCGTGCCATCTCAGCCTGCCTGCAAAATAATATCTTGTTTAGAAGACTTTGTGCATTTTATGTGCAAAGTTTTTTTTGCGGAAAAGCAAACCTTAAAAACATAAACCAAGAAAGGAGTCGCAAAATCCCCCCTGTAACCGCGTTTTTGTTATTGTTCTCGATTCCCTCGGCGCGGCTTTCGGAGCTGCTATAAAAGATGCTTTTTTCGTAGTATCCGTCAAGCAAAAAAGAGAGTTCTGCTGGAGGTTTTCTACTTTTTCCTCTACACTGGAGGAAAAGGGGGAGATGCTTTTGGAACGACCGGTATTCAGCTTTTTTTCAAAACTTATTATGCCGTTGTTTTACGATAAAAAGTTTTTGCGTGGCCGCTGGTTTGAGGAATCCAGTCTCGGCTGGACATGGTGCTGGCGAAACTTGTGGATGCAGAAGGTAAAGGGCATCAATCGCGATATTCCGTTCCCGGTTTCTTTCCGCAATGAAGTAAGCAGCGCGGAAAATCTGATTTTCGACCCGGATGATATGAACGATTTTAACGCGTTCGGCTGCTATTTTCAGAATTTCGCCGCCAAAATCGTCATTGGCAAAGGCAGTTATATCGCGCCGAATGTCGGTCTTGTCACGGCGAACCATGTGCTGACCGATTTGGAGCAGCATCAGCCCGGCAAAGACATCGTGCTTGGCAAAAACTGCTGGATCGGTATGAATTCCACCGTTTTGCCCGGCGTGGTGTTGGGTGACCACACCGTTGTGGGTGCGGGTTCGGTCGTGACGAAAAGCTTTCCGGAGGGCTGGCAGGTTATTGCCGGGAACCCTGCAAAGGTGATTCACAAGCTCGAAAAGCCGACGGAAAATGAAAATCAAAACACAGCTTACCCGCATCACGGAAAGCCGGAAAACGCATCCGGCAGAGAACTTCCCCGAAGACGACCTCGAAAAGCTCCGAAAATATCTCATCGCCGAAATTCGAAAGTGAGGGAAAATATGAAAGGCTCCAAAACGCTCTACGTCTCCGATTTAGACGGCACCTTGCTGCGCCGCGACCAAACCGTCTCGCCGTTCACGGCGGAAACGATCAACACGCTGACGGCGCGCGGCATGCTGTTTTCCTACGCCACGGCGCGCTCGCTCGTCACCGCGAAAACGGTCACTAAGGGGCTCAACACGCACTTTCCGCTCATCATCTATAACGGGGCGTTTGTGCGCGATAACGTCACGGAGGAAATTCTTCTCGCAAATTACTTTGACGCTTCCGTGTACACAGTTTTAGATGAACTCTTCAAGGCGAATATCTACCCCATCGTGTACGCAAATGTGGACGGCAGAGAACATTTTTCCTTTATCTATGAAAAGTGCACGCCCGGCCTGAAGGACTTTGCCGATACCCGCGTAAACGACCCCCGTACCCGCGAGGTGTATACGACAGAAGAGCTCACGCGTGGAGATCTTTTCTATATCACCTGCATCGGCGACCCGCAAAAACTCGCGCCATTTTACGAAAAATACCGCGAAACCTACCACGTCGTCTACTCCAAAGATATTTACTCCGGCGAGCAGTGGCTCGAAATCATGCCGAAAACCGCCTCCAAAGCGAACGCCGTCCGCGAGCTGAAAGAGAAGCTAAAGTGCGAGAAGCTCGTCGTCTTCGGCGACGGCAAAAACGACCTAGATATGTTCCACGCTGCGGACGAAGCTTACGCCGTTCAAAATGCCGACAAAGAACTGAAAGCCGCCGCCACTGCCGTCATTGGCGGAAACAACGAAGACGGCGTAGCCAAATGGCTTTTGGAGCACGCAATTTTTTAAATCCCGGAGGAAAATATGTATATTTATTACCCAAGCTGTAACTTTAGCGCTGCAAGTCCCGCAACGGCAAAAAAAGTCAAAGCGTATTTTGAAAAGCAAATGCCGGTTGCCGGCTGCTGCCGCGTCGATAAAAGAGAGATTTCCCCTGCGGATATCGCGCTTTATATCTGTCAGGCATGCCGCGAAACGCTCGAAGACAAAGTGAAAACGCAGTCGATGTGGGAATATCTCGATGCCTTAAAAGATTTCAACTTTCCGAACCTAAACGGTCAAAAATTCTATGTGCAGGATTGCTGGCGCGACCGCAATCACCCGGAGATCCACGAAGCCGTGCGCAGCCTTTTAAAGAAAATGCACGCGGAAGTGATAGAGATCGAGCATAACCGTGAAAAATCCATATTCTGCGGCAACCTGCATTACGAAACGGATGATCCGCGTCTCAAAAACTACCCGAACACCCCACTGTACAAGCTGCCCGAAGACCTGCAAACCTCTCTCATGCAGCATTATGCCGCGCAGTTTGACCCCCAAATCCCGGTGCTGTGCTACTGCAACCGCTGTTATGAATGCCTTCGCATGGGCGGTGCAACCGCCGTTCATCTGCTCGATATCGCTTTTTCTGAAATGTAAAGACAGATTTGTTTCCTTTCAGACAGGAAACGAACCGCAAAATCGCCTATACTGAATACAGCGACAGAGGAAAGGGGAGAGCGTAAATGGAGTGGCTGCCCGGCAACAAGGAGTACGACCTTGCCGGCAAGTACAACATCGAGTGGTATTCCGCAGACGGCGACCCGGACAGCACCGACTACGAGTCCGCTATCTGGATTCCCGTTATCCCGAAAAAGTAAAATCTTATCACGCCATAAGAAAACTGCCCTGCCGATGCGCAAAACGGCCGGGTATCTCCTATTTTATGTCGGTTCCCGGATAAAACCGTGCCAAAATTTCGTCAACCGTCATGCCGCCTTCCGCAAGCGTTATGGCGGCCGCTTGACTCATGCCCACGCCGTGCCCATAGCCGAGCGTCGTAAATGTGAACGCGCCGTTTTCATACGTCACCGTAAAACTCGCGCTGCGTAAACCGAGCGCCTCCCGTACATGCACGCCTGTCATTTCCACCCCGCAAACCGTAAGCTTTTCCACATATCCCGTGTCAAAATATTGAATATCCGAGAACCACTTTCCCGGCGCATCGTCAAATGAAATTTCCGAGAAATCGGCTCGTATCTCGTCTTCCGTAAACGTTGTCGCGCTCTGAAACCCCTGCGCCAAAAGGTCGCTCGGGCACGCCACAGCGGTAAGGTACGGGTAGCTTTTTTCCGGCCACACGTTCTCAAACGGCTGCGTGCACCCGGCAGAAATCGCAAAATAACACGCATCGATCGGCTCGTTTTCAAAATAAATTTCTTTGTCGAGCACCGATAAGCACAGCGCCCGCACGCGGTTTTGTTCTTCGTCCGTCAGCCCCGCATCAACCGTGTAGATGCTCTTTTCCGCGCTGTCACAGGTAAAATCAAAATCTTTCCCCGTGTTTTCCCGCCGCTTGCGGTCATAGAGCGTGTGTATCGCGATGATTTGTGCCTTTAACGCCTCGTCGGGGGCAGAAACAGCCATCTCACACGGCAGCGCCCCGCAGAGAAAATCCAGATCGTTCACTGTGCGGACCGTCTCTGTGCCCGTGTCGTAAATGCGAAAAACAGATTCGCTTTTTGCCGTGCCGCTCTCCGCAAACAGCAGCGGCGTTACCGCGCAAAACAGATACAGCGCACCCAAAAACGCGAAAAACCTGCGCACCGGCCATTTTGATTTCAGCTTCATTTTGCACCTCGAGATGAAAAAACTTATCGTCACTCATGCAATATTTTGTGCTAAATTTATTTTTTGTAGAATAAATCAAGACAAAAATGAAAGATATTGAGTTTCATAATTCAAAAATGCTTGACGAAACCGCAACTCTGCGCTATTATATATCTACTACGCGAAAATGTGCGGAACGCAGTGCGAAGAGCCGCGCAGGAAAGGATGAGCAGTTTTGGAAAGATTGATAAACGAAAGTGCAAGCAGCACAACGGTCAGCGAGCTTTGCGCCGAGTATCGTGCCAATAACCAGATTACAAAGGATGAATACGAGCTTTACCACGTCAAACGCGGCCTGCGCAACCGCGACGGCACCGGCGTCATGGCCGGTCTTACGCACGTCTGTAACGTGCACGGCTACCTCATCAGCGACGGCGTGAAGATTCCGGATAGCGGCCGCCTCACATACCGCAGCATGAATGTTGTGGATATCATCAACGGCTGCCGCGCGGAAGGACGTTTCGGCTTTGAAGAAGTCGTGTGGCTTTTGATTTTCGGCAAGCTGCCCGATGAACGCCAGTATAACCGCATCTGTCAGCTCCTTTACGAAAACCGCGAGCTGCCGGAATACTTCCCCGAGGACGTCATTATGAAAAACCCGTCGCGCGACGTGATGAATAAGCTCGCGCGTGCCGTTTTGACGCTCTATTCCTACGATGACGACCCGGACGATCTCTCACTCGAAAATAACATGCGCCAAAGCATCTCGCTCATTGCGCGTATGCCGGCCATCATGACGTATGCCTATCAGGTCAAGCGCCGCCATTACGATAAACAGACCATGTTTTTCCACCCGTTCGAGCCGCAGCACAAAACGGCGGAGGCGATTTTGAATGCCCTGCGCGAGGATCGCCAATTCACGCACGAGGAAGCCCAGCTGCTCGACCTTTGCATGGTGCTCCACGCAGAGCACGGCGGCGGTAACAACTCCACATTTACCACGCGTGTGCTTTCCTCCGCGCAAACGGATATCTACTCCACCATCGCCGCAGCTATCGGCTCCCTGAAGGGCTTCCGTCACGGCGGCGCGAACCACAAGGTACGCCAGATGATGACGGACATCATGCAGAATGTGCAGCACTGGGACAGCGATGACGAAGTGGAAAACTACCTCGAGCGCATTTTGCGCCGCGAGGTGGGGGACAAGAGCGGCCTCATCTACGGCATCGGTCACGCCATTTACACATTGTCCGATCCGCGTGCCGTCGAGCTCAAAAAACAGGCGCGTTCCCTCGCCGCCAAAACCGGCTACGCCGACCAGTTCGCGCTGTATGAGCGCATCGAGCGCTTAGCGCCGGACGCGTTCCATAAAGTTACGGGGAACGAGAAAGTAGTATGCGCCAACGTCGATTTTTATTCCGGGCTCGTCTATGAGATGCTCGGCATTCCGGAGGATCTCTACACGCCCATGTTCGCCGTTTCGCGCATCTCCGGCTGGTGCGCCCACCGCATCGAGGAGCTCACAACGGGCGGCCGCATCATCCGCCCGGCGTACCGCGCGCTGCCCACCGGTCAGACCTACATCCCGCTCAAGGACCGTCATTACGATACAAAGTCTGTTTTGTAAATAAAACGGCATAAAAGCCCAAAACGGCTTGCTTTTTGCCGTTATTGCCCGTATAATCAAATTCAGAAAGCAGCAAGGTGTGTGCGATGGCCCTGTCTTCGCCCGCACCTTTCCGTTTGTATAATTCCATTAAATCTCGTTTCTCTACGAAAGGAAGAGGGGGTAAAATCCATGAAAGCACCCATCACATTTGCCATCGCCGGCTTCGGAGACCGCGGTAGCACATACGCTTCCATGCAGAAGCTTTTTCCGGACCGCATGAAGGTCGTCGCCGTGGCGGATATCAACCCGGAAAAGGTACAGAAAGCGAAAGAACTCTACGGCATCAAGGATGAGCTTTGCTTCACGAGCGCAGAGGAAATGCTCGCGCAGGATAAGCTTGCCGATGTCATGGTCGTTTCCACCATGGATCGCCAGCACGTCAATCACGCCATTCCGGCGCTTGAAAAGGGCTATAATATCCTGATGGAAAAGCCGATCTCCCCGGATCTTCAGGAGTGCAAGCGTATCATCGAGGTTGCAAAGCACTGCCCCGGCAAGATCATCGTATGTCATGTTCTGCGCTATACCACGTTCTATAATACATTAAAGTCCATTCTCGACAGCAAAAAGATCGGCGATGTCGTCTCCGTCTGTGCAAACGAGAACGTCGGCTACTGGCACCAGGCGCACTCCTTTGTGCGCGGCAACTGGCGCAATAGTGACCAGACAAGTCCTATGATCCTCCAGAAGTGCTGCCACGATATGGACATCTACACCTGGCTGCTCGGCAAAAAGTGTAAGGCCATTTCCTCCGTCGGCGATACGCACCTCTTCAAAAAGGAGTGCGCACCGGAGGGCGCAACGCCGTACTGCCTCGGCGGCTGCAAAGCGAAGGAAAACTGCAAGTTCGACGCCGAGAAGATCTACATCACGAACCCCGCAACGGGCATCCGCAACGGCAATACGTGGATGGCGGGCGTTGCCTGCGGCGTGAACCCCACCGAAGAGCGCACCTATGAAGCACTGAAAAACGGTCAGTACGGCCGCTGCGTCTATATGTGCGACAACAACGTCGTCGACCACCAGCAGACGAACCTCCTCTTCGAGGACGGCACCACCATGAGCTTCACCATGTGCGCGTTCACCGAAAAGTGCTACCGTTATTTCAAGGCCATGGGCACGAACGGTGAGATCGAAGCCGATATGCTCACGAATAAAATCCACGTCCGCGTCTTCGGCGAGCCGGAAGAAATCATCGATGTCAAGCTCCTTGCAAACGACCTCAAGGGTCACGGCGGCGGCGACAGCGGCATCGTGAACGACTTCCTTGATATGCTCATCAACGAGACCGAAGCCACCGAGCGCACCACAACGCTGGAGCACTCCCTCGAAAGCCACTTCATGGCGCTCGCAGCCGAAGAATCCCGCCTCCGCGGCGGCGAGCTCATCAACATGGATGCGTTCAAAAACGGCAAGTAATTTAACAATCTGAACATAAAAAAGTCCTGCACGCATTATAAGCTGTGCAGGACTTTTTTACTATATTCAATTTAATATTTCATCACAAATACGTGTCCACAACGGCCTGCGTCTCATCGCGCTTTGCTTCCATTTCCGCCACAAGGTGGAACTGGTTGCGTGCGCGGTCTAAGTTGTGCTGCGGGTACTTCGTCTTAAAGTACACATCGCCGTTCAGGTAGTCCGCAAGGAAGCGGATGCCCACCTCAAACGTCATCAGCTTCGCGCCGTCCGGCAGCGTGCGGATTTCCGTCTCGGTCAGCGCCTTGCCGGCTTCGCCGAGGAAGCCTTCCGTGTACGCCTTAAAGAGCGGCACGCTGAAGTGCACCTTCGTCAGATCGGTTTCGTCCTCCGCACCGGTGGAAGCGCCCGCGCGGATGGAATCACCGAAGTCAAACGCCGCAAGGCCCGGCATCACCGTGTCAAGATCGATGACGCACACCGCGTCACCCGTCGCGTTATCGATCAAAACGTTGCTCATTTTCGTGTCGTTGTGCGTCACCTTCAGCGGCAGCTTGCCCTCCTCAAGCAGGTTCATCAAAAGCCCGCAGTCCGTTTCGCGTGCCTTTGCAAATTCCAGCTCGGCCGCAACATCCTTTAAGCGCCCGGCTTTATCCGCACGTACCGCGTCCATCAGTTGCCGGAAGCGCGCCGGGGTGTCGTGAAAGTGCGGGATGACCTCGTGCAGCGTCTCTGCCGGGTAATCAGAGAGCATGTTCTGAAACGCACCGAACGCCGCGCCGGATTTTTTCAGCATCTCCGGAGATTCCGCAAAGTCATACGCCGTTGTGTTCTCCAAATTGATCGTCGAGCGCCAGTAGTTGCCCTCACTGTCGATATAATAATACTTGCCGTCGTTCGTCTTTAAAACCGTCAGCGTGCCGCGCTTCGGGTCTTTGCCGGCCTTTTCAAGCTTCTCCGCCAAAAACTTCGTCACGTGCACCATGTTGTCCATGATCTCATCCGGGTGTGGGAACACATACCCGTTCACGCGCTGCAAAACAAAGTTGCCCTTTTCCGTGCGCGCCAGAAACGTGTCGTTGATGTGCCCGCCGCCGTACGGTTCAATGGAGCTTACACAGTCGCCATAAAAATACGCCTTTGCGGCCTCGTTATAAAGAATTCCCTTTTTGTCCGCCATGTTTTATCCCCTTAGAGTAAATTTAAAACCGTCAATTATTGATGATGATGCGCAAGATTTCGGAACCGCCCGCCGCGGAAAGATCCATCGCGCCGCTGTACCGCTCCAAAATGCCGCGTACCACTTCCATGCCGAGCACCTGCGGCTTTTTCGGCTCAAACAGCTTATGTACAAGGTCGTTCACGGAGCTCTTCGTCGCCGGTGTGCGCTTTTTCTGTTTTTTCTGCGCCGAGTACACCGCCTCAAACGTGATGCGGTTTTCCACCGGCAGCGCCGTGATG
>OFMI01000988.1_pt1 | contig 20087 bp, 15 predicted proteins | sample 1541741 | NCBI WGS metagenome assembly OFMI01 (sample SAMN04209219, study PRJEB22552) | human gut metagenome | biome: gut; material: feces | host: Homo sapiens | place: USA: Oklahoma | reverse complement strand
CCCCCGCGCCGGAGAAGCGGGGTCCGATCCTCCGGCGCGGGGTGTGAGAAAGGTGATGACTTACTTAATGAGGTTGGTCGCCTTGATGGTGACGTCCATGTCGGCCAGCAGAGCGTCGACCTTCTTCTTCTCCTCGGGCAGCAGGTCGCCCAGCGGCATACGGGGCAGACCGGCGTCGAAGCCGAAGCACTTGAGGACATACTTGAAGACCTCGTGCCAGTGCGGATCGTTGTTGCTGTAGGTGATGAAGTAGTCGATGAAGTCCTGCATCTTATCCCACAGCTTGCGGGCGGCCGGAGCATCCTGCTGCACGGTGCAGAGGTTGAACAGGTCGACGCAGAACTTCGGGAAGATGCCGGGCAGGCCGGACAGCCAGCCGTCAGCGCCAGCGAAGAAGGCGGGCAGCGGCTCGTAGTCATGGCCATAGAGAGCGGTGATGCCGTCCGGGCAGTAGTGCTTCATGCCCTGGATGTAGCTGGCGCGGCCGTCAGCCAGCTTCACGCCGTTGATGATGCCCTGCTCTGCCAGCTCCTTCAGCTCGATCGGCTCGAACTGATAGCCGCAGAAACGGGGGTTGTTGTAAAGGATGATGTCGAAATCATCGCCGACAGCCTCGCGGAGCTTCTTGAAGTGGTTTACGACGGCTCTCTTGTGCGGGATGAGGTAATACGGCATGATGACCAGCGCGCCCTCGGCGCCGCACTTCTGTGCGAACTTCGTCATCTCGATGGTCTGCGCGGTGCCATACTTGCCGGTGCCGGGATAAACGGGGACCTGATGGTCGACGAACTTCACGAGGCACTCGATGATCTTCTTCTGCTCATCGTCGCTCATGGAGATGTTCTCACCGGTGGAGCCGGTCACGGAGAGGCTGTGTGCGCCGCAGTCCAAAACCCACTGGATATAGCGCTCGGTCTCTTTCTGGTTGAAGCTCTCGTCAGCATTCCAGAAAGTCATCACGGCAGGCATAACGCCGGAACCCTTGGTCTTACGCATGGTGCTCATATTTCTTCCTCCTGATAGACTTGTCGTCTTTTCTGAATTGGTTTTCATCTATCATCAGCGAGGCCTGCCGTGCACAAAACAGGTCTACGTTGACTGCTCATTTTCGCGGATATTGCGGATGATCTGCTCCTCCACATACCGCACATGGGTGGTGATGGCACTGACGAGGGCAGCACGGTCGAGGCGGCGGAGGGCGTCACAGATCATCCTGTGGTGATCGACGGCCTCCTGCGAAACGACTGCCACGCCCTTGAGGTTCAGGTAATTCAGCGTGACGCAGTTGTTCTGCACGCGGTTGTACAGCTCCGTCATGTAGGAATTGCGCGCGCAGGCGACGATCATACGGTGCAGCTTCATATCCGCCATACTGGAGCGGTAGCTGTCGCCGCTCTCCTGCGAGCGGCTGCATTCCTCCTCGCACTCGGCGATGCGGTAGTCCATTGCGGGCTCGCCGATGTCGCAGATGAGGTTTGCAGCGCCGACCTCAAAGAACAGGCGCATCTCCATCATATCCCGCACACGCCGTTCGTCCGCGGCGGGGAAAAAGAACTTACCGGTCGGGGAGGTCTCCACGATGCCGTCCGTGGCCAGGCGCTTGAGGGCCTGGATGACCGGCGTGCGGCTGATCTCATACTGTTCGCAAAGACGTTCGATCTGCACCTGCTCGCCGGAATGGAACTTTCCTTCAAAAATGCTGGAGAGGATCTGTTCGTAAACGGCCTCGTCCAGATTGCGCTTCAGGCGAAATGTGTTCATATCATACTTCCTCCAGTTTTATCATCACGAGCGATCTGCTGTTTATGCTGTATAGAAGTATTGTAGCCGCCATTCAATCTCCCGTCAATATTAAATTCATTTTTGCGCTTTCCACAAATCGGTGGTTCGTTTTTCTGGCTTCATTATACACCATGAACAAGTTTTGTCAATCCCGAAATTAAATTAAAAATTCAGTTTTCTGTTTTGCACAATACACAGGCGTATTACTTGTGCATTTTGCATGTTATTCCATCCGGTTACAGAATTCGATCCGTTTTGACCGATTTCCGCAGCGCAAAAAACCGCACGCGCCGGAACAGGCGTGTGCGGGAAATGAGAACGCTGCCGTTCTGCAAGACTGGTCACTCCGGCCGCAATGCCGCAGAAGCGGACGCAGCGCATAAAAAACGGGCAGGCCATATTCGTTGACCTGTCCGCTTCATTTTTTGTTTCCCCCACTCAGGCAACGCCGAAGCAGGTGAACATAATAACAAGATAAGCGATATACAGCGCCCCTGCGAGGATGCCCATCCAGCGCTTGAACCTGCCGCAGGCAAGCGCCGGGATCATCACGGCCGCGCTGATGATGAGGCAGGCCGGGATATCGAGCAGCATGCCCTGCCGCTCGATGGGCTGCGGGCGGCCCTGCAGCAGGGCGCACAGCGGCATGATGAGCGTCAGATCGAGGATGTTCGCGCCGATGATATTGCCGACAGAGAGCGAGGCCTGCTTTTTGCGGATGGAGATGATGGTCGTGACGAGCTCCGGCAGTGAGGTGCCGATGGCGATCATCGTGGCGGCGATAACGGCATCCGGCACGCCGATGCGGCGAGCCAGCTCCGAGCCGTTGTCGATGAGCAGCTGCGCGCCGAGCACGATGGCCGCTGCGCCGAGCACGAATTTGCCGATGTTCCACGCGACGGTCCTTCCGTCCTTCTTCGGCTTTTCCGCGGGCTGCTCAGCCCCCTGCTCGCGCCGCCCGGCCAGCAGACTCTCGGCCATGTAGAAGGCGAATACGGCCAGAATGGCCGCGCTCTCCCACAGGGAGAGACTGCCGTCGCGCGTGAAGACGAACAGCAAGCAGATGGCAGACAGCAGCAGGCAAGCCTTCCCGGCATATTGCCTGCGCGTCATGGCGCAGTGCATGCATACAAGGGAAATGCAGAGGATCAGGCCGGTATTGGCCGTGACGGAGCCGACGGCATTGCCGACGGCGATGTCCGCGTTTCCCTCGAAGGCGGAGAACAGTGACACAAGCAGCTCCGGCATGGTCGTAGCGAAGCTGACGACCGTCGCGCCGATGATAAACTTCGGGATGCCGGTTGACTCGGCGATCCATGTTGCCGCGTCGACGAACAGGTCGCCGCCCTTCATGATACAGAACAGGCCTGCGCCGAACAGGGCGAGCACAAAAAACAGATTGCTTCCGGTTAGATCCAGCGGCATGGACGATCCCTCCAATGATTGCTTCTGCCGAGGCCCGCAGGCGATCGGTTCGAAGATTCTGCAAACGTAAAAGAAAACCGTTGTCAAGTGACAACGGTTTTCGATTCTGGAGCGGGTGACGAGGCTCGAACTCGCTACCTCCACCTTGGCAAGGTGGCGCTCTACCAGATGAGCTACACCCGCATTTGCAGGAATCATTATAGCGGGATCGGCTCGATTTGTCAAGTCTTTTTTGCAAAAGGTCGAAATTTTTTACGCTATGGCTCCGTCGGCTCCTCCGGCTCCGGCGCGGGATTGGAGGGATAGGCCTCCGGGTCCCAGTCATAGCCCTCGTCCCGCAGCGCGGCGGGATCGAGCAGGTCGAGGGAATCGCCGCCCTGCTCCACGGAACGCATCAGGTCGACAGCATACCACGTTTCCTCGAGCTGCAGCAGGTTCCACCAGTGCGTCTCGCCGCCGCGCGTGCCGCTGACCAGACGGCACGCCAGCCCGGCACGGGTGCACTCGGCATAGAACACCGAGGCAAACGACAGGCTGTGCGCCCGCCCGCTGCTCAGCAGATCATAGGCAGGCATGTCCGGCGTCTCCTCCGCAGTCGTATAGGTAAAGCGGGTCAGCAGGAAGCGGGCCAACAGCTCTGCGCAGCGCCGGGGCGTCGTGCCGCTCTCCACATAGGCAGCGGCAGAGTCCAGAATGGTGTTCACCGCTGCCTGCATGCTGCGCAGCGTGTCGCGCGGCTGGCTGTAGGTAAAATGCAGCTCCAGAATGCGCGTCTCGCCCGTCTCCGGGTAGACGGCCGCCGAGACCTCCGGCAGGGCCATGGCGCTGTCCGGATGCTCGAGGCAGTAGGTGCGGATGTAGCCGGAGAAGTCCGCATCCTCATAGCTGCGGATGCGCAGCGTCAGCGCCGCGTCAAAATTAGCCAGCGCCTGCCGGATTTTCGCATGCGCGCCGTTGACGCCGCTCACGGTCACGATAGCATCGATCTCCGCCGCAGAGCGGCGGAACACGATGCTGACCTCGACGGTGCCGGTCTGCGCGTCGCCGCGCAGCTCCGCATCGGCATAGTCCACGGCGTAGGCGCCGATGGGGTCCTCTTGCGTGATGTAGCGCACGGTCTCCGTCAGGTCGGCGGTGAGATCGCCGCTGTAGCCCGAGATGCGGATCTCGCCCTGCTCCGTCCAGTTGCGGACAAATGAAAGCATCGCGCCGCGCAGCTCGCTGCGGTTGCCGGCCGTGGGCGGCTCCTCCTGCTGCGGGGTCTCCGTTGCAGGTATGCTCGGCTCAACGTGGGTGCGGACGGAGAGATAGCTGTCGTCCGCGCCGCAGGCGGACAGCCCGGCCAGCAGGCCGAGCAGCAGCAGACAGGCAATGAAATTCCGCACGGCGGCGTCCTCCTTTTTGGCTTTACGGCAGCACCGCACAATTCAGTGAGAGCATATCCGGCGAGGGCCGAAGCTGCAATTGTGCGGCGTTTCCTTACAATTCATTTCGGTCGTACCGCTTGAAGCCGTCGCCCAGCACCTGATGGGCATCCTGCAGGATGATGAAGGCGTCCGGGTCGATGTCCATGACCAGCTCCTTCAGCTCCGCGAGCTGCTTGCGCTTCACGACGCTGAGCAGGACCATCTTGTCCTGCCGCTTGTAATAGCCCTGCCCCTTGAGCAGGGTCACACCACGGTCGAGCTGGCTGTCGATGGCCGTGGCGATGGCCTCATACTTCTCCGTGATGATGAGCGCGACCTTGGAATAATCCATGCCGTAGACGACGCGGTCGAGCGCCATGGAGGAGACGACCATGGCAATGACGCTGTAGAGCGTGTTGTTGAAGTCGCGGTAGACCACGCCCGTGATGACGGCAATGGTCAGGTCCATGCAGAGGATGATCTTGCCGATGGGGAAATTGCGGAATTTCAGCTTCATCAGGCGTGCGACGATGTCGACGCCGCCCGTCGAGGCGTTGCCCAGGAACACGAGGCCGAGGCTCACGCCCATGAACACGCCGCCGAACAGGGCCGCCACGAGCGGCTCGACGGTCGGGACAGGCAGGATGCGGGCGAACAGGTCAAGGAAAACGGACGTCAGCACCGTGCTGTAGAGCGAGCCAAAGAAGAAATGCCGTCCGATCTTTTTCAGGCCGCAGAGGAACAGCGGGATGTTGATCATGGCGTTTAGAATGCCGACCGTCAGGAATTTCGGGTGAGCGGCATAGACGATGATCATGGCGATGCCGGAGACGCCGCCGCTGCTGATGCCGCCCGGCTCCAGAAACAGGTCAAAATTCAGCGCGTAGAGGAGACTGCCTAAGGTAATAAGCAGGATATTGCGAAATAACTCGGTTTTCTGCTGGTTCAGGGCCTTCATGCGATGTTCCTCCTTCTTTCTTTTGCGCCGGACGGCCCGGCCGGGAATGCTGTTTTCAGGAAACTCTGAATCAATCATCTGCGGCGGATGCCGGAGCTTTTTCGTCAATCCATCGGTATGGAAAGTTTGTGGTATTGCGCAGCCGTTGGCGGCTTTGCCGCCTTACGGATGCGGCATGCCCCTTGCGGGTACACAAAGTATTCCTGCGTTTTCCATACCTCGCCTTGCCAAAAAATCTCTCGCCATCCACTCTTGCTGATTTATTCAGAGCTTCCTTAGAGCTCTTCGAGAGAGAGCTGCTTTTCGGCGGCATCCTCCTCGCGGAGCAGCGCGCCCGCTGCGGGGAGCGTGCGGGTGCGGTAGCGCGACTCGTTCACAATGCCGCTTTCGGCAAGCGGGCAGGCGCGGGAGAGCTCTGCCTTACGCCGGAGCGTGAGAACGGCGACGCCGAGCGTCGTGCGCGTTGTCTTCGGGGCCAGCTGGGCCGTCTGCAGGATGAGGGCGCGGCCCTCGGTGGAGTATAGCACGAGCTGCACATCCTCCTGCAGCAGGAAAATGCCGCGCAGCTCACTGCGGTCGCTGTAGGCGCCGGTCAGCTTGCGGCGGTTGGACTTCGTCTGATAGGCGGAAAGCTCCACGCGCGCCGCCTTACCGTTGGCGAACAGGAAGAGCATGCTGCCGCTGTAATCGCCGGGCAGGCAGACAGCCGCAACGCTCTCGCCCTCGTCGAAGCCGAGCTTCGTGGGCAGATAGTCGCCGAGCAGCGAGGCCTTGCCGTCGTCGAAATCGGCGCAGCGCGCCTTATAGACCTGGCAGCGGTCCGAGAAGACGAGCAGCTCCGCCGCATTCGTCGTCTCGCACGAGAAGCGCAGGCCGTCTCCCTCCTTAAAGCGCTGCTCGCCGGACATGCGCAGCGACTGCGGCGTGATCTTCTTGAAATAGCCCTCGCGGGAAACGAAGATCGTCACGGGATAATCGGGCGTCTCCTCCTCCGGCTCCGGGTCGAGCTCCGCCGCGTCCTCCACGATGACGGTGCGGCGATCCGTGCCGTATTTTGCGGCAACGGCGTCCAGCTCCTGCACGATGAGGCGGCGGATGCGCTTTTCGCTTCCGAGCGTCTTTTCCAGCTCGGCGATCTCGGCGGCCAGCGCGTCGACCTCCTGCGTTCGGCGCAGAATGTATTCCTTGTTGATGTTGCGCAGCTTGATCTCCGCCACGAACTCCGCCTGCACCTCGTCGATGCCGAAGCCGATCATCAGGTTCGGCACGACCTCCGCCTCGGACTCCGTCTCGCGGATGATGCGGATAGCCTTGTCGATGTCCAGCAAAATCTGGCGCAGGCCCTGCAGCAGGTGGAGCTTTTCGCTCTTTTTGCGCTTCTGGAAGAACAGGCGGCGGCGGACGCACTCCGTGCGCCAGGCCGTCCACTCCTCGATGATCTCGCGCACGCCCATCACGCGCGGCATGCCCGCGATGAGAATGTTGAAATTACAGGCGAAGCTGTCCTGCAGCGGCGTTGAGCGGAAGAGCTTCTGCATGAGCTTATCCGGCTCGACGCCGCGCTTGAGGTCGATCGTCAGCTTCAGGCCGGACAGGTCGGTCTCGTCGCGCATGTCGGAGATCTCGCGGATTTTGCCCGCCTTGATGAGCTCGGAGACCTTGTCGATGATGGCCTCCGTCGTCGTGGTATAGGGGATCTCATAAATTTCAATGAGATTGCCCTCCTTCAGGTAGCGCCAGCGGGCGCGCAGGCGGACGCTGCCACGGCCTGTGCGGTAGATTTCCGCCATTTCCGCCGCGTCATACAGCAGCTCGCCGCCCGTGGAGAAGTCCGGCGCGGGCATGACCGAGAGCAGGTCACACTCCGGATTCCCGATCCACGCGGCCGTGGCCTTGCAGACCTCGCGGAGGTTGAAGCCGCAAATGTTGCTGGCCATGCCGACGGCGATGCCCATATTGGCCGAGACGAGGACGTTCGGATATGTCGTGGGCAGCAAAGCAGGCTCGAGCATGGTATTGTCGTAGTTATCCACAAAATCGACGGTCTCGCTGTCGATATCGCGGAACAGCTCGGCGCAGATGGGGTCAAGCTTCGCCTCGGTATAGCGCGAGGCCGCGTAGGCCATATCGCGGGAATAGACCTTGCCGAAGTTGCCCTTCGAGTCGACGAACGGGGTGAGCAGGGCCTCGTTGCCGCGCGCCAAACGGACCATGGTCTCGTAGATGGCGGCGTCGCCGTGCGGGTTCAGGCGCATGGTCTGTCCGACGATGTTGGCGGATTTTGTCCGCCCGCCGTTCAGCAGGCCCATTTTGTACATCGTGTACAGCAGCTTCCGGTGCGACGGCTTGAAGCCGTCGATCTCCGGGATGGCGCGCGAGACGATGACGCTCATCGCATAGGGCATATAGTTCCCGGTCAGCGTGTCGGTGATGGGCTGCTCGAGCACTTCGGCCCGCAGACCCTCGACATGCGCCGTGTCAATATTCTTTTTGAGCTCGGGTTCCTTCTTTTTTCTTGCCATAAACCGATACCTTTACAGTTTATTTTGTTCGTGAATGGAGATTTCGTTGCGGGCAGTTTCGCATATCAATGTAGGGGCGGGGACAGCCACGCCCGCGAAGCGGCAATCAATAGCACCAATTTGATAGGATGCACCGTTGTTCCCGCTGCACCCGCCTGATGTGTCATTGCGAGGAGCGAAGCGACGCGGCAATCTCGGGAAGGCACTGGCATCCAACACCAGCCACAATGAAAACGGTATGCACCGATTGCGTCTGTAGCGGCGGTCAGCGACCGCCTTTGGCAGTTACAGGTTTCTGCGCACCTTCGCCGACCGTACAATGCCCCCAGATTTGTCATTGCGAGGCCCCAACGGGGCCGTGGCAATCTCGGGAAGGCAGCTGCGTTTTCGCCGCAGCCTACCAGTTATCCACCATTGTACTGCGAGATTCCCACGTCGCTTTGCTCCTCGGAATGACACGTCAGGGGAGCGTGAGGTGCACCAGCGCCCTTACGCGGTTAAATAGGCCTGTACATGGCGGTCACTGACCGCCGCTACAGACGCAATTGGTTTGTGCGTTTTTATCGATACCCAATACGAATCGTCGGTGCACCGCCGGGTGGGGACAGCCCGGCCCCTACAACGCACGTCCGGCAGCCTCGTTAAATTTTACACTACGAAATATCCGCCATTTCCAGATACTGGCTGCCGTTTTCGGCGATATATTCCTTTCTTCCGGCGAGATTATCGCCGAGGAGGAGGTCAAAATAGAACGCCGTTTTCTCCGCGTCCTCCGGCATGACCTTGATGAGACGGCGCGTTTCGGGGTTCATCGTCGTGAGCCACATCATCTCCGGCTCGTTCTCGCCGAGGCCCTTCGAGCGCGCGACGGAAATCTTCTTTCCCTCGAGTTTTTTTAGGATATCAGCCTTCTCCGTCTCGTTATAGGCGAACCACGTTTTGTCCTTGCAGGTGATCTCGAACAGCGGTGTCTCCGCGATATAGACATAGCCCTCGCGGATGAGCGTGGGCACGAGGCGGTAGAGCATCGTGAGCACGAGCGTGCGGATCTGGAAGCCGTCGTAATCGGCATCGGTGCAGATGACGATCTTGTTCCAGCGCAGGCTGCCGAGGTCAAAGGCCGTCAGGTCCTTGACGTGCTTGTCGCGCACCTCGACGCCGCAGCCCATGACGCGCAGCAGGTCCGTGATGATCTCGCTCTTGAAAATGCGGGCATAATCCGCCTTCAGGCAGTTGAGAATTTTGCCGCGGATGGGCATGATGCCCTGAAACTCCGCGTCGCGTGAGAGCTTGACAGAGCCCATGGCGGAATCGCCCTCGACGATATACAGCTCGCGGCGGCTGGCGTCGCGGCTGCGGCAGTCGACGAATTTCTGCACGCGGTTGGCGATGTCGAGATTGCCGGAGAGCTTCTTTTTGACCGTGATGCGGGCGCGCTCGGCCGTCTCGCGGCTGCGCTTGTTGATGAGCACCTGCTCGGCGATGCGGTCGGCCTCCTGCTTGTTCTCGAGGAAATAGACCTGCAGGCGGCTGCGGAAGAACTCCGTCATGGCCTCCTGAATGAAGCGGTTGTTGATGGACTTTTTCGTCTGGTTCTCATAGGACGTCTGCGTGGAGAAGCAATTCGTCACGAGCACGAGGCAGTCCGCCACGTCCTGAAACGTGATCTTCGATTCGTTTTTCGCATATTTGCCGTTCTGCTTGAGATAGGCGTCGATGGCGGAGACGAACCCGCTGCGCGCGGCCTTGTCCGGCGCGCCGCCGTGCTCGAGCCACGAGGAGTTGTGATAGTATTCCAGACGGCTCAGATTGCGTGAGAAGCACAGTGCCGCCGTGATTTTCACCTTATACTCCGGCTTGTCCGCCCGGTCGCGGCCGCGGCGCTCCGTCTCCCAGTACTGCGGCATGGTGAAGGCGTTGCCGTCCGTCAGCTCCGTGATGTAGTCGAGGATGCCGTGCTCATAGCAGAACTCCGTCGTCTCGAACTTGCTGCCGGCCTGATTGCGGAAGCGGAACGTCACGCCCGCGTTGACGACGGCCTGCCGCTTGAGCGTGTCAAGATAATACTCCACGGGGATGTCGATGTCCGTGAAGACCTCGAGGTCCGGCTTCCAGTGGAACAGTGAGCCGGTCTTTTTGCGGTCGGCGGGCTTTTTCTCCATCTGGCCGTCGATCTCGCCCTTTTTGAAGTGCAGGTGATATTCGAAGCCGTCTCGGAAGACCCGCGCGTTGAAATACTCCGAGGCATACTGCGTGGCGCAGGTGCCGAGGCCGTTCAGGCCGAGGCTGTATTCATAGTTTTCGCTGGCGTTGTTGTTGTATTTGCCGCCCGCGTACATCTCGCAGAAAACCAGCTCCCAGTTGTAGCGCTGCTCCTTCTCGTTCCAGTCCACAGGGCAGCCGCGGCCGAAGTCCTCGACCTCGATGCTGCGGTCGGCGTAGCGCGTGACGATGATGAGCTTGCCATAGCCCTCGCGCGCCTCGTCAATGGCGTTCGACAGGATCTCAAACACGGCGTGTTCGCAGCCGTCCAGCCCGTCGGAGCCAAAAATGACCGCGGGGCGCTTGCGAACGCGCTCCGCGCCTTTGAGCGTGGTAATGCTCTCGTTGCCGTATGCTTGCTTTTTGGCCATAATGTCCCTCGCTCTGCATGGTTTCATGATTGTGATAATAAATATAGTATATCCCGGCGGCTGCAAAATGTCAAGAAATCTGCGAAGGGCCGGACTCGCGGAATTTATTATGGATATCATTCCTGCAGCGGCTCTCACTGCGCAGCCGTTGGCGGCTTTGCCGCCTTACGGATGCGGCGTCCCCTTTACGGGGGTTGAGCGCCATGGAGGCTGGCAAAGATTGCGGCAGTAGTTCTGTGGCGAGAAATTATCAGATTTGTCATTGCGAGGCCCCAAAGGGGCCGTGGCGCCCTGAGCGCGAAGCGCGAGGAAGTGCCCTTGGGGTGCAATCTCGGGAAGGCAGTTACGATTTCGCCGATGGTCCTCCTGTTATCCGACCGGATACTGCGAGATTGCCACGGCCCCTTCGGGGCCTCGCAATGACAATTCGGTGGCGTTCACCATTTTAACGATACTGTGTACCAGTTGTTAGTGCCTGCAAGGCGCTCACTGAGCGCCGCTACAGACGCAATCGGTTTTCACCATTTTAACGACAACCTGTACCAGCTGGCAGCGTTCCGCCGGGAGCGGCATGCCGCTCCCCTACAATGGCGTGTACGGGCTGACAGTGCCTTCCCGAGATTGCCACGGGCGCGAAGCGCCCTCGCAATGACAATTCGGGAGTGCACGCCATAAACGGAAAGCGGGCCGCCGGGCGGCCCGCCTGCTTTTCAGTTCAGGGTATTTTCGGCGGGGACGGTATCCGTGGTGCCGGCTTCGGAGAAGTAGGCCGTCAGGATATCGCGGGCGATGGTGCCAAGCGTGCCGCCCTGCGCGCCCTTTTCCACATAGATCGCAATGGCGATCTCCGGGTCGTCCGCCGGGGCATAAAGCACGAATGAGGCGTTGTCCGAGCCGCCGGAGCCATGCTGGGCCGTGCCGGTCTTGGCGCAGACGGCCACGTCATAGCCGACGAAGGCACTGTAGGCCGTGCCGGAGGTGACGGCCTCGCGCATACCCTCGGAATAGGCGGCGTAGGCCTCATCCGAGATGTTAAGCGTGCTTGCCACAACGGGCTGGTTCTCCAGAACAAGCTCCTGATAGTCCGACGAGAGGACGCGCTTGAGCAGTGTGGCCTTGTAGCGCACGCCGCGGTTGGCGAGCGCCGCCGTATAGGAGCACAGCTGCAGGGGCGTGAAGCGGTTTTCCGACTGGCCGATGGACGCGGCGACGGTATCGGCGTCGTACCAGCCGTCGTGGCCCTCGTCGTAGAGCTCCTTCTTCGTCTCCGGATTGGCGCGGCGGCCGGTGGCCTCCGGCAGCTCGATGCCGGTCGGCTCGCCGAGGCCGAGGGCCTTGGCGGTGTTGTCGATGGCAGTGATGCCGGTGCGGTAGCCCGCCTCATAGAAATAGTAGTTGCAGGAAACGGCCAGCGCCTTCATGACGTTGATGAGACCGTGCGTCGCGCCCGTCGTGGTGTAGAGCATACAGCGCGGCATATAGCCTGCGTCCTCAAAGCGGGTGTAGACGCCCTCGTCTTCGATCTCCGTCCAGCGGCTGATGGTCCCGCTGTCGATGGCGGCGATGGTCGTGACCATCTTATAGGTCGAGCCGGGCGGATACGGCAGGCCGAGCGCACGGTTGTTGAACGGCTTGTAGGGATCGGCGGCCAGCTCGTTATAGTTCGTATTATAGGTGGAAAGGTCATAGGTCGGGTAACTCGCGCAGGCCAGCACCTCGCCGGTCTTGACCTTCATGACAACGACGGCGCCGCCCTCGGCGTCCTTGCCGTTGCCGGAGGCGCCAACGCCGTTCTCGCGCAGGCCGAGGATCTTCGCGGCCAGCGATTCCTCCGCGACCTTCTGCAGGCCGAGGTCGATGGTCGTTTCGATGTTGTTGCCCGCGACGGGGTCGACGGCGTAGTGCTCCTCGAGGATGTTGCCGTCGGCGGTGATGGTCGTCACGCGCGTACCGTCCGAGCCGTGCAGCTCCTCCTCGAAGGCCTGCTCCAGCCCGTCCTTGCCGATATAGGCATCCATGGCATAGCCCTTGCTCTCATAGGTCTCCCAGTCCGTGCCGTCCATCTTGCCGATGGTGCCGAGGATGTGGGCGGCGAGCGTGGTGTTGTACTGGCGGACGCTCGAGGTCTCGACGTTGAGGCCGGGGATGTTCAGCTCCGTGATGGCCGCGAGCGACAGCGCGTCGACGTCCGTCATGAGCACATAGGTGTCCAGCGTGCCGATATAGCGCCGCAGGTCCAGCTCATAGCGCAGCGAAATCACACGGCGGCACTCCTCCTCCGTCCAGTCGGCAGGCAGATGGTAAATTTCCTTGAGCCAGCGAATGAGCTGCGGGGCGGAGACGTCCGTATCCCAGCCGCGCTCGGTGAGGAAGGTGCGGAAATAGCCGTCCCAAAGGGATGAGCCGCTGTCGACATAGGCATAGGGCTTTTCCTGCGTGACAGGGAAATGGTCCGTGTATTCCAGCCCCAGCTCGCTGCACAGGTCCACCAGGCGGCGGAGGTTCTCGTTCGGCGCGTCGGCGCTCATGAGCACCTCGCGGACGATGACAAGATTATAGCTGGCGCGGTTCCCGACGAGGACGTTGCCGTTGCGGTCCAGAATTTCGCCGCGGGCAGCCGTCACGCGCGTGTGGTACGTCACGGAGCCGCTGGGCGCGGGATCCTGCTCCGCGGCCTGCGTGATCTGCACATTGTGCAGGCGGACGGAGAACACGCCCGCCATGACGGCGATGAGCAGCACGAGCACGCCCACGCGGAAGGCAAACTTATGTTGATTCATGGTACTCTCCGATTTTTGCGATGCATTTGACGAGGCCGTAGACCGCAGGCTGCACCGGGAGCGTCACGAGCAGGCAGCGTAGGGCGCGCCCGGCCTGCTCCCACGCGACGCCCGCGAAGAAGTGCTTCATCAGGAGGATGAGGCCCTGCTCCACGGCAAGCGTGACAAAGCAGACGAGCAGCGACGGCAGAAAGCGGTTTGCCAGCACGGCGCGGCACAGGATGCTGCCGAGCACGGGCAGGACCGTGAGCACGAGCAGGCAGACGCTGCCCTGATCGATGCCGGACAGGCACCAGACGAGCGAGGCGATGAGGGCGAACGTGCCGCCGCGCTCCGGGCCCTCGCGCAGGCAGACGCAGGTGATGACAATGGCCACGAGGTCCGGATGCGCGCCCAGGATCGTGCGGTTGCCGAAGACGACGGTCTGCACGAGAAGGGCCAGCAGGAACAGGGCGGCATAGAGCGTCCAGCGCAGGATGCGCAGCCACTGGCGCGGCGTGATATAGAGCTTGTCAAGCATGGCCGCTCACCGCCTTATTCGCTGACATAGTCCGTGATGACGAAGACCTGCTCGAGGTCCTCGAGATCGGCGGCGGGGCGCAGCATGGCATACTTCGCCACGCCGGTCTCGTCGAAGCCCGCGTCCTCGACATAGCCGAGGATCAGGCCCTTGGGATAGACGGTCGAGCCGGTCGTGACGACCTGATCGTTATTGCGCAGGACGGCATCCGAGGGCAGGTAGTTCATGCGCAGCTTGCCGGAGGCATTCGTCGTATAGGCGCCCTGCACCACGCCGGTGTAGCCCGCCGAGGCGACGGAGGCGCTGATCTCCAGCGACGTGTCGAGCACGGTCGTGACCGTGGCCCAGTTCGGGCCGATGTCCGTGATCAGGCCGACGACCTGGCCGTACTCCGTCACGACGACCATGCCGGTCTCCAGCCCGGAGCGCGTGCCCTTGCCGATGGTGAACGTGCTCTTCCAGCTCGAGGAATCCCACGAGACGATGTAGGCCTCGTTGAAGCGATAGTCCTCGTGCTCCTCCTGCAGGCCGAGCAGCTCCTTCAGGCGCTCGTTTTCGCGCTGCAGGGAGTCGGCCGTGCGGACCTCGTTCTCCATGGAGCTGATCTGACGGCGCAGATAGTCGTTCTCGGCCGAGAGGGATTCATAGTTGAACAGATAGTTATAGTACCGCTCCGCCTGCCGCGTCAGCGCGGAAAACCCGCTGCGAAACGGCGTGAGCACTGCCTGCACGGTGCGCGAGCCCCACGCCGTGCCCGAGAGCGCGGCGGTCAGGGCCGTGGCGGCAGCCAGAAGGACGGCCAGCAGCAGGATGAGCCTGACGCGGCCGCGAAAAAGCTTTTTCAAGGGTAAACTCCAATCCTGGGGCAGAGAGATCAGCAGCCGAGCAGCTTCACGCCGAATTTGCGCAGGATCATGGCCAGCGGGCACACCGGCAGCCCCATCACGTTATAGTAATCGCCGTCCAGACCGATGACGAACATGGCCGCAAGGCCCTGAATGGCGTAGGCGCCTGCCTTGTCCATCGGCTCGCCGGTGGCGATGTAGGCGCGGATCTCCTCGTCGGACAGGGTGCGCATGCGCAGCGTCGTGGTGACGGTCAGATTCTCGCAGTCGTCGCCGTGCAGGACGGTCAGGCCGCTCATGACCTGATGGTCGCGCCCGGACAGGCGGCGCAGCATGGAAAAGGCCTCGCTCTCGGAGTGGGGCTTGCCCATGACGAGCGAATCGCACACCACGATGGTGTCGGCCGAAATGATGATGTCGTCCGGCATGCAGTGCGGCTGCACGGCCTTCGCCTTTTCCAGGCTGACGCGGGCGACCTCATCGGAGGGATGACGGAAGGGGTCCATGGTCTCGTTGGTGTTTACGGCACGGACCGTGAATTCCAGGCCCATGCGCTCGAGCAGCTCTTTCCGCCGCGGGGATTTGGATGCGAGATAGATCTCCATGGCAAATACCTCTTTTATATAAAATTTTAGGATATACGGATCTGGGAAAAGTGGAAAATTGAAAATGGAAAGCGGACAGTTTTTCAAAGCTGTCAGCCGTGCGTTGTAGGGGCGGGGACAGCCAGGCCCGTCCGCGAAGCGGCAATCGCAGCACCAATTCGGTGCAGCGCACCGTTCCCATTACCGTGCCGCCCTGATGTGTCATTCCGAGGAGCGAAGCGACGTGGGAATCTCCTGCAACCGGTTACGTTTTTGCCGAGGCTCACTTGTTATCCAACATGGTACTGCGAGATTGCCACGTCGGCCTGCGGCCTCCTCGCAATGACAAACCTTCGGCGTTCGCCGTTTTGCTGACAGCCTGTTTATTACACCAGTGCAGCGCCGGGAGGGGCATGCCGCTCCCCTACAATGGCGTGTGCGATCAACGTGAGTGCCTTCCCGAGATTGCCACGGGCGCAAAGCGCCCTCGCAATGACACATCAGGGAAATGCCTTGGTGCACCAGCGCCCTCCTGCCGTTGAATTGTCCTGTACAAGGCGCTCACTGAGCGCCGCTACACCCCATATTTTGGCTTTCACCGTTTTATCGTTAACCTGTACGGATCGGCAGCATAGCGCCGGGAGCGGCATGCCGCTCCCCTACAATGGCGTGTGCGATCAACGTGAGTGCCTTCCCGAGATTGCCACGGGCGCAAAGCGCCCTCGCAATGACAAACCTTCGGCGTTCGCCGTTTTGCTGACAGCCTGTTTATTACACCAGTGCAGCGCCGGGCCCGGCTGTCCCCTCCCCTACAGCGTACCAATGGGCCAATGCGGCGCCGGGAGCGGCATGCCGCGCCCCAACATTTTCCTTGTAATTACGACTCACTCGACCCCTCTGTAATACAGTCCGCGGGTGCAGGCGCCGGGGTCGAACGGGGCGTTGAGGTTCGAAAGCACCGTGTCGATCTCGCCGGGGTTCTCCGTTGTGAACGACAGGCGCAGCGCCCACAGGCCGAAACGGCGCAGGTCCTCGCGCTTGTCGAGGAGGTACAGCTTCTTGCCGTTGAGCACGACGCTGCGGCAGGTACCGCAGTCGCGCACGATACGGAATTCCTCGCCCTTGCGGTCGATGAGCTTCACCGGCCCCGCGCCGCAGGAGCACTCGCCGGTCCGGTTGCGGATGAGGCAGTTTTCCGTGAGCATGAGCGGCAGGCGGCCATAGACGAGCATCTCCGTGGGCAGGGGCTTTGACAGGTCGCGGAGCTGCGGCAGCGTCAGCTCAAACGAGGCCGTGAGCGAGCACAGGCCAAGGTCGCGCAGCTCCGAGGCCGCGCGGGAATTTGTCAGGTTCAGGCCGAAGTCGCCCGCCGCCTCCATGCCGCGGGAGCGCAGCAGGGACAGCTGGCCGACATTGCCCGTCAGCGCCCGGCGGATGCCGAGCGAGGCGGCAAGGTCCAGCGCATCGAGCAGGCGGCGCGTCTCACTGTCCCAGACGATGCGGGGCAGCACGACGGCAAGCGTCTGCCGCGCGGCAAGGCTGCGGAAAAAGTCCGGCCGGGCCGCGACCTCGGACAGGGGGACATACAAAACCGCGGGCTTCAGCCGCAGCAGGCGGCCGGTGATCTGCCCGGCGGACAGCACGCTCACGGTGAACACCGGCGCGGCGCGCGTGCCGAGCACGGGCGGGAGCGCGCGGTAGGACAGCAGCTGCGGCGCGGGGCGGCGCGCCCGCACGGCGGAAAGATGCGCCAGCACCTCGCGGCGCATGCGGTTGATCTCCGCGGCGGGCAGCGTCAGGCCGGGGTCGACGACGCTGCGCACGGAGCGGGCGGCATAGGGCGTGCCGCCGGTTTTGGAAAGGCGGGCGGCAAGCTCGTCCTGCGTCAGCGCGCGCCGCTCGGCGTCCTGCGGAACGGCCCCCTGCGTCTGGCAGATGTGGCCGTCGGCATCCTGCACGGCGAGCATGGCGTTCTGCCCGTGCGCGACGATGGCGTAAAAATCCACCGGCACGCGCTGGGGCTCGAGATTTTCATAGGTCGCGCGGGCGGCGGCAAGCAGCTCGCGGTCCGGCCGCTCCGGCTGGCGCGTGCCGAACATCTGCGGGCCCGTGCGGCCGAGATAATAGCCCTCCGTGAAGCCCTCGCGGGAGAAGGCGGCGCGCAGCGCGGAAAGATCCGACGAGCGGACCTCGCGGCCGTCGAGCGCAGCGCGGTAGATGCCCGTGACGATGGCGACATACTCCGGGCGCTTCATACGGCCCTCGAGCTTCAGGCTGGCCACGCCCATGCGCGCCAGCTCGCCGAGGTAGCGGATGAGGCAATTGTCCTTCAGGCTCATGGGATAGCGGTTTTCAAACCGGCCGTAGCCATAGGGCAGGCGGCAGGGCTGGGCGCACTGGCCGCGGTTGCCGGAGCGGCGGCCGATGACGGAGGACAGGTAGCACTGTCCGGAATAGCACATACACAAAGCGCCGTGCACAAAAACCTCGATCTCGACCGGGCTTTTCTTACAGATATGTGCGATCTCCTCCGCGGGAAGCTCCCGCGCAAGCACGACGCGGCTGCAGCCGAGCGCGGCGGCCTCCATCACGCCCTCAAGCGAATGGATGCTCATCTGCGTGGAGGCATGGATGGGCACGTCCGGCGCAAGCTGCCGGCATAACGATACCACGCCCAGATCCTGCACGATGAACGCGTCGACGCCGCAGGACGCGGCCAGCCGGATCAGCTCCGCCGCACGCGGCATCTCGCGGTCGAGCACGAGTGTGTTGAGCGTCAGATGTACCTTGACGCCGCGCACATGACAGTAGACAACGGCCTCCTGCAGATCGGCGGCGGAAAAATTGCGGGCGTTTATACGCGCGTTGAAGGTATCGGCACCTAAATAAACAGCGTCAGCGCCGTTGCAGACGGCGGCGCGCAGCGCCTCCATCGAACCGGCGGGAGCGAGTAATTCCATGATGATCTTCCTTTATCTATCCAAATCTGCGCAACAGCATAAAAATCCGAATACATTGTACCACATACGGACACAACAGGAAAGTGCAATCATGCAAAAATTTGTTTCCGGCCTGTAAACTTTTTGCGCCGCAGCAGGAAAACAGCCCCGGACGGCTTTGGAAAAGGGATAAAACAAGACATACAATGCCAGCACCCGGCCAAACCATCTGCCAAGCCACCCATAACCGTCCAGTCGTGTTCTTTCCGGCGGCGGAGCAAGCGTCATGGAAACCGCGTCGTTTGTTGCGCGCGGGGCTCTGCAATTACGCAGAAAACCCAGCTTCTTATATAAGAGGCTGGGTTTTCTGTTTGGAAATTTTGTTTACCGTTCTTTCCGAAAAAGGACATCCAGATAGTCTGTTTTCCCGTGGATCACGGCGCCGACGGACACGAATTCGCCCTCGATGCGGTAGAAGATCTATCTGTTATTCGATCTCCAGCCGTCTGGACGAGGCGGGGACTTCCTTCTGCTTCGGCAGCGTCACGCGCAGGACGCCGTCGGCGTATGCGGCCTTGATGCCTGCGGCGTCGATGCCGGAGATATCAAAGCTTCTGGCGTAGGAGCCATAGGAACGCTCGCAGCGGAGGTAATTGCCCTTCTTGTCCTTGTCTTCATAGTTGGAATGACGCTCGGCGGAGACGGTCAGCCGGTCGTCGGCGACGTCCACGTGGATATCCTCCTTCTTGAAGCCGGGCAGGTCAGCCTCCAGAACGAAGTTGTCGCCGTCCTCCTGAATGTCGGTCTTGAACTCGCCGAGGGCGTTGTCGGAGAAGAACGCGCGCTCCAGCTCGTCAAAATCGTGGAACGGATTGAAATTGGAAACATTGTGATTTTTACGTGCATACGGTACTAACATGGAAAAGACCTCCTTGAGTCTTGTAATATATGATGTTTGAAAACTCGATCTGAGCGTCTTGCTCATCTCTTGTTTACAAGTCACATGATAGACCCGGCCTGTGAACAATTCTGCATCTTTGTGTGAACGGACTGTGAATTTTAGCAGTCTCACGCTACGACTGCCAAATTGTTTGCCTGTACAAACTGAAAAAATCTGCTATGATATAGACACATGGGAACTTTTGCCCAAACAAAACGTCTGAAGGGATACCCAACTTGAAAGGAGTGGATTCGATGCTGAAAATTGAGCATCTTACAAAGCTTTACGGAGAGAAAAAGGCGGTCGACGACCTGAGCCTGCACATCAGGCCCGGCGAAATTTACGGCTTCATCGGCCACAACGGCGCAGGCAAGACCACGACGATCAAAAGCTGCGCGGGCATTCTGCAGTTTGAACAGGGCGAGATCACCATAGACGGGAAGTCCGTCAAGGCCGACCCGCTCGGCTGCAAGCAGATTTTAGCGTACATCCCGGACAACCCGGATCTGTATGAATTCCTGTCCGGCATCAAATATCTGAACTTCGTGGCCGATATTTTCGGCGTGTCGAAGGCCGACCGCGAGGCGCGGATCGAAAAATACGCGGATCTGTTCGACCTGACCGGCGATCTGGCGCAGCCCATCTCGGCCTATTCGCACGGCATGAAGCAGAAGCTGGCGATCATCTCCGCCCTGCTCCACGACCCGAAGCTCATCATCATGGACGAGCCGTTTGTCGGCCTCGACCCGACGG
>OFMI01000978.1_pt1 | contig 20265 bp, 19 predicted proteins | sample 1541741 | NCBI WGS metagenome assembly OFMI01 (sample SAMN04209219, study PRJEB22552) | human gut metagenome | biome: gut; material: feces | host: Homo sapiens | place: USA: Oklahoma | reverse complement strand
ATATACTAATGGTGGAGAAAAATGACAGGTAAGAAAGTATTCATGGAGGTGAACCGAATGGACGGCAGTAGCGAGAGTATCCCTTTGGGTCCTGAGCGATGGTATTTGAATATCACAGCGGAAATGTCGCATCCTTTTGGTTCCTTTTTTCCTATGGTGAAATAGGGGCTTGCTTTTCTGTGCGCGTTTTTCGGAAAATTGTATGACGACATTTTCTGCTGACACTTTTGCAAAGACAATGGTGTTTTTTTATTGTCTGAAAAACGAGGTGAAAAACAGTGGAGGAAATGCAGACGCTCTTTGACCATTTCAATGAACTCATGGACAAAGGGGCATATATACAGTTAAAACAGGAATTGAACGAGGAAAACGCCGCCGACTTGGCAGAATACTTCGAGGAACTGTCTGCGGAAAAACAGCTTTTCATTTTCCGTCTGCTGACCAAGGACATGGCAGCGGAAGTATTTTCCTATATGGACAGCGACACCCAGGAGCATATCGTTCATTCCATTACAGATAAAGAAGTGCGCAACATCGTAGACGAAATGTTCCTGGACGATACGGTGGACTTTCTGGAAGAAGCACCTGCCAATCTGGTAAAAAAGGTGCTGCGCAACACCGACGCGGAAACCCGCGCCCTCATCAACCGCTTTTTGAACTACCCGGAAAATTCCGCCGGCAGCTTGATGACCATCGAGTTTGTGAAACTCAGAGGCGGTATGACCGTAGACGTTGCCATGAAGCAGATCAAGCGGACAGGCATGGATAAGGAAACCATCTATACCTGTTATGTCATTGATGGTCAGCGGAAACTTATTGGCGTTGTACCCCTCAGGACGCTGATTTGTGCCAAAGATGAAGAACTGGTGCAGGATTTGATGGAAGAAGACGTGGTATCTGTACACACCACCGACGACCAGGAAGAAGTTGCACAAATCTTCAAGAAATACAACTGGATGGCACTGCCTGTGACGGACTTGGAAAACCGTCTGGTAGGCATCATCACCGTGGACGATATCGTGGACGTTATCGAACAGGAAACCACGGAAGATATGGAAAAAATGGCGGCATTGCTGCCTTCCGATGAAGAATATCTGAAAACCCCCGTGCTGAAGCTGGCACGAAACCGTATTGTGTGGCTGTGCGTACTGATGGTATCCGGTACCCTCAGTTCCTTGGTTATCAGCCATTATCAGACGTTGTTGGCAACGGTTATGGCACTTTCCAGTTTCATCACCATCATTACTGGTACCGGGGGGAACGCAGGCTCTCAGGCTTCCACCATGATCATTCGTGGTATGGCCCTGGGAGAAATCGAAGTGAAAGACGTACTTCGGGTTGTCTGGAAAGAAGTCCGGGTCGGCGCTCTCTGCGGTATTGCCCTAGGGGCAGTCAATATGGTACGTATGACATTTTTCAGCCCCAGTACGGGCTTTTTGGTAGACTTTACCGTTTCCATCAGTATGGCAGCCGTTGTGGTGCTTTCTAAGACCATCGGCTGTACCCTGCCTATTCTGGCAAAGATTTTGAAGGTAGACCCAGCTATGATGGCAGGTCCTTTGATTTCCACACTGGTGGACGCTGTGGCATTGATTATTTATTTCAGCATTGCGACCGTATTGCTGATGTAAATAAGAATCTGGATTTTGAAGGAGGTGTGACATGGAAGAATGGAATGAAACGGTGGAAAAGTGGCAGGAACTCATGGAAAAAGGACATTATGTGCAGCTCCGTGAAGAACTGAATGAAGAAAACCCTGCCAACGTGGCAGAATTTCTGGAAGAACTGCCGGCAGATAAGCAATTGTTCCTTTTCCGTCTGCTGTCTAAGGATATGGCGGCAGAAGCATTCTCTTTCCTGGATAATGATACTCAGGAAATGCTGGTCACATCCATTACGGATACGGAAGTACGGAACATCGTGGATAATATGTATCTGGACGATACCATCGACTTTCTGGAGGAAGCCCCTGCCAATCTGGTAAGCAAAGTTCTGCGAAACACCGATAGGGAAACCCGCGCCCTTATCAACCGTTTCCTGCATTATCCCGAAAACTCCGCCGGAAGTTTGATGACCGTAGAGTTTGTGCACCTTTCCAAAACCATGACGGCAAAGCGCGCCATGGAAATCATCCGCAAAAACGGTCTGGATAAGGAAACCATTTACACTTGTTATGTCATTGACGACAAAAAACATCTGGTGGGGGTATTGCCCCTTAGAACACTGCTGTTCGCCGATGAGGATAAACGGGTAGAGGAACTTATGGAGGAAGATGTCATCTCCATTGCCACTTTGGACGACCAGGAAGAAGCGGCAAATCTGTTCCGTAAATACAGCTTTATCGCCTTGCCTGTAGTAGACGGGGAAAACCGTCTGGTGGGCATCATCACCGTAGACGATATCGTGGACGTTATCGACGAAGAAACCACGGAAGATATGGAAAAAATGGCGGCGTTGCTGCCTTCCGATGAAGTATATCTGAAAACGCCTGTGACAAAACTGGCACGAAACCGTATTGTGTGGCTGTGTGTACTGATGATTTCCGGTACCCTCAGCAGTGCCATTATTTCCGGCTATGATGCCATCCTCAGTCAGGCGGTGCAGTTGGCAGCATTCATCCCCGTTCTGACAGGTACCGGCGGCAATGCCGGTTCCCAGACCTCTGCCACCATCATTCGTGGCATGTCCTTAGGGGACATTCGCCCCAGAGATATTCTGCGTGTCATGGGGAAAGAAGTGCAGGTGGGGATGATTTGCGGTGTCCTTCTGGCAGCGCTGAACTTCATCAAACAGACCATTTTCAGCCCTTCCACGGACATTATGGTGGACTTGACCGTTTCTGTCAGCATGGGCTTTGTGGTTGTTGTGGCAAAAGCCATGGGCTGTGTTCTGCCTATTGGCGCAAAAGTTTGTAAATTAGACCCTGCCATCATGGCTGGTCCATTGATTACCACGGTGGTGGATGCTGTGGCGCTGGTGATTTTCTTCAATGTGGCACAGTGGCTTGTACTGTAAAAAAAGAGAGAACTCCTTTCGTTTCGGAATTCTCTCTTTTTTGTTTACATATGAAGATATGCACGGATGCGGTTGCCCAGCAGGCAGGCGATGATGATTTTTACAATATCCAAGGGCAGGAACACCAGCGCTCCCATGGGCAGGGATTGTAAAAATGTGGTGTTTGTCAGGTATGCCATCCATGCGGTGCCCAGCATATAATTGATGATGGTTGCCAGAAATAATCCGCCCATCTGTGCCGGAATATTCTTGGGAAAACGGGAAATAAACAGGCTGCTGATGCCCGTCAGAAACAGAAATCCGATGAGATACCCGCCGCCGGGAGCGGCAAAACGGGAAAGTCCCGCAGTGTAGCCGGAAAATACAGGCAGTCCCGCGGCACCTAAAAGCAGATACAGCCCAATGGCAGCCAGTGCTTGTCTGGGCGGCAATACATAGGCTGTCAGATACATGGCAAATGTACCCAATGTCAGTGCCACAGGGCTTATGGGTATGGGAATGGATATGGGCGCGAATATACAAATGACAGCTGTCATCAGGGCAGTCATGGTCAGTGTACGTGTTTTGGTCATGGCAGATGCCTCCTTTTCTTTCTGTAAGGAGGATACGCTTTTTGCTTTTGAAAGTCAACTGATTATAAATAAAATGGTTTACAATCGAAAATAAAAAAAGTTTTGTAAGAAAAAATGAAAGATTGCGGAAGTAAAATGTGATATACTATAAAAAAATCCAGGAAAAGGGAAGGGGGAGAAGCATATGTCAAAATTTTGCAACCATTGCGGCGCGTCTGTAGGCGAGGAAGACCGGTTCTGTACGGTCTGCGGCAAGCCCATCACAGCAGAAAGTGCGGCAGAACAACCCAAAGCATCTCATGAAGAAAATCATAAGCAAGTGGAACTGGATAAGGAACCCATTACCGTGGGCGGTTATCTGATTATGTTTCTGGTTATGTGTATTCCAGTGGTGAATCTGGTGGTACTGCTTTTGTGGGCATTCGGGAAAAACGGCAATGTGAACCGCCGGAATTTCTCACGGGCAGCTCTCGTTTATATTGCCATCGGCATTGTCCTGTCCATCAGTGCGGTACTGTTTTTCGTTGGTATTTTCGCCAATGCGGTGCAGTATCAGCAGTATCACACATATGAGCATTATGGCAATCCGTATAGGAACGACTGGGAATACTATGATGAGTATGTATATACGCCGGACAGCACAAACGATTTTATGTATTCCATCACCGAAGGCGACGCACCTGTGGAAGATCTGGAACTGTACGATATTACCATTTCAAACGTATGAAAGAAAACCATTCGGCACATACTACCTCTATAAAAAGGAGGCGTGGATGTGAGCGGATGGTTTTTATTTTTTGCACAGATATTGTTTTTCCTGTTGGGGGCGTGGTATTTCCTGCGGAGCGGTTCCCGGCGGAAAGGCGGACGGGATAGCATTTCCATGGAGGAGAACGAGCGGGAAATGGAAAAGCTGGATGCTATGCGGCAGGTGGGACTGACAGAACCCTTGACGGAACAGACCCGTCCCAAGTCCTTGGGAGAAATTGTGGGGCAGGAGCGGGGGATTCGTGCCCTCAGAGCGGCTCTTTGCGGTCCCAACCCCCAGCATATCATCATTTACGGTCCCCCCGGCGTAGGCAAAACGGCAGCGGCAAGGCTGGTGCTGGAGGAAGCCAAAGGACGGCGAAATTCCCCTTTTTCCATCAATGCGAAATTTGTGGAGGTGGACGCTACCACATTGCAGTTTGACGAGCGGAGCATTGCAGACCCTTTGCTTGGTTCTGTCCATGACCCAATTTATCAGGGGGCAGGGGCTTTCGGGCAGATGGGGATTCCTCGTCCTCAGCCTGGCGCTGTCAGCGAAGCCAACGGCGGCGTGCTGTTCATCGACGAAATCGGGGAATTGCATCCCATCCAGATGAATCGTCTGCTGAAGGTGCTGGAAGACCGTGTGGCAAAGTTCCAGAGCAGTTATTACAGTCGGGAAAATAAGCGGATTCCCCCTTATATCCACGAAATTTTCCAGAAAGGTCTGCCGGCAGATTTTCGGCTCATTGGTGCCACCACCCGCAGCCCTTCGGAATTGCCGGCAGCACTGCGTTCCAGATGTACAGAGATTTTCTTTGACGGTCTGCGTCCCGAAGCCGTGGAGCAGATTGCTGCGGATAGTATGGAACGAGTAGGACTTCAGTACGAAGATGGTCTTTGTGGAAAAATTGCCCTTTATGCCGGCGGCGGCAGGGATACGGTGCGTCTGGTGCAGTCCTTAGTCTCTCTGGCGGAAATGAAGGGGCGGAACTGGGTGGGCAGTGCGGACTTGGAATGGGTGGCGGAAGCCGGGCATTATCAGCCTTATCCCCGTCAGAAGGTGACGGCTGTGCCACGTGTGGGCGTGGTGAACGGTCTGGCTGTTACAGGCGGTATGGGCGGCGCTGTGCTGACAGTGGAAGTGAAGATGCAAAAAAGCACAGCACCTCATTTGCAGGTGACGGGTATTGTGGAGGAAGAAGAAATCCGCAGCCCCCATGGCGTCAGCAAGAGAAAAAGCAATGCCCGCAGTTCCGCGGAAAATGTGCTGACGGTGCTGGAAGGATTCGGCTTTGACCGAAGCCAGTATGCCGTCCATATCAATTTCCCCGGCGGCATGCCTGTGGATGGTCCTTCGGCAGGCACAGCCATGTTTCTTGCGGCATATTCCGCTTTTACGGGAGCAGCAGTGCCGGGAGATGTGGCGCTGACAGGAGAAATTTCCCTGACAGGAAACATACTGCCTGTGGGCGGTGTTACGGAGAAATTGCAGGCAGCAGAAGAAGCCGGCGTAACCCGTGCTTATATTCCCAAGGCAAATTGGCAGGGAAGATATGAGCGGCTGGGACTGGAAGTGGTTTCTGTGGAGAAAATAGAGGAACTCTTGGAAATGGTTTTTGCCAAGAAAGAAGAAAAGCAGGCAGGCATGCCCCAAAGAGGCATTTTGACGGCGGAAGGACTGCAAAAATAGAAAAAGGCGTGAAATCTTAGATTTCACGCCTTTTATATATTCTGTTATGCCCCGAAGGGAAGCAGTGCCCAAATGACTGCAATGACAATGGTGGGAAGCATATTTTGAACTTTTTCTCCCAGATCAGATTGACACCTACACAGAAAATGAGCATGGAGCCGGTAAGGGACAGGTTGGCCAATGCCTGTTCTGTCATCCAAGGCTCGATGAAGCGGGATAGTATGGTGATGCATCCCTGAAAGAGTGCCACAGGAATGACAGAGAAAATACAGCCTTTCCCCATGGATGTGGTCATGATGATGACGATGATCATGTCTAAGACTGCTTTTGCCGCCAGTATGGAGTAATCCCCGGCGATGCCGTCCTGAATGGCGCCTACCACTGCCATGGCACCGATACATACTGTCAGAGAAGTGTTCACAAAACCGTCTACAAATTTGGTGTCACGGTCGTTTTTGGTCTTTTCCTTCAGCCATTCGCCGAAGTGTTCCAGATGCTTTTCGATGTTCCATATTTCCCCAATGAGAGAGCCAATGGCAAAAGAACCAATGATCATCATGGTGCCGCCGCTGGTGAGTCCTGTTTCTGTGACCGTCATCATTTTTTCAATGGCGCCGCCAATGCCCAGGAAAATGACGCAAAGCCCAGTGGCTTTCATGAGGGTTTCCTGTATTCTGACGTTGATGGCTCTGCCGAAAAGGGCACCCAGTAGACCGCCCAATCATATGCCGCCGACGTTGATGAGTGTTCCTAATCCAATCATTTGTACTTCCTCCCTAAAATGCATTTTTTTCTTTTGTAATGAATTGGTTTTATTTTAGATGGAATAAAATGGATTGTTAATGTATGGAAGGTCAAAGAAAGGTTATATTTTTCAGAAAAAATATAACCTTGCACGTTGGTAGGAATTGACCGAAAGCCAGTTCTGTTGTATAATAGCTTAATTAGGCAATAAGCCTATGAGATAGAGGTGAAATAGATGATAGAAACAAAAGAGAGAATACAATTACCCATGATGGCCCTCAGAGGTCTGACGGTATTTCCCAATATGGCAATCAGCTTCCCCGTAGGCAGACAGAAATCTCTGGATGCGCTGGAAGCGGCAGATGAAGGCGACAAGCGTATTTTTCTGGTGTCACAGCGTGACCCGGAGGACGCAAGTCCCGAACAGATGGGGCTCTACGAATTTGGTACGGTGGCTACCATCAAACAGATTTTGAAACTTCCCGGCAACATGACCCATGTCATTGTGGAAGGTGTCATCCGCGGCAGATTGGCGACCATACAGCATAAGCGCAAATGCGAGTATGCGGAAATCACCACCATTGCCCAGGACTTCCCGGAACTGCCGGAGGTACATACAGCGGCGGAAATGCGCATTGCTCAGGATTTGTATGAAGAATACGCAAAGTTTGTGCCCAATACCACAGCAGTGGATTTGCTGCCCAATGTGCTGGCGGCAGGCAAGCCCGGCAAACTGGCAGACGTCATTGGGGCAGGGCTGGAAATTTCCTTTGACCGGAAGCAGAAGATTCTGGAAATCCTGAATCCTTATGACCGTTTGCAGGCAGTCATGGACATTATGTGCTATGAACAGCAGGTGCTGCGGGTAAAACGGGAAATCGAAGCCAAAACAAAAGATGCCATCGACAAAAACCAGCGGGAATATTTCCTCAGGGAAGAACTGAAAGTCATTCAGGAAGAACTGGGGGACAAAGACGGCATCGGCGCTGACGCTGCGGAATTTCGTCGTCGTTTGGAGGAAAAGAACCCTCCCGAAGAAGTACGGAAAACCGTAGAAAAGGAAATCGACCGTATGATGAAGATTCCCGTAACTTCTCCCGAGTCCAACGTGTCCCGCAGTTATATTGACACATTGCTGAACCTGCCCTGGAATGAAATGACCGAAGAAACCTTCGACCTGAAACAGGCAGCGGAAATTCTGGATGAAGACCATTACGGTCTGGAAAAAGTAAAAGAACGTATTTTGGAATATCTGGCAGTGCGGAAAAACGCCCCCGAGGAAAAAGCCACCATCCTTTGTCTGGTGGGCCCTCCCGGCGTCGGCAAAACATCCATTGCCCGTTCTGTGGCAAAGGCGCTGAACCGAAAATATGTGCGCATGTCTTTGGGCGGCGTGAAGGATGAAGCGGAAATCCGCGGTCACCGCAGAACATACATCGGCGCCATGCCCGGTCGTATCATGAACGCCATGAAACAGGTAGGCACCATCAATCCTTTGATGCTTCTGGATGAAGTGGACAAGCTGGGGGTATCCTATAACGGCGACCCTGCGGCGGCTCTGCTGGAAGTGCTGGATGGGGAACAGAATTTCACGTTCCGTGACCACTATGTGGAAATGCCCTATGACCTGTCTAAGGTACTGTTCATGTGTACCGCAAACAGTCTGGAACCCATTCCCGGTCCCCTCCGTGACAGAATGGAAATCATTGAGCTGGGCAGCTACACCGCAACAGAAAAACAGCATATTGCCATGGAACATCTGGTGAAAAAACAGATGAAACGCCATGGGCTCAAAGGCAGTCAGCTGAAGATTCGCCCGGAAGCTGTGGAAATGATTATCGACGGCTACACCAGAGAAGCCGGCGTTCGTCAGCTGGAACGCACCATCGGTCAGGTATGCCGGAAGGCGGTGAAAGCCATCATCAGCGGCGAAAAGAAATCCATGACTGTCACAGCGAAAAATCTGGAAGAAATTCTGGGCAAACCCAGATTTACAGAAGACCGCATTTACGAAGAACCGCAGGTGGGTATCGTTCGTGGACTGGCGTGGACAGCCGTAGGCGGCACCACCCTTTCCGTGGAAGTGAATACCATGCCCGGTGACGGCAAATTCCGTCTGACCGGTAATCTGGGGAAGGTCATGAAGGAATCCGCAGAAGCGGCTATCAGCTACATCCGCTCCCAGAGCGACCGTTTCAAAGTGGAACCGGATTTCTATAAAAAACAAGACCTGCATATCCATATTCCCGAAGGGGCAACGCCGAAAGACGGACCCTCCGCTGGTGTCACTATGACCACTGCTATGCTTTCCGCTCTGGCAGGTGCGAAAGTGCGGAACGATGTGGCAATGACCGGTGAAGTGACCATTCGCGGTCGTGTCCTTGCCATCGGCGGTTTGCGGGAAAAAGTGCTGGCGGCGAAAAAAGCCGGCGTAAAAACAGTGATCCTGCCGAAACAGAACGAAAAAGATTTGCAGGAAATTTCCGATGAAATCAAAGAAGGGCTGGAATTTGTTCTGGCAAAAGAAATGGACGATGTGCTGAAACACGCACTGGCGAAAGGGGAAAGCGTATGGAAGTAAAACAGTCATCGCTGGCGGCAGTGGGAACGAAATTCTCCCAGTATCCCACCGACGGCAAAGTGGAAATTGCCTTTGCGGGCAAATCCAACGTAGGCAAATCTACGCTCATCAATGCCATGCTGGGCAGAAAAGCTTTGGCCCGTACCAGCTCCCAGCCCGGCAAAACAAGAACCATCAATTTTTATGATGTCAACGACTGCATGTATGTGGTAGACTTGCCCGGCTATGGCTATGCAAAGGCACCTAAGACGGAAATCGCCAAATGGGGTATGATGATTGAGGAATATCTCCAGAAACGGGAAGAACTCCGCGCCATCATCCTCCTCATCGACATCCGCCATGAGCCTGGCAAAAACGACATTATGATGTATGACTGGCTGAAACACTATGGCTATGACATCATCATTGCTGCCACCAAATCCGATAAGATCAACCGCAGTCAAATCCAGAAGCATCTGTCTGTCATTCGCAAAACATTGGGTCTGGGACCTGACGATGTGCTGATTCCTTTCAGCGGCGAAAAGAAAACAGGCGTACAGGAACTTTGGGCGGAAATCGAACGGTTTTTAGACTAAATCAAAGCGGATACTGGTTCTGGAAACAATTTTATGAAACATCTGACAGCTGGAATCCCTGCGGGGGTTCCGGCTTTCTTTGTTTTTTGGCAGTCTTTTAAGATTTCTTTAAGGTTGCAAAAAGTTGAAGAAAAAATGAAAGTACCATCGTTTTAGAGTATGAAAAGAAAATACACAGAAGAAAAAGGGGGTGAGCGTATCGACAGGGCAAAGAAAATCGCCATACTGCTCAGCGATTATCAAAATTTGATCTTTTCCCTCTGCTATCAAATGACGCAGAATTATTTCGAAGCAGAGGATCTGGCACAGGAAACATTCGTGGCAGCCTATGAACATCTGGACTCTTTTGACGGTCAGCACGAAAAGGCGTGGCTATGCCGCATTGCCATGAATAAATGTCTGGATTTCCAGAGGAAGAACCGTCGGGGCGCCATCCCACAGGATGAAAATGCTTTTCTTTCTCTGGCAGACGGAGAAAATGTGGAAAATAAGGTGCTGGCGGAGGAAGTACAGGCGGAACTGCAAAAGGCATGCGAAAGTCTGAAACCGCCTTATCGGGACATTGCTGTGGCGTATTTCTGTCAGGAGAAAAGCCCCGAGGAGATAGCCACAGAGCAGAACAAGAATATCAAAACGGTGCAGACACAGATTTACCGTGCCCGTGCCAGATTACAGAAAATATACGGAAAGGAGCAGATGCCATGGGACAGCGTTTCACAGAGGAACAATTAGAACAAATGATTATGCAACTGGAGCAGGGCGGTCTGCTGCAGGCGCCGCCGTCACTGGAACGGGGCGTTATGGAGAAAGTCGCCAGACTGGAGGAAGAAAATCAGGCGGATATCCGGTTTTCTTCTAAAACGAAACGGATTTTTTATCAATTGAAAATCGGCGCGGCTATGGCAGCGTCTTTGGTGCTGCTGGCACTGCCAATGGGGCATGGCTCCTATGAGGAATCGCCTTATGGCAAGGCACGGCAGATGGTACAGGAGGAAGAAGAAAAGGAAAGCCTGCTGGACTATATGCAGCAGGGGACGAAAATCCTCAGCGACGGCGTCACGGGCTTTTCCGATTTCGCAATGAAACAGATTACGGAGGTATTGGATTATGGCAAATAAGAAAAACGGATTTTGGACATTCATATTTTCACTGATCCCCGGCGCTGGGGAAATGTATATGGGCTTTTTCAAGCAGGGCTTGAGCCTTATGGGGCTGTGTGCAATTGTCAGTATTGTAGCTTCTTTTCTGGGCATAGAAGAGCTGGTGATTTTGCTGCCTTTGATTTGGTTCTATAGTTTCTTCCATGTGCATCACCTGCGGAGCCTGCCGCCGGAAGAATTTCATGCCCTGGAAGATAAAATCCTGTTCTTCGATGACCGTGATTTTCAGCTGGGCACATTGACAGAAAACCGCAAAAAAGCCATTGCGGTGGTGCTGGTAGTGGTTGGCGTCATCCTGCTGTGGAATAGTGTGCTGGATTTGTTTGGCTGGATTTTGCCGGACTTCTTCAGAGAGATTTTGTGGAGTCTGCAAAACCTGCTGCCTCGTCTGGCCATTGCGGTTCTGATTCTTTACGCCGGTGTGCGGATGCTCCGGGGAACTCCTGTGAAAAAAGAAGATGTGGAGGACGAGGACGAAGACGAGGAGGTGTAAGAAATGGCAACACGTCGGATTGGTTCTGTTACCTTGGGCGGCGGTCTGATGGTATTCGGCATCCTCTTTCTGGTGCATACCTTCTGGGACGGTCTGTCCTATGGGCTGATTCTGCGGTTCTGGCCATTGCTGCTGATTTCTCTGGGGGCGGAAACACTCCTGAGCCTGCGGCAGTCGGAAACCAAATGGGTCTATGACAAAGGCGCCATTGTAATGATGATTCTCCTTGGGCTTTTTGCCATGATGATGGCGGCAGCCCAGTTTACACTGGAAGCGTGGGAAGCATTGGGATATCTGAACTGGTAATATAAAAAAGCCGGAATCCTTGGAAAAAAAGGGTTCTGGCTATTTTTTTTGCGTAAAATCTTACATTTCTTTGAAAATCCTAGAAAGATTCTCTGTATTTTTGGAGAATCTATTGACGTAGTTTTCGAAACCATTATAATTAGAGTTAGATATATTTTTGAATGGTGTAAAAAACTGGTTTTGTATATAGATGAGGAGGGAAATCCCCATGGTAAAAATCATTACAGACAGCACCTGCGACCTGACAAAGGAACGCATGGAGGAAATTGGTGTCACTTGTGTGCCTTTGACGGTGCACATCGGCAATGACATCTATTTGGATGGCGTGGATTTGAGTAAAGCGGAATTTTACGAAAAACTGCGGACGGAAAAATCTTTCCCCACCACAGCACAGCCCACACCCCATACTTTTGAGGAAGTGTTTACGGCGGCGCTGGAAGAAGCGGACGAAGTGGTGTGCCTGCTGATTTCTTCGGAATTGAGTGGTACAGTGCAGTCTGCCAATATCGCCAAAAACACCATGGAACGGGAGGAGATCCATATTCTGGATTCCCGTACCACATGCCTTTCTCTGGGGCTTTTGGTGGAAATCGCTGCCCAGAGAGCCAAAGAAGGCAAAACGGCGGCAGAAATCATGACGGAATTGGAAGGGCTCACCAGCCGTGTGCGCATCTGCGCCGGTATCGAAACATTGGAATATCTGAAAAAAGGCGGCAGACTTTCCGGCACAGCGGCGGCGCTGGGGACTATGCTGAATATCCGCCCTCTGATGGGCATTCTGGATGGGAAGGTGCTCATGTTGGGCAAAGCCAGAGGCAATAAAAAAATGTATGCCCAGTTGAAGCAGATGGTAGAGGAGGAAGGCATTGACGATGATTATCCCGTCCTCCTTGGTCATGCCCAGTCCATGGAAAACTATGAAAAATTCAAAGAAGCCTGCGGTGACCTCATTGAAGGCAGAATCCAGCTTAATGGGGACATTGGCTGTGTGGTAGGCGCCCATGCCGGTCCCGGTATCGTTGGCATTGCCTTTATCAAAAAAGCATGAATCAAAGCAGTTTTCCTTTCAGAAAACATTGTGTTTCTTTTTCTTGATTTCTTAAGGAGAACTGCGACGACAATCTTCAGAAGAAAACATATCGAATAAAATCATAGTAAAAATAAGAAAGCTGGAATCCTTTATATGACAAGGATTTCAGCTTTCTTTGTTTTCTTATGAAGATGTTCCTAAAAAGAGCTTGTTTTCAAAACAGGCTCTTTTTTGTACCTGAAATTCTTACATTTTTCTAAAATAGGAAAAACAGGTTGACAAAACGCTCTTACAGTTGTAAGTTATAGTTAAACTACAAACGTAAGAGAGAAAGAAGGGAAAACCAACATGGAGGAAAAAATGAAAATCAGCGAAGCGGAACTGGAAGTATTGCAGGTGCTTTGGGATGCGGAGGAGCCCTTGAAAATACAGGATGTCTGCGACCGTTTGGAAAATAAGAAATGGAAGTACAACACCGTAGGTACACTGCTTCTGCGCATGGTGGAAAAAGGCGCCGTTGTGTCGGAAAAGAAAAACCGCATTATTTACTACCGCCCAGTCTGGGAGCGGGAAGCCTATCAGAAGGAACAGACGGAAACACTCATTGACAGACTGTATCACGGCTCCGCAAAGGAACTGGCGGTGTCCTTGTTCCAAGGGGGGAATATGACCAAAGAGGACTTGGAGGACATTCGGAAAATGTTCGATTTGTGATTTCTGAAGAAAGGAGGGAATGAAGGTGATGGAATGGTTTCAGACCTTTTTGGTGCTTTCTGTGGCAGGAAGTCTTCTTGCGGGCATTTTGCTGGCACTGAAGAAATGGACAGGAAAGCAGTTTTCGCCCACATGGCAATATGTGCTTTGGGTAGGTGTCCTGTTAGTGATGGTGGTGCCTGTTTCCGTGAAAGTGCCTGCCCTTGTGCAGCCCCTACAGGAAAAACAAGTGGTGCAGACAGTACCCCTTCCAGCGGAACAGACTATGACAGAACAGCCAGCGCCTGTGGATACTGTTGAAGCACCAGCGGGAGAAATCCTGCCTTTTACGGAAGAAACAGCTTTACCGCCCATTCCTTGGTGGGATGTGCTGGCAGTCCTTTGGGTATTGGGGGCTTTGGGGAGCCTTGGATACCGACTGACAGGCTATTTTCGCTTTGGCAGATATATCCGCCGCACAGGAGATCCCATGGAGTTGGCAGGCGTGCCGAAACGTCTGCGAGTCCGCAAAACATCGGCGGCAGTTTCGCCTATGGTCATGGGGATGATAAGACCTGTGCTGATTCTGCCGGAAACAGCCCTGACAGAAAGCCGCCTGCCTTATGTGCTGCGTCATGAACTGGTCCATTATCGCCGTGGGGATATTGTTTGGCGGTGGCTGGCAGTTCTGGCAACGTCTATCCATTGGTTCAATCCGGTGGTTTATGTGGCAGCGGCGCAGATGCAGGAAGCCTGTGAGATTTCCTGTGACTGGTGTGTGGTACGGTCTATGGAGCAGGCAAAACGGGATGACTACATGCGGGTGATTCTGGAGCTGTTGGCGGAGGCAATGGCAAAAAAACAAATTTTAACTACACAAATGGCAAGTGAGAAGAAACAATTACAAAGGAGGTTTACCATGATTCGCAATCAAAAACCTGTGGGGATGAAAAAATTACTGTTGAGTGTCTGTGTGGGGACAGCACTTTTGGGGGCAGCGTGGCTGACAGGCTGTACCCTCAGGGAAACTTATGTGACAAAAGAACCGGCGGTGGAAACGGCTGATGAAATCGGCGGTCTGGCAGAGGAAGGCAGTCTGCTGTTTGTAGGCGTAGACGAAGGCGGCAGAGCCGATACCATTTTCACCTACGAAATGTCCGAAGAAGGCAAGGCAACCATCTATTCCATTCCCAGAGATACTTTTGTTACAGAAAACATGAAGATTCCCTATTTGCTGGTTCAGGAAAATGGGGATGAAAAGCTCATTGAGGCGGTTTCGGAAATCACAGGACGACCGGTAAAGGATTATGTGCGGATGGATTTGACGGCAGTGGAGGCAGTCATAGACGCTTTGGGCGGCGTCACCTTTACGGTGTCCCAAGATATGGACTATGACGACCCCTATCAGAATCTTTCCATTCATTTGCAGGCAGGAGAACAGACATTGTCCGGGAAAGACGCTGTTGGACTGCTGCGGTATCGGAAGGGCTATCCCGAAGGGGATTTGAAGCGCGTTGAAGTACAGCAGGCATTTTTGATGGAATTGTTCCGTCAGAAATGTAACCCTGCCTATCTGAAAGAAATCCCGGCGGTGATGGATGCCATCAAGGGGCATGTGACAACGAATTTGATTGCGGAAGATGTGGTAAAGTACGGCGAAGAACTTTATCACCTCAAACAAAATGGTATGGATGCGGTGGAGATGTACACCCTCCAGAATGGCGATATGTATTATGAAACAGCCCAGGAAGGCGGCATGGGCCTTTTTGCAGAGCAGTCAGCCGATGCTTTGACGAATGATGATACCTTTGCCACAGAACAGCCGGTGCTGGTGCCTGTAGGTCAATAAACGTATCAGTGCGGAATCTCTTTTTCAGGAGGGGTTTCGCACTTTTTCTTTTTCTGTGTTTGTTTGCAGGAAAAAACATTTTTCCGGCGAAATGGTTATCATAGGAAAAATGTCAAAGGCAGAGAGGAATGAAATGATGAGGGCTGATATTTCACTGGATCTATACCGTATTTTCTGTGCCGTGGTGCGGACGGGGAACATGTCCCGGGCGGCAAAGGAGCTTTATATTTCCCAGCCGGCAGTGAGCATGGCGGTGCGGCAGTTAGAGGAACGGATGGGCGGAGAATTGCTGGTGCGGACGGCACGGGGCGTTTATCCCACGGCGGAAGGAAAAACACTTTATACCTATCTGTCCCAGGCCATGGGGCTCATCCAGGCGGCAGAGGATAAGTATTTCCAGATGCTCCATATGGAAACAGGGGAATTGAAGATCGGTGCCAGTGATTCCGTTATCGCTCACTTTTTGCTGCCTTATCTGGAGCAGTACCATAAGCACTTCCCGGATATCAGCATCAAAGTCACCAATAAAACTACTTATGAATCTCTGCGCCTGCTGCGGAATGGCAGTGTGGATGTGTGTTTTGTGAATCTGCCCATTGAAGGGGATGGGGATTTGGACGTAATCCCTTGCATGGATATTCAGGATGTGCTCATCGGCGGTGAGCGGTATCGCCCTTTGGCGCAGGTGGGTTTGGATGTGCGCAGTCTGCCTAAGTATCCCCTGCTGTTGTTGGAGGATTTGAGCAATTCCCGCCGCTGTCTGGACAAATACGCCAGAGAAAACGGCGTGGAGATGAATCCCATTCTGGAATTGGGCAGCAGTGATTTGCTGGTGAATTTTGCGAAAATCAATCTGGGATTGACCTTTGTCATTCGGGAATTTACGGAAGAAGCCCTTTCTTCAGGAGGACTTTATGAAATCCCTTTGGTGCCGCCGGTGCCCAAACGCCAGATTGGTATGGTGCGGCTGAAAGAAGTTGCCATGCCCCATGCCCTCCGGGGATTTGTGGAACTAATGGATTTGGATAAAAATGACATTGACAAATGAGAATCGAAATGTTAATATATGAGCAGATATTCAAATGAAGGGAGGCAGAAGCTCCATGGAACAGCATAGAGAAGAAGTGGATATGATTCGGGAGCTGGACAATGATTTTGTCAAAGATCTGGCGGAATTTTTCAAAATCTTTGGCGATGCCACCCGTATCCGCATCCTGCGCCTTTTGATGGATCAGGAGCAGAATGTGGGAGAACTGGCAGACGCGCTGGATATGACCCAGTCGGCAGTGTCCCATCAGCTTCGCGTACTGCGGCAGAATGGTCTGGTGCGGTACCGGAAGGAAGGGAAAACCGTTTATTATTCTCTGGACGACGACCATGTGCGGACGGTTCTGGAACAGGGGACTACCCATATTCGCCATAAATATGGCTATGAAGAAGATTAAATTTGCGGCGGAAGAGTGCTTTCGCCCGCAAAAATTTTTAGGCAATACATGAATAACTACTCATATAATCAAATATAATCAGATCAGAGGTGTGAACCATGAAAGAAATGACCATATCCCTGAAAGGGCTGACCTGTGCCAACTGCGCGGGGAAAATTGAAAAAGCCGTGGGAGAAATGCCGGAAACAAAAGAAGCGGAAATCAATCTGCTGAAACAGGAAATGCGGCTGGTGCCTACTGCGGAAGCAGATAGGGAAAAACTGCTGGAAAAAGTAACAGAAACTGTACACAAATACGAAAGTGATGTGGAAGTATCCCTTGTGGAAAAGAAGAAGTCCCAAGGAGAAATGACCATTTCCCTGAAAGGCTTGACCTGTGCCAATTGCGCGGGGAAAATTGAAAAAGCCGTGGGAGAAATGCCAGAAACAAAAGAAGCGGAAATCAATCTGCTGAAGCAGGAAATGCGTCTGGTGCCTGCGGCAGAAGCAGACCGGACAAAACTGCTGGAAAAAGTAACAGAAACGGTACACAAGTATGAAAGTGACGTGGAAGTATCCCTTGTGGAAAAGAAAAAGCCCCAAGGAGAAATGACCATTTCCCTGAAAGGCTTGACCTGTGCCAACTGCGCGGGAAAAATCGAAAAAGCCGTGGGAGAAATGCCGGAAACGAAAGAAGCGGAAATCAATCTGCTGAAGCAGGAAATGCGGCTGGTGCCCATTGCGGAAGCAGATAGGGAAAAACTGCTGGAAAAAGTAACAGAAACCGTACAAAAATACGAAAGTGATGTGGAAGTATCCCTTGTGGAAAAGAAAAAGCCCCAAGGAGAAATGACCATTTCCCTGAAAGGCTTGACCTGTGCCAACTGCGCGGGAAAAATCGAAAAAGCCGTGGGAGAAATGCCGGAAACGAAAGAAGCGGAAATCAATCTGCTGAAGCAGGAAATGCGTCTGGTGCCTGTTGCAGAAGCAGACCGGACAAAACTGCTGGAAAAAGTAACAGAAGCCGTACACAAATACGAAAGTGATGTGGAAGTATCCCTTGTGGAAAAGAAAAAACCTCAAGGAGAAATGACCATTTCCCTGAAAGGGCTGACCTGTGCCAACTGTGCAGGAAAAATCGAAAAAGCCGTGGGAGAAATGCCGGAAACAAAAGAAGCGGAAATCAATCTGCTGAAACAGGAAATGCGACTGGTGCCCGCAGCAGAAGCAGACCGGACAAAGTTGCTGGAAAAAGTAACAGAAATCGTACACAAGTACGAAAAAGATGTAGAAGTGTCTTTGGCGGAACAGGGACAGAGCTGCAGCATTGCCCATGGACATTGTGATGGGGATTGCTGCGGTCATGGACATTCCCATGAAGAAACGGCAGGCAAAAAGCTGATTCTCCGCTTTGGTGTGGGGCTGGCGTTCTTTGTGGCAGCTTGTCTTTGGCAGAAACAGGGGCAGACAGCACTGTTTTTGATTTCTTATGCCATCTTTGGTTATGATGTCATTTTGCAGGCATTGAAGAATATTTCCAAAGGGCAGGTTTTTGACGAAAACTTCCTTATGTCCCTTTCTACGGTAGGTGCTATGGTCATTGGTGAAATGAGCGAAGCCGTTTTCGTTATGCTCTTTTATCAGGTGGGGGAAGCCTTTCAGGACTATGCTGTCCGTCGTTCCCGTCGCTCCATTACGGCGCTTATGGATATCCGCCCGGATTTTGCCCATGTGCTCACAGCTGACGGCAGTTTGCAGAAAGTTTCGCCGGAACAGGTGGCAATCGGTGACGTGATTGTGGTAAAAGCCGGGGAGAAAATCCCTCTGGATGGTACCGTAGTAGAAGGCAGTGCCCTTCTGGATACGGCAGCTCTTACCGGGGAATCTCTGCCCAGAGAAGTGGAAGCAGGCAGCACTGTTCTCAGCGGATGCATCAACCGGGATGGCTTACTTCATGTGGAAGTGACAAAACCTTTCGGAGAATCCACTGTCATGAAGATTCTGGAACTGGTGGAAAACGCTGCCGGACGAAAATCCAAGACAGAAAAATTCATCACACGTTTTGCGCGGGTATACACACCTGCGGTGGTAGGTCTGGCAGTGCTTTTGGCAGTGGTACCGCCTATTCTGGGTCAGGGTGCTTTTTCCCAGTGGATTGGGCGTGCGCTGATTTTCCTGGTTGTATCCTGTCCTTGTGCGCTGGTATTGTCTGTGCCTTTGAGCTATTTCGCTGGTATCGGTGCCGCATCTAAGAACGGCATCCTCATCAAAGGCGGCAATGTGCTGGATACTCTGTGCCATACAAAACGTATCGTATTTGACAAAACAGGCACCCTCACAAAAGGTCAGTTTACGGTCACAAAAATCGAAGGCGAAAACCCGGCGGCTCTGCTGGAAATGGCAGCGGCAGGGGAAAGCCTTTCAAACCATCCCGTTGCCCGTGCCATTGCGAAACACTATGAAACAGAAACAGGCAGACAGCCCGAAGGGGTAACAGATTACGCGGAACAGGGCGGCATGGGTATCACCTGTCAGTGGAAGGGTGCCCATCTGGCTTTGGGGAACCGACGTTTGATGGAAAAAGAAGGGGTTTCCTGTCCCGAAGCTGTGGGAACCGGTTCTGTGGTTTATGTGGCAAAAGACGGTGTTTATGAGGGCTATCTGGTGGTGGATGATACCATCAAAGACGGTGCGGCAGATGCATTGGCGGCGCTGCAACCTTATGGCGTCACAGAAACAGTCATGCTTACTGGCGACGGCAAAGCGGCGGCGGAAAAAGTGGGCAATACCCTTGGCATCCACCGCATCTATGCGGAACTGCTGCCGGCGGATAAGCTGCATATTCTGGAAAATATGCCCCAAATGGAAGAAGGTGCCAAAACGGCTTTTGTAGGGGATGGCATCAACGATGCGCCTGTATTGGCAGGGGCAGATGTGGGCATTGCCATGGGGGCTATGGGTTCCGATGCTGCCATGGAAGCGGCAGATGTGGTGCTTATGGATGATGATTTGCGGAAAATCTCCGTGGGTCTGCGCATTGCAAAGAACACAAGAAAAATTGTGATGCAGAATATCGTTTTTGCCTTGGGTATCAAAATTCTGGTGCTTCTCCTCAGTGCACTGGGGATGGCAACCATGTGGATAGCAGTCTTTGCCGATGTAGGCGTAGCCGTGCTGGCAATCCTCAACGCTATGCGGAAGAAATAAACCGAAAGTTTCTCCCAAGAAAAAAGTGTTTTTTCTCTTTCTTGATTTCTGAGGGAAAACTGGAAGAAACCCAATAAAATATGGATGCAATAAAAAAAGCTGAAATCCTTTGTATGAACTGAACCCAAAAAGTTAGACAATATTTTCAAATTAAAATTGTTTAAGAAGCCAGAAGGG
>OFMI01000974.1_pt1 | contig 20314 bp, 17 predicted proteins | sample 1541741 | NCBI WGS metagenome assembly OFMI01 (sample SAMN04209219, study PRJEB22552) | human gut metagenome | biome: gut; material: feces | host: Homo sapiens | place: USA: Oklahoma | reverse complement strand
TATGCTCTGTCTGTCTGTCTGTCTGTCTGTCTGTCTGTCTGTCTGTCTGTCTGTCAAGATTGTGTTGCCTGTTTCAGCAAACGTCAAGAGTAAATCTCGATAATATTCATATTGTTTTTGCCTTGCATCAATTTCAGCAGGAAGACCAATATTCAAGTCATTACAAATCTTTTCGAAGTTATCAAGAACTTCTGCATAACGCTTTTGAACTTCTAACGGTGGCAGTGGTATTTCAATCTGCTCGATTGACGGAACATTTGAATGTACTACTTTACTTTTAACTTTACCTTTGCTTTTTTGCTCTCTCGCCATAGAGGTATTAAGAACATGAGCAAGATAACGAGGATTTTGTTCGTGCTTCATAACCACAATATCACCACCTGCAAGGCATTTGTCATGACCTACATAAGCAATGGATTTTGCAATGTCCTCAACACTTTCTCCCGTAATAGCGAACAGAATATCTCCATGTTCAAAATATTTTGGACTTGAAACATATTCTTTCTTCGTATGAGATACACATTCATCAAAACAAGTATTATATGTAGTATAGATTTCTCCGTATCTGACACAAGGAATACCTTCCTCAGTTACCTGGTCTCTTTTTATTCCTGCACCTCTATAAATAGAAGTTGCTATTTCTTTAAGCTTAACCATAGGAATGTCAGCCTTAGGTTTTTATAATTCGTCTCTATAATATTCATACTGTTTCTTACGAGCTGTAAGCTCTGCTGTAAGTAACGTGAAAGAGTCCAATATACGGACTATTTCACGTTGTACCTCCAACGGAGGTACAGGAAGTTTAAACTCTTCAACAATGAAATTGTCAAGAGTTGGAATTCCAGCCTTTCTAACCTTTGACATGAAATAATATTCATTATTTTTCAAATAGTGATATAAGTAACGGTCATCCACCTCTTCATTTTTGTCTATACAAAAACATCCATCCGAAGACCAAAACTCCTTATCTGAATACGCAACTGTTCCAGCAGATGCCCCGACATTGATTATCATCACCATGTTTGCAGGTCTATTGGCTCTACCATAATACCCGAGCGGCTCTATTCCACCGTGATATACAGGAATACTATTTTCTTCAGACAATTTATCTTTTGTTAGTCGTTTCCCTCTTAATACTTTTGTGAAACTAGATATTTTTTTATATTCAACACCGTTCGGACACAATTTATCAATCAATTCTTCTAATCTACTCATACGTTACACCTCGATTTCTGCAATTATCTCATCAATTGCTTTTCTTAAGGTCTCTTCACGAGCGACAATTTCTTTTATTTCTGCATTAAGCTTTACAATATCAATCTTTTCTCTTGTATCTTTGGCTTCAACATAAGTAGAAACTGAAAGATTGTAGTCGTTCTCTTCAACTTCTTCATATGTTGCTAAATAAGAGAAATATTCTGTTTCTGTTCTGTTCGCAAAGCAATCTACGATCTTATCCATATTTTCCTGTGTAAGCTTGTTGTTGTTTGTTACCTTAATACATTCGTTAGTTGCATCAATGAATAATGTTCTATTATCTACCTTATTCTTCTTAAGAACCATAATACAAGTTGCTATAGATGTTCCAAAGAAAAGGTTAGAAGGCAACTGAATAACGCAATCAATAAAGTTGTTATCAATCAGGTACTTTCTTATTTTCTTTTCAGCGCCACCACGATACATAATACCAGGGAAGCATACGATTGCAGCAGTTCCGTTCGATGCAAGCCAAGAAAGACTGTGCATAATAAACGCAAGGTCAGCCTTGCTCTTTGGTGCAAGAACACCTGCAGGTGCAAAACGAGGATCATTGATAAGCAATGGATTATCATTACCAGCCCACTTGATTGAGTATGGCGGATTTGAAACGATAAGTTCAAATGGCTCATCATCCCAATGTGCAGGTGCTATAAGTGTATCTTCACAAGCAATATTAAATTTATCAAATCCGACATCATGTAAGAACATATTGATACGGCAAAGGTTGTAGGTTGTGATATTGATTTCCTGACCGTAAAAGCCATTACGAATAGCATCCTTACCAAGAATTTTCTCAGCTTTCAAAAGCAATGAACCAGAACCACATGCTGGATCATATACCTTGTTAATCTCTGTTTTACCAACAGTACCAAGTCTTGTAAGAAGTTCTGATACGTCAGCAGGTGTGAAGAACTCACCACCGGATTTACCTGCATTGGATGCGTACATAGTCATAAGATATTCATAGGCATCACCGAATGCATCAATATCGTGATTCTTAACATCACCAAGATTCATATCAGCTACACCATCAAGAAGTTTACAAAGCTTTTCGTTTCTCTTTGCAACTGTTGAACCAAGTTTGTTACTGTTGACATCAAAGTCATCAAAAAGCCCTGCAAAGTCAGATTCAGATTCACTGCCTTTCGCAGACTCTTCAATGTGACGGAATACCTTTTCAAGTGTTTCATTAAGGTTTTCATCATCCTTAGCTTTTGATCTTACATTGCAGAAAAGTTCAGAAGGAAGAATAAAGAAACCTTTTTCCTGAACAAGTCCTTCTCTTGCTTCCTCTGCATCGTCATCAGACATCTGCGCAAAATCGAAATCAGTATTACCTGCTTCAATTTCACCTTCATTGATGTAGTTAGTAATATTTTCAGAAATATATCTGTAGAACATTGTTCCTAATACATAGTTCTTAAAGTCCCATCCGTCTACTGCACCACGCAGTTCATCTGCAATAGCCCATATAGCTCTGTGAAGTTCATCGCGTTCCTGTTCTTTTTTGTTATCTATAGTCATAATTTCATAACCTTCCTTTATTCATTCTACTTTCAGTGTAATGTAGCCTATGTTTATAGTCTTACAAACATAGAACTATTATATCATACAATCATTATAATTTTTGAAATTCATCAGCACTAACATTACATCTCTATCTTTACTAAGAATAAAAAGCATAACCTACATGCTTGTAAGCTATGCTTATATATTATTTCCCTATACAAAATCTCTTAAACAATTCATCCAATAAATCTTCTTTAGCCTGTTCACCTAAAATCTCTTTTAAGTTCTCCCAGCTATCATATAAATCAGTCACAATCAAGTCTGTAGGAATACCATCCTCCATGGCCTGAATCGCAACATTTAATGACTGTGAGGCTTTCTCTAATAACTGTACCTGTCTTTGATTCGCAAGTACCTGTGCCTGAGAATTAGTAATAGCACTAAAGTCAAACTCATCTTTAATATGTTGAATCAATTCATCTATATGATTCTCTTTAGCACTAATATGAATACCTTCTGTATCAATCACACAGCCCTTATCAGACTTATTGATTAATACAATTCTATTTAATCCTTCAGTACGTTCTAATAGTTCCTTATCTTCTGCCTCTATTGGTCTAGAACCATCTAATACAACTAGTACTAAATCAGCCTGATCAATCAAAGATAAAGACTTCTTAACACCCATATGTTCAATCTTATCTTCTGTTTCTCTAATACCTGCTGTATCAATCATATTCAATACAATATCATTTAAACGAATAGAACCTTCTACTACATCTCTAGTCGTTCCTGCAATATCGGTTACGATGGCTTTATCTTCTTCTAATAATGCATTCAATAAACTAGACTTACCTACATTAGGTTTACCTACAATGACAGTAGAAATACCATCCTTTATTAAATGCATATTTTTAGAACGATCAAGAATATCATCCATCTTCTTTCTTAAAGATACAGAACCAGGTAACAGCTTTTCAGCTGTTAGTTCTTCTATATCTTCATATTCTGGATAATCGATATTTACTTCAATCTGAGTAATAATTTTAATTAAATCTTCTTTTAAGTCTTTAATGAAGTTTGTGATATTCCCCTGTATTCCTTTTAATGCTAGTTTGGCTGCCTGATCATTATTAGCTGTAATTAAATCACTAATCGCTTCTGCCTGGGATAAATCAATACGTCCATTTAAGAATGCACGCTTAGAGAATTCTCCATGCTCAGCCATTCTCGCTCCTTTCTTTAAACATAAAGAAAGAACTTTATTCGTAATAAAAACACCACCATGACAGTTGATTTCTACCATTTCTTCACCAGTAAATGTATGCTTTCCACGATAGATAGAAATAAGTACTTCATCTACTTTCTCTTCACCATCTACAATATAGCCATAAGAAATAGTTTGAGACTTCTTATTTAGATTACCTGTAAAAAAGCTCTGAACAAAATCAATACACCCTTTACCTGATATACGAATAATAGAAATAGCGGCTTCTAAACGAGATGTCGCAATAGCACAAATAATATCATCATTCATAATCATACCTCCTTAAGTGTTCTTTTCTTATACTTATAGAACCAAATAAAATTAACCAGACCTTTAATAATACCTGAGAAAGAAATAACCCACCAGATACCATTTAAATGGAATGTATTTAAGATTAATAAAATAGCTGGAATACGTCCTAAAGTGAATATAATGCTGGTGATAGAAGGAGGAATTGTTTCTCCTAATCCACTAAAGGCTCCAGAAATCATTAATTCTAGAATCATAAATGTTTCAGATAGACCTACAATACGTAGATAGTTTTCCCCAATTTGAGTTACCATTAAATCATCAGTAAAGAAGCCATAAATCACATGAGGGAAGAAGACCATCAAGCTTGTACATACAATACCCCATAGTATAGAGAATACCAGCATTGTATGATATCCTTTCTCTACACGATCATACTTACCAGCTCCATAGTTCTGACTAATAAACGCATTAATAGATGTCTGGAATCCAGTCGCCATACACCAAGAAATATTTTCTACCTGTGTACCTACCTTCTGTGCTGCAACAGCTGCATCTCCAAACTCAGCTACAAAAGCAGCGACTACCATTGAACATACAGAAAATAACATACTCTGTAATCCTAATGGAAAACCAATTCTAAGTATATTCTTATAATAAAACTTTGAATAAACCTTCTTCAATGAAATATGTTTAAGTAGTGTATTCTTCTTAAAGTTATGTCTCATAAATAATAGGAATACAGAAACTTGAGCTAATACTGTGGCAAGTGCTGCACCTACAACACCTAGATCACATACAAAGATAAAGAATGGGTCTAAAACAATATTCAATAACAAACCAACACTATTACACTGGAATGGTGTCTGACTATCACCAGAGGCATTTAAGATACCCGTCATAATAATATTTAAGAAGTTAAAGATAATCAAACCACATGTAATACGTAAATAGTTAATAGCCTGATTAATAGTGGCTTGTGATGATAAGCCAAATAATCCAATAAAGAAACTTGAAAATACAACTGTACAGAAAGAGAATAATAGTGCGAATATAATCCCTAACTGAATCGCAGTTGAAGCATAATCTGTAGCTGCGTCTTGATTACCTGCACCTAATGAATGTCCTGTTTTGACTTGTCCACCCTGTGTCGCAATCATTGCGAGTCCCTGCGATAACCAGCTAAACATACCTGCTACACCAACTGCCGCAATAGAGGAAGCACCAAGCTTTCCAATCCAAAGCATATCAATCAGTGCATAGGCCATTTCTAGAAATGATGTACCAATAATAGGTAGTGTTAATTTTATAAGAAGAGGAACGATACGTCCTTCTAATAAATTCAATTTTTTCATGTACTTCTCCCTTCCTATCCATTCTATCAAAAGAATGTAAAAAAAAGAAGGCAGAGCCTTCTCTTTAATCAACATAATAAATTTCTAAGTAACGGTTTTTACCTTCACCGTGTGACTGTGTTGCAAGATGTGGCATTTCCGCAATCACCTGATGAATTACTTTTCTTTCATCAGCTGGTAGAGGATCTAACTTCATATTGATCTTAGAATGTTGTACTTTCTTACCAAAACGTTTAGCCATTGCAGCAACCTTCTGGTATCTCTGTTCTTTATAACCATTGATATCTACAGAGATTTCAATACGCTGTTTGAACTGAGTATTCACAGCACTCTTAGTAATGAAGTTTAATGCTCTTAAAATAACACCATTCTTACCAATCACAACTGAGTTATTACTTGTTTCTACATTACAGTAGATACGATCATCCTGTTTGAAGACAGTAGTCTGTGTTTCGAAACCTAAAGAACTTAATGTTCTTTCCACGAACTGACCTACATATTCTTCAACCATAGATTCACACCATCCAGCAATAACAACTTTCTTACTGAATAATCCCTTATGAACTTCAACAATTTCATAATGGAATTCTTCTGGTGTAATACCTAAGTCCTGACAAGCACAATTTAATGCTTCTTCTTCTGTTTTAGCTTCATAAGTATTCATAATGATTACCTAATTACATGAGTGTCTTTCTGATTTTCTTGCTTTTCAATATACTGAATCTGAATAAATACTGTTCTAACTACAGTAATTAAGTTAGTTGTAATCCAATAGAATGACATAGCTGTTGGCATGATTAAACCAAAGTAGATGATCATTAATGTCATTACGATATTCATAGTCTTCATCTGGTTCTGCTGAGCAGAAGGTTTATACTTCTTGTTTCTCTTCAACATTAAGTTGTTGATTTCGATAGCGAAGAACTGAGATAAAGCCATAACTAAAATAACGGCAATATAAATGAATTTACCACTAGTAATCTGAGATAAAGGTGTTAAACCTAAATTCATACCAAATGCCTGTGATGTATACAAGATCTGGATTCTCTGAACAGCACCATACATTGCGAACATGATAGGTAATGTTAAGAAAGTCCATAATGAACCAAACATAGAAACGTTATTTTTCTTGTATAAGTTCATAATTTCATTCTGCATACGCATCTGACTAGTCTGATCATTCTTACCATGATACTTGTTCTGGATTCTTTCCATTTCTGGCTGAAGCATCTGCATCTTCTGTGTAGAAATAGTAGACTTGATCATAACTGGTAAAATAATCAAGTTGATAAGAATAGTCATTAAGATGACACCCCATAAGACATTACCTGTCCATGAAGTGATTAATAGGATTCCCTTTGCGATAGGAATTGTAAGAATAAAATCAAAAAATCCTGCTTTTAGTGACCATGGTGTTGATTCAGTGATAGCACGGCTTGCTAATAAATGACCGTTCTTGTCAACATTACTTGTACACCCTGTAAAAATGAACACTAAAGCAATCACCGCAAAGATCTTTAAGTACTTCTTTGTACGAGGATCTAATACCATTTTTACTTCTCCATTCTTTTTTTCATTTTTAAATATAGATTTTGAAGAGATTTCTTGTTCTGTTCAAAATCATTCTGAGAATAGGGTTTTCTAACAATCAGAATGTAATCATTATGGTCTTCTTTTGTGAACAATTCATGAACCATCATTCTCACTTGTCTCTTAGTCTTGTTTCTGGCAACGGCATTCCCTATTTTCTTACCGACTGATAAACCAATACGCATATGCTCTAGATCATTAGGATTCCAATATAATACAAACTCTCTATTCGCTACGCTTTTTCTTTTCTTTATAATGGTTTCAAATTCAGTACTTTTCTTTACACGTAATTCTTTTTTCATATTTCTTTTAGAAAAAAAACCACATTAAAGTGGATTTTTTTTAGGCAGATAATACTTTTCTTCCTTTTTTACGACGTCTAGCGATAACTTTACGTCCACCTACAGTTGCCATTCTAGCTCTGAAGCCATGAGTCTTAGCTCTTTTTCTTTTATTTGGCTGATATGTTCTTTTCATCTTTTTTACACCTCCAATATGTAGCTACTTTTTTTATACTACATAACATATGCAGTGTCATTATATGGGAAATACTATTTTAAGTCAATATTATTTATAAGAAATTTTGGCTTATATTCAACAGTTTTTGCTTCTTCACAACTATTTTCCACACTTCATTCCCCATTGGAATTCATTCATTCACATATTGTGTATAACATTCATTTTTCTTCTATATAACATATTTTTTTATGTGCACAATATTATGAATAAGTAGTGACTAGAGGAAATACTGCACATATATTCACAATTTTACTCGAGCAAAGATAATTTTTAGATATTCTTAATATTTGTGAATAAGTGTGAAGAATTCAAAAAATAGTGTTAAGTTCACAATAAAAATGTGAACATCTCGTGAAAAACTATCTGAATAACCTATGAATAACTACTTATTCACTATTTTTTGTGCACATCCATGCTGTGAATAATCAATATTCACTAGTCATTAGTCACATTTTCTTTTATAATGAGGGGTGCAAAGGAAGGTGAATATATGGATAACTTAAAGCAGTTCTGGACAGAAACCCTCAATCGCTATGGAGAAAACAGTGACGATAAGATCGTATTCGACTCAATATTCACCCAGACAGAGGCTAAAGAACTGCAAAACAATGAATTAATTATTACTATAGAATCGGTTTTTAATAAGACCTTTATTGAGGATGCAAGTGAACAGCTTGCAGAATTCTTCTATGAAGTGTCAGGTATTAAAGCCACTATAAAGGTGATGTCAAACCAGGAATATGACAACATGAATAAGGCAAAAGCCCCTGTAGTAGAAGTTAAGGAAGAAGTAGAAGACTTTGATGATCATTTAAGTGCAGATCTTACTTTTGATAACTTTGTTGTGGGTAATTGTAATAGAATTGCTCAAAATGCAGCACTTGCTGTCGCATTAAAGCCTGGTACATATAATCCTTTATTCCTTCATAGTAATTCCGGACTTGGAAAGACACATTTGTTGAATGCGATTGGTAACTATGTGAAGATTAAATTTCCAGGTAAACGTATTCTTTATACAAATGCAGAAGCATTTGTGAATGATTATGTAGAAGCTATTGGCAATAATACGATTGCAACTTTTAATCGTCGTTATCGTAGTGTGGATATATTATTGATTGATGATATCCAGTTTATTGCGAATAAAGAGGGAAGTATGGAGATGTTCTTTAATATCTTCAATACTTTACAACATTCAGGAAAACAGATTGTTATTACAAGTGATAAACCTCCTGTAGAGCTAAAAGGGATGGAAAACCGCCTTGTTTCTCGTTTTAGACAGGGGTTAACAGTAACTATTGATAATCCTGAGTTTGAAACAGCTAAAGCTATCTTAAAGAAAAAGATTGAATCACGTATGATTGATTATCCTATTGATGAAGAAGTATTAGATTTTATTGCTTCTCATTTCAATAAGGATGTGAGAGACTTAGAAGGTGCTGTGACAACACTTCTATTCTATAAAGTAGTATGTGGACAAAATCTTGATCATATCAGCCTAGATTTTGCTTTAGAAGCATTTGATAATCCTGATAACACAACTACAATTACTAAAAAAGAAGCGACTCCTGACACAATTAAGGAAACAGTGGCTTCTTACTACAATCTATCAGTGACTCAGTTAACGAGTAAATCACGTACAAACAATATTATTACAGCAAGACATATTGCGATGTATCTTGTTAGAGAGCTCGTTCCTGATATTTCCTATATCCAGATTGGGCAGGAATTTGGAGGAAGAGATCATTCCACAATCATGAAAGCTTGTTCTAAAGTTAAGAAGAAGATGAAACAAGATCCTAACTATAAAACAGCGATCAATGATTTAATGGAACGCTTAAGTTAAGCACATATATGCACAAGTTGTGCACCACTCAAATTGAGTTTTATCTTGTAATTCTCAATCAAAACGCAACTTATGCACATTATGCACAGTATTATTATAATTATTCTTTAATTAATAAAATAAATAAAGGAGAAAAAAATGGATTTTAATATTAATAGACTTGTCTTATTAGATGCACTTACTAAGGTTTCTAGAGCCGTTTCTTTAAAGAGTCCTTTACCTATCTTAACTGGTATTAAGTTTGACTTATTAGAAGATGGTTTAGTATTAACTGCATCTGATAGTGATATCAGTATTCAAACTACAATTAATGAAGGTATTATTATCAACCAGACTGGTTCAGTTGTTTTATCTTCTAAGTATATCTTAGAAATTATTCGTAAGATTGATGGTGATACAGTTCATATCCAGGTAGTAGATGGTACTTTAACTCGTATTACTTCTGAAAGTTCTTTATTTGATTTAAATGGTTCTAAGTCTTTTGACTTCCCACGTATTGATTTAAATAAGAATGGTAAACACTTCTCTATGAAGTCTTATGATTTCAAGAAGATTATTGAAAAGACTTTATTCGCAACGAGTGAACAGGAAACTAGACCAGTACTTACTGGTGTAAATTTCAAAGTAGATCAGCATCAACTTGTATGTATTGCGACTGATAGTTATCGTTTAGCTCAGGTAAGCATGCCAATTGAAGATGATATTCAGTTTAATATTGTTATTCCTAAGAAGTCTTTAAATCAGATTATTCACATTATTGAAAAAGATGAAATGATTGATCTTTATGTATCTGATCGTAAAGTATTATTTGTGATTGGTCAGTATCTTGTATTAACTCGTTTAATTGATGGTACTTATCCTAATACATCACGTTTAGTAGAAGATCAGGGTTCTTATACTATGTCTATCAATAGTTCAGCATTACTTGGTGCTATCAGCCGTGCTTCTTTACTATCTGATGAACAGAGTAATATTGTAAAATTAACTATGTCTCCTGATGAGAATGTTCTTTCTTCTTATTCACAGGAAATCGGTTCAGTAGAAGAAAACCTAACAAAAGCATTCTATAAAGGTGAACCAATGACTATTTCATTTAGCGCAAAGTATTTAGCTGATGCGATCCGTTCTATTGGTACAGAAACTATTCAGCTACGCTTTACTGAAAAGATGAGACCTTTTCAGATTACTGGTTTAGATGTAAATGATAACATCCAGGTTGTTCTTCCAGTAAGAACTTACTAGGTAAAATAAAGGGTCTATTCTCTTATTTGGGTAAAATTTGGCTTGTAATTGAAATTTGTAGGAAAATGAAGTTTATCTATCCCTTGAAAAAAGGGGCTATAAACTTCTTTTTTTTATGTTTTTGTGCTATAATGTAGAAAGCAAAATTAGCGCAAAGGATGTGTGATGAAATGAAAGAAGTCTTAATACATACTGAATATATTACTTTAGGTCAGGCTATGAAATTATGTGGAGAAGCACAAAGTGGCATTGAAGCTAAGATTATGATTCAGGAAGGTCATGTTCTTGTAAATGGAGAAGTAGACCGTAGACGTGGTAAGAAATTAAGAGATGGTGATGTGTTTGAAGTAGATCGTCGCCAGTATGTAATCCATGGAAATCAAAACGCTTAATCTGATTCAATTTCGTAATTATGAAAAGCAGACCTTTCATTTTCATCCACTGGTTAATATTATCATTGGGGATAATGCACAGGGTAAAACGAATATACTTGAAGCGATTTATCTCTTGTCTACTACAAGAAGCTTTAAGTCCCGTATGCTTGATGAATTGATCATGTTTGATCAGTCTTATACACGTGTGTCAGGTCATGTTGTAAATGGTACACGTCCGTATGATTTAAAGGTTGTCGTGTCTAAAGAAGGCAAGAAGGCTTTTATTAATGATAAGGCTGTGAGTAAGACAAGTGATTATCTGGGTTATTTTAATGTGATCTTATTTACTCCTCAGGATCTACAATTGATTAAAGGATCTCCTAAAATGAGACGTACTTTGATAGATACTGAGATTTCTAAGATTTCACCAATCTATATGTTTAACTTGAATAAATATAATAAGTTGATGAAGGAAAGAAATAAGTACTTAAAGATGCTTCATGATGGACATAAGGAACCTGATATGTATCTAGAAGTACTAAGTGAAGAGATGGCAGAATTAGAAGAAGATCTGATTCAAAGACGTATGAAGTTCATAGAGTTGTTGAATGAGATCAGTGGGCAGATGTATGCTTATATTTCTGGTAAAGAAAAGCTTGTTTTGAGATATCATACGCAATTCAAGGATATTTCAAAAGAGGGTATTCTTGCTAAATATAAAAAGAATTATAAGCGAGATATATTCCAAGGGAATACTGTAGATGGTATTCATAAGGATGATTTAAAAATCTTTTTAGATGAGAATGATGCAGGTATGTTTGCATCCCAGGGGCAGCAGCGATCTATCATCTTATCGATGAAGATTGCATTAGTGGAGATTGTGAAGATGCAGATAGGTGAGTATCCTGTTTTGTTGCTAGATGATGTATTGAGTGAGTTAGATGAAGAGAGAAAGATGAAGCTCTTGAATCTGATTGATCATAAGGTACAGACATTTATTACAACAACGCATTTTGATTTAGGTTATCATCATTCACTAGATGATGCTTTGGTTTTAAGAATAGAGAAAGGAACGTTGAAGGAGGATAAGTAAATGGAAGAAAAAGTAGAACATTATGATGAATCCGATATTCAAGTCTTAGAAGGTCTAGAAGCCGTTAGAAAGAGACCTGGTATGTATATCGGGACAACTTCTGCAAGAGGGTTACATCATCTTGTATGGGAAATAGTGGATAACTCTATCGATGAAGCACTCGCAGGCTTCTGTAATAAGATCAGAGTTGTATTATTACCAGGTGATGTTGTAAAAGTCATTGATAATGGTCGTGGTATGCCTACTGGTATGAATGTGAAGACAGGTAAGAATACAATTGAAACTATTTTTACTGTATTACATGCCGGTGGTAAATTCGGAGGAGGAGGCTATAAGGTCTCTGGTGGTCTACATGGTGTAGGTGCCTCTGTTGTAAATGCCTTGAGTGAATGGTTAGAAGTTTATGTTCACCGTGAAGGACATATTTACTATCAACGTTTTGAAAATGGTGGAACACCTGTTGATTCTTTAAAGGTTGTAGGAGATTGTGAGCAGGAAGAAACAGGAACAACTGTTATATTTAAAGCTGATCCTGAAATCTTTACTGAAACAACAGTTTATGATTATGGGGTATTAAGTCAGAGATTAAGAGAACTTGCTTTCTTAAATAAAGGCTTAAAGCTTGTATTAGAGGATGAAAGATTAGATCCTGCAAAAGTAGATGAATATCATTATGAAGGTGGTTTAAGAGAGTATGTGGCTTTCTTAAATAAGAATAAGACACCATTACATGATCGTATTATTGATTGTGAAGATACAATGAACGATATTTCCGTGGAAATAGCTATGCAGTACAATGATGGTTATCAGCCAAATATCTATTCATTCTGTAATAATATCAATACACACGAAGGTGGAACACATGAAGAAGGTTTCCGCTTAGCTTTAACACGTGTTATTAATAACTATGCAAAAAGTCATAACTTCTTAAAGGATAAAGATGAGTCTTTAAGTGGTGATGACTGTCGTGAAGGTTTAACTGCGATTGTATCAGTTAAACACCCTGATCCTCAGTATGAAGGACAGACAAAGACTAAATTAGGTAATGCGGAAGTAAGAAAGATAGTTTCTACTATTCTTGCGAATGCATTAGATAAGTTCTTATTAGAAAATCCTGATACTGCAAAGATTATCATGGATAAAGTTACATTGGCTTCTAAGGCAAGAATGGCAGCCAAGCGTGCAAGAGAAATGACTAGAAGAAAGACAGCACTAGACGTCTCTAATCTTCCTGGTAAGCTTGCAGACTGTTCTTCTAAGGATCCAAGTGAATGTGAAATCTTCATCGTCGAAGGGGACTCTGCCGGAGGTAGTGCGAAATCTGGTAGAGATAGAAAGATTCAGGCTATTCTTCCTTTAAGAGGTAAGATCTTGAATGTTGAAAAAGCACGTTTAGAAAGAATTCTTGGTAATGCGGAAATTAGATCTATGATTACCGCATTTGGTACTGGTATTGGTGATGAGTTTGATATCAATAAACTACGTTATCATAAGATTGTCATCATGACCGATGCCGATGTCGATGGTGGTCATATTAGAATCTTAATGCTTACTTTCTTATATCGTTATTTAAAACCTTTAATTGAGAATGGTTATGTTTATGCTGCTCAGCCACCTCTTTATTTATTAAGACATGGTAAGGATGATCATTATTTATATAGTGATTATGAGTTAGATAAACTAAAAGAAGAACTTGGTCCTAATGCGAAATATACAATTCAGCGTTATAAAGGGCTAGGTGAAATGAATCCAGAACAGCTATGGGAAACAACTATGAATCCTGAAAATCGTGTATTAAATAGAATTCAGTTAGATGATGCAATGCAGGCTGATCAGCTATTTGATATGTTGATGGGTGAACGTGTTGAACCTAGAAGAGATTTCATTAGAGAAAATGCGAAGTATGTAGAAAATCTTGATATTTAAGGAAGGAGTTAGTCATGGAACAAAGAGGTATTAAAGATATACAGTTAACAGGTGAAATGAAGAAATCATTCATGGAATATGCGATGAGTGTTATTGTGGCTAGAGCTCTTCCTGATGCGAAAGATGGTTTAAAGCCAGTACAGAGACGTATTATTCATGGTATGAATGAATTAGGCTGTTATAGTGATAAGCCTTATAAGAAGTCTGCCCGTATTGTTGGGGAAGTAATGGGGAAATATCACCCACATGGTGATAGTTCTATTTATGAAGCCCTTGTACGTATGGCACAGGATTTCTCATATAGATATATGTTAGTCGATGGACATGGTAACTTTGGTTCTATTGATGGTGATGGCGCTGCCGCAATGCGTTATACAGAATCAAGAATGTCTAAGATTGCGATGGAAATGGTGAGAGATATCAACAAGGATACTGTTGATTTTGTCCCTAACTATGATGGTGAAGAAAAGGAACCTAATGTGCTTCCTTCTCGTATTCCAAATTTATTGATTAATGGTTCTACTGGTATTGCGGTAGGTATGGCAACAAATATTCCTTCACATAACTTAGGTGAAGTGGTTGATGCGATTCTCGCTGTTTCTAAGAACCCTGATATTACAATTACAGAGTTAATGGATAATTATATCCCTGGTCCGGATTTCCCTACAGGCGCTTATATTTTAGGCCGTGGGGCTATTAAGAAAGCGTATGAGACAGGGAATGGTTTGATTGTCATGAGAGCAAAGACTGATATTGAAGATATCGGTAGTAATAAGAAAGCAATCATCGTAACTGAATTACCATATATGGTCAATAAGGCACGTTTAATTGAAAAGATTGCAGCTCATGTCAAAGAAAAGAATATCGATGGTATTACAGAATTAAGAGATGAATCTGACCGTGAAGGTATTCGTATTGTTATTGAGTTAAGAAGAGATGTACAGCCAGAAGTTATTTTAAATCAGTTATACAAGTTAACTGCATTACAGACTACTTTTGGTGTCAACAATATTGCCTTAGTGAATGGTGAACCTAAGACATTGTCTTTAAAAGAAATGATTAATGTTTACTTAGAACATCAGGAAGATGTGATTCGTAGAAGAACATTATTCGATTTAAAGAAGGCAGAAGATCGTGCACATATCTTAGATGGTTTAAAGCGTGCCATTGATCAGATTGATGCGATTATTAATTTAATTAGAAGTTCTCGTACAACAGAAATCATTCAGCAGAGATTAATGGATGAATTTGATATGTCTGAAAGACAGGCAAAGGCTATCCGTGAAATGCAGTTACAGAGACTAGCTGGATTGGAAAGAGAAAAGATTGAGAATGAATTAAATGTATTATTAGAAACAATTGCAGATTTAAAAGATATTCTTGCAAATAAAGAAAGAATTATTGCGATTATTGATCAGGAACTTCTTGAAATCAAAGCAAAGTATGGTGATAAGAGAAGAACTGAAATCATTCAGGGTTCATTTGATATTGAAGATGAAGATTTAATTCCTGAAGAAGATGTAGTTATTTCTTTAACTAATAATGGTTATGTAAAACGTATGCCTATTGATACTTATAAAGCTCAAAATAGAGGTGGTAAAGGTATCAAGGGTATGAGTACAAATAATGATGATGTTGTAGATTCATTAATGAATATGTCTACTCATGATGATTTATTGATCTTTACTAACTTTGGTAAGGTATATCGAATGAAGGGATATAATATTCCTGAATTTGGTAGACAGGCAAAGGGTCTTCCTATTATCAACTTATTGAATATGGATAAGGATGAACAGGTAAAGACTATGATCTCTATTACACCTTCTGAAGTAGATGAATCACATTTCTTATTCTTTGTGACTAAGGATGGTTTAGTAAAGAGAACTGGATTACCTGAATTCGAAAATATCAGACAGTCTGGTAAACTTGCACTCACATTACGTGAAGGTGATGAATTAGTTGATGTTAAGTTAACTAATGGTAAGAGTGAAATTCTTCTTGCAGCAGCTAATGGTAAGGCTATTCGTTTTGATGAAAATGATGTGAGACCAATGGGACGATCTGCAAGTGGTGTTAAGGGTATGAATGTAGATGATAGTCATATTATTGGTGTGACTACAAATACTGAAGGACAAAATATCTTAATCATTACTGAAAAGGGGTATGGTAAGATGTCACCACTAGAAGAATATCGTTTATCTAAACGTGGTGGTAAAGGTGTTAAGACTGTTAATATTACTGAGAAGAATGGTGAATTAGTCAGCATTAAGGCTGTAGAAGGCAATGAAGACTTAATGATCATTACGAATGAAGGTATTATTATCAGATTACCAATGGAACAGGTAAAGAGTGCTGGAAGAGCTACACAGGGTGTAAGACTTATTAAAGTAGGTGAAGGTGCTTCTGTTTCAAGTATTACAGTAGTAGATAAAGAATCGGAAGAAGAAACGACTGAAGAATAGAAGTTGTCACATGACATCTTCTTTTTTTCATATTATAATTAATCCTCAAAGAGGGGAGAACAAGTATGTTAGATTTACAGGTAGAAATATTTATTTTAGTAGGAATAGGCTATCTTATTTCTAAACTAGGATTGTTTAATAAACAGACTCGTAAACAGGTCACTGATTTAGTATTAAACATTGTATTACCTGTGGCTACTGCCAAGAGTTTCTTAATTAAACTCACACCAAGTATTATGAAGACAACTCTTGTGGTATTTTTAGTATCTATTGGTATACAGGGTCTTTATTTTATTATTAATAAGACAGCTTATAATAATCAGGAAGAAACAAAGAAGATCAACTTACAGTATGCAACTATGGTATCTAATGCGGGTTTTATGGGGATGCCATTTGCGCAGGGGTTATATGGTGATATGGGATTACTTTATGCTTGTATTTATTTAATACCACAAAGAATATTTATGTGGAGTTATGGTTTATCCCATTATACAAAAGCTGATTTTAAGACAATGGTGAAGAAAGTTGCTTTACATCCATGTCTTATTGGGATTTATTTTGGTATAGTATTTATGATCATGTATTCATTAGGGTATACATTACCTTCTTTTGTGACTACAACTATGAGTTCTATAGGAGGATGTAATACCGCATTAAGTATGATTGTGATAGGAAGTATATTAAGTGATGTAGAACCTAGAGAGATAATGGATAAGGAATGTATTTATTATTCTTTTATTCGTTTGATTATGATTCCAGTGATTACTTATCTGTTTTTAAGATGGACTTCACTTGATCATATTGGTATTGGTGTCTCTGTTGTATTGGCCGCGATGCCTGCACCAAGTACATGTGCAATGCTTGCAAATAAGTATGATAAGAACCCAGAATTCGCTTCTAAGCTTATTTTTGTATCTACTGCATTTTCTTTAGTCACATTGCCATTTATTTCTTTCATCATAACTTTATAAATAGTGAATAATGGTATATAATGACAATAATCTATGAACAAGGAGATTGTATATGATTGATATCGCAAGATTAAGAGAAGATCCTGAAGCTGTTAGGGAGAATATCAAAAAGAAGTTTCAAGATCATAAGCTTCCTTTAGTTGATGAAGCATTAGAATTAGACAAACAGTATAGAGCTGCTATCACAAGAGCATCTGAACTTCGTAGTATGAGAAATAAATTGTCTAAAGAAATTGGACAGTTCATGCGTGAGGGGAAGAAAGAAGAAGCTGCTGAAAATAAGAAGAAAGTTGGAGAAATGGCTGAAGAATTAAAGTCATTAGAAGAAGTTGAAAAAGAATCTGGAGATAAATTAAGAGAAGTCATGATGAAGATTCCTAACTTCTTAGATCCTACTGTACCAATCGGTAAAGATGACAGCGAAAACGTAGAAATCACTAAGTATGGTGATCCAGTAGTACCTGATTATGAAGTTCCATATCATACAGATATTATGGAATCATTTGATGGTATTGATCTAGATGCAGCAGGTAGAGTTGCAGGTAGTGGTTTCTATTATTTAATGGGTGATATTGCGAGATTACATTCTGCAGTATTAGCTTATGCAAGAGACTTCATGATCAACCGTGGATTCACTTATTGTGTACCACCATATATGATTAGAAGTAATGTTGTTACTGGTGTCATGTCATTTGAAGAAATGGATGCCATGATGTATAAGATTGAAGGAGAAGACTTATACTTAATTGGTACTTCTGAACATTCAATGATTGGTAAGTTCATTGGTGAATTATTAGATGAAGACAAATTACCATATACTTATACTTCATATTCACCATGTTTCAGAAAAGAAAAGGGTGCTCATGGTATTGAAGAACGTGGTGTTTATAGAATTCATCAGTTCGAAAAACAGGAAATGATCGTTGTATGTAAACCAGAAGAATCTAAGATGTGGTTTGAAAAGCTATGGAATAATACTGTAGATTTATTTAGATCTTTAGATATTCCAGTAAGAACACTTGAATGTTGTTCTGGTGACTTAGCAGACTTAAAGTCTAAGTCATTAGACGTTGAAGCTTGGTCTCCAAGACAGAAGAAGTATTTCGAAGTAGGAAGCTGTTCTAACTTAACTGATGCACAGGCTAGAAGATTAAATATCAGAATCAATGGTAAAGATGGTAAGTATTATGCACATACTTTAAATAATACTGTTGTTGCACCACCTAGAATGTTGATTGCATTCTTAGAAAATAACTTAAATGAAGATGGTACTGTTTCTATTCCAGAAGCATTAAGACCATACATGGGTGGTACTGAAAAACTAGTTCCTAAGAAATAATGTGAAGAGGCTGTAACGGGTAAATAACTCATTATAGTTTCATAAATAGTAAAAGGCGGACCGAAGCGATTTGGTACTATTAAGACGTAGAACGAACTGATCATTGAATTTTTTTATGTACGAGTTCAAAAATTCATTGGCATCCTCTATGTTGGTGATATGAGCGTACCTTAGTTCGACTGGTAATCGAGACTGGAGCGTCTGGTTGAGTCTTTCGACTCTGCCTTTTGCTTGGGGTACGCTCGTAGTTTTTATTTCGATTCCCAGATTATGACAGGCATAAGAGAACTGAGTGAATGTATCCTCAGCATCTGAAGGCTTGTCTTTTCTTTTATATTCAAATACAGTACGTAAAACATTGCAGGAATGCCATGATTAATAAGAATCTGATAGAGAACCTCATAATATCCCTTGAGGGTCTCCTGATGGTCGAAATAAGCTCCTACAACCTTTCCGTCTGCATCATCAATCGCAACATGAAGATGCCAGACTTCTCCTTCAATCCACTGGAATGATGATGCATCCATCTGTATCATCTTACCTGCATACTTTGATCTAGGACGTCTTGGATGTGCATCCTTTTCATCAAGCATGATGATTGATTCCTTTATTTCATTCTTCACCTCTTCAGAAGAAGTATCTTTCAATCTTTCTTTAAGTTTTTTCTTCTTGCCTTTGGAGAGAGCACATCTTCAGCTCTCATCCAGTTGTTGAGTGTAGTATCACTGATCTTTATACCGAATTCACTTTCCACAATCTCGCAGAAGTGAGTGAAGTTGGCATCAGAGAAATCATTAATATAAACAGAGATGATCTTATTCTTTATATCTAAAGGAACTGCAGAAGCAGACAGTCTTCCATGGTTACCATGCATGAAACCCTTCTTTTCCTGTTCCTTATATTTAATGATAAGTTTATTGATAGTTCTAATAGTACGGCCAAGCTTAGTAGCTGCGCTCTTCTTGTTTCCATTTGTGTTTATAAGCTTCTTGATTATTTTATACTTATTTTCTTCATTCATTCTCAATTCAACCATTCTCATAATAATCTCCCCTGGAGGTTATAGTTTAACACGGCAAGTTGATATTGTCCCAATTGGGACAATATCAACTTGGATACATTGAGACATTATCATATTGGAATCAGAAAATAACCCCGAAATAATTAAAATAAAAGAAATTATACCTTTATATATATGTAGTAATATGATATATTGATGCTCGATTGTGTAAAATATTTTGTGTAAAATATGATTTTTCAATTATAGAAAATGGACATATTTCCTAGTAAAATTAAGTCGACCAAAACATTAATC
>OFMI01000970.1_pt1 | contig 20370 bp, 7 predicted proteins | sample 1541741 | NCBI WGS metagenome assembly OFMI01 (sample SAMN04209219, study PRJEB22552) | human gut metagenome | biome: gut; material: feces | host: Homo sapiens | place: USA: Oklahoma | reverse complement strand
ACCCTTTGTATGCCTGGAGCCATGGATGGGCCGCTGTGATGACTGTGGATTTACAGGGGATCTTTCTGAAAAACCATTTATCAACCATCTGAAAATGGACGAGATGTTTGAGACTGCGTATACCATTGAGGTGTTCTAAAACCCGTTTTAAAAAGGCCTTCTGCACACAAACTGCAAATACTGTTGTTCAAAGCAGCCTGCAAACAATATAAAAATACAAAATATCCTGACAAGTGCACTGCCCATTACACAGATTTTATCACTTGTTCAGGATATTTTTATTGTCTACTTACAGGAATGTTTTTTCAAACACGCTCCAGTACAGCATTCCCTACTTTAACAGTAGAATTCTCCCTCAATTTTCTCTTCGCAGCTCCATAAGCCGCCACCAATACCACGGTAGCCGCAAAAACAAACATCATCCCATACTGTCTGTATCCTCTTGCCAGCATAGTATGCCTGCCTTTAAAGCACTTTGATAGCGCCTGCAGCACCGCATAATGCAAAACATAGATCAGCATAGAATAATCTTTCCCGATTTTTGCCATTATCCGGGTTACCACATTTTCCTTATAAAAATTCTGCCATCCTATAAAAAGAAGGAAGATACAGACTGCCAGAAAAATGGTTCCACCATACTCTTCTTCTGTTCCAAGAGCATTCATTTTCGTAAGCCATCTTTGCTCCATAAGTGCCATGTTCCAGAAAACCAGAATACCGCCCAAAAGCAATGTCATTTTCTTTTTGTCGAGACAGCCCTCCAAAGCTTCTTTTCTCTCTCCAAACAGGCAGCCCAGCCAGAAAAAGGGCAGGCCACAATACAGAAAATTTCTCGCATAATAAACATGGCAATAATCTTTTCCCAGAAGGAGCAGAGAATAATTTCCCTTTATCAGGTTTCCTGCCAACAGTACCGGAATTGCCAGATATGCAAGCTTCCTTAAGCCTAAATGTTCTACAATAAATGCGATCACCAGCACATACACAAGCGCCTGTAAATACCACAAATGTGGGGACAGTGGGGAAAAATTCCATAAAATGAAATCTTCTGGCATTCTTTCTTCAAACCTGGCCAGCAGTGCATCTTTTATATTATTTTCAGCTACCAGAGCCAACAGAACCTTCCAGATCAAGTAAAACAGATTAGCTCCTATGGTAATCGTAAGGATTTTTCCAATCTGCTTAAGCTCCCGCCTGTGTGCCACTGTTTCTGAGTAAAAGAAACCAGTGATCATAAAGAAAACCGGCACTGCAAACCGACACAGAATCAAAAGTTCCGCTCCGCTTTGCACCTTCAGTGGCTTATGAATCTCCACAACAGCAAGAGCAGCAAGACATTTCAAAATATCAATACACGTCCAACGTTGTTTCTTCATTTCCTCATAACTCCCAAAATCCAAAGAACTTAACTGCCCCGCGGGCAGCACCATAAATAGTATCCCCTAACAATCCATCCATGGTATTTCTTAACAGTTGAAAGGGACTAACTTCCCATACAGATAGAAAGTCAGCCCCCTTTTATTCACTTTATTCGCTCTATTATTTCCAAAAACACCAGTCGCATAACTTACCTAAATGCGTTCCCACATCTTAGAAAGTAAATTTATCAGCAAAATAAGCATCCAGCTCGTCAATCTTAATACGAACCTGCTCCATGGAATCACGGTCACGAACAGTTACCATACCATCTGTCTCGGAATCGAAATCGTAGGTTACGCAGAACGGAGTACCGATTTCGTCCTGTCTTCTGTAACGTTTACCGATATTTCCACGATCATCAAATTCGCAGTTGTATTTCTTGGATAACTGAGCGTAGATTTTCTCAGCGCCCTCGTTCAGCTTCTTGGAAAGCGGAAGCACACCGATCTTAACCGGTGCAAGTGCCGGATGGAAGTGAAGAACTGTACGAACGTCGTTCTTCTCAGCATCCAGAACCTCCTCATCATATGCACTGCAAAGGAATGCAAGAACCACACGGTCAGCACCAAGTGACGGCTCGATTACATATGGGATATATTTCTGCTTCTTCTCATCATCGAAGTAAGTAAGATCCTGTCCGGATACATTCTGGTGCTGAGTAAGGTCGTAGTCTGTTCTGTCTGCGATTCCCCAAAGCTCGCCCCATCCAAATGGGAAAAGGAACTCAACGTCTGTAGTAGCCTTGCTGTAGAAGCTCAGCTCTTCCTTGTCATGGTCACGGTAACGTACTTCCTCATCCTTCAGTCCAAGAGAATGCAGCCAGTTCAGGCAGAAGCTCTTCCAATATGCAAACCACTCAAGGTCTGTGTCAGGCTCGCAGAAGAACTCAAGCTCCATCTGCTCGAACTCACGGGTACGGAATGTGAAGTTACCAGGTGTGATCTCGTTACGGAAGGATTTACCGATCTGACCGATACCAAATGGAATCTTCTTACGGGATGTTCTCTGTACGTTCTTGAAGTTTACGAAAATACCCTGTGCTGTCTCAGGTCTTAAATATACAGTATTCTTAGCATCCTCAGTTACGCCCTGGAAGGTCTTGAACATCAGGTTGAACTGACGGATGTCTGTGAAATTGTGTTTGCCGCAGGAAGGACATGGAACATTATGCTCTTCGATGAAATTCTTCATCTCTTCCTGAGACCATCCGTCTACAGAACTCTCAAGCTCAATGCCGTGCTCCTGGCTGTAGTCCTCGATGATCTTGTCTGCGCGGAAACGCTCATGGCACTCTTTACAATCCATAAGCGGATCAGAGAAGCTTCCCAGATGTCCGGATGCAATCCAGGTCTGCGGGTTCATCAGGATGGCACAGTCAACACCTACGTTGTACGGAGACTCCTGAATGAATTTCTGCCACCATGCGCGCTTTACGTTATTCTTAAGCTCTACGCCAAGGTTGCCGTAATCCCATGTATTCGCAAGACCTCCATAGATCTCAGAACCCGGGTAAACAAATCCTCTTGCTTTTGCCAGAGCAATAATCTTGTCCATTGTTTTTTCCATGATATCTCTCCTCATTGTTTGATAGATGATTTTTTAATATTATACTCGCAACTTTTCTTTTTGTAAAGTTATACCGCGTACTCAATTCCGTACATTCTGCCGCAAAAACACAATTTCCGCACTTTTAGGCAGCAAATCATGTGCTGCTATCGAAGTATAGAGCAAAGCACGTTAATCAACTTTCCTGTTATGTGCAACATCCAATCCACTTACATCATAACTTCTAATATCTGCAAACTCTTAAATTTCTTATCCGTATTCCCTGCCACATAAGGCTGAATATGCCGTTCCAGCTCCCACAGCACCTCATCGGTCACTGTAAAGCTGTATAGCTTCGTCATGGGCGAGCTTACAATGTACTGCATGGTATAAAGTGCCGCCGGGGAAATCCGGCGGGCAGTTCTGGCTTCTCCTGGGCTTGCTTTCTTCAGGCAGTCCCCGTCCAGGATTCCATGTGCCTCCTGGGAAAAGAACAGATTCTCTTTTCCGGCGATCTCCTCCCCACAGTTCACACACCGGAAAAGCTCTGGCATCAGCCCCTGCTCCGTCATAGTTCGCAGCTCAAAAATGCACCTTACCAGCCGGTCATCAATTTCCGGATTCAGGAGAGCCTTCACAGTGAGATAAAGAAGATTCATCATATTCTTCTCATCTGTGCCCTCTCTTCCGAAATAATCTGCCAGCTCCAGAAAGTAATAGCCATAATAAACTCCCGGCTGTCTGGCGGCCAGCTCCACAAAATGATGGGTCACGGTCACCTGGTTCAGATTGTAGCTGCTGCGCCCTTCATACAGGGTGAAATTCCCGAACACAAAAGGATTGGCAGCTGCCATAAACGGGCTGTTCTGCCGTCTGGCACCCTTGGCGAAAGCGGAAATCTTCCCCCTCTCCCTGGTAAGAAGCACGATTCGCTTGTCATACTCTCCCACAGGCTGCGCAGAAAGTACAATTCCCTGTACCGTGATCAGATCACTCATTTTCAGATTTCCTTCTTATCATATCCAAAGTTTTTGATCATAAAATCACTGTCACGCCAGTCTTTTTTCACCTTTACCCAAAGCTTCAGGTTTACCTTGGAGTCCAGCATACGTTCCAGCTCAAATCTGGCGTTGCTGCCGATCTTCTTCAGCATGGCGCCGCCTTTTCCAATGATAATGCCCTTGTGGGAATCCCTCTCGCAAATAATGGTCGCCTCAATATCCACCATAGGATTTTTGCCAGGACGCTCCTTCATTTTGTCAATTGCCACTGCGATTCCATGTGGGATTTCCGCATCCAGTGCGTGGAGCGCCTTCTCACGGATCACCTCTGCCACGATCTGGCGCTGAGGCTGGTCTGTTACGGTATCCTCATCATAGAACATGGGTCCATAAGGCAGATATTTCAAAATACTGTCAATAATATCCTCTGTATTCTGTCCGCGGAGGGCAGAGCAAGGGATAATCTCGGCAAAATCACAGATCTTGCGGTACGTATCGATTGCCGGAAGGATTTCCTCTTTTTTCACTGTATCGATCTTATTAATGATCAAAATGACCGGCACGCCAACGCCCTGGAGCTGCTCTGCAATGTGGCGCTCACCGGCTCCGATAAAGGTAGACGGCTCAACCAGCCACATAATTGCGTCCACCTCTTTCAGGGTACGCTCTGCAACGGCTACCATATACTCTCCAAGCTTATTCTTCGCCTTATGGATACCAGGCGTATCCAGGAAAACGATCTGTCCCTTCTCACAGGTATAGACCGTCTGGATGCGGTTTCTGGTGGTCTGGGGCTTCTTGGATGTGATCGCGATCTTCTGGCCGATCAGATGGTTCATCAGGGTAGATTTCCCAACATTCGGACGGCCAATAATTGCAACAAATCCGGATTTAAAATCTGGTGTCATTAAAATATTTCCTCTTCTTTCTTAATCAGTTCTATATTATCAGCAGCTTACCAGCGGCTTTGTCTCCATAAATACATCCTTCGCCTTCTCGATAGCACTCTCACTTCCAACTACACAAAGCTGGTCATCAGAAAGAACTGCCTGGATCAGCGGAGCAAGTGCATGAATATCCTCAACAGTAGCATTCAGGATCTGGTCACGCTCCTTCTGCAGCATTTCCACAGTGAGACCGCGGAAATAAGCCATTCTGCCAAGTGCCCCCTGTGTCTGTGGTGTTCTTGGAACATCCTTTCCACTGATGGTTCCGATAATATATTTCGTCATCTCACGCTCATCCGCTGCGAAGGTGCGCACATATTCCGGCACGCCCTCATATACCTCAAGGGTGCGGCGAAGATGGGGATCTCTGTAGGATACAAAGAAGCTCTCTCCACTTCTCTTAAATCCGCTCATACAGCCATATGCGCCGCCCTTTACGCGAAGATTGATCCACAGATAATCATAGCTTAAAGCCACCTTAAGGATTTCCAGCGCTCCTGTATATGTGAATCCCTTTTTCACAAAGTTGCCTGTTCTTGCCACATACTGAACCTGTCCTGAGGTCTTGAATCCCTCGTTCTTTTTCTCGCAGGTAATGGCAACCTCCGGAACCTGACAGCTGCTCTCCTTCAGGCTCTTCTTCAGAGAGCCACTTAAAGCCTTCAGCTGTTCCACAGACTCTCTCTCACCTGTGTAGCTTACCATAAAAGAATCCCGGCGAATGATTTCCGCCATAGCATTCTCAAGTCCTGCCACGATTTCGGCTTTTTTGTCCTGGAAATTCTTCTCCAGATCCTCTATAAATTTATAATAGCCAACACCAGCCATCTCATCCTGGAATCTCGCCATCGGAGAACCATAGGAAGCGCCGCGAAGCACTGCTGTCTGATGTCCTGAGCCTATCAGGGAAGCCTGTCCCCTGGACTTGATCTCTGCAATAATTTCATAGAGACGCTTGGTATCTGTGATCTTAGAAGTATTCAGAATCTCTTCCATCATCTGGAAAAGGAAATCCATCTGAGGATAAAGTGCCTTTCCGCGAATGGTAAACATAGCACGGAATGCTTCCGGATCATCTGCCTTATCAAAAACATCCACACCACACTGAATACCGCCTGTTCTGGCATTAGTCTCGTTAAACAGCTGACCGTATGTGTAATTCTCTGTATCCACATAACCAAGAACAGATTTCAAAAGTCCCAGATAATGGACTTTCTCTACAGCCATATCCTTGATCTCAAACATAACGTTCACATAACCGATTCCGTTGGTGCACACATCCTGATACAGGAACAGACTGTTATCTACCTGAAGCTCTTCATTGGAAAAACCGTTAACCTCTTTACGGATATCAGAGCGTTTCAGCATCGGAATACACTGAAGATCCTCCGGTCTCTCCTCTGATTCCTGGTAAGCTTCAAGAGCTTTGGTCTTCTCGACCATTTCCTCCAGCTGCCCATCGGAAAGACTGCTTCTGTAAGCCTCCAGCTTGTCCGCCAGTTCCTTCTCGCGCTGAGCGGCAAGCCCACGCTTCGGCACAAGTGTAAGGATCAGACCATGTGTATTATCAAGAAGCCATTTCTGGATCAGTTTCTCGAAATAGCCCTCATTTACAGCCTCCTTTAATCTGTCATAAATAGACAAAAGCTGTACCTGGGAAAAAGCATTCTCGTCATCATAGAGCCAGCTTCCCATAATATCCAGTCCATACATCAGCCCCTTGGGGAACTGTCCGAAATCGGCCTCCCGATAGCGGAACTCCATATAATTAATACCCGCAAGAATAGCCTTTTTGTCAATTCCATTTCGCACAATATCCTGAAGGCAATTACGGATAACAGAAACAAATTTCTCCTTCTGGGATGTCTTCGCACCTTTCGCCACAATAGAGAAGAACGGCTGCAGAACACCGTCACTATAATCGCCATAAATTTCCTTACCGATGCCGGCATCCAGAAGAGCCTGCTTCAGTGGTGCTCCGGGTGCGCTGAGAAGCGCATAATCCAGCACATCAAAAGCCACGCCAAGAGTGCTGTCCATAGCATTTCCCACAACCATATTGTAAGAAAGATACGTATTATCCTCTTCCTCCTCACTTTCAGAAACCGGATACTCGATCTGCAGCTCCTTCACCTGGGAAAAGGCAGCCTGCTCTTTAATCGCAGAATCCACATCCAGCGCATCAAAGGCAGACAGATATTTCTCATCAATAAAACGAAGCTTCTCCTCCATATCCATATTTCCATAGAGGTAAATATAGCTGTTAGAGGGATGATAATAGGTGCGGTGGAAATCCAGGAACTCCTCATAAGAAAGCTCCGGAATATTCTCAGGATTACCGCCGGATTCCACGCCATAGGTATTATCCGGGAAAAGATTATTCATAATCTCTCTGTCCAGCACCTCGTCAGGGGAAGAAAATGCTCCCTTCATCTCATTATATACAACACCATTATAGGTAAGAGGACCTTCCTTCTGCTCCAGATGGTAATTCCAGCCCTCCTGGCGGAAAATCTCCTCCTTCTGGTAAATGTTCGGGTAAAAAACCGCATCCAAATAAACGTGCATCAGATTCTGGAAATCCTGGTCATTACAGCTGGCTACCGGATAACAGGTCTTATCCGGGTAGGTCATGGCATTCAGGAAGGTATTCAGTGAGCCTTTTACCAGCTCTACGAAAGGATCCTTCAGCGGAAATTCACGGGATCCGCACAAAACACTGTGCTCCAGAATGTGGGGAACACCAGTGCTGTTCTTCGGTGTGGTACGAAAGGCAATGGAAAATACCTTATTCTCATCATCATTCTCGATCAGAACCAGTCTGGCTCCTGTTTTCTTATGGCGAACCAGATATCCGGTGGAATGGATATCGGTCAATTTCTCCTGTTTCACAATCTCATATGCAGGAATATTCTCTTTTTTCATTTTTTCCTCCAAATAGTGCCCAATCAGTTTGTTTAAACAGCCGATATTGGGATGTATTTAATTCATTTCTTCAATTATGCCGAATTACACTGCACTTAAAAGCTTTATACAATGCAGCTGATAATTCTGGAGCATCTTCATTAGTTACAATAGGCGGTCTCTTAGAGCGTGTTTGAAAAATCATTCCCGCAATCTGCACGCCCCACTTTGCGGGAGATTTCACCCGAATTCGGTTGCCGTAGCCCGCTACGGCGCCCTCATCCGAGCGAAATCTCCCACAAACTGTGCCGCACATCTTGCAGAAAGCCTTTTTCAAACACGCTCTAGCCTCTTCAACTTCTTGCATTAGTATAACACACAAAAAAGTATCTTACTACAACAAAATTCTTTTAAAAAGAACCGCCCCTGCGGGCGAATCTGGTAGGATTCTTCCTGCAGGGGCGGTTCTAATTATTTAATTGTGATTTGTTAATCCTGTTCTTTTTTGCGGCGTCTTCTGGTTGTTTCTTCGATTGCGAGAGCTGCAACAAAGAGCAATGCCATATAGAAGCCGATTGGTGTGTCATCACCTGTCTTAACACCTGTGGAGGTGCCTGGGGTTGGTGTAGGAGTTATTGTCTCCTCAGGAGTTACAGTAGGTGTTGCTTCCGGCTGTTCCTGGTTGATGATGGTTACCTCTGCATTGAGATTATTTTCATTAAACAGTACATTTCCATTTTCAACAGTTACTGCGTATCTGAATCCGTCTGTACCACCTACCAGATTTCCTTCTGCATCTGTCTCTGCAACATAAAGCGTAAAGGATTCATCCGGTATTACAACTGCCTGTGTACTCTCAGATACTGTGGAGCCGCCTGCAAGATCAAGTGTCAGGATGTTCTTCTCTGTTCTTGTGGAAAGAGTTGTGCACTCTTTGTCATCAAAGATACCTGCATAGAAAATCTCATCACTTTCCAGGGCATTTCCATCTGCACCAAGAAGCTTCTTGGTTACATTCAGAGTCGCGATCTTGTAGAATCCATCCGGCCATTCGCTGAACTGGTTCTCGAATGTGATGCTGCTCTTTGCGCCATCCTCAGTTACGGTGATTGCCTGTCCCTGTGGATAAACCGGTACATAAACCTTTTCATCCGGCGTCATGCCTGAATCAATTGCTTTTCCGGTTACATCTGTCTCACTTACATAGTAGGTTCTTCCAAGATCCAGATTGGTAAAGGTAACTGTGGAAGAAGATGCATTCTTAAACTCAAGTGCTTTTACATCAGAAGCAGGAATTGTGCATTCTGCATCTGCGAAAAGTACTGCGTAGAAGGTCATGTCCTTAGCGCCTGCAAGTGCATCGTTCAGCTTCAGTTCCTTGGTGATCTCAATTGCAGCGGTCTTGCTCTTTGTCATGGCATCCTTCATCTCAACTGCATTTTTTGTGTCATCTGCATCAACAGTGAAGGTGATCGGCTCTGCGATCTCATATCCTAATGGTGCTTCTGCCTCAACCAGTTTGTAGGTCTTGCCAAGAACAAGTTTCGCTGTGATCACATGTGGTGTACCATCTGAGGTCCACTCTTCCACAACCTTATCCTGGTCATCTACTACCTGAAGTTTTGCTCCTGCAAGAGCTTTCAGGGTGGTGTCGTCTACCTTGGAAATGGTAACCTTGGTAGTATCGTTGACAAATTTCATGGCTGTCTCGGTGTAATCTTCTCCATTTACCTTAGTGGTAAGCTTCAGAGTTCCGTCACGGTTGTCTTCTACATTTACAGTTACTGTATAAACAGTCTTATCGTATACGTAGGTATCTGCCTCTGATGGGAGCTTTTCGTTTACGGTGTAGGTAAAGGTCTTGCCAGCATCTTTCTCTGTATAGGAAAGCTTGCTGAAGCTGATCGCACCTTTTTCGTCGTTCTTGACTGTCTCAATTACCTTGCCATCTGCATCTTTCAGTTCGAATTCGAAGGTTCCAAGCTGTTCAGCTTCTACCTTCATGGACTTCTGGGCTTTCAGTTCAAGGTCAGCGGAAGCACTGTAGGTGTTAGTGAAGGTAACTGCTCCAGTGAGGTCTTCACTCTTTACAGGTTCGCCGTTCTTTGTGACAGAAGTAACTTTCGCTGTTAACTTGCCTGCATTGTCGTCTGTTACGTCTACTTTTACAACGTATTTGCTTTCATCATACTGGTATGCCGGTTTCTCATCTTTTACTTCGGTAATCTGGTAATAATGGGTTCCGGATTCCTTATATGTGATGATTGGGAATGTGATGGCGCCGCCATCAGCATTCTTCACAGTTTCGCTGTAACCATTTTCTACAGCCTTTCCATCTGCATCCATTTCTGTTGCCTGGAAGCTGAACTGCTCTGCTTCCAGTGTCTGACCTTCCAGAGTCTTGGTTGCACCAAGAGCGATCTGACCAGATGTTGTGTAGGTGTTGGTAAATTCCATGCCTGTTACAGTGGCATCCTCGGAGGTTGCCTTGGAGGAATGGATGACTGGGGTTACGGTTAAGGTACCGTTGCCTGCGTCTGTTACGGTTACGTTGATGATGTAGATGGTGTCGTCGTAAGTGTAACCTGCTGCATCACCTTTCACCTCATTTACAGTGTACTGGTACTCGCCGGTATCATCTACTTTCTTATCTGTGTTGTCTTTTACAAGGCTGTACTTGATTTCGTCAAAGGTTACGTTTCCGTCAGCATCGTTGGTCTTGGTCTGAAGAACAGTGCCATCTTTGTCGCGAAGTTCGAATGTAAACTGACCTTCTGTAAGTGGTGTCTCTGTGGTTGTCAGAGTCTTCTTAGCTGTCAGGTTCAGACTTCCGGATGCGGAGTAGGTGTTCTTCATCTCAACTTTGTTGTCGATGTCATTCTCACTTACAGTAAACTCAACAGGATCTGCCAGGGTATAACCAGCTGGAGCGGATTTCTCGACTAACTTGTAGGTTTCGCCGAGGATCAGTTTGCCAGTGATTACGCGTGGGTTGTCCTTAGTTGAAGTTGTCCAACTATCGATTACCACGCCGTCCTTGTCCTGGATTTCGAGTACTACGCCTGAAAGCTGATTGCCAAGGGCGTCTACTTTGGTGATGGTTACCTTGGTGGTGTCATCTTCTACCAGGTATACCTTGTTACCATCTGTATCTGTTGTAGTTTTTGCATTGGTTTCAATAGTTCCATCTTTTTTAACAGTAAACTCAATATCTGTTGCATACTTATAACCAGCAGGAGCTACTGTTTCTCTAAGAATATAGCTCTTTCCAGCTTCAAGTTTAGGACCAAAGTCGTGAGTTTTACCTTTTTCAGAAACCCACTCATCTACAGTCTTACCTGTTTCCTTATCAATTACTACAAGATGAGCACCTTCTACCTCTTTACCACTTCCAAGTTCTACTTTGTTGACATTGAAATGAAGTTTAGCATCTACCAGAGTCAGTTTATTGCCAACTATTGTTTCGTTGTCCACAGTAATAGTTCCATCAGCTTCTACTTTAAAGGTAATTGGATCTGCTGCAACATAACCTGTCGGAACATTGATTTCCTCCAGTATATAAGTGTTTCCTGCAATCAGCTTCCCAATAATATCATAACTGGTTTCATCTGTCTTCCAGCTTGCTACTGCATTTCCATTACTATCTTTTACAGTAATCTGAAGTTGCGCATCTTTAACTGGGTTGCCTTTGTCATCGACTTTATCAACAATTACTGTGGTCGGTGTATTGATTACATCATAATCGCCAATTCCTTTTGTAGTGATATATCCGTCTACTTTATCCTCTGTTATGGTGTATTCAATTTCCTTTCCTTTTTCGTATTTCGGCTGATCTGCAAATTTCCATTTCCAATCGTCTGCCTTTGATACGGTCTTGGAAGCAACCAATTTGCCATTTGCATAAAGGTTAATGGTAATAGTTTCTGGTCTGATGTCTGCATTGCCATTGTCATTCCAGGTCTTGGTTCCTTCGATATCTACAGTTCCAGGCTTATGGGTATTTGTAATGTTGTTCTTGTTGGTTGTATCATAGGAAGTCTCATAGTCTTTTACCGGAGTCTCCTCCACACGGTATGTGATCTTCTGCTGATTCTCATACTCCGGAAGGTTTTCGAAGCTGTAGTTCCAGGTGTCACTGTTGGTATTTGTCCAGGTTGCTTTCACTCCCTGTACCAGTTCTTCATCTCCAGTGCCGACTTTCCGGTAAAGCTTCAGTTCCACTTTCTCAGGTCTCAGACCGTCCTGGTTGCTGTTGTCATCCCAGGTCTTGGTTCCGCTGATCTTCACGGTTCCAGGCTTATGGGTATTTGTAATGTTGTTCTTGTTGGTTGTATCATAGGAAGTCTCATAGTCTTTTACCGGAGTCTCCTCCACACGGTATGTGATCTTCTGCTGATTCTCATACTCCGGAAGGTTTTCGAAGCTGTAGTTCCAGGTGTCACTGTTGGTATTTGTCCAGGTTGCTTTCACTCCCTGTACCAGTTCTTCATCTCCAGTGCCGACTTTCCGGTAAAGCTTCAGTTCCACTTTCTCAGGTCTCAGACCGTCCTGGTTGCTGTTGTCATCCCAGGTCTTGGTTCCGCTGATTTCTATTGTTCTTTTTTCTTCCTCATTAGTAATAGAAACTGCCTGTTCTTTCTTACCTTCTGACAAAACAACATCCGTTTTCTGATAAGTTACAGTATAGTTGATACCATTAACATTCGCCTTGCCATCCTTATCTAATGTAAGAATATTACCCTGTGCATCGGTTTCGAATACATAATATATAGTTTCATTTTCTTCACCAAGCGGAAGATTGTTAAATACGACTGATTCAGTTGTTCCAGTTGTAGTACCTGTCAAAGTCAAACTCTTGACTGGTGAATAACGAACAAACTTATTATTCTCATTCCTTGTAAATACTGCGAAATAAAATGTTCTTTCTGTATTCTCAGATTTAAAGGTTTTATTAACTGTAATTTTTCCAGATTCTGGTGTTTTAACCCATACACCAACCTTTGCTGGCTCTGCGATCAAAATACCAGAGGTTTTTCCTTCATCTGTATAACTATAAGCAAAACTATTCCATGCAATATTACTTTCCCCAGTATTTTCTACATATTCCGGAACTTTACCATTAAACTGGATTGTAACAGTCTTTCCTGCTGGAAGTTTGAAATCTGCTGGGAACTGGAAGCGAATCAGTCGATCTCCAGCCTGATATTCATTATGCCATTCTACTGTATCGTTATCCTTTTCAGTAGACCATTCTCCAGCACCATCTCCAATTGTTGTTGACGCATCACTTGAGAATTGTACCGTAACACCCTTAATAGTTGAGCCATCTGCACTTACTACAAGACCTCCATTGTAAGATACTTCAAAAGCACTTCCTCTTCCATAACCAGCAATTACACCAATATCTCCTACATATGGAAGGCGATCGATTACAACCATATTTGCAATTGTTGTAGCAGTTGCTTCATTCTTTACATTCAAGGTATATGTTACATCTTCTCCCTGCATGCCTTCCACATAGTTTTCTGGCATTGGACGGTCACCACTTCCGGTATCATCCTTCGGATCCTTCTTATGATTTGCATGTCTATTATATGCAATAGTCTTTACAGAAGATGTTGCTACACTGGAAAGTGTATAAGATGCGGAATCCTCATATTCCTTATCAAAATCATCCTCACCTGGAACAGTTCCTGGCTCTGTATATCCATGAACAGTCAATTTAGCATGGTTTGTATAAATACCATCCTTAGAATCATCGGTGGATCTTATACTGGTGGCATATTTAATTTCAAGATATTCGCCAGGCTCCAGCTTAAACTCGCTATTCTTTGCCGTGTCAAAATTCCAAGCAATTGTTCCCACTTCAGTGTCTATAGTTGGTTCAACAAATGGAATTTCACGACGTAATGTTCCATCACTTTTACTATAGACTATCATAGTATTTTTATATTCACCATTTTTAGATTTCTGATACTGATATCCGCTAGGTAACGTATCCAGAATAGAATAATTAGTGAGTGCCGCACCTCCGTTTCCATACGTATCATTATTAATTACAAGTTTCCATACAATCTTACTTCCAGCAGTTCCACCAATAGTGGTCAACTGACCATTATAATCTTCTCCTCCTGCATAACATCCTTCAGCAGCCTTTTCGAAAGAAATATGTGTAGTATCTTCTTCTATTGTGAAGTTATCACTGTCACTTGTTTCTGTTCCTACTTTTCCTTCTGAATTAATAAATGGTTTCGTTGCCTTTAAAGTAGCTGTATTTTTGAAAGTTTCAAGAACAAGGGAATCTTTAGAATCCTTCAGTTTCTTATATATTTCTTCCGTTTTCTCGCTTGTTAGTCTGGTTTTATAAAAGATCACCAAATATGACTTATCGTTATTCCAGGCCTGTTTTACTTTATCGAACGTTGTTGTTATTGTTTTACCAGAAGCCTTAACTGATACATTATTCCAAAAATTTCCTAAGTTTTCATATGAGAGAGACGTACTTCCTTCCACCAAGTGTGAAACAAAAACATCATTGTTCTCATCATATTTAACCCATTCCAAGCCGTTAGGTAACGTATCTGTTACTTCAAAGTTATCTATTTGTTCACTTCCACTTATTTCAGAAAGATTCTTTACTACAACGGCATAAGGAATTATAATCTTATTTTGTAACTCTTCCGCACTATTATAGTCGTCTGGATTCAAAGAATAGATTTTATTTACATTATCTAACACACAATTTCTTCCATCCAAATATCCTCCAGCATATTTATAAACATCCATTTTTCCTTCTGCTGTCGTATATTCTACAGAAGCAACAGGTTCATGACCATTTATAGAAACCTGATTATATCCATCTTTAAAACCATTTTTTATCTTGAGCTGATAAGATAAAACCAATTCTCCATTTGGTTCAATGCAAAAGTCTTTTATATTTTTTACTACATCTGCAGTTTTATTAGTTTTTTCATTAGCTGTAATTAAAAAACTAAAATCCTTTACAACATCCCACCTACCTTCAACAATTAGCTCATCTCCAACATTAAGTTCTTTTACACCAGCTGCTTTTTCAACTTTTATGATCACTTTACCATCATTAAGAACTGTTTGATGTGTTCCTCCATCACTGCCGTCTCTATTTACCAGAGTATCTTTTCCATACACTTCTGTGATATTACTCTTTCCGGTATTTTTAACGGTAATTTTATAAGTAAGAACATCTCCTGCTGAAACAACACCTGGATTAGGCAAAGGATTTCCATCTTTGTCATATACTACTTTTGTTTCTGTGCTATCCCCTTGACTTGGTTCTACTACAACCTCAGAATCCGATTTATGATTTTCATCGATTTCCGCTGTATTTTTAACTTTAATAGAGCCAGTCTCTACTTTCGGCATCGTTGCCCAAACATTAACGGATGCAGACTCACCAGCTTTAAAAGTTCCAACAGCCTTAAATATAACTTTTGTGATCTTCCCGTTTTCATCTTTTTCATATACTCTTTCAATAGTGACACCCTCTGGTTTATTTTCCACGAAGTTATCACTCTGTTTATCTTCTTCAATGGTAATTCCATCCGGAACATCCCAAAATGCCAATGGCTCATCTTCTGTTAATACAGATGAACTAATTCCAGTATTTTTTACTGTAATTGTATATTTTACAAGATCTTCGGAATCAGCCAAAGTTCTGTCAGCTGTTTTGGTAATATCAAAATTGCGGGAATTCTTATGTACGGTTACTTCACCCTCTACAACATGTTCCCCTTTAATTACCTGTGCAACATTTCTGAAAGTTTCTTCTGTCGAATCGTTTTTCAGCTTAACTGGAACTTTGATGGTAACACTTCCGCCAGGTTGTATATCCGCCAAAGTGCCTGCAATTTCACCAGTAACTAAATCATAAGTGACCTCGCTAGTAAAGCTGCCACCCTCAATAGTTACCTTTGCGTCCAGTTCCATTCCAGCAGGAAGCACATCTGAGAACTTCCAGCCACTAGCCGCTGCAGTTCCTGTATTTTTAATTGTGATGGTATACTCTTCTTTTCCATCTACAATTGGTTCGGCGGAAGCAGTTTTGGTTACTTCCATTTTTTCTTCATCTTTTTTCTGCTTTACGGTATTGGTTTTAGTTGCTTTATCATTATTGATTGTAATCTGGTTTGTAATTTCCTGGGTTTCGTTTTGAACAACTTTCATGAGTACATAGCCCAAAACTTCTTTTCCAGATGGTACACCTTCAAATTTCCAGGTTGCCTTATCTCCAGCTATTTCTGCTGTTGCTTTTATTGGGGAATCTGCTTTTGTCCAAATTCTCTCAGATGGTCCGGCTATATTCCAGCCTAAATTCCACTGGTTCTCAGCTGGTAAATTTTTTAATTCCTCCTCTGTAATAAACGCAAGACTTCCCTTAGGAGTAACATTAGCAAGATCATCTTCAATAACGATATCCGCATCAACGTCTCCATTATTTTTTGCCTTTACCTGATATAAAATATAATCGCCACATAAGACATAACTATGATACTGATCACTGTCGCTCCAGTGTCCTGGCTTAGCTGTTTCAACATGCAAAATAGATTTATTATTGTCATTGTTATCTCTAAAATCAATCTCACCAGGTTTCTTAACGAGAACAGTTGCTTTCGCCTTATCAGCAAGCTTAATATCTGCAGAATTATCAATAGGTGAAACTGTTGTTTCTAGCTCGTTGCTCACTTCTCTATCTACATAATTTTCTGCAAACTTAATTTTATCTTTGCTTACTATTACTCTTCCAGTCCAGTCTTCAAGCTGTTTTTTGGGATCCTCAGAACTAGAACTTTTTGTATATGTAATAGTATATCCCACCACTTTATTCGAATCATTTTTATCATAGATTAAATTCTTCTTGTATCCATCCATATTTTCAAAGGAAATAGCAGCATCTGCATCATCCTTATTAATATACATTCCTTCAGGAAAACGCATTGTATCTGTAATGGTAAAACCTTTCAGCCAAAGATTTCCCTCTTTAATCTCATCGTGATATTCATGCAGAGTAAACTTGAGATCATCTTTCATTACAAAACTTGTTGTAGTGCCAGTAGTTCCAATAGATACATTATCTGCTGTTTTTTTATGATGCCATTTCGGCTCTGCTTCACATTTCAATGAGGCATTCGCTTTGTTTTCTCCATCTACTGTAAAACTAGCATTAATATCATCTTTACTACTGCTTACGCCTTCTGGAAATTTCACTCTCATTTTTATCAACTGAGTAGATCCATTTTCAGTCAATCCTTCAACTTTGATTTTTTGATTGCCATCCGCATCAATGCTCAAAGTGTATGTTATACCATTTGCAACATATGTGTTATTTACAAAATCTGGAAATTTTGCATTTGTCTTTCCAAGATTAATTTCTACGTCAGAAGTAACAATATGATCATTGTTATTAGCCATTCCAATGGATGCAAACAAGTATCCTTCTTTACCAGATTTTATACTGTCAATAGATGCACTACCACTTTCCCCATTTTCCTTAAAAGACAAAGCAACACTAGTAATTACATTTGGATTTGAAGCGCGCGTAATTGTAGTCGTCACGCCACCCACAATTGAAAAACTATCCTGCGTAAAACCCATAGAGGTGATCTCACCGTCTGCGTTTGTGTTTACGTATTTAGTTACGACTTCGGCCTGTCCATCATTGTCCAGATGAACAACATCTTTATTTACGACGTCACCGTCAACGGTGCTTTTCTGAATCTGTTTGAAGCTCATATCTACTTTTACATTTCCGTTTTCAGGTTCAATTCTGCTTCCATCGGCAATCAGGAAATATACGTCATAAAGTACGTACTCAGCTTCCGTATTCTCAGCGTCCAGTCCCAACTGGCTGCTCAGCTGGCTGTTGAATGCTACTACTGCTGCATTGTAGCGATCAGTGCCAGGTGCGATGTAGTCAGCTTTGATTTCTGCATCCTGTGGAAGGTTTGCATCTTCCGGAGCTGTTGCTGTAATCACTACACGACTGTCTTCATATCTGAAAGAAGTCTTCGGTGTTTCTGTCGGAGTCGGTGTCTCACTTGGGGACGCGCTGACTTCTGGTGTCGGTGTTGCAGTTGCCTCGGCAACTGGTGTTGCTGTAGCTTCCGGTGCTGCAGGAGCTTCCGTCACTTCTGCTGCTGGTGCCGCTGTGGGCTCTGTTGCAGGTGCTTCTGTCGGAGCTGCTGCAGGCGCCTCTGTTGGCTGCTCTACAGGTGCTTCCGTTGGCTGCTCTGCTGGCGCTTCTGTTGGCTGCTCAGCAGGTGCTTCCGTTGGCTCCTGAGCTTGTTCCGCAGCAGGAGTTTCCTGCACTTGCTGAGGTTCTTCCTGTTTCTCAGCAACCGGTTCCGCTCCCTCTTCTGTTGCGTATGCTTCTGCTTCGCTTTCAGACGGAGTCGGCGTTGCCGTCGCGTCCTCAACGTAGGTATCGTCTGTTGCCAGGACAGTCAGACTAGACTGCTGGAATATCATAGATACCGCCAGAAGTATGGCAAAAAACGATTTCAGCCTTGAATTCTTTTTCATGTTACAGCCTCCTTTTTAAGATTGGGTTTTCCTTTTTTCAGTGTGGTTTTGCAGGCAGAACTAGCCCAAAACCCATTTTCATCATCATATCACACTGATTTTGAAGGAGCAATAATTTATGATCACCTGAAAAATCCCTGTTTTCTGCTGTTTCACTAAGAAACCGGTCACTAATCGGTCTTCATTTTCGTGTTTTTATAGTGTGTATTTTGGTGTACTAGTGCTATTTTCGACTTTTCATTGAAAAAAGCATACAACTTCTTATTTTTTCTGCTTTCACAGGGCAAAAAACTACATGTTTACTCCATTTTCCCCTGTTTGAATTTCAGCATTTTGCACAATTTCACTCCCTGTTTTCTAAACTATATTCGCTCCAATTTTCGTATTTACTCATGGTGTATCTTGATGTACGCTCTTTCGTGTGCTATAATAAATGCCAGAAAACCAATGCACTTATACAATTGACAAACAAGGAATACGCACCATCTTCATTTTCAAATGATAAAGCATACAGGAGGACCCCCTATGTTTCTCAAAAAGACCCCTAAGGCAAAGGGAACTTACCTTGCCATCACCGAATCCTACTATGATAAAGAGAAGAAAGCCACTCGTCAGAAGACCATTATGGGGTTGGGATATCTGGAAGATTTAAAGAAGGATTACCCGGATCCCATCAGCCACTTCGAGAAGGTTGTGGCCGATATGAACCAGGAACGAGAAGCCAAAAAGAACTCTGTGGTATATGTTGACCTTACTACTGCTCTCTCTCCGGGAGAACACTCTCTGAAAAATGTAGGCTACGGTATTCTGAAATACCTTTATAAGGAGCTTCAGCTGGACATTTTCTGGCGTACCAGGACCTGGAATCTATCTCTTTCGTATAATATAGAAGAACTTTTCCGATATATGGTCATTTCCCGTGCTCTTTACCCGAATTGTACCTGGAATGAAGCTATTGAAAAAGGACTCTACTTCGAAGAATCCGGAAGCATCTCAGACGAAGACCTGGATTCTGCCTTTCATGTTATCGTGAAACTGCAAAAAGATCTGCAGAAGTGGATTTATGAGCATTCCGGCAGCATCCTTTCCAGAGATACTACTTCTGCTTTTTTGGATCACACCAGCTATAATTTTTCCATTCCGGGAAGCATGCCTTCTGACACGCAGCCCAATGCCAGACGTACAGATTCCACCCTTCACCTGGATCTTCTCACGGACAGAAATGGAATTCCCATTGCATATGACCTGTCTACCAGTGATACTGTGTTGAACCAGTCTGTTTTTAATACCGTAAAGCAATTAAAGAGAGAGAATCCCAGGACCCGTTTTTATAATACTGCCCCTACACGTCCGGAGGAGGAGCCTTTTATTTGCAATGGAGTACAGGCAGACGGATATATTTATGGTCTGCCGGTACATACTGCGAATGCAGAATTTAAGGATTGGGTACTGAAGGATGGTTATCAGGAAATGAAAATTCTGAATGAAAAGCATCAGACTATCCCTCTTCTTTATAAAGAGCGGATTTTTGAGGATAGGGAAAAACAATTTGTATATTACTATGAGCTTCAGGCCAGACAGCAGCGCCTTGCCAGGGAGTCTTCCGGAAAGCGTACCGGATTGAAGCTGGACGGATATACTGCCATTGCTACTGATAATCTGGAGGCGGATAACCTTTCTCTTTATCGTCTTTTTAGCGGACTTCGTCATATGGAGAAAATTTTCCTTGATTCCAAAAGCCAGTATGACTCCTCTGCTACCTTCATCTGGACACCGGATAAGATCAATGCCCATTTTGTGATTGGATTTGTGTCCTTTACTTTAATGCGTATGCTGCAGGCGAAGCTTGATTTCCAGTTTTCCATGGAACAGATCGGGACTTCTTTGCAGCGGTATAATTGTGTACAGATTGCAGGAAATATTTATCAGTTTGCCTATTATGATGTGATTCTGGATGCATGTGAGAAAGCACTAGGGCTGGAGCTGCATAATAAATA
>OFMI01000966.1_pt1 | contig 20452 bp, 21 predicted proteins | sample 1541741 | NCBI WGS metagenome assembly OFMI01 (sample SAMN04209219, study PRJEB22552) | human gut metagenome | biome: gut; material: feces | host: Homo sapiens | place: USA: Oklahoma | reverse complement strand
CATAATCCGGTGCATGGCGGTTGTCCAATTCCCACTCGGTCATAGTCCGGTAAGGGATATGGACGAGCTTGCAAAAATCTTTCCGGTTCAGTCCTGTGCTTTCCCGCAACTTGATAATTCTGTTCTTACAATCCATCTGTCTTTTCTCCATAAAAAACAAAAATACACGTTGCGTAATCATTATAGCATAGCCGCAGTGAATACGCAACGTGTAAATTGTAAATTTTTACGCAGCCTTATTCGTCAAAGGCTGTGCTTGATTACTTTCCTTGGAATGCTCCACTTTCTGAGGGGCATCCTGTTCCAATTTATCCAAAACCTGATGTCCATATTTCTGGAGCATCTGGCTCATAACATCCACACAGCGGACAAATGCCGCATTATATTTTGCATCCTCATAATATTTCTTCAATAGGCAGTTACCTCCATCAAATTTCCATGTCCTGTCCACGCTTACGGGCAGGTGCTTTGTGTTCCTGTGTTTCCTTTCCTCTGGCGAGGATGGAATTGATAAAAGCCCGAACCTTTTCGGATGCAATTTCCAGTGCATCCAGGAAAGGCTGGGCTTTTTGCTTCAACTCTTGATATTTTTTATTCGCTTCTTCACATCGCTGCTTCCAAATGGATGCAGACTTTTGAGCAGATTCCAGTTTCCCTTTCAATCGCTCATTCTCTGCATGAAAGAGAATGCCGTTGGTGGCATAGCGTTTCAACGTGTCGCATTCATCCGGTGTCAGCGTGATATTGTTTCCGAACGTGGCTTTCTTGCCCATCGCTTCAATATCCTGCACCGTAAGTGCAATGGCCTTTGCTGCCTTGGTTTCCTTTTGCAGAGCTTCCAGTTTCTTTTTCTGCTTTTCCGTAGCAGCTTTAGCATCCTCCAAACTCTGTTCTGCCTGTGCCACCTGTCCTGTCACAGCTTCCAAACGCTGCTGTTCCGCCTGCACCTTAAACTGTGTCACCGTCAGATGTTCCTCGGTGCTGCCACGCTCTCCACGCTCCACATCGGTATATCCGGCAGCTTTCATATAGTTGAAGAAATCATCTTGCAGGACACTGTATGATGTCCGCAGGACTTTCTTGCCCTTGGAGGTCAAAAGCGGATTGCCTTGCTCATCCAGAGCTACCTTGGATTCCCACTTTTTACTGCGGCTGACCTGCATAATGGTCTCCTTGACTGTACCTACAAGGGACTTATCCTTGCACCGCTTCGACCAGAGAATCTGTTTTTCCACCACCGGGACATAGACCACATGAAGGTGGTAGTGATACACATCCTGCTCCAGAGCTTCCGACATGGCCCGGTTACGTTCATCGGCGTGCATGACAGCAGAGAGAATATACTGCTCACCGCCCACGATCTCTACAGCAGCTTTGTATGCATCGGTGTAGAATTGCTTGGCATACTCATAGCCGCCGTGGTTGTGGAAGTAAGCGGAGTTCACATCAAAAATCAGTTCCCCGTATTTCACCGCATCGGCTTTCAGGCCACGGGTGGAGATAGCGCCATCGGTAATCATCTGATCGAACATGGAGGCATAGCTGTCGGTGGGGGCTTTGAAGTGGATATTCCGGTAGGTCTGGGTGGTATCAATATCCTGGTTGGAGTAGCTCTCCTTTTCTCGTTCGTTATGCTCCTGAACCTTCGCCACATCATCAAGGGTGGGCAAGTCCTGGTTACGGGCAAAGGTGCGGTCGATTCCGTCGTTTCTGGTCATGGAAATCAGCTCCTTTCTGTTGCGTGGCAGACGGCTTGGGGACGGGGATGCACTTCCTGCGGGAAGTGTAATAACCCACTATGACACTTTCATCCTGAAGGGCTGCAAAGTGCCGTGGGCTCTCCGAGGGGGAATTGCGGTCATTGCGATGACCACTGCTGAACTGCCCGGAAACCGCCTGCATCGTTTCCTGTTGTTCAGCCCGGACAGCCGATGTTTTGTGAAACACCGGCCATCCGGCGGCAGCGAAAAATCGAATGTTTTCGCCGCCTGTCCATAGCAATACTGCGGTATTGCTATGGGGACGAGAGATACGGAGAGCAGGAACGACAGGCATCATTTGTCCCTCCGCTTTTGCCATACAAGGTCATAACCAAGGGCGTCAGCAAGCTGTACCGCCTCCACATACCGCAAAGACTCCCGTTGGAGTTTGTTGGACAGATTGGAAACGCTGTCGCTCCAGCCGTAATCCTCAGAAAGCCGGTCAACGACTTCCTGCATCGTGTAGCCGGAACGCACGATATACGACTTGATTTCATTTCTCAAATTGGATTTCATAGAAAATACCTCATTCTTTCATAAAATGGTTTTACCGTGGAGCATACACGCTGCACGGTACAGTAAATCTTGATTGCTTCTTGAAAAGCGCTCAGGATTGTGTCCATGAAGAACTGTCCGCAACAGCACCCCATCGACTTTACCGTTAGGTGGGCTTGCAAGTGAAACCGTGTAAATAGCCACCTTGCCGTATACCACCATCACCATTCTGTAAATCACCGAATGATGATTTGTGTTCTGCTTATAGTAGTGTTTTTCACTGTTTGCACAACCATTGACTGAGCATTGCCATTTTTAACGCCCAGCCGGATTATCAAATATAAAATGAACTTCGATTTTTTGCGTTCGTGCGTTCCTTCGTTCCACAGGCTGCACCCGATCAGGAACGCATGAACGCACGAACAGAAGGTTTTGAAGTTTCATTACAACTCCATAGGCGAGAGCAGAGCATAAATGCCCATATACCCCCGGCACCGTTTTCCGCCGCCGATGTGCAGATTGCTGACCGGTTCCAAATGGTAGCGTTCTGAGTTCTGGCTAAGCTGGTTTGCAAAGCTCTTTGGGGACAGTGGGTTTTCTGCGTTGTCCTCACACCACCGCTTATAGGCTGCGTACAGATTTCTGGTGCTGGATTCATAATCGGCCTTGAATGCCACATAACCCTCAGAATCGAGAAAGTCCAGAATGTTGTTGGCATCCCGAACAGCGGAAGAGATATTGTCCTTGGCTCTCTGGCTGATGGTAAAGTGATAGTGATTGGCGATCAGCCGCCGCAGTCCCTCCAGCATCCAGAGGAAGATCCCCTCTTTTTCGGCAATCAGTTTCTCGGCAAGAAACGGGTCATCGAACCGATCCGCAGGCTTGTCCTTGGTGGTCAGAATGATTTGGCGGCGAAAGAAACCGTCGCTGCGGTCGTGAAGCGCAGTCAATGCCCCGTTGCCGAAGCAGAGGAAGCGTACATAAAGCTGTCCTTGATAGCTCTGTTCTTTCTTCCTTTCCAAATCCATCCGCAGTTCTGCTGTCACGATTGATTTTACATAGTTGGTTTTGGTCAAGGCGTTCATGTCCAGATCATCGTCCACCATGAGCAGCTTGCACTCCAGGTCAGCTCTGGCGAAACGGTTGTTTTCTACCTTCTGGATAGAAGTGGTGTTCATGTTGAGCCCGAAAATGGCGTTCATCACCACACCGATCCGGCTTTTGCCCTCTCCGCCCTTGCCGATCAGCATGAGCATTTTCTGGCCCTTGGTGGAGGGAATCAGGCAGTAGCCCAGATACTCTTGCAAAGCGGGAACATCCTCCGGCTCCAACAGTTCCGAAAGAAAACGTAGCCAGTGTTGCGGTGCAGGAGCATCTGCCCGATAAGACACCGATAGGCGGTTGCCGCAATACTCTTTTTCCTCTGTAAATATACCGTCCAGAAAATAAGTGCCGTTCGCCACATGGATGCGGTCACATTGCAGGGGCAAAGGGTCTGCGTATGCCGCCAGCTTCAACGCCTTGATCACCTGCTCCACCGTCTGTGCGACCTTGGCATGAAGCCAGGGCGAGATTTCCTCATAAATCGTCCGCTTCAATTTGCTCTCATCCGGCAACGGTCCATCCACAGTATAAAAGCGTTCGTTGATACAGCGCATTGGATGCCGGGACAGAAAATCCCGGCAGTATTCCGGCTCAACGATTTTCCCCTTATCATTGATCCAAACAGGGTTGTTCATGGTATCGCTCCTCTCTCAGGCAGGTCTGTAATTTGCGGATAAATCCACCTGCCGTTAGTTCACTCACGACTTCGCCTCGTTCATAGGAATCGCTTTGCATCAGGATGTCCAGCTGATACTCTGCCCAGGGCAGCCTGTGGCAGGCTTCCACAAACCGCTCGTCCAACACATCTTCCGGCGCTTGCGGCGCATACCGTTTTTCCCAGTCCCGCAGCAACCACAGATAATCGTTCAGAATAGAAAAGCACAGCCACTCATTTTCTCTGAGCCGCTGTGCTTCTGTTCTGATTTTTAGTTTTCTGCGGATAGATACCAGAATGGGCTTGTCCGGGTCAATGCCGAAATCGGACGCTAATTTCTGTGCCGCTTCCGTTAGTGACAAGCCATAGAGCCTTGCCACAAAGTCAATGACATCCCCATGCGCTTCACAGGCGAAGCAATGGAAATGATCATCTGCTATCAGCAGACTTGGATGGCGGTCATTGTGAAACGGACACAGAGCCATGCTGTTGCGACCCACGGATAAGCCGCAGCTTTCAGCCGCTTTCCGCATGGAAACATGGGCTTTCACGGTTTCAAATCTTGTCATGCGTTTTCCTCCATAATTTTATCGGCAAGTTCTCCTTGTCACCTGAATATACGGAGAAAACAACTCTCAGGTGAAAAATCCGGCGCTTTTGCAAAAAAAGAAAAATGCTGTCCTGATTTTTGCGAAAATGCAAAAATCAGGACGGCAAATGTTTACAATTTGTGCCTTGATATTGTTCCACTAATCGAATATAATATTATAAATTAGCGAGGAAATAGTATGGATTTTTTTGGGGGATAAATATGGGAAACACGGTAAAAAAGCAGCATTATGTTTGGCGTAAATATTTATCCGAATGGACAGACTCGGGCGATAGATTCAAAGGAAAATTATTTGTATTAAGAAAAGCTCCTAAAGGCAATCAAAAAGAAATAGAGTTCTGCGAGCTGGAAAAAGTAGGTTTTGAAAAATTTTATTATGATATTACGGGTTTTAAGGAAATTGATATTTCAGCATTAAACCAGCTAATCGCAAGTATGCAAAAGAAAGAAATGGTAAAACTCGGAATTGCACCGGATGTTTTTATCGAGGCGGCTACTCATCGGGATTTCATCGAAAAACGAGTAATGTGCAGTTCGGAAAACATAGAAACAACATTCCATTTTTTTGAGAAGTTAATGGCTGGCGACTTGTCTTTTTATAAAGATAGTAATAATCAGAGTGTTTTGGACTCGTTGATGAAGAGTATATTAGACTCTATACTCTATGGTGAAGAAGTATCAGAAAGTCAAGTAATTGATTTAGTAAAGGAATTTTCAACAGAGGAAACAGTAGATTTAAAATATGAATTTAATCGTTTCTTTTGTATGCAATATTTCAGGTCCCCCAGGGTTCATACCAATACGAAGAAAAATGTTGAGGATTTCAAACAGAGCTATGAAGCGGCTAATGATATGACCACCAATTTCTTGACCAATATGATGATGGTATATTTTGCCGAGAGAATGGCTTTAAATATTACACAACATTTTAAAAGCAGCATTTTGCTATATAAAAATCAAACAGGCGTTCCCTTTATTACAGGAGATACCCCTATCGTCTGTCTTACGGGACAAGAGATGAATGGTATGAGCATATTTCATTATCCAATATCACCTATAATTGCCATGGAACTAATTATAATCCCTAAGTATAGCGATTGGGCAACTATAAGCAAAAATTTTGTGATGGAATTAAATCAAGAGTTTGTTGATGTTGTGAAAAATTGTAACTGTAAACTTGCAGATAACTGCGTAAACGAGATTTATTCTAATACGAAGGATAGCTTATTAAAGCTAATGGAAGAATTTGAACCAAACAATCCATAAATTAGAACTTTTACATAACACTAAGCCTGCCATTGGTATAATTCGAGAGGAAGTGCAGAGAATGAAATATCTATCGACCTTTGAAGCAGCGGAAAAATGGGGTATCTCGCACCGGCGAGTGAGTATTCTCTGCAACGAGGGACGCATCACCGGCGCACAGCGAGCAGGAAGCCGTTGGATTATTCCGGAGGATGCCGAGAAGCCCGCTGATGCCAGAATCAAAAGCGGCAAATACATCAAAACGAAAACCGAGGAAAGGGGGACATAACGAATGGAGAATACTTTTCTTCCCGGCACCGTCAGACAGCGGCTTGCAGATATTATGAAGATCCGCAAAGTATCGCAGACAGAGCTTGCGCAAAGAATTGGATGCCAAGACAGTACAATCAGCCGCTTTATTTCCGGCAAGACCGATAAGCTAAGTGATGAAAATATCATTCGTATCGCCAGAGTATTCAATGTCTCCACCGACTTTATTTTGGGTGTGACCACGGTCCCCGACAGAAAGAATTATGAGATTGACGAGCTTGGCTTATCCGCACAAGCCGCAAGAAATCTCTACACTGGAAAGGTCAATACGCAGGTGGTCAATCGCTTGTTGGAAAGCCCTCGCTTTGCAGAACTGACCTACATATTGGAGCAGTATTTTGATGATACCCTTGCTGCCGGATATGCCGCACAAAACCAGATGTATGCTACACTCAGCAGCTTGACACGAAAAACTGTAAAATCCGATGCAGCCAACCAGACCGCAAAGAAAATCCTGCAAATGAGAACGCCGGTTTATCAAGCTGACCTTACCACCATCGAAAATCAATTTATGCTGGCGGTTAAGGAAGTGAAAAAAGAAATCGGCAATGACTATGCAACGGCACAGGCATTGACCGTAGCAGCAGCGGAGCGAATGTTTGCGGAGCTTACAAAGGGTCAGGATATGGAAAATCCCACGGTCACACCGGAGCAAGTGACCGAGCTGATTATCGGCAGTGTTGCCGGTATGGATGGTGTCGATCAGGAAGCATTGGACAAGCTCGGTCAGGCGTTGACCGGCTTTATGCAGACCACGTTAGACCAAGCCGCAGCACAGGAGAAGGGCAATGAAAAAACGGAGCAATGAACAGCTCTGTGCTCTGGCTCAGAAGGGGGATATGAACGCCCGTGACCTTCTTCTTGAAAACAATTTAGGCTTTATCCGCAAAACCGCCAACGAGATTTATTTCGATATGAATCTGGGCGAAAGCGAACTCAGTATCGACAAGGACGATCTGGAACAAGAGGGCTGCATCGGATTGTTGGATGCCATTCCCCGCTTTGACGGAAGCAAGGGCATCAAGTTTCTGACCTATGCCGCACCGTCCATCCGAAACGCCATGACCGACTTGATACGGGATGCGTTCTCTCAATACGAAATGAGGATGACCGATACCACAGACGGACTTGCTTTTCAGAAAATCTGTCTGGATGAAGTTGTCCCCGGCGAGGAACGGATGCTGCGTATTGAAGCGATTGCAGACCCCATCGCCAAGTCACCGGAAAAGATTTATATAGAGCAGGAAACCTTGCGTGAACTCTATGAGGCATTGGACAGGATCGGTGACAGAGAGCAAGCCTATCTGCTGTACCGCTATGGCTTCACAGACGATGTGGAGCATACGATGATCGGCACAGCAATTCACTTCAATCTGCGTGCGAGCCGAGCCAAGAAGCTGGAAGAAACGGCGATGGACAACCTCTGGCTGGAGCTGCCGTGATGGTTTTAGTGTGTGTCGCTTCGGCGGGACGGGGGCTTATATATACCTCTGCTATTATCATATGAAAAAGATGATTTAAGGAGAACAAGTCATGAATGACGATAAAAAAGCAAAAAAGCAAGTTCTTGACCTCGAATTTGATGACATATCTGAATTAGATGAAAGCACTTTTGACATTGGTGTTGATGCCACCAACACGGCTGTTTTAGGTGTTAATGCCACCATGGCAGGGCTTCAAACTACGGCACTGCAAGATGCTATAAATAACTATGCTCAAGCACTTAATGAGTCAGCTATAGCGAAATCCACAGGACTTCCTGTCCAAACTCCCTCCGCACAATACAAAGGATTTGCCGCTGAAGAGTACTTTAAGCAAACATTGAAAATAAATGCGCTGGCAAAAGGTATTCCTGATTGGCAGTTGGGTGCATATACGAAAGGTTCTCTACCAGATGGCACTACTCTGTCCGGTATTGATATGGAAACAGATATTACAGTGTTTACAAGGAAGAATCCCTGGAGCTCACCCGAGCGAGCAGCAAATTATCAATCTAAAATACATAACAATGCTGCAGACTATGCAAAAGACATCGCCAACGCACAATATGATAATGTTGATTTTGTAGGTGGAGCGGGTCAAGGTGTCAACGATACCGTAACTGTAGATGTTGGAAACAAAACAGTTTCCTCTGATTCAATAACTCCCGAAGAAGCAGAACGACTTGCAGATGCCATGAAAGAGCAAAATGTTCCTGAATACCAGCATAGCGCAGAAAAAAAGGCCGAATTAAACAGGGTTAAATTAGGACAGGCTGTAGCCATGGGTGCCGCTACAGGTGCAATTTTATCAACAGTAAAGGAAATCATCTCTGTCATTAAAGAACGAGATAATCTTCCAGAGGATCAGTTTGTCAAATCGATCCAACACATTCTCTGTGGTACGGTTGAAGGTGGTATTCGTGGCGGTGCGATTGCTGGATCAGTTCAACTATTGGGAAAAGCTGTTGGCAAAGAAATTGTCGAGAATTCTATTGGTGCTGTCCCAGCCATGGCAATAGCAAATACCACTGTGGATTTTGCAAAAGACCTTTATAGAATGTTTGTTATGCATACTATTGATGCTGATGATTTACTATGTAATACCGTCAATAATACATTTTCTTCTTTTGCTGGCTTTGGCGGCTCTTGGGTGGGTGCTCAGATTGCTGGTTCTTGCCTATCTGTTCAGACTGCTGCCGCTGCCGGAGCTTCTATCGGCTCTGTTTTAGGACCCTTGGGAACAGTGATCGGCTCTGCGATTGGTGGCTTAGTTATCGGATATGGAGCAACCCTCATAATTGGTACAGCAAATAAAGATGCACAAAAGGCATTTAACCAGTGTATTGCTGATATTAATTCGCAGGTTGAGCTTACTGGATGTGATACCATGTATTGTTTTGCGGATGCAATGTCGGAACTTTCTGAGTTCAAGCTGTCTTTTAAGAATCTCCTACCGTGCTATAATTTAATTTCTGATTTGAAGGAATACAACCTTCGCAAAAAGGCAATCAAAAGTGTCCACGCTCAGTTGGATGCAAGTCTTGAAAATATTGAAATATCCAAGCGTCGTGCGTTGGAGAGCCTCGCAGAGCAGCATTCCGCCCGCTTGGCTAAGCTGGAATCTTGTTTTGAAGCACAACGGCAAGCATTGTATGAACAGTTTAAAGATTCGATGGAGACATATGTTTCCAATGCTTATGCTCAGTACGTAGGCACTTTCAATTTTTATCAGCTTGAAATTTCTTCTCTTGAAGCACAGTTAACCCAAAATACTACACTGCATAATGAAATACTTGACCGGCTCAAAAACCGTAATGCTGCAAATGAGCATTTAAACACAATGCTTGAAGAACTAATGGAGGATGCCGGTTCTGCACACTTGGTGAAACCTTTCGTAAATCGACTTTATGTTGAAATGCAAAAAGATGAGTTGACTTTAGAGAGACAGTATTTATCTTTTGAGGAAGCGTTGGCGATGCAAGGGGTGTTAAGGTATGAGTATGTGGGATAATCTATTGCCGCATCGTTTTTTCATAAATCGTGCGCTTCGCAAAGCATCAGATGAGCTGCGAGATCATATTGATTCGTACCGAATTGAGCATGAGATGGCAGTTCAACGATGCCGCAACGAAATTGAAGCTGCTAAAGTAGAAAAAGACCGGCAATTCGAGTTGCGGAAACAAGAATATTTACATGAGTTGTCTCAGGACAGCTATGCATTGGGCGAATTGCAAACACTTTTTCTTGATTATGTAGATCTTCACTTGAAGAAAGAACTTCTTTATTTGATCAAGAGCAAAATGATACTCGAATTGCAGTTGCTCTATGAATACGGTGATTTTCTAACCGAACAGATGAGGCTGATCGGTGAAGAAATCTCGATATTGGAGCAACGACAGGAATCACTTTCGCTACAAGTAAGAATAGATGATGTTATTGCGCTAATCAGTATAACGGGCGCAGACTTGTCCTGCGATGCTTCCGATAATCCTAAAACACTACTTGAAAAAGTGAATTTAGTTATCTTTGAATGTAAAGATATATCCCCACAGACTAAATCGGCGTTGGTTAGATTAAAAAAACTACTTCAAGAGCGAGCAGAGTATCTGCCACTGATTCAGTACATTGCATGGCTGATTCAGCAAAAGAAAAGCCTCAGTCAAGACCTTTTTAGAGAACGTAGGACGATAAACGAGTCAAAAAAGCCGCTAAAAAATCAGCTCTCCGCCATTAAGGCGGAGCTGAATCAGTTGAACGCAGTAATGTTAGACAAAGCCATCTGTATTAGGAGTATTTGGGCAAAACCTTTGGCAGAGATATTTGTAGAACTTGCTTCAGTTACAGAATTGTTGGATCAAAAATATGCTCGTCAGAAGTATATCAGTGCTGAAATTCGAACAATGAAAAGCGAACGATCGAACGATAGCGACCGTTGGGAGCAATTACAGGCCGAAGGAAAGTCGGTTTATGAAGCCATCGGGCAGTTAAATAGCAAGAAAACGAATCTATTTGAACAACGGCAACAGTGGTTTAATCGAAAGAACAAAGTGCTCGATTTGTTCAAAAAGAATAGAGTGTTTCTGCTATCGCCAAAAGATGGCCATACTTCCGATGAAATTAGGGTATTAACGCAAAGACGCACGGAACTTCTTAGGAAAATAGAAGATGTTAACCTATGCTTGAAAGAGCAAAATGCACAGGTCTTGAGTGAGCGTTATCATCAAGAGACTGTACTTGCTGGGCAGATACTGACAGCAGAAAAAGCTATATCAAAGAAAAAACAAAGTATGGTCGAAGCTGAACAGCGAGTAAAAAAGTTGAAAGAACAAGATACTCGTTCTTTTGTCGCACGTATTTTTTCGGAATCAAAAGATGTAATAAAGGCAAAAGAGCGCCAAGATGAAGTTCGTTGTGAATTACTGCAGGCAGAACAACATTTAGCTGTATTACAAAACAAGCTAAACGCCGTTAATGCGGCTTGTGAAAAGCAATTATTACAGGTCAACCAACAACACAAGCGCCAAATAAGCGAATATCAAGGAGATATCTCAGGCATCGATCTCGCTATAGCTTTTATACAGAAAAAGAAAAAGAGGTAGAACTATATGGAAGTGAAATTCGATTTTACACTGAATTCACGCCGCTTCGGTGTCGTTGAACAAGCGATATTCAAACTCGTTCTACGAGGTGTCAGTTCTGCACAAGGAATATCTGAGCTTTTATGGATCTTTTCAGATGATGTTAAAGCCACAGCAATACAGAAATTGGTAAATAGCCAAGCGCTCCGTGCAGATTTGGCATCGAGCAAATTATATTTGTCCGATGGAATTGTTGCAATTATTGGCGCTTGCCACGATTGTACCTATACAGTTGAGATACCGGAAATACTGCTATCGCACACGACTGACGACACAGTCTTAGTTAAAAACCGTCAAGTAATTGCAGCTATTCTTAATCATATCCTGCCTGATATAAGTGTTGATTTCTTTGCGCCGGTGCTATTCTTTAGCATTACCGAGGTGAAATGCGAACATGAATAATGAATATTGGACTGAACATTTGCAACAATGGAAAAAGTTTTTAACTGAGCGGTCCCTACAAGTAGATGATGTGGGCGAAAAAATCAAAATCAACAGACAAAGTAAGGTTTTGGAACAAATACGATATGCTGCTGTTTTGAATCCAAGTTTGCTTCTCGAATTTATTGACCCTACAGCGGCTCCTTCATCTAAAAACGATACGGTGGAATACAATCTTGAACTAAACGAATCTCAAAAGCGAGCTGTGTCGCTTGCATTAAGTGACAATGTTTTGTCATTAATACAAGGTCCCCCTGGAACGGGTAAGACACAGGTGATTGCGGAAATATGTCTCCAGCTATATCGAGCAAACCCAAATGTTCGAATCTTGATTTGCTCTGAAACTCATATTGCAGTGAACAATCTTATTTCTCGCCTTACCGAGTATAGTGACACAATTCGTATTGTGCGAATCAGAGATAAGGAGCAGGACAGTTTTTCGGAAGAGTATTCTCCTGAAACAATTATAAAAGGATATGCTAATTGGCTTCAGAAGAATTTGGAGAACGAAGAACTTGCCGAGCTCATTATTGAAACAATTTCCAAATATGAAGATAGAAGTTTGGAGAAAGCATTAACCTTATCTTCAAATATTGTAGGTATGACCTGCAACCGAGTAGGCGCATATTCATACGACGCCTCGGCAGAAATGTTCGATGTTGTTATCATTGATGAGGTTTGTAAAGCGACTTTGCCTGAAATTCTCATGCCTTTGACGGTGTCAAAAAAAGCCATTCTCGTTGGTGACCCCAAACAACTGCCGCCTGTATTCTGTTCTGAAGAACTTGATATTATCCGTAGCATAGAAAATTGCCATCTGCAAAAATATATGTATATTGATCGACTGTTCTCTTTGTCTAAATGCGTCACATTGCTTGATACCCAATATCGCATGGCAAAGAAGATCGGGGCACTTGTTGGAGAACTGTTTTATTCTGGGAAGCTGATAAATGGCCGCACATCTGAAAATCTTGGAAAAGTAATGTGGTTAGACTATAACCCAAGTCAGTGCTGGCCAGTGACAACAGATGATGATAAACAGCAAATTTATAATCTTGATGAATGTGCCATTGTGTCATCACTAATCTGTCAGTTAGATACAGAATCAAACAGAGAACAGTCGATTGCTGTGATCGCACCTTATAGAAGCCAAGTCAACAAGCTAAGGAAAATAATACGCTCACTAAATTCAAGATATGTAAGTATTAGAGTGGATACAGTGGACGGTTTTCAGGGAAAAGAAAGCGATATTGTTATTTTTTCTCTCACTCGCACACATGGCTCCTATAGATTTCTCGCAGATGCTCGACGGTTAAATGTAGCACTATCACGAGCTAAAGATTCCATCTACATGGTTGGTTGTTTGAAATATGCAAAGGAAAACAATTTGCTGAATGCAGTTTCGAGTTATTGTGATATTGAGTTTTTGGCAGACCTTTGAATCGAACTTCCGATTTGTGCTAAGTCTCACCGATGACATTAAGCAAAGTACACGGACGAGGCAAACAACACTATTTTGCTTGCCCCGTCTGTGTACTTCAATTAATTTTCAAACGGCTTATATACCGTCACAGTTTTTAGATACTTCACAGGATCGCCGTTGAGTATCAAGTCTGCATACTCAGCCGGAGCGTTATAGATCAACCAGTCCAACTCAGACCGTTCATACATATTGTCGGTTACTTCATTCTCCACGGCGATAGTATCAATGGCAATCATATTGCCATCAGAGAATTTCAGTTCCACGCAAGCGGTGTCCATATTGAACTCACAGGAAAGTAATTGTTTCATAAGATTGTCCTCCATGATCGTCATAAAATAGCATAAGCCCGTCTGAATCCCTGTTAGGAATCAGACGGGCTTCCGTATGCACCCCGAAATCCGTCAGCTAACAATTGATAAGTAATTTAGTTCCTTATCACTGTTAAGCCAAAGGTTTCCGACTTTTTTTCTCTGTTACGCAAAAAAATGACAAAAAAAGCAAGATTTATATTTGAATATTGTAAATTTTTTATAAATTTCTCTTGAAAAACGCTGAAGAAACGTCTTCGTTTCTTCAGCGTTTTATAAAAACGCTGAAGAAACGTCTATAATAATAATAATTTAATAAAGATCGGAGGTAGGACATATGAATTTGGATTTTCACTACTACGGAACTTATTGTGCGGCTATGGAGGCAGGATATGCAAAAGAGGAAGCAAAAAAAATAGCGTATTTTGCGCAATTTGTTGATGAGTGTACCGCCACTCTTTTGGAAAAAAACGGCATCAAAAAGGGAAAAGATCTTTATGTTCCGACGGTACAGTCAGGTGATGAGTTGGCTGCTATTGGAAGCAATCCAAAAGCTTTTACAGAAGGCGAAATTAGAACAATAGCAAAAATTTGGGCTTCATTTCATTTTTTACCAGGAAATACAACGGGGACAGAAGTAAAATATGAAGGTCCTAAGAAATATGGCATTTTTGATGGATGGAAGTATGGTGTAAAAGAAGATAAAGAATTTCACTTATTGTGTCTTCCCAATAGCGATCTAGTGGTTGATATGATTGAATGTATCCGAGAAGATGTAAACGGAATCGGGCTTACGAATAAACTGGAACATATTGGGATGGCGATGCATGTATTAGCCGATACATGGGCGCATTATTGGTTTGCAGGCATTCCGGCATGGCATATAAATGACGCTAAAGGAACGGTTTATGAACATCTTGAGGATGGATCAAAGCGTTCTTTGAGGTACACGTATGACACTTTTAAGGATAATATTGAAGCAGGACATTATTCCTGTACTCCGATTGGTGTACGATATAATGGAATATTCTATCTTGGTCATGGGAGAATGGGACATTTACCGGACTATAGCTTTATAACTTATGATTATACTCCGTTGTGGAAATCAGGAGATGACACAAAGTCAACTCAAGGTGCTGTATTAAAGAGTAATCCTAAAGTATTTATGTCAGCCTATACTCAGATGGTTTATGCTCTTAGATGTATCAAAGAAAATGAACCTTTTCAAGTAGATGAATACTATGAACTGGAAGATGGTGACAGAATCGCAATTAGGAATATATTAAAGACCAGAAAACTCGATACTTCAATGGAATGGAAAGACTATATTAAAAATAAAGGCTATGATGAGCCTGCTGCGTTTTCTGCTCAAGCGGTATTTACAGCATATCAAAATGCAGTAGATAAAACAAATACTGACCTTGTACGTTTTTTGCATGCTGCATCAGGACATGCGGAGACTGTAGAAAGAAATGTGTTGAGCAAGTGCCTCGAATGATTTGACAACGCAAACCCAAGTAGTTTATGCAAAGTGATCTAAATCTCAAAAGTGAATGTATCCTGATGGATTATGATGTTGATTCACGGAAAGGAGAAAAATATGGATTTTGTTCTTGTATCGGAAAATTCTACACTATTGTCTTACGGCGATGAAAAATACGATGTAACGGAATTACCCCAAAATACTTCATTGATTGTTGAAGAAAAGAAGAAGGATTTACTTGGGAAATTGTCCCTGGTGCAAACATTTGAAAACATGAAAAATGCGGTGGATTTATTCTACGTTGTCAATCTCGCTGTCGATGGCGTAGCAGGTTTACATTCCAATGTTTCTGGGTTACGTCAGAATTTTATTACATCTGTCAGCAAATCTGCTGTTATATGCGCAGATCTTTATACACGAACTGAATATGCACCAATGTTTTTTGTTGCAGGGTATAACAATACCATTTCAGGAGATTTTGATAATGCGAAAGCTGCATTTGCAGAGGTATCAAAAATTGCGGGAACGGTAATGGATCACGCGCAGGCTCTGGCAGATATGTTCCAAGAATTAGCAGATAAATCACAGGCGGTAAATGAGAAAATCATAACTGAGCGTTCTCAGGATTATGAGAAAAACCAAGAGTTAAAAGAAAAGATCGATGCACTTCAAGCAAAAACAAAAGGTCTAAAAGAAGCGCAACAGAGTTTGGATGATGAAATTGAAGAACTGCAAGAGGAGTATCTGAAACTGGATAAACGTCTTGCAAATGCGGAAAATAAAGCATTTTGGATGGGAATTGCTTCTACTGTTGCATCTTGTATCTCGTCAGGACTTACCGCCTATGCTTCATCAACGATTGGTGGCATAATTAACGGTTCAGCACGTACAATCATTAACCCAGATGACAAAGATGAACCTTCTGCAAAAAAGAAAGAAAAATCCAAGACATCAGGTGATGCTTCGTCAGATGTGCAATCTTCATCAGTTGCAAGTACACAGGAGCATTTGAAAATGACCAATGAGAAAATCAAAGCTACACAAGAAAGAATCACCAAGCTTGAAAAGGAAATTGCTTCTATAGATGAACAATTATCGAAAGAAACCGATGATGAACAAAAGAAGGCGCTTCAGAAGAAAAAAGAAACGACAGTCAGAGAAAAAGAAAGTGAGGAATCTTCACTGAAATCTCTGCAAATTTCATCTGAACAGGATACAGCAATCATCAATGGCTTGGCTGCTTCACTGAAAGATGCTTCGAGTGACCTTAAAGAATTATCGGCTGAGGAAAAAGATGCCGTTAAAAACCTTACGGATCGTATTGACGCTATTTCTTCTAAAAGAACTGCACTTGCAAAGGAAAAGAGATCTTTATTGTCTCAAATTGCTGAAAATACAGCCATTATTGAATCTTCTGTAATTACGCAAAATGAACTGAATCTGGCAATTTCTGCACTTGCTGCCGGAATTGCTGCCATGCAGTACATTGTAAATATGTTGAATAATTTTCAGAAGTTTTGGAGTTCAGTGAAGGTTTTTGCAGATGGTCTTCAAACTACAGAGCTGACATCATTGATGTCATTGTATAAGAATAAACCAGAAGTATTTATGTCCCTTCAATTCCTTGTGCCTGCGATCAAGAGTACAGCTTCTTGGGTTGCACTTCGTGAAATTTTGCTTGAGTACAAAAACAATTATGATGAAGTGTTCCATCGCTTAAATAATCAGCTTTTGGGCGGACAGGAAGCTGACAGGACAGAATCTTGGAAAAAGGCTGTTGAAATGTCAAAGGGAATGAGCCATATATTTGCACTGCAGGCGGAACAAGTATAGTAGGTGAGAATATGTTTTTGGAATTTTTGGAAGTTTCGACCCATGTAAAATCTGGGCTGCTACGATCGGCTTCCCCAAAACCGATGTTATTCAACAGTCAAGCGAACGCTATGACGTTAGAGGAATTGTTAGAAAGACGTCAACAAGTAAAAGATTGTTTGGAGCCATTGGTGGAAAAGTCAAAAGAGTTAGCAGTTCAATCGGAAATACGTGCTAAGGATTATGCTAATTTATCATTGCAGATGATTTCCGAACGTGCGGATATGTATGAAAAATTGAAAATTTCTGACAATGATAGAAATCAATTCATATCCAAAATGAAAGGGTATGAGGCAGAGAAAAAAGCCCTTTTAGATGATGAACATAGATTATATCAGGAACTTGATGCAGAGCGTAGACGAGTAGAACAAAAGGAGAATGAACTGAAAAAATGGTGTTGGGTACCAGGATATAATATTTATCTGTACGTTGATGCTTATGATGAATGTGAAAGATATGTCAAAAAAATTGATTCTGTCAATCAACAAAAAAAGCAGCTGCAAAATTCTATGGATGCGTTAAACCGTCAGATCAATGAGGCAAGTGCTTCTGTAAGCAATATAGAAAGGGAAATCAATAAGTATACAGAAAGTATTGCATTATTAGCACGTAAAATTTCTTACTATAACTCATTGGTATCTCAATTTAATGAATTTTATTATCAATACAGTTTATTATATCAAAGCATTGATACTACAAGTGACATGTCGTCCATTTTAGAAGCTGTTGATAAGGCAAATGAAGTTATCATCGAATTAAGTCAGAGAGAAACTGAAATTGAAAATCAGTTTGAAGAAGACATGAAAATGATCGATAACCGTTATGGTCAATAAATACATGGAAATATGGTAGAACAGTATAAATAAAACAAAATGTGTGAATAGGTACAGAAATTTTATTTTCTGTACCTATTTTTAATTTATGTATTATACTTTGCGTTACAGTAGTTTTGCAGGTTATAATATAATCATTGAAGTATAAAAGAGGTGATAGCATGAGCGAAAAAACATATATCGCTATCGACTTAAAATCATACTATGCTTCCGTGGAGTGTATGGAACGTGGATTAGATCCATTGAATACGACTTTAGTAGTTGCTGATGAGAGTCGAACAAATAAAACTATTTGCCTAGCGGTGTCACCTTCTCTCAAAGCATTGGGCATCAAAGGCAGACCAAGGCTGTTTGAGGTAGTGCAAAAGGTAAAGGAAATCAATTACGAACGCAAAGCCAGACTGCAAAGTAAAGAGTTCATAGGATCTTCGTATGATGCAGACGAGCTGAGGGAAAATCCTGCTCTTGCAGTGGACTATATTGTTGCACCTCCAAGAATGAGATACTATATCCAGCAGAGTGCTTACATTTACGATATATATATGCAATTTGTATCACCGGAGGATATTCACGTTTATTCCATCGACGAGGTGTTTATGGATGTGACACCCTACTTGAAAACTGCTGGAATGACTGCCAGAGAATTTGCAATGAAAATCATTCTCGAGGTTTTGAAGAAAACGGGTATTACAGCTACTGTTGGTATTGGTCCAAATCTGTATTTAGCTAAAGTCGCCATGGACATTGGAGCTAAGCACATACAGCCAGACGAAAATGGCGTACGTATTGCGGAGCTTGATGAAATGTCATATCGTAGACTCTTGTGGGAACATAGACCACTCACAGATTTCTGGAGAGTTGGACGAGGCTATGCGAAGAAACTGGAGGACAATGGTCTGTTTACTATGGGAGATATTGCGAGATGTTCCATAGGAAAAGAGACAGATTATCATAATGAGGAGTTACTATATAAACTCTTTGGTATCAATGCAGAGCTGCTGATTGACCATGCGTGGGGATGGGAGCCGTGCACCATTGCAGATATCAAAGCGTATAAACCGGAAAACAATAGTATGGGTTCTGGTCAAGTGCTACATTGTCCTTATCCAAATGAAAAGGCAAAAATCGTACTGTTGGAAATGGCTGATCAGCTTTCTTTAGACTTGGTAGAAAAAGGTTTTGTGACGGATCAACTTGTTTTGACTATTGGTTATGACAGAGAAAATCTGAATGATACTGAAAAAATACGTTCTTATACTGGTAAGATTAAAATAGATCATTATGGTAGAGCAGTCCCACAGCATGCACAAGGCACGATTTCACTTGGTAAACCTACTTCTTCCAGCAAAAAAATCATTGATGCAGCAATAAGACTTTTTGAAGATATTACGGATGAAAAGCTTCTAATCCGAAGGATCAGTATTGTAGCAAATCATGTGGTTGCCGAAGATGTTGTTTTAAAGAATCACGTTTGTGAGCAGTTAGACCTCTTTACAGATTATGCTGAGAAGAACAAAATAGAAGAAAAAGAAGCTGCCGAGAGAGAAAAAGAGAAAAAACTACAACAGGCGTTGCTGTCTATTAAGCATAAGTTTGGAAAGAATGCCGTTTTGAAAGGTGTTAGCTTGGAGGAAGGTGCAACAGCAAAAGATAGGAATAATCAGATTGGAGGACATAAAGCATGAGTGGAAAATATGATGATATCATAGATTTGCCGCATCCAACTTCCAAAAAACATCCACGAATGTCAAGACAAAATCGAGCTGCTCAATTTTCGCCTTTTGCGGCACTGACTGGATATGATGCAGCAATTCGTGAAACAGCAAGAATTACGGAAGATAGACGAGAGTTAAGTGAAGATGCAGCAGTTGAGCTGAATTATAAAATTTCTTTGTTACAACAGGAACAAGCTGGAGTGAAAAAAATAAAGGTTATTTATTTTCGACAGGATACAACAAAAGATGGTGGTGCATATAGGGAAGAAGATGGAGATTTCAAAAGAATCAAATCAAGTGAAGGAATATTGGAACTGACAAATGGTATACAAATTCCATTAGAAGATATTTTTAAGATTGAGATTGTTTGAACGGTGTTTTGCTGAGTAGAAAGAAAAGTAGGTTAAATTACAATTTTCCTTTCAGATAATGCTAAAAAGAAGAAATAGAATAATTGACAACATCAGTTCCTTATGCTAATCTAAACTTGTAATCATTGGTTTTTGCCTGTTGACTGAAACAGGTAGGTAGTTTAAGGATAAAAAGCGTTTTTGTATTTATGTTTAAAAGATGAACTGCACCCAAAAAGTTAGACAATATTTTCAAATTAAAATTGTTTAAGAAGCCAGAAGGGCTTGTTGTCTGTAAATTGCAGGTGGCAAGCCCTTTAACTTTGCTTTGATTCGATGGTTATTATAATAATCTAAATATTCCACCAGTTCCTGCTTGAAATGTTCCATAGATTGAAACTGTTGAAGATAGAGAAGTTCGCTCTTGAGCAATCCAAAGAAATTTTCCATGACAGCATTGTCCAGACAGTTACCCTTTCGGCTCATACTTTGCCGGATTCCTTTTTGTTTGAGCATTTGGCGGTAATATTTGTTTTGGTACTGCCATCCTTGATCGGAATGGAGAATCAAACCTGTTCCATTGGGAAGGTTTTCAAAAGCCTTATCCAGCATACCCGTTACCATACTTAGAACAGGACGCTCTGAAATG
>OFMI01000954.1_pt1 | contig 20653 bp, 22 predicted proteins | sample 1541741 | NCBI WGS metagenome assembly OFMI01 (sample SAMN04209219, study PRJEB22552) | human gut metagenome | biome: gut; material: feces | host: Homo sapiens | place: USA: Oklahoma | reverse complement strand
AAAAAAGAAAGAATTCGACGAGAAGAACGTCGATCCGTACGACAAAAATCGAAAATGGGCGAGCTTTGTAATATAATGGGGAAAATCTAAATATCAGGCTCAGAAAAAGACTGTTTCCGGGGGAGGGGCGGCATTTTAGCAGGGGTTGCTACTCTTTTTTGACGGCTCATCCATGATGCGCTTGACGCTCTCTCGGAGTTCTTCAATCGTATCACACTTGTCGGTGAGTTCAAGAATTGCTTTTAGTAAAGCTTTGGTTACATTCTCTTCTGTCATTTAATTCACACCTCATAGAATAAAATTTGCAGACAGTTTTTAAGTGGGTCTGCTTAGTTCACTTTTGAATTTAAATATCAGCGGTTTTTGGGATGCCCGTGATACAATAGCTGCAGAACAGCTTTCCTGGTGTTGCAGCGAGAAACACAGTACGAACCAACCATCCGGCGTAATAATTTCAGCAGTGTTTTGTTCGTATAACAGGGTTTGACAAATGACCCGAATTGCGGTACAGAGGAACCCCCTTTGGCGTCGGGAGGTTCACCCTGTGCTTCATCTGAAGCAGACGGAACAGCCGGGAGATGATACCATATTTCCAAGTGGAGGGCCTATACCGTTTCGTCCGTGCAGAGTCTGACCAGGGCGGGAAGGTCTGAGACGGTCAGCTTTCCACGGGTAGTGGAGATGATCCCGCGCCTACGCAGAGCAGTGAGTTCCCGGGTAATCTGTACACGGCTCAGGCCGAGGATGTCCGCAAGCTCTTCCTGGGTCATCTCAATGACAAGCCCTGAGTTGGCAGGCTGATTCACAGTCAGCAGGTACAGCAGATTGCAGAGCTTCACCAGCGAGGAATTAAATTCCTGGTGAATGGTTTCAAAGAGAAAGCGGTTGATGTACATGGAGTACCAGTTCACTACCTGTCTGCGCAGCCCAGCGTTTTCTTCAAACATGGCGGAAAATTGCGGCAGGGTGAACTCCAATACCCGCATATCCGAAAGAGCCTCCGTGACCAAGGAAAGTTCAATGCGGTAATCGTTCTGTCGGTAGCCGGGAAAGACTGTGCCGGGGCCGTGGAAGCTGATGATCTTCCGGTGGCCGCTCTCATGGACGGAGTAGTGCATCTCCGCACCTGACAGAATAAAATGTAGCTTTTCATAGGGTGCTCCCAGTGGCCAGGGAAAATCACCCTTCTGGAAAACCTTTTCCTCATGGGGGCAGGATAGGAAATAATCCTGAAATGCACGAAAGTCCCCCACAAAGTAATAACGAGGGGTCAGCACGGCGTCACCTCCATTCCGCTCATGTAATTCTATCACAGAACAAAAGAAAACGCTACAAAAAACAATCCAGAAGGGAGAATGCATATGAAACTTGTTGTCATCACCGGCAGTCCACATAAGCGAGGCACTTCTGCACTGTTGGCTGAGGAGTTTATCAAAGGCGCAAAGGAGGCCGGGCATACTGTTTATCGATTTAATGCGGCGTTGGAATGCGTCCACCCATGCATCGGTTGCGATGTCTGTGGTTGCGGGGCGAACCCCTGTGTATTCCAGGACGCCATGAATGAATTGTATCCCAGGCTAAAGCAAGCGGATGCCGTGGCGTTTGTATCCCCGCTTTACTACCACGCGCTCAGTTCCCAGATCAAAATGGTAATCGACCGTTTTCATGGTATCGATGACCATTTGCGCGGAGCCCACAAAAAAGCCCTGCTGATCGTCACGGCGGCGGACAAGACCCCAAGCATCATGAACGGAGCCGTGGGCAGTTTCCGGGAAACGCTGCGGTATTTGCAGTGGGAAGAAGCCGGTATGTTGCTGGCTTATGGCTGTTACCACCGTGCCGACATAGAGGGAACCGATTATCCCGAAAAAGCCTATGCCCTTGGCAAGATTTTGAAGTAAATACAGGAGGAACCGATTATGAAGCATCAAGTGAAAGTAACTGTTATTGACAAGAAGCTTTTCCCGGAGCTGCAGCGGCAGTACTGCGCGAATCCCTGCTCCGGCCCGTGTTCCTGTTATAATGTAGGGGATGAATTTCTCTTCCGTCGGGATGACGAGCGGGATGACTATTGGCATATGGGTCTGGGCACGCTGACGAAGACCTCTGCAGACCCGGACACCGTGGCGGGGGGCCCGAAGATGCCGCACTGCTCAGAAGCGTGGGACGCCATCAGCCGCTATATTTACACCGGTTTGCAGGGCGGCTCCATCATGCGTGGATGGATGAAAGAGGAGAACACCATGATTACCTGCTGTAATGACGGCACCCGCCCGGTCCTCTTCAAAATTGAACGAATGGATGTCGAGGACTGAAACCTCGGGTGGGCTGTCTCACGGATATGCTCCCTATAGAGTAGACACTCGAAGGAACCAAAGCTTCGAGGGGACACGATAGGGGGCATATTCATGTGCAAAAGGAAGTACCGATGGAACAGAGATGAAATACGGCGCAAAGGGCGAGAAAACCTATCTCAGCGCAATTCTGAATCTGAAAGGCAGAGATATTGTCTCCTCGCAATTGGTGAGACAGCCCCTTTTACACTTTTTCTCAAAAGTAACACTTACTCCATCAAAACTCCATCTTGGTATGGTACACTACTACCTGGAGGTGCAGACCATGTCGAAAACGATTTTGATTATAGAGGATGAAGAGGCGATTCAGGGCGTAGTGAAAGCGTTTTTAGAAGCGGAAGGATATAACGTGGTGCTGGCCGGCGACGGATTAGAGGGGATGGAGAAATTTTGTGAGTATCGTCCAGATCTCATCCTGTTGGATTTGATGCTTCCGAAGATGAACGGCTTCACTGTCTGCGAGACGATTCGGAAAAAGAGCCGGATCCCCATCATTATGCTCACCGCGTTGGATGATGACGCCAGTCAAATGAAGGGCTTTGACGCCCTGGCAGACGACTACATTACCAAGCCTTTTTCCATGCCCGTGGTGGTAAAGCACATCGAGGCGGTACTGCGCCGGGCGGAGCAGGGCGCCGGGGCGGAGACGAACATCCTCCGCTATAAGGATCTCACCCTGGATACGGACAGCTTCACGGTTCTTGTCAAGGATGAAAGCGTGGCTCTGACCATTCGGGAATTTGAGATATTGAAACTCCTGGTGGAAAATCAGGGCCGGGTGTTTACACGAGAGAGCCTGTTGGACAGCATTTGGGGCTATGATTATTTTGGAGACGAGAAAATTGTGAACACCCACATTAAGAATATTCGTAAAAAGCTGGGCGTGAATTATATCGAAACCATTCGAGGGGCGGGATATAAAATTGAGAAAGAAAATTAGGGAAAGCATCCAGGCAAAAACCTGCCTCAGTATGCTGGCGCTGCTGGTGGTCTGCTGTATCATCATTTACGGCATGGTGATGATCTTCCTGCCGAGAAATTACCATACGCAGCTGGAAGGCCAGATCACGGCAGATTTTTACGACCTGGTGGAGATTTTAGAGCGGAACGGCTGGGAGGCCAGCTCGGACAGCCTGCTGGAATTTTCCATGGCGAACAACGCTTCGGTGGAGATCAGCGATAGGAATGGAGATAATCTATTCTCCGTGAATTTTGCCGATATGGAGAATCTGGACACTTCCGCTCCCTCTATGAGCTGCTCTGCGACTTTCCGGCAAAACGGGCAAACCTATCATTTGTTTGCCAATGCCGCCCTGGTCGCGGTGGCGCAGTCCTACGATATCCTCCTGAAGTTGATCCCCCTTATCGCCGCCGCTATCCTGCTGATCTCCATCATCGGAGCGGTGATTTGCTCCCGCTACTATTCCAAGCCGCTGGTGGGCATCAGCAATGTGGCAAAACGGATGACCGCCTTGGATATGACCTGGAAGTGCGATGTACGGCGAAAAGATGAGATCGGCGTTCTGGCCTCCAGTCTGAACGAGATGTCCCAGCAGTTGAGCAATGCTCTGGACAGCCTGCAAGCGGCCAATGAGCAACTGCAGCAGGATATCGAGCGGGAACGGGAGCAGGAAAAGCAGCGCATTGATTTCTTTACTTCCGTATCCCATGAGCTGAAAACCCCTATCGCCATCATCAAGGGGCAGCTGGAGGGGATGATCCATCAGGTAGGCCCCTATAAGGACAGGGACACCTATCTGCGCCGGTGCCTGAAAACCACCAATGACATGGAGGCGCTGGTAAAGGAGATCCTGTCGGCGGCCCGGATGGGCGGCAGCGATTTTCACCTGGAACGCACGGATCTGGACATCAGCCAAATGCTGCAAAGGGTCTGCCGGCAATTCCGCGGCCGGATGGAGGACAAAGGCATGGAGCTGCGTCTAAACATTCAATCGGATTTCCATTATGAAGGAAACGGGCAGTTGATTGAAAAGGTGTTTTCCAATGTACTCAGCAACGCAGTCACCTATTCCCCCATGGGCGCTGCTGTCACGGTATCCTTGCAGGATGGGGTATTCTCGGTGGAGAACACCGGCGTCCATATTGATGAGGAAGATCTGGCGCAACTATTTACGCCTTTCTACCGGATAGACAAATCCAGGAACCGGAACAGCGGGGGCAGCGGCTTGGGATTGTATATCGTAAAGACCATCCTTGACCACCATGAGGTTTCCTATTCTATGGAGAACACGGAAAACGGGGTGCAGTTTACAGCGGTTTTCCGATAGATTTATAAGGTAGAGATGGCAGAACGCTGGCGGCTTGAGAAATCAGGCCGCCTTTCTGTAAATAGTTGACCAGAACTTCCTCACCGTATGGTATACTACGAGCAGGACTCCTGCCCTCCGAATCAAAGGATGTTCTCTCTATACTATATCTTGACTGAATTTTGACTTTTGCAAGAGATAATAAAAAGCAAACGGAGAAAGGATGATCTTGCTCATGCAGTATAAAATATTGATTGTTGACGATGAGCCAATGCTGACAGAGCTTTTAGCTGATTATCTGAATGACATGGGATATCTGCCTTATACGGCTACTGACAGCATACAGGCTATGGAAAAATTGAAAGTATCCCCGGATCTGATCCTGCTGGATATCAATATGCCCGGTATGGATGGTCTGGATTTTTGCAAAACCATACGGGATGAGGTGACATGCCCGATTCTGTTTCTTACTGCACGGGATGCTGAGCAGGATAGAATCAATGGCCTGCTTATTGGCGGTGATGATTATATTACCAAGCCATTCAGCCTGCCGGAAGTGGCTGCCCGCATATCTGCCCATCTCCGCAGGGAGATGCGTGCCCACGATTCCTCACGCTTGATGGCTTCCCAGGAACTTTTGGTCAACCTCTCCCGCCGCACGGTGCATTTTAAAGGGATTGAAATCGAATTTTCCAAGAGAGAATTTGATATCCTGGAACTGCTCTTAACCCACGCAGGGCAGGTCTTTGACCGGGAACGGATCTATGAGAGCGTTTGGGGGCTGGAAGCGTCCGGGGATAATGGTGTTATAAAAGAACACATCCGTAAAATCCGGCAGAAGCTGCTGAGTGTTACCGGGCAGGACTATATCGAAACGGTCTGGGGGGTGGGTTATCGATGGAAACAATAAAACTCCGTGGACTTCGAGGCGCCTTTATCCGGTATGTAATAACTGCATTCGTTTTGGCAGCAACGCTGTCCGGTTTGACCATCTGGGGCTGTGTGGCGCTGCAGAAGGCTTTGCTGCCGGATTCCAATCTGGTCTATCTCACGATTCAGCGCAGCGATGCCCAGGGAAATGAAACGACAACCACGGTTCCTATGCCTCTGGACGATGTGCTGAAGGAAATCCCTTCTATGATTTCCATGGAAGACCCAGAAGGCGATCTTCTCTCTGACGGGCAGAATGTAAAATATTCAGTAACTAAAATTGAAAATAGTTTTACTGCCCTTTCTCCCAAGCGGCGGCTTCTTTATCAGGCCAGCCAAATTGGAATGGTCGCCTTACCGGTATTTTTTTCCCTGGCAGGAATCCTTCTGTGCGGTCTTTTGTTTTACCGAAAAAAATTGAAAACACCGATCTCGCTGTTATCCTCGGCTACGGAACAGATTGCCGAGCAGAACCTGGACTTTCAGATCTCTTATCCCAGTGCGGATGAGATGGGAGCGCTATGCGCTTCTTTTGAACAGATGCGGCAGACGCTGAAAGAAAATAATCAAAAGCTATGGGATATGCTGGAAGAACGCAGACGTCTCCAAGGCTCTGTGGCCCATGATCTGAGAAACCCTATCGCCATTATTCAAGGGTATGCCCAATATCTTCAGCTCAATCTTTCCGGCGGCGGGATCAGCAAAGAGAAAATATCTTTCGTAGTTGCCAATATCCTTCAGACTTCACATCGGTTAGAACGGTATACGGACTCTCTTAGAACCATCAGTCGCCTGGAGGAACTGGAAGCACAGCTTCAACCAGTGGATTTCCCTTCCCTTTCTGCTGATATGCGAGAGGATTTCACTCTGTTGACCGAAGGAAGAAAGATAGGATTAGACTGGAAAAATGCAGTTGCTGAAAAAGAATTGAATTTGGACGCTAAGATTCTGTACCGCATTTTAGAAAATCTGATTGGCAACGCAGTTCGATTTGCCAATCAGAGGATAGCGGTTCAAATTTCCTGTCACCAGGGCTTGTTGACCATTACGGTATCGGATGATGGTCCGGGATTTCCTCAAAGAGTGTTAAATAGTAAAGACAGCTATGCTTATATGGGCAGTGAAGATGAAAATCATCTTGGCATGGGACTGTCCATTTGCCGGGTTCTCTGCCGGAAACATGGCGGCAAGCTGATTCTTTCAAATGCCGAACATGGCGGCGCAGTTGTAAAATTCACCTTGTTATCTTGACCAATTTTTGACCTTTTCTCATTAAGATCTCCTTGTATTGAAAAAGCTGCACTTCGCAGCGATGCACACAAGGAGGTCTTTTTTATGCGAAAAAAATGGATGACATTGTTGCTGGCAGGCCTTATCATTTGCAGCCTTTCTGCCTGCAAAAACAGCAGTTCTGATCAGGACACCACCCCAAACAATGGATACAGCAGCACAGGCGAGCAGGATCATCAAAATACGCAGGTGTCAGATGAAAGTAATTCGATAAGCGGTCTGACATCTCTCATTCATCGGACTGGGCTGTTCGAGAGGTACTGCAGTACAGACGATGGTTTTTATTATTTGACGGAAAAGGATTCAGAACTTGCAGATGGCAGCTATGCGCCTCATCTGATGTACATGGATTACGCTACCTGCCAGGAGGTATATCTGTGTAGTGACAGTAGCTGCCAGCATAATACAGAAGATTGTACTTCTGTCCTGGCCGGCGCGTCCTTGGACGGACGGATTTTTACCTGGGATGGATCCCTTTATTTTCTTGACCGCGCTCCAGATACCAGTGGCTCTACCATCATCAATATTCTTGGAGATTCCAAAACCACAAATGTTCAGGCAGAGCAGGCCAAGCTATATCGCATGAAGCTGGACGGTTCCGAGCGGGAGCGTATTTACAGTTTTGAATCAGACGCCATAGTGGAGGATGTGGCTCTGGGCGGTCGCGATGGTCTGTATTTTGTCACAAAAAAGCTTGGCGCCAGTGAATCCGGTTCCGGAACCTATACGACAACATCTGACCGCCAGCTTATTTGTCTAAACCCTGAAACCGGTAAGGCAAAATCCGTCTGCTCTCTGGATTTTGCCGATGGCCTGAATTGGGAAATCATTGGTTCGGCAGGGGAAAAGGTTCTATTGAAAGCATATCAGTATCCAGACGGTATGACGGAGGAAGAAGCTGCCGCTTTGGATGAAAACAGCTATTTGGATCTCTTGAAAAACAGCCAGGTTGTCTATGCAGCATTGGAACTTTCTACCGGAGAAAAAACGCAGGTATATGCGCAAGCTGCTGGAGGTAATTCCTCCGCTGAAGTGGTTTTGAATGGGTGTTTGTATGCCTCCAATGAGGCAAGTCAGGATATTGTGAAAATTGATCTGGCCACTGGGAAAAAAAGTACTTTATGCAGTCTGGAAAATAATTATCTGTATGGTACACTGGGAAATTATTTGTGCTGTACCAGTCATGATTTGACAGCAGATTATGGATATTACCTGGTGAATGCAGAAACCGGCGAAATCACCCACTGTAGTCTGACGAACCAGGCTCTGGGATGGAGGCTGGATCTGATGGCCATGACGAAAGACCGTGCGTTGGTGGTCTATGACTATGAATATACAGCTTTAGGAGACGACTCCTATGATATTACCCGATACCAATACGGATTGATTTCTATGGATGATCTTCTGAATAGTGTGCCGGACTATACACCAATCCAAATGGTCGGGGAGGGAATTTAAAGATGCTGGAACTGCAAAATATTACGAAACACTATGGTACGAAGCTGGCACTGGATCATGTATCCCTGACGCTTAAGAATGGCATTTATGGACTGCTTGGGCCAAACGGGGCAGGAAAGTCAACACTTATGAACATCATCACTGGCAATTTGAAACCCACTTCCGGCAGGGTACTTTGGGATGGAAAAAATGTGTTTGACTGCGGCGCAGCCTATCGAAGCCTTCTGGGATATGCTCCCCAGCAGCAAGGGCTTTATGATACGTTTACTGGAATCCGGTTCCTTTCCTATATGGCTACCTTGAAAGGGATACCAAAGAAAGAGCAAAAAGGTGAAATTTGGAGAGTCCTGGACTATGTGAATTTGACAGAAAAAGCATACCGGCCCCTTGGCACCTATTCGGGTGGAATGAAGCAGCGTATTCTGGTCGCACAAGCCATTTTAGGCAATCCGCGCCTGGTGGTTTTGGATGAGCCTACCGCTGGATTAGATCCAAAAGAGCGCGTGAGAATCCGGGAAAACATCCGTAACATTTCCGGGGATAAAATTATCCTGGTATCTACTCATGTGGTTTCTGATATTGAATCCATTGCAAAAGAGATCATCCTTCTTCGGGAGGGAAAGATTGTAGACCACGATACCGTACCCAGTCTTTGCAGAAAACATGGAGATGTGCAGAACCTGGAGCAAGTCTATTTACAGGTATTTGGAGAGGAGGAAATCCATGACGGCTCTCATACGATTTGAACTGCAAAAGGTCTGGCGAAAAGGGAGTTTTCTAAGCCTCATGGCATTACTGCTCCTGTTAAATGTTTTTTTCCTGTGGTATTTAAACCAGCCGACAGGGGATGAACCGCCTCTTTTGGCCTACAAAGCTGTCTGTCAGGATATTTCTGGTATGCCAGAACAGGAAAAGCTCATTTATATCCGTGATCTAAAAGAGCGGGCGGACGGGCTTTCTCTTGTGGAGCAGGTGCAGAGCCTTTACAGTCAGGGCAGCGAATCTGGAGATTCTTTTGCAGAGCAGTTAAAGGACAGCAATTCGGATCTATATGAGAAGTATGAAGAGCTTTATCGCACAGGAGATTATCTGGTTTACACAGACTCTCTAGCAAAGGAACGTACTCTGCTTGATGAACTGTATGAAGAAATTTCCGCGGTATCTGATTATGAGGATTATTTGGCTGCTGTTCAAGAAAGGAATCACCAGCTTGGCGGCATCTCCATTTTTCAATCGTCTGGATCGAACGAAACTTTCAGCAGTCGGAATACTGCCAAAAGCGCCGCTGATCATGCGGGGCTGTCCTCAGCAAATATTCATTGGTTTCCCTCGAAAGGGATGACAATGGCGGTGGAAAGCCAGGTAACAGACTTGTTACTGCTGCTGTCTGTTTTTCTTTTTGTAGGCCAGCTCATCACAGAAGAAAAGGGAAAAGGGCTATTTGCCATCACCCGTTCCACCAAACGAGGATTATGGGCGGATATGGGAGCGAGAATTGCTGCTGTGCTGATCCATGGCGGTGTGGTTTGCCTTTTGCTTTATGGTTCCAATTTGATTTATGCCGGCAGTACGGTGGGGATAGGAAATTTATCTGCATCCCTTCAATCTTTGGCTCCCTATATGGAAAGCAGTTTTCCGATTTCTATAGGGGCATTTCTGGCTCTTGGTTTCATAACAAAGACCGGCGTGGTATTTCTTTTGGGGTTACTGCTGACTGCCTGTGCGGTTTACAGCTCCCATAGCTTCCTGCCGCAGCTTGTGGGGATCGGATTTTTAGGTTTAAACTGGATGTTATATGCGTTCATCCCGTCCTATTCGAAGCTGAATTTACTGAAACATCTTTCCTACTTTAGTATGCTGCGAACAGATGCTTTATTTGGGACTTACCTCAATCTCAATATCCTGGGATTCCCACTTGACCGCACAAGCTGTTCCCTGGTCTTACTGGCCATTTTGCTCTCCGTAGGCATTGTAGCTGTTCTGCTGCTGTTTCGCTATGGGAACCGGCTGAGTATTCACCAGAGATCCGGACATTTCCATGTGCCATTTCATTCCCACAGCAGCTTATTCCGGCATGAGGGATATAAAATCCTCATCGCCAATCGTGGGCTTTTGATTCTACTGGCCTTCAGCATCCTTCTGGGATGGAATGCTTTTGGAAAGGACTACACGCCATCAGCTGGCGAGCAATACTATCGGAGTATGATGCTCTCTTTGGAAGGTGCGCTTACCGGGGAAAAGGAAGCCGGCATAAAGGCAGAACAGGCCCGCTATGATGAGGCGTTTGCTCAAATTGGGCGGATTGATCAAATGGTAGCGGATGGAAGTATCAGTGAAAATGCCGGGGACAGCATGAAGGAACCATGGTACAGTGAACTTACTTTCTATCCCTGGTTTCAGCGGATTCAGGCGCAGTATGAACGGATTCTCTCCGATGGCGGTGTATTTATTTATGATACAGGATACCTCTATCTTTTTGGCCAAATGGATGACGATTTTCTGATCAACCTTCTCCTGATTTCTCTATGCTTCAGTTTTTCATTTGCAAACGTCATGGCAATGGAAGACAGCAACGGACTTTGGGGCCTTCTATCTGCAACGAAGTTGGGAAGAAAACGGATTATCATACAAAAATGGATTGTATGTGGAATTGCCTGCGCGGGAATTACGCTGCTCCCCTGGTTTTTCCGTGGTTTATCGATTTCATCGGTCTATCCCATGGGGGAAATTTGGACAGGAATCCAGAGTATTCCTCAATACCAGGGCGTTCCTGTCAGTCTGCCGATTTTATTGTTTCTTCTATTGGCTATCCTTAGTCAAATGATATCCACGCAACTGATTTGCGCCGTGGTACTGCTCCTGTCAAAGTGGAGGAAAAATTATTTTCAAACGCTGTTTTTAGCCTTATTGTTATTGGCAGCTCCCCTAGTTTTGGCACAAATGGGACTAAACATTATGAAGTGGTTTTCCGTCTGGCCATTATATGGATGGACTGGGATCATTGGATAAATATCTAGGAATCCCTTGTTTTTGGCAACTCCACCAAAAAAACATCGCAACTCCACCGTAACTCCACCTCCGCCTAGTATCATCAGGGTGTTCCCGGCGAGGGAACACCCTGATGATACATGTCGGGAACCAAGGGCAGATTCCCGCAAAAACTACAAAGGAGGTACGCAAGTGGACGTATTGTTTTTGCTCAAAGGAAATGAGGTGGCTGGAAAATGAACTTATGCAAACGGGCCTTGCTGTATTCCGTTCGGAAAAAGGGCAAGACCATTACATTATTGGCGTTCCTGTTGGTCATGGCAACGCTTATGCTCACCTGCCTGTCGATCCAGTCGGCAACGAAAACCGCCAACGCCAATATCAAAAAGGCACTGTTGGGCTATTTTACCGTCAACGCCAAAACACTGGAGGACGGTATCCCGGAGGATGCGGTGAGCCAAATCCTCGACATTGAGGGCCTAAGCGGAAGGAACACCCTGCGCTCCTACACCTACGCCACTTACCTTGACGCGGACGGGAACCTTCTGGAGATTAACACCGAGGGCGCAGCCCAGGTGCCGGAAGGGTTTGAAAACGCCGGAAAGATCGTGGCGAACTCCAATTCTCAGAATGACAGCTACTTTACAGATGGCGGTTTTGAACTGGTAGAGGGAGAACCCATCACCACCCAGGGCGGGAATCAGGTGCTGATCCATGAGAAATTTGCCCAGCGCAACGGGCTGTCCGTGGGCGACACCATGCTGCTGGGAAATGTGGAGGATGTGGAGCAGACCATTCCGGTGACGGTGGCCGGAATCTTCACCAATACCGAGGAGCAGGATTCCATCGGCATGGCCCCGTCCTATGACCTGTATGACAACATCGTATTTACCGACCTCTCCACCGCCTCTTTCCTGCTCTACGGCACGGAGGGAACAACCCATGTCCAGTACGGGGATTTCTATGTGAACGACCCGGACGAGCTTGACCGCATTATGGAGGAAACCAAGGGCATTGCGGGCGTGGATTGGGAACAATGCACCCTCACCCGTTATGACAACGACTACCAGAACGCAAAGGAATCCCTGGCGGGGATTCAAAACACGGTGTGGATTGCCATTGCGGTGGTATCAGTCATCTGCTTTTTGGTGCTCGCCCTGTTCCTCACGCTGCGGCTGCGGGGGCGTATCCATGAAACCGGCGTCTATCTGGCCATGGGTATCTCAAAGGGCGCGGTATTGCTGCAATATCTGCTGGAGGTATTTCTGGCGGCGGCGGTGGCCCTGCTGCTGGCTTACGGGGCAAGCACAGCCATTTCCCATCAGATCGGCAGCAGCCTGCTCTCCCAAGTGACAACGGAAACCTATGAAACGGTGGACTTGACCGGGAACGATGAAGCTGCGGAGGAACCCACTGAAGATTTGGGGCTGGCTCAGGTGGAAGTGGCCGTATCTGCCGAGGATTACGCCATGGTGTGGGCGTTTGGCATGGCGCTTTGTCTGGCTTCCACAGCGGTGGCGGCATACCCGATTCTGAAAATGAAACCGAAAAGCATTTTGACACAGATGGAATAGGAGGTGCCCTATGACTTTAGGAACAAGGGCGATTTTACATACCGCCAGAAAGTGGAAAAAGACGCTGCTGCTTTTCTGCCTGCTTCTTTTCATTACAACTTTGGTGCTGTCCGGGCTGGCGATTGCGGACGCTCAGGAGGAACAGGCCGAGGAGCTGCGCGGCACCACCGGGGCCAGCTTTACCGTAGAACGGGATTTGTCTACCGGAGGTTGGTCAAATGGCAGCGGCGGTACTTATAGTACACAAGAATTTATTTCAGAGGATATGATTCAAGAAATTGCGTCAGTGGATGGTATTGCGGGGTACGACGCTTCCCTTATTGTGCATGAAGATTACTTCAATGAAAAGGGCGAAGCATTGAGGACAGAACGGTATGGGTTTTATACCTATGGCTCTTACAATTCCGAGTATAACTCCATGTTTTTATCAGGACGGTTTGAGCTGGTGGAAGGTTCCCATATTACGGAGGATATGTCAAATGGACTGATGATTAGCCGGGATCTGGCCGATTGGAATGGGCTGAAAATTGGTGATACCCTAACTGGCATTTATTATCCGGAGAGCAATACGCCCGCAGTAGACATGGAAATTGTCGGTATTTTTGACATTGTAGCTGATAAAGACGATACCGCAAATATGTATGACAACGCCTCTTATTTCAGCTACTCGAATTATACTTTTTGCAGTATGAAAGCAGCCGAAGGATTGTTGGAGGGTTGGGGCAGCGAAGGGATTTCAGAGGCATATTTCTATGTTTCCGACGCGGCACAGTTGGAAAATGTGATAGCCGAGGTGCAGAACATTTCCTCGATTAACTGGAACAACTACAAAATCACCGCCAATGATGAGGTGTATCAGAATATCTCCAGCGCGCTCTCCGATACCAATACCCTCGTGACAACGCTCATCGTAGTTATCACCGTGGTGAGCATGGTGCTAATTACCTTGATTCTTTCCATGTCTATCCGCAGCCGGAAGCGGGAAACCGGTATCCTGCTGGCGGTGGGTATCGCCAAGCCTGCGGTCATTCTCCAGTATGCACTGGAAACGCTGCTGATTGCGATAGTAGCCTTCCCGCTGGCGTATCTGTCCAGCAAGCAGGTGGCCGGGGCGCTGGGCACCCTGTTTGGCAAGACCGCAGCTAACGTCATTGTCACGCCGCAGCATTTTATGATGGTGGCGGTTGCGGGTGCGGTTCTGCTGCTCGCCTCGGTGATGGTGTCCTGTATCCCGGCAATCCGGCTGAAGCCGAAACAGATTTTATCGCAGATGGAATAAGGAGGTGCCTTATGACTTTAGGAACAAGGGCGGTTCTACATACCGCACGAAAATGGAAAAAGACGCTGCTGCTGTTCAGTCTGCTTCTTTTCATCACGACGTTGGTGCTGTCAGGGTTGGCAATAGCCGACGCCCAGGAGGAACAGGCCGAGGAGCTGCGCGGCACTACCGGGGCCAGCTTTTCAGTAGAACGCGATGTATCTACGGGAGGCTGGACAACGGATAGCCATGGTACTTATAGTACACAAGATTTTATTACTGAAGATATGATTCAGGAAATTGCTTCGGTGGAGGGAATCACAGCATACGATGCCTCAATTATTTCCATGCCCGCCTTATATACAGAATCGGGTATGGAACTGCCTTCAAAAACGTGGGGATATTATATTTATGGTTCTATCAATTCTGAGTACAATTACCTGTTTTTATCTGGAAGGTTCAGGCTCATAGATGGATCTCATATTACGAAGGATATGGAAAATGGAATTATCATCAGTCAGGAGATTGCTGAACAAAATGGTCTTGAGATAGGAGATTCTCTAACTGGTATTATAAATCCTGATATTGATGATCCGGCAGTCGATATAGAAATCGTAGGTATTTTTGATGTTGTAGCTGATAAAGATCTTTCCGCTAATATGTATGATGATTCAAGTTATTGGGATTATTCTAACTATGCGTTTTGTAGTATTGATGCGGCAAAAACAATGGGAGCAGGCTACATTGACGGCGCTGAAATTACCGATGCCTTCTTCTATGTTTCTGATGCCGCAAAGTTAGATAATATCATTGAGGAAGTACAAAATATTTCCTCGATTGACTGGAACAATTTTAAGATTACCGCCAATAACGAGGTGTATGAGAATATTTCAGCCTCTCTATCGGACACGGGGACTTTGATTACGACCCTGATTGTGGTCATTACGGTTGTGAGCATGGTGCTGATTACCTTGATTCTCTCCATGTCCATCCGCAGCCGGAAAAAGGAAACTGGTATCCTGCTGGCGGTGGGGATTGCCAAGCCTGCGGTCATTCTCCAGTATGCGCTGGAAACCATGCTGATTGCAATCGTAGCGTTCCCGCTGGCGTATCTGTCCAGCAAGCAGGTGGCCGGGGCGCTGGGTGCTTTGTTCGGAAAGACCGCAGCCAACGTCATTGTTACGCCGCAGCACTTTATGATTGTGGCGGTTGTGGGCGCGGCTCTGCTGCTCGCTTCGGTAATGTTATCCTGTATCCCGGCAATCCGGCTGAAACCAAAACAGATTTTGGCGCAGATGGAATAGGAGGCACAATATGAACTACAAAACAAATTTAGGAATACGGGCGGTTTTACATACCGCAAGAAAATGGAAAAAGACACTGCTGCTTTTCTGCCTGCTTCTTTTCATTACAACTTTGGTATTGTCCGGGCTGGCGATTGCGGACGCTCAGGAGGAACAGGCCGAAGAATTGCGAGGCGTGACGGGAGCCAGCTTTACCATGGAACGGAATCTATCCACGGGTGGTTGGGCAGACGGCGATGGCGGTTCTTATAGCACACAGGAATTTATCACCGACGAGATGCTTCAGGAAATTTCCTCGGTAGATGGGATTGCCGGTTATGACGCCTCGATTGTTGCTATGCCTACGCTGTACCATGATGAAAAAGGAACCACCAGTTGCCCAGTACACTCATTTTGTTTCTGGAGTGATGATTATCTGGATGGGAAAGAAAAATTGATTACTAACAGTAAAACTCATAATCTCTATACTTATGGCTCTATCAATACCGAATATAATGATTTGTTTGTATCAGGGCGGTTTGAGCTGGTAGAAGGTTCCCACATTACGGAGAACGTAACCAATGGCCTCATTATCAACCGGGAACGTGCCGAAGAAAATGGACTTCAAATAGGTGATACTTTGGGAGGAATGGTTGACCCGTATAGCGGTCAGAATCCTCTTGTAGATATGGAAATCGTAGGCTTTTTTGACATTGTAGCAGACAAAAATGATGAGGCCACTATGCTTGACGCTTCCTCTATGTGGGACTATACCGATTACGCTTTTTGTAGCAAAGACGTGATGGAAGCGATGTGCGTGAATTATGATGATGGCACCAAAATTCAAGAGGCAGACTTTTTTGTAGAGGACGCAACGCAGTTGGAGAATGTGATAGCCGAGGTGCAGAACATTTTCTCGATTAACTGGGATAACTTTATCATTACCGCCAATAACGAAGTGTATCAGAATATCTCCAGCGCGCTTTCCGATACCAATACCCTTGTGACAACGCTTATCGTGGTCATTACGGTGGTGAGCATGGTGCTGATTACCCTGATTCTCTCGATGTCCATTCGCAGCCGGAAAAAGGAAACCGGTATCTTGCTGGCGGTGGGGATTGCCAAGCCTGCGGTCATTCTTCAGTATGCGATGGAAACCCTTCTGATCGCAATCGTAGCCTTCCCGCTGGCCTATTTGTCCAGTAAGCAGGTGGCCGGTGCGCTGGGCACGCTGTTCGGCAAGACTGCAGCCAATGTCATTGTCACGCCGCAGCATTTTATGATGGTGGCGATTGTAGGCGCGGCTCTGCTGCTCGTTTCGGTGATGGTATCCTGTATCCCGGCATTCCGGCTGAAACCGAAACAGATTCTCTCTCAAATGGAGTAATGCAGATATGACACAACGACTAACCAAAAACAAAGAAACGAGGCAATCACTATGAGTATCATGGAACTGAAACAAGTGGGATATTCCTACGACAATAAAAGGAAAGTCCTGAAAGGAATCAACGCCGAGATGGAACAGGGCAAGCTCTATGCCATCCTGGGGCCGTCCGGCTGCGGAAAGACCACCCTGCTTTCCCTGATCGGAGGGCTGGACAGCCCCGGCAGCGGTCAGATTTATTTTGACGGACAGGATATTGCCGAAACCGGTTTGGGCGACCACAGAAAAAACCATGTGGCGTTCATCTTCCAGGCGTACAACCTGATCGACTACTTAACGCCCTCGGAGAATGTATCTCTCGCTTCCAAGCTGCCGCCGCTGCCGATTCTGGAGCGCCTGGGGCTTACGAAGGAAGAATCCAAAAGGAATGTACTGAAGCTCTCCGGCGGCCAGCAGCAGCGAGTAGCCATTGCGCGGGCGCTGGCAAGCGAGGCCCCGGTGATTCTGGCCGACGAGCCTACGGGAAATCTGGACGAGGAAACCGCCCAGGACATCACCGAGATTCTCAAAGAGAGCGCCCATCAGATGAACAAGTGCGTGGTGGTTGTCACCCACTCCAATGAACTGGCAAAGCAGGCTGATGTGGTGTTCCGGCTGAAAAAGGGCGAATTGCAGGTGCTGGAGCGCGTTGACGATTCCTCATTACAGCGCCAAGCTTGCAGAAGCAGTGCTCCCCGCAGTGAAAGGAGGGCAAGATGATGGATAGCCCTCAGCTTTCAAAGACTGCAAAAAAGGGCAGTATCCTCGCTGTGACCTGTTATGTTCTCGCTGTGGTGCTGCTGATTACAGCGGTCGTCTCTCTGACAGCCTGCCATCAGAACATCTCCCGGCAGCTTGAGCAGGGCGTCCCTGTGCAGGGGAATGAACTGGCCATTGTAAGCAGTATTTCGCCTTTGCCGCAGTCATGGTGTTTTGCGGCAAGGCGGCCCGCAAGGTGCTGACGCTCAAGAGTGAAACATCGGAACAGGTCACGCCCTATATGCTCAACGCCCCGGCAGAGACCGATGGTTCCACCTTTACGGAAGAGGTGGAGCCGGAGGATGAGGATGACGATTTTGAGGCTTGGGGATTTCGGGAGCAGGACAAATATTGAACATTAGGCGGAGTGGCGCCACTCCGGTTTTTAACTGGATGCGCTGGTTGTTGTAGAAATAGATGTAGTTGTCCATTGGTGTTCTGGCTTCGCCAAGGGTGGAAGGAAAATGTCTGTAGATACATTATTTCTGGCTCGGTAGATCGTACCGTCGCCGCAGGAGTAGGCATCTGCGAAGCGAATCCACTTGAGCTGCGGGGCGTATTTCTTAATGAGCTGCAGACTCATGGAAATAGCCCGGCTCTCGGAATTGCGAGGAAGACAGCTGTCAAAGGCCATGCGGTTTGGTTCCAGATATTCGCTTCCGTTTTTCTGCCGGGCTGCCAGATAGGCGCGAGGCGGCGGCATCGTTTCCCCTTGGAGGTCTACCGTATCTGTAAACTCCATGACTGTCAATTTTCTTTTGCCCGGATTGCCCTCGACGATTCTTTCCGACAGCGCCTTTTTCTTCTGGCCCGCGCCGATCCGGGCTCCTCCGTGGCCGTTTGCCATAGCCGCCACCTCCTCTCTTTGAAAATGCGGGGTATATACCCCACTTGAAAGCGCGATTTTTCACGCGATACCCCACGCCCGCTGACCATCGTGCGATTTGTAGAGATTTGCATATCCCCTCCTGGCGGAAATATCGAACGAATTTTGCCGTGCGATTTCTTGACATTTTCGTTCGATTTGCGTATAATGAAGATGCAGAAGAACATACTATACACCATGAAGGAGGCGCATATTATGATCGTAACCGCAACCGAGTTCAAGACGAACCTCGGCAAATATCTGGAAATGGCAATGAGGCAGGACATATTCATTACCAAAAACGGCAAGAACATTGCCCGGCTTACCAGCCCTACCGTAAACAAGCTGGCGGTACTGGACAGCCTTGTTGGGATTGTTCCAAAGGACTCCGCCATGGATGAAGAAACCATACGAGAGGAGCGGCTGGCCAGACAATGAGAATCCTGATCGACACAAACGTAATCTTAGACATCCTGCAAAAGCGGGAGCCATTCTTCGCAGATTCCTACCGGGCGCTGCGAAAGGCCATTGAAAACGATGCCGAGTGCTTGATCTCCGCATCCACTGCCACCGACATTTTCTATATGCTGCGCAAATCCCTTGGGTCTGCACAGCAGGCCAAGGAACAGATCGAGCAGCTTGCCCAGCTTGTGAGCTTTGCCGATGTGCAGGGAATGGATATACACACCGCCCTCATGCGGGTAATGCCGGATTTTGAGGATGCGGTGGTAGATGCTGTGGCCGAGCGAAATGGGGCCAGCTACATCCTTACCCGCAATATCAAAGATTTTGCCGGTTCGGCGGTGCCAGCCCTTCTACCTGCCGATTTCCTAAATAAGTAAACCTACCGCCACTCATAATCGGGTGGCGGTATTTTTATCCCCACCGGCCACCTTCGCGGGCCGTGATCTCAGAATGCTACTGCTTGCATAAGGCCATGAGATTACTCTCCACATGGGCGCCGCCTTTGGATAACGGCAGGATATGGTATACTTCCCCGGCGGGGGTGATCTTACCGGCCAGCTTCCATGCGCGGCCATAGCGCCGCTTACTGACTGGGTTGCGTTGGTGCTTATTGTAATGCGCCGTGATGATTTTCTGGAGTTCCTGGCAATAGCGCCCGGAGGTCAGATGAGGTAGAATAAGTTTCGCAAACTGAAGAGACGATAAAAAAAGACAAGGTTTGCAGGCCACTGGTAGGATGAAGTTCCGACACACCATTCTGAAAGGAGGCGGCCATCATGCTGCAAATATCTGAAATCGTAAAGAAAAACGAGGAAATGTTCGACCTGTTTAACCAGCATTTTTATAACGGGGAGCTGATCCGCCCGGCCATCACGGTATCTCCCGACGGCGGGCACGGGGCCTTTGGCTGGAACCATTCCACATAAGTCAGGCTTGCCCATTTTGGCGGTTGTTCATCTTGCCCTGAGATCTAATGGGCGCTTTCTTTCAGGATTTTCCGGGTGCCTTTATCTGCTCCAGAAACAGTTATAGTTAATCGGATTATGACATGTTTTTTGCACAAAAGATGTTAATTGCTTCACTGAAGAAAGACGCCAAATTTCCACTGCCAAACCTATTTATATAGTTAGAAAAACGCTCGGCACCAATGTAAAGCTGCCCAAGATAAAGCAAAATTTTATTATCGCATTTATAGAAGGATTCCGAGATATACTGCTGCCACTCTTTTACGATTTGTTGTACTTCCTGGCAGGCGGGAGATTGATTCTGAAATTGAGCTAATCGCTCAAAGGTATCCTTAGATACGAAACGGAATTTTTTTAACTGATCCTCCTGCTTTTCTTGGGGTTGTGACAGAAATGCTGTTTCATATTCCTTGAAGCTTTCTGTATCTCCCCAGCGTTTTAAAACTTCCGACCTATATTTTTCCTTCAACTCAAGCACTTTTGCATCGGAAAAAGGAGTGAAAGACGGAGCAGGATTTCCTGCAATTTCTGTTTTGACCAGAGAGATCAGAGCATCAATGCGTTCTTTTTGAGCCTGTAAAATATCAAGGTGTCTTTTTAATGCCTCTGTCCGACTATAGTTAGGAGAACTGAGCAAATTCTTGATTTCTTTTAATGAAAATCCCACCTCACGAAAAAATAGAATTTCCTGCAAACGACTTAAATCATCATTGCTATATAAACGATATTTACTGTCTGTAACCATAGTAGGCTTCAAAAGACCTATTTCATCGT
>OFMI01000946.1_pt1 | contig 20848 bp, 21 predicted proteins | sample 1541741 | NCBI WGS metagenome assembly OFMI01 (sample SAMN04209219, study PRJEB22552) | human gut metagenome | biome: gut; material: feces | host: Homo sapiens | place: USA: Oklahoma | reverse complement strand
TGTTCCTCTCGATTATCCTGAACACGCCATATTCTATTATTATACCTATAATGATTATCACAATCAAGGTGGCAAATACGCCGGCTATATCAAAGTTGGTCCTCTTCATGAATATATACCAGCCTATCCCCGCGCCGGATCCTGTCGTACCGAAGATCATCTCAACGCTGAGGAGTCCTCTCCATGCTCTGGCCCAGCCTACTCTCATACCTGAAAGAACGCTGGTGAAGGCTGCCGGCAAATACACTCCCATGACGAGGGACAGCCCCTTAAGCCCTATGTTCCTGCCGCTCTCTATGTAAATGCTCGATATGGACTTGAACCCATCCATGATGCTCCTGGACATAGGCCAGAGAATGGAGTGGACCACGATGAATATTATAGTTCCCTCTCCTATCCCGAACCACAGTATGGCCAGCGGCAGCAGCGCCACACCCGGCAGCACGCCCCAGCCGGCCCCCACGCCTGCCCCGGACGCCCCGGCGGACCCCAATTTGTGGAGCCTGCTTTTGGCCAACACGCAGAACCCCCTGCCCGACGGCTACGAGCCGCCGCAGCTTGCCACCATAGACGCGGCGGGCCGCCAAGTGGATTCGCGCATTGCGCAGCCCCTTCAGCAGATGATAGCCGCCGCGGAAAAGGACGGCGCGCATCTGGTGGTTACCTCGGCCTACCGCAGCTATGAGCGGCAGGAAGAACTGTTCGTCTCCATGATACGCGATTATCTGGCCATGGGCTATTCGAACGCAGAGGCTTACGCGGCCACCAAGCGCCTGCGCAACGTGCCGGGCACAAGCGAGCACCAGACGGGCCTTACTGTGGACATTATATCGCAGAGCTACTGGCAGCTGGACGAGGGCTATGCCGAGACGTACGAGGCCAAGTGGCTGAAGGAGCACGCGGCGGAATACGGCTTTATTCTGCGCTACCCGAAGGATAAAACCGCCATCACAGGCACCAGCTTCGAGCCGTGGCACTACCGCTATGTGGGCGTGGAGGACGCGCAGAAAATCATGGCGCAGGGCCTGTGCCTGGAGGAATACCTTGCTAAAGTGGACGAGGGCGTGGCGGCGCAGGTGGCCGCCGCGCTGGAGAACGCAGGCGTCACAGGCATCGATACCGAAACGGGCGCGGCCTCCGGCAGCGCCTCGCCCGGCAGCGCAGCTTCCGGCAACACTGCGTCTGGAAACACCGCGTCCGGCAGCGCCCCGCCCGCGCATGCGGCATCGGGCGGGCGCGGCGCTTAGCTGCGCCCCGGCGTCCCCCGCATACAGAAAACAGGCTGCGCGCAGCGCAGAGAAAGGCAGACTATATGAAGCAGACACAACTGGCCCCCGGCGTGCGCCTTACCGTGCTGCCGGCGGAAAAATTCTGCAAAAGCCGCATCACGCTTGACTTTATCTACCCCGCCAGCCGAAAGACGGCCACGGCCGACGCGCTGCTGGCGCTGGTGCTGGAGCGCGGCTACGCCGCCTGCCCGGATATGACACAGCTTTCTAAAAAGCTGGCCGGGCTGTATGGCGCCTCCCTCAGTGTGGACACGGCGGTGAACGGCGAGATGCGCGTGCTGCGCGTGACGGTGACGGGCCTGCAGGACGCCTTTGCCCTGCACGGCGAGGCGCTGGGCGCGGCCTGCGTAGATATTGCGCTGGGCACGGCCTTTACGCCCGTGATGGAAAACGGCGTCATCAGCCCGCAGTTCGTGGCCATTGAAAAGCAGCAGCTCCGCCAGCAGCTGGAGGGCGAGCGCAACGACAAGCGTATGTACTGCCTGCGCCAGGCGAGGCGGCGCTTTTTCGGCACCTCGCGCGCGGGCATCGAGGCCTACGGCTATCTGGAAGAGGTGGACGGGCTGTGCGCAGAGGATGTGACCCAGGCGTTTTCCACCATGCTGCGCGAGGCGCAGATAGACGTGTATCTGCAGGGGGTGGACGAGCATATGGCCGCAGAAAAGCTGTGCGCCGCACTGGGCGGCGTGCAGCGCGCGCCGCGCCCGCTTTTGCCTGCGTGCGCCATGCCGCATGTGGGCGAGCAGCGCTTTTCCGAGCCGGTGGACGCCGTGCAGGGCAAGCTGTGCCTTCTGTTCACGGCGGGCACGCCGCTGCCGGCGGCGCAGCTTTCCGCCATGCGTGTGGCGGTGGCGCTGCTGGGCGGCACCACCACGTCGCGCCTGTTTGTGAACGTGCGCGAAAAGCAGAGCCTGTGCTATTACTGCGCGGCGTCTTATTCTGCCATGACGGGCCTTCTGTGCATCGACAGCGGCGTGGAGCACGAGAACGCCGCTAAGGCGAAGGCGGCCATTCTGTGCGAGCTGGAGGCCCTGAGGACGGGCGAAATCGGCGAAGAAGAGCTGGCTGCGGCAAAGCGGTACCTGCGCACACAGCTGAATGCCGTGGCCGACAGCCAGGGCGGCGCCGAGGCGTGGCAGCGCATGGCGCGCCTGCGCGGGGACGGAAAGACGCCGCAGCAGGTGCTGGACGAGGTGATGGCCGTGACGCAGGCTGATGTGCACGGCGTGCTGGCGAAGCTGACGCTGAGCGTATCGTATGTGCTGACGAAAGGGGGTGCGGCAGATGGCGAATGAGACACACACGGCCGCCGTGCAGCGCGCGGCCTTTGAAACGGCCGTGCTTTCAAACGGCATGCGCGTGCTGGTGCGGCCCATGCCGGGCTTTTCGGGCATCCATGCCGTATGCGGCACGGCCTTCGGCAGCGTGGACGCGGCCTTTGAGCTGGACGGCGCGCGCATTGAGGTGCCCGCGGGCACGGCCCATTTTTTAGAGCACAAGATGTTCGAAAGCGAGGAGGGCGATGCCTTCGCGCTGTACGCCGCCACCGGCGCCAGCGCCAACGCCTTCACCAGCTTTGACAAAACCTGTTATCTGTTCACCTGTACAGACCGCTTTGAAGAGAACCTGGCCATTCTGCTGGGACTTGTGTCAAAGCCGTATTTTACAGAGCAGACCATTGCAAAAGAGCAGGGCATCATTGGGCAGGAAATAAAAATGTACGAGGATTCCCCCGAATGGCGCCTTGTGTTCGGCGTGTACAGGGGGCTGTACGGCACGCACCCCGTGCGCGAGGATATTGCGGGCACCGTGCAGAGCATTGCCCGCCTCACCCCGCGGCTTCTGTACTCCTGCACGGACGCGTTTTACAGCCCCGGGCAACTGGTGCTGGCTGTGGCGGGTAATGTGACGCTGGCCCAGGTGGTGGCTGCGGCGGAAAAAACGCCCTTTGCCCCAAAGACGCACGCCGTGCGCCGCCTGATGCCTGCCGAGCCGCAGGCCGTGGCCGTGCCGCGCGCGTCCGTTTGCATGGACGTGGCAAAGCCTCTGGTGGGCGTGGGCTTCAAAGCCGCCGTGCCCGATGAGGCCGGGCGCCTTTCCGCCGAAATGGCGGCGGAGGTGATGGCAGAGCTTGTCTGCGGTAGCATGACGCCGCTGTACCGCGTTTTATATGATGAACACCTGGCCGGGCCGGATTTTTCCGGTGAGGTGCTGAGCGTGCCGGGCGCGTTCAGCGTGCTGTTCGGCGGCGAGACAGAGGACCCCGCCCGCGTGGAAGCCCTGCTGATGGAAGAGATCGCGCGCCTTGCGCGCGAGGGCGTGGATGAAGAGCTGTTCCGCCTGTGCAAGAACCAGATGTACGGCGAGCTTCTGGCGGGCCTTGAAAACGTGGAGGACGCGGCCACCGGCCTGCTTTCAGCATGGCTGCGCGGGCGCACCCCGGCGCAGGAGCTGCAGGCTCTGGCCGCCCTTACGCCGGCAGACGTGAACGCGGCCCTGCGCGCCACCCTGCGGCCGCAGAACAGCGCGGTGTTCACTATTTTCCCGCGGGAAAAACAGGAGGCAGACCAATGACCAATCATGTGGAGTTCCCCGGGCTGGGGCTTTCGTTCACGCTGGACCGCGTGGCGTTCACCGTGTTCGGCATGCCCGTGTACTGGTACGGCATTTTGATTGCCGGCGGGCTTCTGCTGGGGCTGCTGTTCGCCTTTTGGAAGGCCAGAAGCTACGGCATCGACGCCGACCGCATGGTGGACGTCATCTTCGGCGCCACGGTGTGCGCCATCATCGGCGGGCGCGCGTACTATGTGGCCACGGCGCCCTTCGAATACGAGAGCCTTGCCCAGATGGTGGACATCCGCCTGGGCGGCGTGGGCATTTACGGCGCCATCATCGCGGCGTTTTTATCCGGTTGGCTTTTGTGCAAATGGCGCAGGGTGCCGGTTCTGCCCATGTTCGATCTGGCGGCCATGGGCTTTCTGATTGGCCAGTGCATCGGCCGCTGGGGCAATTTTGTAAACCAGGAGGCCTTCGGCACCAACACCACGCTGCCCTGGGGCATGATCAGCGAAAACACCACGGCTTACCTTTCGTCTGTGCAGGCCACGCTGGCCGCGCAGGGCGTCGCGGTAGACCCCAGCCTGCCTGTGCACCCCACATTTTTGTATGAATCGCTGTGGTGCCTTGCGGGCTTTATCCTGCTGGCTTTGTATGAAAAGCACCGCCGCTTCCACGGCGAGGTGATGCTGATGTATGTGATGTGGTACGGCCTGGGGCGGTTTTTCATTGAAGGCCTGCGCACAGACAGCCTGATGATAGGCCCCTTCCGCATCAGCCAGGTGGTGGCCGCGGCCAGCACGCTGGCGGCGCTGGCGCTGTGGCTGGTGCTGCGCAGGAAATATGCGGGCGTGCCGCTGATGGTGACATATACGGCAGTGGAAAAGGGAAAGGACGGGCCCGTGGCGTATTCTGTAAGCTGGCCCGCGGCCCAAAAGGCCCCCAGTGCGGCCCAGCTGAAAGAGCGGCTGGCCGCGGCCCGCGCCCAAATGCAGCAGGCCGGGGCGGACGAAGACGGGCATGTGCCGCCTGAGCCGAAGCCCGCCGCACAGAGCGAAGCGGCGCCGGAGACGCAAACCAAGGCGGGCGGCCCCGCAGAGGCGACGCACCCGGACCAAAGGGACGAACACACACCAAAGCCCTGAACGGCGGAAAAGGAGGGGGCACCATGGCACAGATTATCAGCGGAAAGACCCTTGCGGCCGAAGTGAAGCAGCGCGTGGCACAGGGCGTGGCCGCGCTGCGCGCAGCCGGGCACCCGGTGTGCCTGCGCGTATTCCTTGTAGGCGATGACGCCGCCAGCGCCACCTATGTGGCGGGCAAGGAACGGGACTGCGCCGAGTGCGGCATCACCTCACAGGTGGTGCGCCTTCCGGCGGATACGCCGCAGGCACAGCTTGTGGCCGAGGTGCAGGCCGCCAGTGCAGACAGCGCCGTCAGCGGCGTGCTGGTGCAGCTGCCGCTGCCCGCGCACATCAGCGAGGCGGCGGTGATAGCCGCCATTGCCCCTCACAAGGACGTGGACGGCTTTACCCCGGTAAACGCGGGCCGCATGCTGCTGGGCCAGCCGTGCTTTGTGCCCTGCACGCCCGCGGGCTGCCTTGCCATGCTGCGCGCGGCAAATGTGCCCATTGCGGGCCGCCGCGCCGTGGTGCTGGGGCGCAGCAACATCGTGGGCAAGCCCATGGCGCTGCTGCTGATGCGCGAAAACGCCACCGTCACCGTGTGCCATTCGCACACGGAAGGCCTCGCTGGGGTGTGCCGCGGGGCGGACATTCTGGTGGCGGCGGTGGGCCGGGCCGGCTTTGTGACGGCGGACATGGTGAAGCCCGGCGCGGCTGTGATAGACGTGGGCATCAACCGCAATGCCAAAGGCAGGCTGTGCGGCGACGTGGATTTTGCCGCCGTGCAGCCGCTGGCCGGGGCCATCAGCCCAGTGCCGGGCGGCGTGGGCCTGATGACGCGCGCCATGCTGATGGAAAACACCCTGCTGGCCGCGCGCCTGGCGGCAGGGCAGACGGTATAACCGGCGCAGGCGGGCCGCGTTTGCCGCTTTCTTTGCAAAACCCATTGACATTTTTCCGCCGCTTGTGGTATAGTATATAAGCCGCTTGGTTTGGGCGCCTGAAGTGATGCTTCACGCATCCGCCTGTCTGTCCAGCGAGACTTATGTAAATGAGGGTAAACACATGTACGCAGTTATCGTCACCGGCGGGAAGCAGTACCGCGTGGAAAAAGGCGACGTCATCTATGTGGAAAAGCTGGATGCCGAAGCCGAAAGCACCTACACCTTCGACACTGTGCTTGCAGTGGGCGAAGAGGGCAGCGTGAAGTTTGGCGCCCCCACTGTTGCGGGCGCGTCCGTCACGGGCAAGGTGCTGAAAAACGGCAAGGGCAAGAAGCTGCACATCCTGACGTACCGCGCCAAGAAGGGCTCGGCGCGCAAGATGGGCCACCGCCAGCCGTTTACTAAAGTGGAAATCACCGATATTAAAGGCTAAGGCCGGGGAGGGAAATAGGATATGGCACATAAAAAAGGCGTAGGCTCTACAAGAAACGGCCGCGATTCCGAATCGAAGCGCCTGGGCGTGAAACGCGGCGACGGCCAGTTCGTTCTCGCCGGCAACATTCTGGTGCGCCAGCGCGGCACGCACATCCATCCGGGTGAGAACGTGGGCCGCGGCAGCGACGACACCCTGTTTGCCCTTGTGGACGGCCGCGTCTCTTTCGAGCGCGTGGGCCGCGACCGCAAGCAGGTCAGCATCAAGCAGTAAGAACCATGTGAAGCCGGGCCGCGCAGCGGCCCGGCTTTTTCCGTATCACAGGACAAGGGGCGGGCGGTAAAAAATGCGTCTTGTGCGCATGCCGGAATACGGCCTTGCCCGGCAGGCGGGGCTGCGGGCCGAAAAGCTTTCGGCAGGGCGGCGCCTGTTTTCCAGCATATGGGCGGCGCTTCTGCGCGGGGCGCTGCATCAAGGCCCGCGCCGGAGGGCTGCGGCTGTATATCATGGGGTGCGGCCTGAGTGTGCAGGGCGCCGTGCCCAGTGCAAAAAAGTCCGCGCCGCATCTCGGTGCATAAGCGCGTGCGTGCGCTTGCCCTGCGCGGGCTGTGCCGGAGGGGTGCGGCTGCATATTGGGGTAAGACTTGGGTATACAGGGCGTTGTAGGGCCTGGTATGCCCCGGCAGGCGCCGCGGCAGAGGGCATACCGCCTTTCTGTGTGCCCGCAGGGCGGCCTGATGCTGTGCCGGGGCACTGTACTTTGCAGCCGTACTGGAAAGGCACGCGGCGTGCAAAATGGGCATGGCAGGGGAAAACCGCGCGCCAGCCGCGGGCTGCCGGCGCATGTATCGGAAAAGGGCATTATCCCCCATTGTGAAGCAGAGATGCCGCAGGCGCGGCTGGCAGCCGCAGTGAAAAAGAGAGGAAACGACATGTTTATTGATACAGCAAGAATATTTCTGAAGGCGGGAAGGGGCGGCGACGGCGCTGTCTCGTTCCACCGGGAAAAGTATGTGGCGGCCGGCGGGCCGGACGGGGGCGACGGCGGGCGCGGCGGCAGCATCGTGTTTGTGGCAGACCCGAACCTTTCCACCCTGATGGATTTCCGCTACAAGCGCAAATATGCGGCGCCGTGCGGCGAAAACGGCCGCGGCGCGCGCTGCAACGGCAAAAACGCGCAGGACCTTGTCATCCGTGTGCCGCGCGGCACGCTGGTGAAGGAGGCCGAAAGCGGCCTTGTCATTGCCGATATCTCCACAGATGAGCCAGTGGTGGTGGCAAAGGGCGGCAAGGGCGGCTGGGGCAACGTGCACTTCGCCACGCCCACGCGGCAGATACCGCGCTTTGCAAAGCCCGGCCTGCCCGGCGAGGAGCTGGAGGTGCAGCTTGAGCTGAAGCTGATTGCGGACGTGGGGCTCATCGGCTTTCCCAATGTGGGAAAATCCACGCTCATCAGCGCCATCAGCGCCGCAAAGCCCAAGATAGCCAATTACCACTTCACCACGCTTTCGCCCGTGCTGGGCGTGGTGCGCGTGGGGCCCGAGGCCAGCTTTGTGGCGGCCGACATCCCCGGCCTTATTGAGGGCGCGGCGGACGGCGTGGGCCTTGGACACGACTTTCTGCGCCATGTGGAGCGCTGCCGCATGCTGCTGCATGTGGTGGATGTATCTGGCAGCGAAGGGCGGGACCCAAAGGAAGATTTCGCCGCCATCAATGCGGAGCTGCAGCGCTTTTCACCGCAGCTTGCCGCGCGCGAGCAGCTTGTGCTGGGCAACAAGTGCGATATTGCCAGCGAAGAGCAGATAGCGCAGTTCCGCGCCTTTATCGAGGGGCAGGGCCTTGCCTTCCTGCCCATTTCGGCGGCGGCCCACACGGGCCTTGCCGAACTGCCCGGCCTGGTGTACGAGCGCCTGCGCGGCCTGCCCCCGGTAGTGACATATCAGCCGGAATATGTACGCCCGCAGGCGTCCGAAGGCCCGCGCGCCTTTACCGTGCGCAGGGCGGCTGCGCATGAGTTCGAGGTGCAGGCCCCCTGGCTGGAGCGTATTCTGGCCGGCAGCGATATGGACGATTATGAGAGCCTGCAGTATTTCCAGCGCCAGCTTGCCGATTCCGGCGTGCTGGAAAAGCTGCTTGAGCTGGGTGTGGAGGAGGACGACACCATCCGCATCGGCGAATATGAATTTGACTATGTGTTCTGAGCACAGTGGAAAGGAGGCTGCGGCCATGGAGGGCAGCGGGCTTTTGCCGCTGGGTGCCCTGTGCCCCGGCACCCCTAAGACAGACCTGCGGGAGATGTCGCCCCTGGCGCTGGCCTTTGTGGGCGACGGGGTGTATGAGGTGCTGGTGCGCCGCATGCTGGTGGAGCACACGCGCCTTGGCCCCAACCTTCTGCACCGCCATACGGTGCGCTTTGTTTCGGCAAAGGGGCAGTGCGCCGCACTGGAGGCCATCCGCCCCATGCTCACCGAGGCGGAACAGAATATCGTGCGCCGGGGCCAAAACGCCAGCAAGGCCACGGTGGCAAAGCACGCCACCGCGCAGGAATACAGGGCCAGCACCGCCTTTGAGGCCCTGTTTGGCTGGCTGTACCTGAAGGGCGAGGTTCCCCGCATTGAAGAGCTGTTTAGCGCCGTGTGCAAAGCGGCGGAGGGCCGGGAGGGGCAGGCGGCGCAGTAGCGGCGCCCCGCAGGCGCTTTGCGCGCCCCTCTGTGCAGATGCAGCCTGCCCGCGTGGCGCGGGCGGCGGCTCTATTACGGGCGGCACCGTGTAGCCGGGTGGGCAGAAAGGCGGGCAGCGCACAGGGTGCGGGCGAAAGCTCTCTGTGCGGGCGGCCCTGCACGGCCGTTTGAGTGGATGCGCCGGGGCATCTCCGCGTAGTGTAGGTGTCGGTTCTATTACGGGCGGCACCGTGCAGCCGGACGGAGGGCCGAGCAGCTTGCAGGGTGCGGGCGAAAGCTCTCTGTGCGGGCGGCCCTGCGCGGGCCTCTGGGCAGATGCGCCGGGGCATCTCCGCGTGGTGTGGGCGTCTGTTCTATTACAGGCGGCACCGTGCAGCCGGGTGGGCAGAAAAACAGCGCGTTTTTCCGCCCCATGTACGGGGCCGAAAAACGCGCTGCCCTTCCCGCCCCTGCCCGCAGGGGGGATCAGCCGCTTCTGCCGCTGTTATTTTGTGTGGCAGTTGCTGGCCTTGCCGGAGGCCTTGTTCTCGGCCTTGTTCGACGTCTTGTTCATCGTCTTGCTGTTTGTTTTGCTGGTGGTCTTGTTGTTGGCGTTGCCATACTTGTTGGTCGTCTTGTTTTCCATGGTTTTCACCTCCCGTTGTGCTTAGTTTGTGCAGCCGGGGGCGCGTTATGCAGCCATTTTTTTCCTGAAAGGGGGGCGCCGCCGCGTGCCGGAACGGACATATTTTGAAGCGCGTGAGCGCGCGCTGCTGGGCGCGCGCTATGACGAGGTGTACCGCCCGCAGGGCGAAGTGCGCCGCGCGCTGACGCGCAACGCCCTGCGGTGCAGCGAGGCGCGCTTTCTGGAGCTTCTGGGCCCTTCGGTGTGCCGCGCGCCCTTCTGTGCAGACAGCTTTTACCTTCTGGACGGGGCTGTGCGCCCGGGCAGAAGCCCGCTGTACCATGCGGGCGCCTATTATGTGCAGGAGGCAAGCGCCGCCGCGCCTGCGCCCCTTTTGGGCGTGCAGCCCGGCCAGCGCGTGCTGGACATGTGCGCCGCGCCGGGCGGCAAAAGCGCACAGCTTGCCGGTGCATTGGGCGGGCAGGGGCTTTTGGTGGCCAATGAATACGACGCCGCGAGGGCGAATATTCTAAGCTCGAACCTAGAGCGCATGGGCGCGGCGAACGCCGTGGTGCTGAACGAGGCGCCCGCGCGCATTGCCGCGGCGCTGCCCGGCTGGTTCGACAGGGTGCTGGTGGACGCGCCGTGCTCCGGCGAGGGCATGTTCCGCAAGGAGCCGCAGGCCCTGCGCCAGCACAGCGAGGCGCTGGTGCGCCGCTGCGCCGCGCTGGGCGCGCAGATATTGGACGCCGCGGCCGCCGCCCTGCGGCCGGGCGGGCGCCTTGTGTATTCCACCTGCACCTTTGCCCCCGAAGAGGACGAGGCGCAGATAGGCGCATTTTTACAGCGCCATGCAGAATTTTGCACCGTGCCCTGCGGCGCCGGGTTCGGCAGCCCGGGCGAGGCCGCGCGCTGCGGCGGGCACCCGTTCCGCGCACAGGACACCCGCCGCATATACCCGTGCCACGGGGGCGAGGGGCATTTTATGGCCGTGCTGGAAAAATGCGCCGGTGCGGCACAGCCGGGCCACGGCACGCCGCGCGCAGCGCGCAGCTTTTCCAGACAGGCCAGGACGGCCGGTGCAGGCCGGGGCGGCGCGCCCCAGGCCCTTGCCTTCCTGCGGGAATATTTTCCGCAGCTTGCCGCCGGGCCCGAGGCCCTGCACGTCATGGGCGGCACCGTGCACCTGCTGGCGCCCGGCATATTCCCGCCCGGCACGCCGCTGCGCGTGGTGCGCGCAGGCGTGCCTGTGGGCAGGCGGGAGAAGGGCCGGTTCGAGCCCGCGCACGCGCTGTTCATGGCCTATGGCGCGCTGTGTGAAAACAGGGAGGAGCTGGCGCTGGACAGCCCGCTGTGCGCCGCGTGGCTGCGGGGCGAGGCCATTCCGGCGCACACGGCGCACACCGGCTGGGCGGCCGTCACCGCCGGGGGGCTGCCGCTGGGCTTTGGCAAGGTGAGCGGCGGCACTGTGAAAAACCGCTACCCCAAGGGCCTGCGCAACCTGGGCTGAGGCGCCGCGCATGGTTGAATTTGCAAATTGGATATGCTATAATTATTCAGTTAAAGTGCGCCCAGTGCCCGCATGCGGGGCCGTGCCCCGTGCGCTGCGGCGCTGCTGGAACCGAACACATATGAGGAGGCTTTTATCAATATGTCCGGCCATAGCAAGTGGAACAACATCAAGCGCAAAAAGGAAAAGACGGACGCCCAGAAGGCGAAGATATTTACCAAGGTGGGCCGCGAAATCGCGGTGGCCGTGAAATCCGGCGGGGCAGACCCTGCGGTGAACGGCAAGCTGCGCGACCTTATCGCCAAGGCAAAAAGCCTGAACGTGCCCAACGACAACATTCAGCGCATCATTAAAAAGGCAGAAGGCGCGGAAAAAGACGATTACGAAAGCATCACCTACGAGGGCTACGGCCCCTCCGGCATCGCCATGATGGTGGAGACGCTGACCGACAACCGCAACCGCACTGCGGGCAACCTGCGCCATTACTTCGATAAATTCGGCGGTAACCTCGGCAACAGCGGCTGCGTGTCGTTCCTGTTCACCGAGCAGGGCGTCATTGTGCTGGATGTGGAGGGCAAAGACGAGGAAGCCGTGATGGAGGACGCCTTTGATGCAGGCGCAGACGATTTCGACATGGCGGACGGCGTGGCCGAGGTGACCACCAGCCCCGATGCGTTCAGCGAGGTGCGCCAGGCGCTGGAGGAGAAGGGCTACGAGTTCATAAGCGCGGATGTGGCCATGGTGCCCAGCACGCGCACAGCCCTGACGGACCCCGACGACATCAAGAAGATGGGCCTTCTTCTGGACCACCTGGAAGAGGACGACGATGTGCAGAACATCTGGCACAACCTGGAAAACGAAGAAGACTTGGACCGCTGAGCCCACACCGCACGGCGGAAAGCTTTCAGAAAAGGAGAGGTGATCGCCTGTGGCACAGCAGATCATCTGCGACCACTGCATGTCCAATGTGGACCTTGGCGCGCAGAGCTGCCCGTACTGCGGCAAGCGCTTTGTGAACACGAACCCGGCCGGCGCGCTGCCGGCGCACTCGCTGCTTGCGGGGCGCTACACCATCGGCAGGTGCCTGGGCCTGGACGGCGAGGGCATTACTTACAGCGCCATTGACGGCAAAGAGATGCGCCGCGTCACCATCAAAGAGTATGTGCCCGTCTCTATTTGTGCGGCGCGCGCGGCAGACGGCCGCGTGCTGCCGCGCGCCGGGCGCGAGGTGCTGTTCAAAACCACCCGCATGGATTTTGCAGACCTTTACCGCAGCCTTGTGCGCCTGGGCCGCACCGAGGGCCTTGTGACGGTGCTGGATGTGGTGGAGACGAACGACACGGCCTATGCCGTGCGCGAGCCGGACGAGGGCGCGCCGCTTTCGCGCTACCTTGCCGGCCGGGAAGAGCCCCTGACGCAGGAGGAGGCGCTGGTGCTGCTGCGCCCCGTGGTGTACGGGGTGGACGCCATGCACCGCATGGGCCTTCTGCACCGCGGCATCAGCCCGGACACCATCTGGATTACACCGCAGGGCGCAAAGCTGTCTGGCTTTGCCACGCAGGGCCTGCGCACGGCGGGCGGCGAGATAAAATGCCAGCTTGCGGACGGCTATGCCGCACCCGAACAGTATTCTGTGGCGGAGTTTGACGGCAAATATACCGACGTATACAGCCTTGCCGCGGTGTTCTACCGCGTGATGACGGGCATAGAGCCGCTGGGCGCCAACCTGCGCCGCATGGACGACAACATGCCCAGCGCCCGCACGGCCAACCGCGAGCTGCCCGGCTTTGTTTCGGCGGCGCTGGCCCGCGCCATGCGCCTGGTGCCTGCCGAGCGCATCCAAAGCGCCGGCGAACTGCTGGCCGCCCTGACGGCCCCCAGCCGCGAGGTGACGGGCTCGAAGTGGGACCAGCTTCGCGAAAAGCTTGGCATGACGGACCGTCAGCTGAAGATACTGGGCATTGCGGCTGCTGCGGCGCTGCTTGTCATCATCATCTCCGTCATTGCAATTTTGAACCTGAACCGGCCCAGAAAGCCGCAGTCCTCCTCCAGCTCTTCTGTGTCCTCTGCTCCGGCAAGCACATCTTCCAGTGCCGAGGTGAAGGATTATACGCTGCCCAGCTTCACGGGCAAGCAGGTGCAGGACGTCACCGGCAATACCGAATATCTGAAATACTGCATGTTCAGCACGGAATATGAGTTCAGTGACGAATATGACGAGGGCGAAATCATCAGCCAGACGCCCAGCGCAGGCACGAAGATAGGCGCCAACACCGTGGTGAAGCTTGTGGTGAGCAAGGGCGCCGAGACGGCCACCATCCCTGAGGATATCGGAGGCATGTCGCTGGGCGACATCAAGGCAAAGCTGTACAGCCTTGGCATTGCCGAAAACAAGGTGCAGGTGGTGACGCAGGAAAACGACGGCACCTATGCCGAAAACCAGTTCATCAAAATGGACCCCGTGCCCGGCACGGCGGTGAAGATAGGCGACAACGGCGACACCGTCACCATCTATGTGGCGGGCAAACCGCCCGCGCAGGTGAAGATGCCTGCCGTGGTGGGCAAGGCGCGCGCCGAGGTAGAGAGCACGCTGACCTCCGCGGGCATCAAATATCACATCACAGAGGTGGCCAACACCACCAGCTATGCTTCCGGCACTGTGATAGAGAGCAGCGTGGCCGAGGGCACTACTATCCGCGCAGGCGTGGATACGGTGGAGCTGAAGGTCGTGGTGGGCGACCCGCCCGGCCCCACAGATGACGGCGGCGCAGGCGCCGGGGGCCAGAATTCGGGCAGCTGACGCATTCTGCGGACAGACATTCCCAAAAAGCCCTCCGGCAAGGCCGGTGTGCAAAAAAAGCAACAGCCCTGCCCTTATCATTTGGATGGGGAAAACGTTCAGAACTGCCCCGCGGGCCTTGAAGGCCTGCGGGGCAGCTTTTCTTATTGAATAGGGAAACCACCGGCTCTGCCGGTGGAGGTGCCCCGCAAAAAAGCTTTCGCTTCAAGCAGCGAGCAAAGCGAGCTGCTAACAGCAAGCTATCAGGAGCAAAAGACTGCCGTTAGAACAGAGATTGCCCGTTTACGGGCTGTGGGGCAAATGATGCGAGCGGAATAAAATTCAGTGAGTCTTGAGATGTATGCCGGTAATAGGCCCTTATAGGGCCAGCTCAAGCCCCCGGCTTAGCCGGTGGTTATGACCGGCCTGAAAGGCCCGGTACGGAGAGAAAAAGTGCTGCTGCCGCTTCATACAGCGTGCGTTTTGCCCTGGCAAGCTGCCGGCCCGGCGGGACAGTGAAGCAAGCTGTATCCCGTCAAGCTGCGCCCGCATCTTCTCTGCGCGGCTTTCCCACTTGCAGGAAAGCCATGCGGGCCCCGCCTTGGGCATGCAAATGCCTGCGACGAGGCGATAAGCGCGAAACCGCCCATATCCCGGCGCCTTTTTTGCTTCACACCGTCTGAAAGGCACTGCCCCTGCTTGCAAAAGCCGCCCGGGTATTGTAATATGACCTTGCGGCGTGCTGGATACACGGCGCAGCAGGAAAAAAGACAGGGGGCGTTTCACGGTGAAAAGGGTGGCGCTGCTGCTTTGCATGCTGGCCCTGTGCACCGCTGCGGCGGGCTGCGCGCAGGAAACGGCCCTGCAACTTCCGTTTGACGCTGCACAGGTGACGGGTGTTGAGATGTACCGCTTTACCGTGCCGGCGGACGCGGAGAAAAAGGTGCTGACGCAGGAGGCCGATATCAGGGCTGTGTATGAGCTGTTTGACGGCCTTGCGGTTTCAGACAGGAAAACGCGGGCGGAGGCCGGTGAAACTGTGACGGGCTTTCGCTTTTATCTGACGGACGGCGCCGAATACGAGCTTATTTATTGCGCGCAGGGGGTAAAGAGGGGCAGGCTGGTTATTCCCGGCGCGCAGGCGGAGTATTTCACGTCCGCGGATGTGGGGGCCGCCTGGCAGCATGGCGGCGAGGCGGCCCCGGCGAAAGAGAGCGAACTGCCCGCCATAAGCTGAAACGCCGGCACGGGGCGGATGCGCGACGCCCGCTGCAAAGGTGCTGCGCGCATCTATAAGTCTGCCCCGACGGGCATCAGAGGCGACCGCCTGGCCGCCTGCACGGGCTGTGTAAAATGAACTTTACCCGCCCGGCGGACAGGTGGAGCCAGGCACTGTAAGGGCCTGGCCTTTGCCGCGGCCGGGTACAAGTGTGTGCCAGCGTCCCGGCATCAAAATAAAAAATCCCCTGCCAGATGGCGCGGTGAGATAAGAAAACAAGCAAAAAGCCTTAAATTATCGCGTTTTAAGGACAGCGGGCAAACAGGTTACAATTAAATAACCGAGCAAAAGGGGCGTTATCGCAAGATAGCGTCCCTTTCTGCATATTGCCACGCCACAGATCAAAAGTCTGTGGCGTTTTTTATGCCCGCAGGAAAGGAGGCGCAGCCGGAATGTATTTCACAAACGGCAAAAGGCGGGCGTTTGAACTGCTCATGCAGCAGAAGCCGGGATTTGACCGCTTTCAATCCGGCTGTACCGGAAGTGATGAAGATTGCTGCACTTGCCGTTTCTACCGCCCACAATGGAAATATGAGTTTTGCGTTTTCAAAGAGTGTCCCTATTGCCCCGGCAAAAGGACGCGGAAAACGACTGCCAGCATGGACAAATAGACGCGCATAAAGCCTTGTTTCATGCGGCTTTACAGAAGCGAAACAGGCGCAGGCCGATACTTCATACCTAAAAGCGCAAAATCGGCTTTCTAATTGTCCATGCAGACCGAGAAAGGAAGTGATGAAATGTCAACAGTTTTTCGAGTGGAAAAGCGGCAAGGCTATACCATTATGAGCAATCACCATTTGCGAAACGCCGAGTTGACCTTAAAGGCAAAGGGGCTTTTATCACAAATGCTGTCCTTGCCCGAAAACTGGGATTACACCTTAAAGGGCTTATCCCGTATCAACAAAGAAAGCATTGACGCGATCCGTACCGCAATATGGGAGTTGGAACGGGCGGGATATATCACTCGCAAGCAAGGCCGCGACGAAAAGGGAAAAATGACTGCCATTGAATACACCATATATGAGCAGCCGCAGGAAATGGCCGCTTGCCCGCAGTTGGAAAATCCAATACCGGATAACCCGATGTTGGAAAATCCGACACCGGACAACCCGACGACGGAAAATCCAATGCAAATAAATAAAGATATATCAAAAACAGATTTACAAAAAACGGATTTAATCAATAACGGATCCATTCCTATCCTATCCCCTAACCCCTTTCCCTTGGAGAGTACGGCAGAGTCGGAACGGAAAGGAACGGAAGCGAAAACCAATAGCGCAGTAGAGATTTATCGGGAAATTATCAAGGACAATATCGAGTACGATCATCTCATTCAAAACCGCAGCGTTGATGTGGAGCGTCTAAATGAGATCGTTGAAATCATGCTGGAAACTGTCTGCACAGCCCGAAAGACAATCCGCATTGCCGGGGACGACTACCCCGCCGAACTGGTAAAGTCAAAGTTTTTGAAACTGGACAGCAGCCATATTGAGTATGTTTTTGACTGCCTGCATGAGAATACCACCAAAGTACGCAATATCAAGCAGTATTTGAAAGCCGTACTTTTCAATGCGCCGAATACGATAGGCAACTATTATTCCGCGTTAGTCAATCACGATTTGTACGGCGGCGAGCAGGCATAGCCGCGTTTCATCGGGAAAGGAGTTGATACCTTGCAGGAAGAAGTAACCCAAAAAGTGATTGCCTTATCTATCAAAGCGGCAAAGTTGGACGCGGCGGTACTCCAAAAGGCACTAAAAATGGCCTTGGAGCAGATGAAAAAGCAGCATGGCAAACCAAAGCGCGGTAAACAGACCATGCGGCAACTAACGAAATCAGGGGAACAAGTTACAAATATCAAAATCACCGACCAAAATATCAAAGCCTTTGACCCTATCGCAAGGAAGTATAACCTTGACTACCATGTGAAAAAGATCGAGGGCGGCGAAGTCCCCCGTTACCTTGTTTTCTTCAAAGGCAAGGATATTGACAGCATGACCGAGGCTTTCCGGGAGTTTAGCACAAAGAAACTCAACCGGGAGAAAAAGCCCTCTATCCGCAAAGCCCTTACAGCGGCCAAGGAAAAGGCAAAACAACTCAATCAAAACCGCGATAAGGTTAAAAATATGGATCGGGGGCAGGCATTATGAAAAATCTCGATTTGAAAAAACTGCTTATCCTCAATCTTCCCTATGTGATTTTTGTCTATCTCTTTGATAAAGTCGGGCAGGCAGTACGCCTAACCCCCGGCGCGGATATGTCCGAAAAGGTTTTGAACATTGCACAGGGATTTTCCGCAGCCTTTGAAAATGCCTTGCCGAGTATTCACCCGCTGGATTTGCTTGTCGGCATTGTCGGCGCGGTGGTTATCCGGTTTGTTATCTACACCAAGGGGAAAAATGCACGAAAGTACCGGAAAGGAGCAGAATACGGATCCGCCCGTTGGGGCGGCAAGGCCGATATTCAGCCTTATATAGACCCGGATTTTCAAAACAACATTATTTTGACGCAGACAGAACGGCTTACCATGTCAAGCAGGCCACCAAAGCCGCAGTACGCAAGAAATAAAAATGTGGTAGTGATCGGCGGCAGCGGCAGCGGAAAGACAAGGTTTTTTGTCAAACCGAATTTAATGCAAATGCACTCGTCCTATTGTGTTACCGATCCGAAAGGGACGGTTTTAATCGAGTGTGGGAAGATGTTGCAACGCGGCGGGTATAAAATCAAGGTGCTAAACACAATCAATTTTTCAAAGAGTATGCACTATAACCCCTTTGTCTATATCCGCAGCGAAAAAGATGTGCTAAAACTCGTTAATACCTTAATTGCCAATACCAAGGGCGAGGGGGATAAAAGCGCAGAAGATTTTTGGGTAAAGGCAGAAAGGCTTTTGTATTGTGCGTTGGTTGGCTACATTTGGTACGAAGCCCCCGCCGAGGAAATGAACTTTATCACCCTGTTGGAACTTATCAACGCCAGCGAAGCCCGCGAGGACGACGAGGAATATCAAAGTCCCGTTGATCTGCTCTTTGCCGAGTTGGAAGAACAGGAGCCGGAACATTTCGCAGTGAAACAGTATAAAAAGTACAAATTGGCGGCGGGCAAGACCGCAAAATCAATCCTCATTTCTTGTGGTGCGCGGCTTGCCCCTTTCGATATAAAGGAACTCCGCGACCTTATGGCCTATGATGAACTGGAAATTGATACTTTAGGCGATAGAAAGACCGCCCTATTCCTCATTATGAGCGATACGGACAATACTTTCAATTTTGTGATCGCTATGCTGCAATCACAGTTATTTAATCTCTTGTGCGATAAGGCCGACGACGAATACGGCGGCAGGCTTCCCGTCCATGTGCGGTGCCTGCTTGACGAGTTTGCAAACATCGGGCAAATCCCGCAGTTTGAAAAATTGATAGCCACGATCCGAAGCCGGGAAATCTCGGCTTCTATTATTTTACAATCGCAGAGCCAGTTAAAAGCCATTTACAAGGACGCGGCAGAAATCATACTTGATAACGCCGACAGCACCTTGTTTTTGGGTGGTAGGGGCAAGAACGCAAAAGAAATCTCGGATAATTTGGGGCGTGAAACGATAGACAGTTTCAACACTTCCGAAAACCGAGGGCGTGAAGTGTCCCACGGATTGAATTATCAAAAATTAGGAAAGGAGTTGATGACACAAGACGAAATCGCAGTAATGGACGGTGGGAAATGTATTTTACAGTTGCGCGGTGTGCGTCCCTTTTTTTCGGACAAATACGATATTACCAAACACCCGAATTATAAATACCTTTCCGACGCAGACAAGAAAAATGCCTTTGACATTGAACGGTATATGAAAAGGCAACCCGTAGCAATTAAGCCCGACGAAGCCTTTGACATATACGAAATAGATTTGCCCGACGAGGGCGCAGACGCCGAGGAATAACGGCGGCTTTTCCTTTATCACCAAACAATCTATTTCAAATAATGGAGGTAAACTATGGATTTCTTTAATAGTGCTGTTGATGTACTGCAAACTTTGGTAATCGCGCTTGGCGCAGGACTTGGCATTTGGGGCGGCATTAACTTAATGGAGGGGTACGGGAATGATAACCCCGGTGCCAATGCTCATGTACGGTAGAGAAGCACAAAGCAAAACAAAGACAGCCAGCCCTGCCACTATTCCGAAGTCAGGGGAACGCAATAGAAAAATTCATAGCTGTATGCTATACTTAATTAGCATTTGAACATATCAAGCTGACACAGCAATCTCTTTACTTGCCGTTAATGCGCGTCTACCAATAGTCCGCACAAAGCAAGAGTAGCGTAAAGGTATAAAAATTTCAAACTTCTTTGTAACGAAATTCCGATTTCTCCGTCTAACCTATGAAGCTGAAGGAGGTGATGACAAGTATGGACTATGAAAAGCTCTATAAAGCCTACTATTTACAGGTATACTCGTATACTATTTCTCTTGCCAAAAATCGTGAGATAGCAGAGGAAATCACGCAGAACACATTCTATAAGGCTGTTTCTACAACATCACAATTCAAAGGTAAGTCAGATGAATTGACATGGCTCTGCTCCATAGCAAAAAACCTTTACCATGATGAAATGCGAAGCCGTCAGCGAGTAGCTGATGTGAGTGAAATCAATGACTTGCCATCAAATGAAAATGTTGAGAACTCAGTTGCAGATTCTGACATGGCGTTCCGCATACACCTCGTTCTTCACCGTTTGGAAGAACCATACAAAGAAGTCTTTCAGCTTCGCGTATTCGGGGAACTATCTTTTTCACAAATCGCTGCAATTTTTGGAAAAACAGAATCATGGGCGAGAGTTACTTATCATCGTGCAAAGCTAAAAATTCAAGAAAGGATGGATGAAAAGCATGAGTAAACAATGCGATATTGTTCGAGATATTCTTCCGCTGTATGTTGACGGTGCTTGCAGCGAAGCAAGCGCAGAGATGGTAAAAGAGCATTTGAACGCCTGTGCTGACTGTAACGCAATTTATCAGAAATTGCTTTCTCACACGAACGAAGATGTTCTTCACGAAGAAAGCGAAAGCGTTATTATGCGCCATGAGGCAAAAGAAAAGCAGAGAGGCAGAAAAAAGATAACGATTGCTGTTCTCGTTTCCATCGCTCTTTGTATCATTGCAATTTTTGCAGCTCTCTTTCTGTTACCTATAAACATTGCTTATGAGCCTGTCAAAATCGACTTCCCATTTGAGGTTGAAGATGTCGAAAGCGTTGAAATGTACCACTATGACGGAGTGCCTGCATCAGCAGAAAAGAAAGTAGTTGTTGCTGAAAATGATATAAAGACCCTGTATGATAAGTTCAAGGGCTTATCCTTAAAAGACAAAACAACTGAGGAAACTGCCGGAGCAGATGTGACCAGCTTTAGATTTAACCTCTCAGATGGAACAAGCTACGATTTGATTTACGCCTGCTATGGAGTTAAAAACGGCGAATTGAAGTCAGAAGCAGGCGGTTTTAAGTATTTCACAAGTGCGGATATTGGCTCTTATTGGAACAATTTGAATACGGAACTTGAAGCAATTCCTATCAATGAGAGTGAATTGCCGTGAGCAGATAGCAAACCCAGCCGAGCCTGTCAACGGTCAAGATGAACGGCGCAAATGCGCCGCCGTTGACA
>OFMI01000936.1_pt1 | contig 21044 bp, 12 predicted proteins | sample 1541741 | NCBI WGS metagenome assembly OFMI01 (sample SAMN04209219, study PRJEB22552) | human gut metagenome | biome: gut; material: feces | host: Homo sapiens | place: USA: Oklahoma | reverse complement strand
AGAAATCCGCGCGGCCCTGCTCGACCGTCACACCGCGGCCACGCAAGACAAGCTCGACGCGGCGCACGTGGCCATTTGCGGCTGCGGCGGCCTCGGATCCACCATTGCGGTGGCGTTGACCCGCATTGGCGTCGGTCACCTGCATTTGATTGATTTTGATCGCGTGGATATGACGAATCTGAATCGTCAGCAGTATTTTTTGAAGGATCTTGGGCAGTACAAGACGGAAGCATTGCGCAGTAACTTGCGTCAGATCAATCCTTTTATCGATATCACCATTGATACCGTGAAAGTGACCGACGAGAACGTGCCGATGCTGTTCGACAATGAAGATATTATTTGCGAAGCGTTCGACGTGCCGGAAAACAAGACGATGCTGGTGAATGCCGTACTTGAGAATCTGCCGAACAAGAAGCTGGTGAGTGCTTCTGGAATGGCGGGATTCCGCAGTTCCAATTTGGTGAATACTCGTCGCGTTTCGAAGAATTTCTACTTCTGCGGCGACGGCGAAACCGCTCCGGTGCCGGGCGCTGGTCTGATGGCACCGCGCGTGGGTGTGGTCGCCTGCCACGAAGCCAATATGATCACTCGCTTGATTCTCGGCGAAGAAGACGCCTGACAGCGAAACGCAAACGCAAACGCAAGTTGCAATCGCAAATCGCAACGAATGACACGACACTAATCGCATAGTAAGGATTAACCATGAGCACCGAAAACACGATCACCACCGCGGAAAAAGACTTCGCAGCGGCACCGAATGCCACACTCGACGAGCTGGTCGGCACCACCACGAACACCGCACTGCTGCCGGAACCGGATGCGCACGCGTATGACGAAATCGCCACCGGTGACGCCGATCCGTTGATCCTCGGCGGACACAAGTTCACGAGCCGTTTCATTCTCGGTTCCGGCCGCTACGATCTGAACCTCATCAAGGCGACCATTGAGAACGCGGGTACGCAAATCGTCACCATGGCGCTGCGTCGCTGCCGTACCACCGAAAACAATCTGCTCGACTACATTCCGAAGGGCATCACCATGCTGCCGAACACGTCCGGCGCACGCAATGCCGAGGAAGCGGTACGTATTGCCCGTCTCGCGCGCGAAGTGTGCCAGACAGATTTCGTGAAGGTGGAGATCGAGCATGAGGCAAAGTATCTGCTGCCCGACAATGAGGAAACCATCAAAGCCACGAAACAGCTGGCAAAAGAAGGCTTCGTGGTCATGCCGTACATGTTCCCCGATCCGATTGCGGCGAAGCGTCTTGAAGACGCAGGTGCGGCTTGCGTAATGCCGCTTGGCGCGATGATCGGCTCGAATAAGGGTCTGCGTGCACGCGATTTCATTGAAGTGATTATCAAGAATTCCAATGTTCCGGTGATTATCGACGCTGGTATTGGCCGTCCGAGCCAGGCTGCGGAAGCCATGGAAATGGGCGCGGACGCGGTGATGGCATACACGGCCATCGCTTCCGCCGGCAATATTCCGCTGATGGCACGCGCGTTCAAGAAGGCGATCGAAGCTGGTCGTGAAGCGTATTTGTCTGGCTTGGGCAAGGTTACGGAAGATCATGCCGTGCCGTCCAGCCCAACGAACGAGGCCGACTACATCGGCTAAAGTGCGCTGAATCCCATAATGGGGATTCGCGCAAAGACCATACTGAAAAGGGGCGTTTGCCGAACGTATGTGATGCACTCACGTTCGGCAGACGCCCCTTACTTGTATCCTGCGTTACCCGCAAACGCTACTGCTGCAAGGCTTCCTTAAGATCGCGATTCTGGAATCGTTCGTGCAGCAAGCAATATCCGCCGAACGCAACCAGCCAAATCAGACCGGCGATCGCAGAACCAATCGTGTCCGCCGACAGGAACAACGTGACATACACGAGCACAAAGAACGCAATCGCAATCCAATCAAGCACCTGCCAAGCGGGCATGACGAAACCGTCTGGCAGAAAATCGCTGCTCTGACGATACTTGCGGTGGGCGAGCATCGTCAGCACGTAAATAAAAATCACCACAGCACTGGCGGCCGAAGCGAACAGCACGAACGCGCCGGAAATGCCTGGAATCGCGTTGATAATCGGGGAGAACAGAATCATGCAACCCGAAACGACAATCGCCTTCGCAGGCACCTTGTGTTCGGAAACTTCAGCCAAACGAGCCATCGCAGGCGACTCAGAATCCGAAGCGAGCTGATACAAGTGGCGACCGGCCGAATAAATCAGCGAATTCAACGCCGACGCGGCAGCCGTAATCACCACGAAGAACACCAGTGCGGCAGCCCAATCAAGACCCGCATATTTGAATACCATGATGAACGGCGAACCGAACGAGCCGTCGGAATTCTCGTGGAAATTACGCCACGGCACAATAGCCATGATCGCGATCAGCGCGCCCACGTAGAAGATCAGAATACGCATGATCAGCTCATTCACGGCCTTCGGCAGCACCTCGCGCGGATTCTGCGTTTCCGACACCGTGACACCCACGAATTCGATGAGCTGGTAGGCGAAAAACACCATTTGGAAGCTCATGAAGAAGTTCATCCAGCCGTTCGGCGCGAGCTGGAAGCCGTCGGTGATGTTCGCGAGGCTCACTGTGGCGCCCGACACTGTGCCGTCCACGCCCTCGATATGCGTGGCAGGGTAGCTGAAGCCGATGATTAGCATCACGATGGCGGTGACAATCAGGCCGACGATCAGCGTGATCTTGATCATGGAGAACCAGAATTCCGCCTCGCCGAACACTTTCACCGCAATCAGATTGATGCCAGTGAGCGCCACGAGGAAGCACAGTTCGATCAGCCACTTCCACGAGTTCAGGTCTATGCCGAATGTGCCGAAGAACGTTACGAAATACGTGCTTACGGCAGTGATTTCGGTCATGCCGGTCAGAATGAGCACGATCCAATACGTCCAGCCGGCGAACTTACCCCACCCGCGGCCGAGATAGCGCGTGATGAAATTGATGAACGTGTGCTGGCTGGGGTCGCTGTACATCATTTCACCGATGGCACGCATCAGCAGGAACATGATCAGGCCGACGCCGATGTACACGAAAATGATGCTCGGACCAGTCAGTGCAATCGACTTGCCGGAGCCTAAGAACAGGCCAGTGCCGATGGTGCCGCCGATGGCAATGAACTGGACGTGGCGGTTTTTCAGGCCTCGCTCCATTTCATTGCTTTGGTCGAGGCTTTCGACGGATTTGATGTGCGCGGTTTCCGTCGCGTCGGACGTGCTTGTACCGGTTTTTCCGGTTTTCGTATTCCCAAAAGTCATAATGTTCACACCCTACCGCGGGAGCCGCACAATCTCCGCCATTGTTCGCACCGCGAAACACACCCATATGCCTTATATGTGGCAGATTCGCATCTTTTCCAAAACTGATTTTCACTATATGTGGCAGACCATCTTGAATGCAAGGTAGTTAGAGGGGATAAAACATACCCTCTAACCTCTTTTTTCCGCGGGACTCTGCCACATATAGCGCAAACCATATTTGCCGCATGCCAGATGGGGGGCATTTTATGCAAATCGCGGGGTAGCCTGCCCGAAAAACCCACATGTCAATCAAGCAGACGAATGGTTTTAGTTGTCAACAGTCGGTGACGGGGTCGCCTTGTCGAGCTTGTCTAGCAAGGAAGCATTGGCACGTTCCAGCTCATCGATGCGGCGTGCCTGCTGCTTGATGATGATGCCAGCGGTATCACCGTCGAGCGCACTGATCGAAACATGCGCGCCGACAGCGCCTTCGGACATAACGGGAACGCTCGAATCCGGAACGCCGGACGCCATATTGTCAAGATTCCGCCTCGTCACCAAAGCACGCTTGTACCGTTCAACGAGCTGCGCAATGATCTCGCTGTCATCCAGGTGATCGTTGCCGCTCACTGATTTGATGGCGGCGGCCTTCCAACGAGCCACGCTGCGTTCGATGCGCTTGTACCCGACCAGTTCCGGTGGCAATCCCGCCTCACGGAAGATTTTGGTCGGAGATTCCCCCGCAAGATATCGGATGGTGCACACCTGCTTGAAAGCATCGGAATAGGTGATACGATTACGCGTCACATTCGCCACCGCCGGTAATTCCCGCAACAACTGAATCTCCTCGTCGCTGAATACTCCGCCGCCACGCACGGCATACCTCCCGTCCTGTGTCTCCATTGCTCACTTCTCGTGGATATGCTTTGTAATTCTATGGCCCGCTTACCGTACGATACCCTCGTTTTTCCCCTCTCTTCGGAGACTGTCTGTGACTGCCTCGCATCCACGATTCAGCTTGTTGCAACACGTCGCACCAATCCGCACTGTCCCCTCGAAAAATATCCTCATCTGATGTGGATGACACCCCACAGAAGTTCCCGCGGGGCCGGGTCGGACCGTAGGACAGTCGGGTCGCGGGCGCACGCAAAAGGGGCCAACCCGATTGGATTGGCCCCTGCATAGCTTTTGGCGTTACCGCCTTGTGGGTTTAGTGCATGCGCTGACGGCTCTTAACCGCAACGGTCACACCGGCACCTGCCACGAGCAGCGCCACGACGGTGAAGAGGGTCGTGCCCGCAGCACCGGTGAGCGGCAGCTGGGTGATGGACTTGACGTTCTTCACAGTGGCAATCTGGTCGCCGGTCGGCAGAGTGACCTGCTTGAGGGCATCCTGAGTGAAGGTGACCGTGCCGTTCTCTGCAATGCTCACGTCGAAGGTGACCTTGAAGTTCTGGGCGTAGCCGTTTGGAGCATTGGTTTCCATGACCGTGTAGTCTCCAGCTGCAAGGCCCTTGAACTGCACCAGACCATCAGCGCCGGAGGTGAACACCGTGGCGTTCGTTTGATCGTCAACAGAGGACCAAGCTTTGGATTCAGCATCCTGCTTGAGGAACTTGCCATCCTTCTTCTTGACGACGAACTGCGCGCCGGCCAAAGCGTTGGCATCGTTGTCGACACCAATCTTCTTGAACTGGAAGCCGTAGGTCTTGGATTCGGTCTTGCCTTCGCCGCTGGCGCCACCATTGGTGGTGATCATGGCCTTGTTGTTCACGCTGCCGCCCAAGTCGGTCAGCGCATCCTTGGTGACGGTGCCGGTGTACGACACGACGATGGTCTTGCCATCCAGAGTCCTCGCGTTGGCGAACTTGATGATAGTGGTGGTGCCGGCCGCCTCAGTAGCAGCACCAGTCTGTGTCACCGTGTACAGGCTGCTGTCCACATCCCGGCCGTCGACCTGTACCTTGAAGGTGTTCGTCGCGGCGACCTTGAGACCCTTGGACGCGGTATCGGTGATGGTGAACGGGTAGACGTCGTAGTTGGCCGCGGAAGCAGGAACGGTTGCGGACACGGTGAAGTTCACGGTGTCGCCGACGTTCACGGTCTTGCCGTCCACGTCCACATTGCCGACCTTGGCGGTCTTGGCTGGCGGGGTGAGCGGATTCTCGTTCTTCGCATTGAACTGACCCACAGTGGTGATGTTGCCCTGGCCGGTCTTCGCGTCGGCAACGATCCGCAGATTGGTCAGACCGTTGACGGTGGTGGCCACTACGGCGGGAGTTCCCGTTGTTGCAGTGGTTTCGCCACTCTCGGTGAACGTGTCGGTCACCAGGTACCAGCCTTCGCCACTCACCGCGACCGGCTGGGTCGTGCCCGCCTGCTCCGCGGTCACGGTCAGGCCTGCGCCATCGGCGGTCGACAGCGAGTCGGTTTTGGCCAGTTCATCGGCGAACTTACGGAGCTGCTCCGCGTCGAACGTCGCCACATATGCGGCCGGATTGTTGGCGTATTCCGCCGGGATGCTGCTCGCAGTGCTGTTGTCGGCGGCGTCAGCGGCCGCGGTCACAGCGTTCTTCCACGCCTCGACCGTGCTCACCTCAACAGTACCGTTGCCGGCGTTCCCGAACGTGGCGAACCTGTACGGCGTGTACGTGTGGCCTTCCTGCGCATTGTTCACCTGCAGCAACGGGGTCGTCGCGGCGTCATCGGCCTGTGCGCTGGCTGCGCCCAGGGCCATGCCACCGAGCAGCGTCGCAGCGGCGGCGATGCCGGCGAAAAGTTTCCTCATCTTCATGAGAATCCTCTCTTCCTTATTGTTTGATTACTTGTTTCTGCAATCGCGGGAGGCAGGGATCCAACTTGCTCCCGCGATCCGCAAATCTTGGATTATCGGCCGGAACGCCCTCGAGTTGGCAGACGTTCCGACCATGCACAGCGATTCAGACGAGTCGCTTCTTGCCGTTCCATACACCGGCAGCGCCGATGAGCAGCACCGCAAGCCCGCCGACCACACCGCCGACGAACAGCCACTGACGATCCGTCGTTCCGCCCGTCAACGGCAACGCCGATACCGCCACATACGTATTGGTGAATTTGGCGACATTCGCAGACTGATTATCAACAGTCGTGCCGTTGTCGTCCTTGACTTGCTTGATGCTCACTGTTGGCGTGCCCATATTGGCAGGAACCGTCACGGTTACCGTGTATTCCGCCTGGGAATAGTGCAGGCCGGCAATGGCGTTGGTGGGCTTGGTTTCCTTCACCGTGTAGGTGTAAGTGCCATCGGTCTTGTATACGATCTCGCCGAAGTTCGCCTCGTGATTTGCGGCATTCGTGCCGATCGCGACGGAAGCTGGATCAGGCAATGGAGCGTTCTGGGTTGAGCCAGAGCCGACAATGGTGAAGTTGAAGGAGTCACCATTCTTCCATTCACGACCGCTGATGCTCTTGGACACCTTGATCGAACCCTCAGCCAGAGTCGACTTCTTGTGAGTGTTGGTGACAGTGACGTTCCACTGCATCACATTATCAGCCGTATTCACGTCGAACTTAGCTTTCCACAGCTCATCGGCAGTGATTGCCACTTCTTGGCTCTCGTAAGAAGTTTCGTAGCCTTCAACAGCCTTTTCAATCACCTTATAAGTGTGACCGGGAGCTAGGTTTTCGAAGGATGCCGTCCACCCCGTGTCAGCCGTTGCCATAGCTTCGCGTTTCGAATCTATTCCGTCGATCTGCAGTGTAAACATCACCGATTCAGGATTGCCTTCTGAGCTCGCCTTGCCATCAGCATCAGCCCACTTCTTCTGCACTGTGATGGCACCGGTCTTGACCTGATCGACAGGCCGTTCCGTATAAGACGTATCACTGCAGTCGTGCGTTTCACCGTCACCCGAGTAGGCCAAGCATGCGCTGTCGTTGGTATAGAAACCAGACTTATCTACAGACGTGGCATTACCGGCAGCGTCGGAATCTGCGCTACCAATCACACCGTTGTAGCCATCTTTTCCAGCGTTCTTGTTCGCCACATAATCGTCATACGCCCTCTGCGTAGGCTTGATGTCGAACTGCAGCGTGTAAGTCACACCGTCAGGAAGTGGCTCCGTGCTCTTCGGCGATGCGGTAATCGTCTTACCATTCACCTTGATATTCCATTGCGCAGTTACGTCAGTGTCACCATTGGCAACCACTTTTGCGGTTTTTGCAGGATGATCGGCATCAGCAAATTCAGCATATTCCGACAGCGTATCCTGAATGGTCACACCGGTATATCCGTTGGTGGTCGTAATGGTTTGCTGAATGTCTTCGAAAACCTTCGACAGTCCTTCTGAGTCCGACGCAATCATGTAGTAGTTGCCACCGTCAACCTTTGTGCCAAGGTTCTTGTACGTCGTGGCATTCGGATAGTTGCTGGAAACAGCGTTCATATACGCATTGAATCTTCCAGAAGTATCCGAAGGATTAGCCTTTGAGAATACGCCGACGCTGTAGATGGTAGTTCTCGAATCCTTCAGCGTTTTCGCATTCTTCACTGCCGCATCAGCGACATCATCGTCAAATCCACTATGAGAGTTCGGTTCTCCATCGGTGAAGAATACCACCACTTTTTTAGCATTTGTACGAGCATTAGCCAGCACAGCATTAGCCTTTTCCAAACCATAATCGGCCCGTGTAGCACCTCCCGCTTGTAACGCATCGACACTTGCGCGCAGAGTGTTCATATTGTCAGTTAAATCATTGACAATCTGCGCATCAGAAGCAAACTTAACCAGCGAGACTCTAATCTTGTTGCCATTAGCGGCAATAGCTGCGTTCTTATTAGCGGTATTCGTCAAGAATTTCTTCGCAGCCTTCTTCAATGCAACAAGTTTTGACGTCCCGCCCATTGAGTTACTCATCGAACCAGACACGTCGAGCACTAGTGCGATGTCGACTGGCTGGGAGACGGTTTGCGAGGTGCTGGATCGCCTGCCCTTCACGTTGAGGTTCAACGTGTACGTATCGTTGGCACCAGGCTTCTTGGCGATGGTCTTATGATGTTCCGGCACTCCAAGCGGATCAGGCTTGGCAGTCACCGTAAAGTGACCCTGCACCGTATGATCGGCCGCAACAGTCATGTCAACGTAACGACGTTTATTTTCATCTGTCTGAATCGCGGAGCTGGAAACAACCGTGCCATTGTCAGTACCTTCGAATGTCACGTCATACTTAGACCAGTCACTTGGACTACCTTCCAAGTAGAAGCGAACTGTTTTCGATACATCTGCGCTAGCGAGGATCGGTAAGGTACCGCTCTCTGCCGTATTCATCGAGATCGAATTCGATTCAAGACTTTCGGTTTCATCATTCGAAACACCAGCCTTAAATGTTGTGTTCGCATCACCACTTGCCAAACCATTGACGGTGATCTTCGCAACAGCCTGCGAGAAAATAACGCCGAACGCCGCACCCTGCCTAGAGCCAGGACCACTGTTCTTCATCTCAATGGAAACCTGAGTTGGAGTGGACGTTGTATACAGACGAATGCCTTGAGGCACGCCGTCCCCATACTCACCCGTGCAAGTCATAGTTGTACCATCATTCGAAGATTTTGGCCTACAGAAACGGTAATTGCTATCGCTTGTTGGATAAGATCCCAGTTGCTTAATCGCGGAACTGGAGGTGTACACCATTTGCTCGTTTTTGTTAGTGCTTTCCGCATCCGCCATAACGAACGAATACTGCAGATTAGCTACGTTCTGACCGTTTTTAGTAATGGTGATATCTGAAAGCTGTATCTTCGAATCGTTCTGATATCCATCGTTTTGATACAGCGCGGGCTTGCTTCCGGTCGGGAAATTAGAATATCCCTCAACACCGAAGATTGCGTGATGTCCAGCTTCACCTGGGTGTGCTGCACGATTATCCCACGTTGGCACTCCACTGGCGACGACCGTACGTTTGCCGAAATAATACGCGATAAATGACATGGTCAGACCGCCGCCGAGATTCACGGTCATTTTTTGACCGGCGCTTGTTTTGGCGGTCGTTGAGTTGAACTTGGACATATCAAGCCAGCACACGCGCTGCAAAGCATTCGTTCCAGCGTAAATACAGTTGGAATCAGTAGCATCCGCCACTACGGAAGGGCTGTTTTGCTCGGCGTTGACAGTTTGCGGATTGGACTGTGCAGTGGTATCAGTCTGCGAGTTCGCATCCGAAGATGTAGCATCTCCGACATTTGCCGCATTCGCCGTGTTCACGTCGGCATCCGCACCAGTGTTGGTATCGGATTCAGTGTCTGCGGTACCGGTGGCAGTATCGCCCGCATTATCTGCATCCGTGCCGTCCGCAGCATTCTTGCCATCAGTCGACTCGTTAGCAGTAGTCGCGCTTTGATCCGTGGTGGTTTCCACAGTGGCCGGCGTATCTTCCGCAAGAGCGGCGGAAGTGGTGGCGTAGCCCATGCCGCCGAGCATGGCGATCGCAACGATGACAGCGACTATTCGTTCAGCAAAGCTCCTCTCGGGCTTTGCCTGTTGTATTCGCGCATGCCTCATCTGCTACCTCCCCTTACACACCGTGCGCATGTGCACGATTCACATCTTCATCACCAGTCACGCATCCAGCCGCCGCGGATACACTTCCAGCGTTCCAATCTTGAACAGTAAAAGAAAAGGGGAATGGATACATACACCCTAAACGCGGGAGATTCGGGGTATGAAATAGCCTCGAAACCAAGTGATAGCAACGTTTCCAGCTATCTGCGCTACCCGAAATTCACATAAGTCCGACGCCCGACGAAGCAATATTATTCATACGACCGCAAACAGTACGGACGCCGACACAGCATGCCACCGCAACGACTAGCCACGTTTCGGCCACCACGCCGCATGTCTGCGAATATGCCACGGCCGTCTGCGCAGCCAAACCAGCAACAGACCAAGCAACAATGTGGTCACCGCGGCCGCAATCGCAATCGTCCGCGCGTCCTTTGCCGCATTCCGTTCCTCGGGAACCACTCCAGGAATCGCGGAACGCACCGCCGAAACCAGCAACCGGTGGGTGTTCACCCCGTACGGCGTGCAGGTCATCAACGTCACCCGGTCCTCGCCGGGCACAATCTTCAGCTTCGAGGTGTCATTCGGTTCGATCACCGAAATGCGATCCACCTTGTAGCCGAGCGTACGGCCCATCACTTCGATGTAGAAGTAGTCGCCGACGCGCATCTCATCCAAGCGCGTGAACATCATCGCCTCGACCAGCCCACGGTGGCCGGTGATCACCGCATGCGTGCTCCGCCCGCCCACCGGCAGGCTGCTGCCATACAGGTGTCCGGATCCGGATGCGAGCGCCGACTGCGACGTGCCATGGTAGATCGGCAGACGTACGGAAATCTTCGGAATGCGGATGGTGCCCATCACGCCGCTGCCCGAATCGAGCAAACTTTGATATTCCGCATCCTTCGCACTGGCGCTATTTGATTCCGCGGCACCAGATTCACTGGACTGCGAGCCGCCCTGCACTTGGGAGAACGGGTCTTGCGCCTCGCCGAGAATCGGCTGCCCCGAAGCCGCAAGCCGCCTGTTATATGCCTTGGCCGCGGCAAGCGCCTCATCGGCCTGGGGGTAAGGCCAGCCGGCAACCGCCTGCGCGGACCGGTTCGACGTATTCCGTAGCTCCCGCGCCGACTGATACTGCAGAAACGTAGGAAACCCGCCGATGCCTATCGCAAGAATGATCAACAGCGCCGCAACCACCCGCATGGCAATGACTTTCCTGCGATCCCTGCGCCACTGCCGCACCTCATCGGCAATGTCGACCGCCTCTTCGAAAGACGGTTCCCGATAGCGCTCCGCCTGCTGTTGCCGCATGTCCGTCACTGAATGAACTTCCGCAGCACGCGTTCCAGCTCATCGATACGCAACGCCTGTTTGGCGATGAGCAGATCGCATTTGTTGATGGTCAGTTGCGCCTGCGCAAGCTTTGCCGCCATATCCTGCGATTCGTCGGCTTCAGTTAGATCATTCGTCTCCCCTTCGTGCGTAGCCCCTTGCAGTTCGGCGATCGATAAATCGTCTTCGACATCCTGCAGATAATGATTCATAGCCCCTTTCCTCTTTCGACGCTCATCACGTTCCTGCTGCTTCCAGCGCGCGATGCACCGCTCCACACGCTTGTAGCCGATCAGCTTCGGATCAAGCCCCGCTTCACGGAAAATGGCTGAGGGTGATTCGCCGGCGTTATAACGGCACATCACTTCCACCCGGAAACAGTCTGAATAGCGGATATGCGACGCACTCACGCTTTTGACCGCCGGCAGGCTGGACAGATACGCACGCTCCTTTGCGGTAAATTTGCCATCAATCATTTTTTCTGCCCCTTATACTGCTACTGCCTGAACAGCTTGGTTCAGAATCATATCGGAGCTTTCCCCATTGGCACCCTCGTTAAAACCCTCGAATAAAAAATCCCATTCCCTCCAATAAAAAAGGAGTCCTATCTTACAAACAAAACAGTTCCGCCATTTTTCGCAGACAGAAAGGCTCATAGCCCCCCCCCCATAAAATTTAAACAATCTTAACCTCACCCCCAGCGCACCCTTTAGCACATCATGGGGTCACTACGTCTCTACACACCGTCACGCAGACTCACTAGGCTGGAAACATGACGCAAGAGCTCGTTTCATTGACTATCATCATGGCGGTGGCGGCCGTCAGCCCGATTGTGGCGCAGCTGATTCCGGGAAGATTCATTCCGCAAACCGTACTGCTGCTCGCCGCCGGAGCCACGCTCGGCCCGTACGGACTGGGCATAATCGAAGTGAACGACGCCGTGAAACTCTTGAGCGAGCTCGGCATGGCATTCCTATTCCTGCTCGCCGGCTATGAAATCGATCCGAAACGGCTCGCCGGACATCAAGGCAAAGTCGGCCTTGTCACATGGATCATCACCTTGGGGCTCGCCGGACTCGTCGTGACCCTTCTTCCATTCTTCGCAAAGCAGGGCATCGACGGCATCGCCACGGTAATCGCGCTTACCACCACCGCTCTCGGAACGCTCATGCCGATTCTCAAGGAACGCAACCTCGAAGGCACCCCCATCGGCGACGCCATCATCTCGTACGGCACGTGGGGCGAACTTGGCCCAATCCTTGCCATGGCCATCCTGCTATCCACCCGAACCGGCTGGCAGACCATGCTCGTGCTCGGCGCATTCCTTGCCATCTGCCTACTGTGCGCAATGCTACCCACGAAAGCACTGAAAACCGGCCATCGCCTGTACCGTTTCCTTACGGAAAATGCGAACACGTCATCGCAAACGCTCATGCGACTGACCACATTCCTGCTCATCTTCCTTGTCACCATTTCCGCGCTGTTCGAACTTGACGCGGTGCTCGGCGCGTTCGCCGCAGGCTTTATCCTGCGTTACATCATTCCCGACGGCAGCAAGTCGCTGGAAATGAAACTGGAAGGCGTCGGCTATGGCTTCCTTATTCCTGTGTTCTTCGTGGTGTCAGGCGCCGCGATCAACGTACGCGCCGTGGCAGGCCGACCCGCGCTGCTCGTCGCGTTCATCGTAATGCTCATGCTGATTCGTGCGGTGCCCGTATATGTTGCGCTATCGCTCGACAAACGCGAGAATCCGCTGTCATCGCATCATCGCGTCACCGTAGCGCTGTATTGCACGACCGCGCTGCCGATCATCGTCGCCGTCACGTCGCTGGCGGTGAAGGTCGGCACCATGCAAGGCGACACCGCATCAACACTGGTCGCAGCCGGCGCGATTACAGTGTTCCTGATGCCGCTGCTTGGCTCGATCACATATCAGGTGGCCGACGTACATCCGGTCACCGCGGTTCGGGAGATTGCGCACACGCCATCCGATTGGCAGACGATCGTACGCGAACATGCGCAGGTGCGTGCGCTGCTGCACCATCAGGACCGGCTCAAGCGTTTGGCGGAAACGTTGGACGCACTGGAAGCGCATGGACACGGCGATGAGCATCGAGCCGAACTTGTAAAACGTGCGCGCCGCGAAATCGACCGGCAGCTGAAGGAACTCGGCCTGGACCCGCAGCTCACCACGCAACTGCCACACAACTACCGTTATCCGAAGAACTGAGACGCGAATCCGAGCCTTTCCGATAACTCTAACTGTCCGCTTCTGGTGAATCGGACAGTCGTCATTCCACAGACTTGAGCGAGCTGATGGGGTCGATACGGTCGAGGACGGGGTTGACAAACAGTTGCACAAGCAGCGCGAACATCATGGTCGCCACGACTGCGATCACGTAACTCAGCGGCTTGACCTCCACCTCGAAATAGAGCGACGGCATGTTGAGCGCCATGGTCAGCAGCCCGCCAACGAACCGGCCGAGCGGCAATCCCAGCACCACGCCCATGACGGTGAGGATCATCATCTCGCGATTCACGTAATGGTGCACTTCACGGTCGAAAAAGCCGAGCACCTTGAGTGTAGCCATCTCGCGCACGCGTTCCGACACATTCGTATTGGCGAGCGTGAACAGCACCACAAGCGCCAAACCTCCGGCGAGCACCACAATCAGCGCCACGACCGCGCCCATAAGATCGAACTTGAAACTGTCGGCCATGTGCGCGCTGCTTACGGCTTTCACCACCGAGCTGTCTTTTTCGAGCGATTGAGCATAGTCGGTTTGCGATTGGTCAGAGCCGGAAAGTTTGGCATACATGGCATTCCAGGTCAGCGATTTCGTACTTTGCACGTCCGATTCTGCAGAAACGGACATTTGGACCCCGGTTTTACTCGCTTGTTTGTCCGATTCGGGAGAAATGGACAGTTGAGAGGCGTTCTCAGTGCCTTGTTTGTCCGATTCACTAGAAACGGACACGTTGGATACGAAGGATTTGCCGAACAGCTTGGCATAGTAGGTTTCGCTGATGTACACGTCCGATCCGATAAGATTGCGATTCACCGCGCTCACTTTCGCAGTGGCCTGCACGCCGTCGCCGTTGGTCAATCGCACTTTGCTTCCGGTGGCGATGCCAAGCGAGCTTGCCGCCGACTGCGCCACTATCACACCATCGTCGTCCAGCTTCAGCGAGCCTTTCCCGCCGATACTGGACGTGCCCAATATTCCGGAATGCACCGGCTGCAACGTGACCATTTTGCCCAGGTCGGACAATCGCTTTTCCGGCACTGTAACCAGCTGAATACTTTCACTGCCGACACTGCCACTGCTGTCGCCGCTGCCAGAATCGCTCTTCCCAACAGCCATATCACCCGATTCGATACGCACGTTCATCGTGGACGTGGTACGACCGTCCGACGCGACTTTGGCGCGCATTTCGTCCGCGTCCAAATCGCCAGAAACCACCATAAGATCGTATTGGTAAACGTCACGATATTGCTTGATACCAAGGTCGGCCACGGTGTCATTGATGGCTAGGCCGCAGACGATGAGCGCGGTGCAGCCGGCCACCCCGCCGACCGTCATGATAAGGCGCGACTTGAAGCGGAAAATGTTGCGCGCGGTCACTTTGCTGAGGAATCCCATACGATTCCAGACCGGCTTGATTCGTTCCAGCAGAATACGTGAGCCGGCACGCGGCGCTTTCGGCCGCATCAGCGCGGCGGGCGTCATGCGCATCTCCTGCACGCACGCGTAAATGGTGGCGGCGAGCACACCGACCACGAACAGTGCGATGCCCAGCGAACCGTACAGCCAGTCGTATTCCAGTCGCACGCCAGGCATCACATACATGCCCTCCAAAACAACCAGAAGGAACGCCGGAATTCCAAGGAATCCGACAAGTAAGCCAAGCCCCCCGCCGATGAGACACGCCAGCAGCGCGAACAGCAGATAGCGCGACGCCACCGCAAGACGCCCATAGCCAAGCCCCACGTAGGTGCCGATGAGCGAACGGTCCTCTTCGACCATGCGCGCCATGGAAGTCAGGCTCATCATCACAGCGACCACCAGAAACACGATCGGGAACGCGTTGCCGAGCGATTGGATGGAATCAAGGTCGGATTTGAGCGCGCTGAATCCACCGAGCGACTGCCGATCCTGCACATACCAGCGCACTTGCGGAATACTGGTTTTAAGCTCGTTTTCTTTGGTTTTCAGCGTTTGTTCGGTTTGCGCTTTCTGCTCGTCCAATTGCGATTGCGCCTGGTCGAGCCGCTGCTTGGCATGCGCAAGTTCGGGGGTTGCGGCGATGATGGTTTCACGCATTGCTTCACGCGTGGTTTCGTCGAGTTGGGTGGGATCCATTGCGCCGGTTGCACCGGCTTGCATGCTCATGATTTGGTCGACCTGCTGGTCGAATTGCCGACGATTCTCGTCGATTTGCGATTGCGCTTCCGCGAACTTCTTGTCGGCTTCCGCACGCGTGGCGGCAATCTGCCTGTTGCCCACGTCGAGCAGCTCCTGCCAGCGGACCTTCTGCCGGTCGGTTTTCACGGCGTCATCGATGCGGTCGGTCACCTGTTTGACGGTGTTTTCATACGATTCGTCGAACGTGTTTTCGTTGGCCGAACCTTTGACGAGCAGCGTGGCGGACGTGTAGAGGGTACCGGTCACGCCGTCGGACGGAGCGAAGAACGTGTAGTCGGTGGCAGCGGTGGAACGAAACGAGGTCATGGCGGAATATCCGTCCGGATTGCTTAGATTCTGCGGATCGAGCACCACGCCCACGATGGTGAGCTTGGTCGGGAAGCTTGGTGCCTTATCTTCAGCACCCTGAGTGTCCGATTCACCAGAATCGGACACTGAAGTAGCGGAAGAAGAGGATTCGGGGGCTACGGTGAGGTGGCTGCCAATCTTTTTGCCGGAATCGCGGATAAATTTACGGGTTACTGCGATTTCGCCGGCTTTCTTCGGCAATCGCCCTTCCTGCACGTACGGCCAGTCAATACCGTTCGCACCGATTTCCTGCATGGTCGCCGATTTGCGGCCGCCCAAATCGAACGTCACTTCCTGTGACCGCTCCGCCTGCACCTTCGCTACACCGCGCACCTTGCGTAACGCGGCAATATCGTCATCGGTCAATCCGGCCGTCGACAACACCTGAATATCGTGCAATCCTTGGGTGTCGAAAAAACGATCCGTCGCAAGAAAAGCGTCTCGGCAGCCCGCGTAAATGCCGGTAAGCACGGCAACGCCCAGCAACGATATCAGTGCGATAGAGACGAATCGCTTCCACGCATGCAACCACATACGCACCATGTCTTTGACGAATGCCATGACGACCTCCAGCCCCGCAGCGTTCAAGCAGCACCAACCATCGCTCTCACAACCTTCATTTTATTGGACTATCGAACTATTGAACACTATGAAACCGAATCCGCGCGCTACAGCTACAATCAGGGAAGACGCGCCATGCCAAAAACCATAGGCGCGTCACCTACCACTACTGCCGAACGCAACATCGCCAAAATCGCCAAACTCTTGCTGAATTTGCCGAATTTGCCGAATATTGCTGAGGCACCCAAGAAGAGGAAGCATTCATGAGCGACGCAACCGTTGCGAAGAAACCGCGCGAAACCGACGATGTGCCGGTTCCGCCGACGCTGCGCAAGTCTTTGAAGAATCGTCATATTCAATTGATCGCATTGGGCGGCGCGATCGGCACCGGCCTGTTCTATGGTTCCAGCGAGTCGATTCAGCTGGCGGGCCCGGCCATTCTGCTCGCCTATCTGATCGGCGGTCTGGCGATTTTCCTGATCGTGCGCGCACTGTCTGAAATGGCGGTCGAGGATCCGAAGGCGGGCGCGTTCAGCTATTACGCCACGCAGTACTGGTCGAAGCGCGCAGGCTTTATTTCCGGCTGGAATTACTGGTTCAACTACGTGCTCGTGGCCATGGTGGAGTTGGCCGTAGTTGGCTCGTTCGTGAATTACTGGTTCCCGAACATTCCGAAGTGGGTGTCGGCGGCGGTGTTCCTCGTGGCGATCGCGGCGCTGAATCTTATGGGCGTGAACAAGTTCGGCGAATTTGAATTCTGGTTCGCCATCATCAAGATCGTGGCCGTGCTTGCCATGATTTTCGGCGGTTTGTATGTGATCATCGCGAATGTGCCGACCGCTTCGGGCATTCGCGCGTCGTTCGCCAACTGGTTCACCGTTGACGGCGGATTCCTGCCGCATGGCCTGATGTCTCGCAATGCGGACGGCACGTGGACAGGCTTGCTGATGGCGCTGGTCGTGGTGATGTTCAGCTTCGGCGGCACCGAACTCATCGGCATCACCGCGGGCGAGACCGAAAATCCGCGCACCACCATTCCGAAGGCCACGAACGGCATTATCTGGCGTATTCTCGTGTTCTACATCTGCGCGCTCGGCGTGATCATGGCCGTGGTCCCGTGGAGCACGATCGACGGCAATTCCAGCCCGTTCGTGCAGATTTTCGACTCGGTGGGCGTGCATGCGGCCGCCGGCATTCTGAATTTCGTGTGCTTGACCGCCGTAATGAGCGTGTACAACTCTGGCCTGTACGCGAACTCGCGCATGCTGTATTCGTTGGCGAAGCAGGGCAATGCTCCCGCGTATCTGGGCCGCCTGAACAAGCGCGGCGTTCCGGTCGGTGGTGTGATCACATCGGCCATCATTATTGCGATCGCCGTGGTGGTGGTGTTCGTGTGGCCTGATTTCGCGTTCAATTATTTGATGTCGATCGCCACGATCGCCGCTGCGATTAATTGGATCATGATTATGATTACGGAAATTAAGTTCCGTCGCGTTGTCGCCGCCGGCGATGGTCCGAACAATCTGAAGGGATTGAAGGGCCAGGAAGCGCTTGACAAGCTCGCTTTCAAGCTGCCGTTCGCCAAGGTGACACCGTATTTGGTGATCGCGTTCATGCTGCTGGTCGTGGTGCTGATGTGCTTCTCCGCAAGCTATCGCATCGCCGTAGTCGCCGGTGTGATTTGGCTGGCCGTGCTGTTCGCCGCCTATCAGATCACACAGAAGCGCGCCTGAAGTCGTAAGACAACAATGCGCCTGTGCCTCAAGCGAGGGGCACAGGCGCTTTTTGTTTCAGATTTCAGATTCTGATTTCCAATCCGTAATTCCCGCTTTTTCGTTGCGCATTCCGTGATCTTCACGTTTCAAATTCCAAATTTCGCTTCCGTATCGCAGTTGACTCGCCAAACTTAATCGCTTAGGCTTTTCTTAAGCTTGACGCCATACGATGTTGGTCGAGCATCGGCAATAGCAAGCACCGGCATCTCCTCATGCTCCTCAAGCAAAGCAACGCAAGGGTCTCCAAGCTCGACATTGACGAGCAGCATGGCGTCGACGTTGCCGGTGGCGATCCAATCATCGATGATTGAAAGCTTCGCGTCCTCGGCCACCGAAGCCTTCGCGTCGACCTTGTCGGCCATGCAGAGCAGGTCACGCACGTAACTCTTGGCTGTGATGGTAAGTTCCACGCCATCTTCCACGGCAACGGCCGCGGTGCTGAGGGCGAGTTTCACGTGAAACATTTCTTGTATTCACGCAACAGTTGCGGCGCGGATGGCCATCCGCGCATTCCGGAAGACGAGCGGACGGCCGCCGAACTGACCGCATATCTGGCTTCATTCGGCCCCGACCTCTGGCAGTAGCTTATATGTTCGCAGCATAACGCATTTGTATTTGATTCGTATTTGACTGACGTGCGATCAGCAGGATTTCAATCGCAATACAAAGCGTGCGATTGCAGCACATTATAAGCACAGCAATCGCACGCTATTCATTGTCAGCTATCGACAATCATTCAACGTGATCAGAGTCGGTGTGATCGGTCAGGTCTAGCTTGAATGGGTGAGCAGGCAGATTATTGTCATTAAACAACGGTGCCGGACCCCAATTACGCCATGCGTAACGCATCATAACCGGTTGCGGCACTTTCGGCGTGGCCAACGTAATCGTGCCAATACTGCGGCTGTTGATCGGAATACCGAATTCCGTAGCGTTGTAATCGACCACATTGACCTTCGCGTTGACCAGATCGTCAATATCGCAATCCACGAAAATCGCGGCGTAGGCCGGATGGAACACGCCATCGGCACCGGCAAGCTCGAAACCGGAATGTTCCGGCAAACGCACCAACGAAGGCAGGCTCTTGGCGAGCTCATCGCCGAAACTGTCGGGCGTAGTACCGCTGAAATGCAGGCCGTGCGCGTACCGGAAGAACAGACGCACGCGACCGCCTTCGTCGCAGCGGAAGCCCAGCACAGTCGGACCATACACCGGAATACGGCTCATACCATACACTTGGTGAAGTGCACAATTGCCTAGACGCTCGCCGGGCGTGCGCTTATCAACCGGGTGAATATTGTTGTATTCACCGCAATCCACGGTGCAGATGGCGAACACGTTGTCGATGGACTGCGCGGCATCCCACTGGGCTTCGCGCAGCACCGGCCACAGCATCGGATCACCGTCGCTCTCATCGACCGTCTTGTCGATCCATTGCGGCAACTGCACGATCAGGAACGGTAGGCTTTCACTCCACAGCGCACGCCATTCACCAATCATCATGCCCAGCAGCTCACGATAGGAATCGCAATACTGTTCGTCTTCCTCGCCCTGATACCACAGGAATCCAGCCAAGGAATAGGGCACAATACGCTCCAGCATGGCATGGAACGGACCAGTCGGGCGCCACTGTGAAGTCGGCGTCATCGGCGGCGGCCACGGACATTCGCCATACTGTTGGGTCAGTGTATCCCACGTCACATCAGGATCGGCTTCACGAGCTGCAGCAATCGACGCATTCCAAGTATCAGAACGCGACTGCCATTCGCTGTACTCCAAATCGAACTGTCCCTGCGTTTTACCGGCGACCGCCTGCTCGTAGCGAGCAAGATAAGCACGCCCGGATTCGCTGGAATTCAGCGCATCCTCGCTCATCCAACAACTAATCGACGTACCCCCGATATAACAGTCGATAATGCCGATTGGAAGGTCGGAATCAAGTTCATCACGTAGTTTTCGCGCAAAATAGTACGCTACAGCACTCATCACGCCACTGTTTTCGGGCGATGATTCCTGCCAGCTTGCCGCATGTTCGGCATTGCGATTAATCACGCCGGTTTTCGGCACATTGTAGAAACGCAGGAGCGGATCAGCGCAGCTTTCGAGGGCTTCCTCGGCGTTTTCACTGTTGCGCAGCTCAAGTTCCATATTGCTTTGCCCGCCGGCAAGCCACACTTCACCGATCAGCACGTCGTAATATTCGATGAAATCGTTGCCTGCGGTAACGCGCAGCGTGTAAGGTCCGCCTTCGGGTTGCGCGGGCAACATAACGCGCCACGGAGAAAAGCCGTTCTTGATTTCTTTGGAGGCGTACGCGTGCGCCTGCACGATCACGGAACCATCGAAATCGCGTATTTCCGCCGAAACCTCAAGTCCGGCGCAGTCGGCATTCAACGCACCGAACACGGCAATGGGTTTGTTACGTTGCAACACCATATGCGAGGCGAAAATCGCGGCAACGTGCAGAACTCCTGCCGTGCTACGGTCATCGATGGGTTCAACCGATGTTGTCATTTCAGAACCAAGAGCAGGACCAGTCGCAGTGACCATGACATCTCTTCCTAATCAAAAATCCCTACGCGTTGTATCCTATGCCACCTTCCCGTCAAAATACATGAAACTTGCCGTTGCCGCGACGGATTTTTACGGTTTCGCGGCTCACTTTGTGGACCAGACACGCTGCAAGATGGAGGCTCCGGTAGGATAGACCCCAGTTTGCAGGACAAAATCCATGCATGAAAACACGAATTTCATCTGCGAATGGTAGAAACCCGAACGCTTTTCCAAGCGTTCACCC
>OFMI01000926.1_pt1 | contig 21190 bp, 15 predicted proteins | sample 1541741 | NCBI WGS metagenome assembly OFMI01 (sample SAMN04209219, study PRJEB22552) | human gut metagenome | biome: gut; material: feces | host: Homo sapiens | place: USA: Oklahoma | reverse complement strand
AACAAAGAGCCCCAGAGTCTGCCGCCGGGCATGTTGTTGAACACGTTAGGCAGTGTCACGAAGATCAGGGAAGGACCCTGACCGGGGTTTACGCCGTAAGCGAAGCATGCAGGGAAGATGATCATACCAGCCATGAACGCTACGAAGGTGTCCAGAATGGTGATGAGGATGGCTTCCCCTGTGAGAGAACGGGATTTGTCGATGTAACTGCCGAAGATGGCAATGGCACCGATACCGATACTCAGTGTGAAGAACGCCTGACCCAGTGCCGCGAAAAGCACTTCCAACAGACCGTATTCTTTCAGTGCGCCAAAGTTGGGTTTCAGGTAGAATTCCAGACCAGCTTCGCCGCCTTCCAGCAATGCGGAACGCACTGCCAGCACGATCATCAGAAGCAGAAGCATCAGCATCATGACTTTGGTGATCTTTTCTACGCCGGCCTGTAAGCCCTGTGCGCAGATGGCAAAGCAAATGAGAACAACCACTACCATAAATCCAGTCATCAGACCGGGTCTGCCCAGCATGGTGTTGAAGGCTGCGCCGATGCCTTCTGCATCCAGCCCGTCAAAACCGCCGGCAGCTGTTTTAAAGAAATAGTAAAGCATCCAGCCGGCTACTGTGGTGTAGAACATCATCAGGATGTAGTTGCCGGCCATGCCGAGATATTTATACCAATGCCATTTGGTGCCTTTCGGCTCCAATACGTCCATGGCGCAGGCGATACTGCGCTGGCTGCCACGACCTACAGAAAGTTCCGCCACCAGAATGGGAATCCCCATCAAAATCAGAAAGGCGATGTAAATCAGCACAAAGGCTGCGCCGCCATACTGTCCGGTGATGTAGGGAAATTTCCACACGTTCCCCAGCCCGATTGCGCAGCCTGCGGAAATGAGGATGAATCCCAGTCGGGAGGAGAACCTTTCTCTTTTTTGTTCCATAAATGATACCCTCCTACTTGTGAAACAATCATATTGTATAAAAATAAGTGCACATATTTGGCAAAAATACCAGATGCGGTGAGGTCTATTATAGTAGGGTGTATAGAAAAAAACAATGGAGTGGGGCAAAATGCACGATATATTATCAGACATCATGGCAGAATCGCCGAAAAATAAGGAAAAGCGGTAAGACAAGAAATCCATAGCTTTTGCAAAAGGAAAAGGGGTTCTCTCTGGCATTTTGCAGAAAATCATGTTATCTTGTTTAAAGAGAAATACAAGGGAGGAATATGCTATGAGAGAATTGACAGCGTTATTGAAAAAGGAAATCAGCCCCGCTTTGGGCGTCACAGAAGTAGGTGCCATTGCACTGGCTTCCGCAAGAGCGGCAGCGGCAGCTGAAGGGAATATCAGGAAAATCCATGTGGAAATGAACGGCGGCATGTATAAAAACGCCTTTTCCTGCGCCATCCCCGGCACAAAGGAACTGGGCTGTGAAATGGCTGCCCTGCTGGGGGCTGTCTGCGGTGACTGGACATTGGGACTGGAATGTCTGAAACCTGTCACAGAAGCCGACGCAGATCGTGTGAAAGCCATGGGCATTGACGTGACCACTGCCGTAGACAAATCCAAAGAAGAAATCTACATTCTGGCAGAAGTGGAAACAGACAAAGGCACAGGCAAAGCCCTCATCGAAGCAAAACACAGCAACATCACAAAGGTTTGGAAAGACGGCGAAGTGATTTTTGAAGCGGAAACAAAGGCAGAGGAAGCAGAAAAGCCTTTTCCTTTCGATACGGTGACCGTAGCGGATTTCGTGGATTATGTAAAAACAGTCCCTGCGGAAGAAATTGCCTTTGTGCAGAATATGATTGACATGAACTGTGCTCTTTCCGCAGAAGGTGCAAAAGGCGCAGGCCTTTCCATCGGCGCTACATTGGATGCCTTCCGTGCAAAAGGTGTTTTGGGAGATGATATGATTTCCCGTGCACAGCACCTGACCACAGCGGCGATGGATGCTCGTCTGGCTGGTCTGCCTTTCCCTGCCATGAGCATTGTGGGCAGCGGTTCCCACGGCATCCTGTGCTCCATGCCTGTGGTTTCTTACGGCAGAAGCATCGGCGCAGACGAAGACACCATCCGCAGAGCCGTAGCCCTCAGCGGTCTGATTACCATTTACAGCAAACATTACACCGGCAGACTTTCTGCTCTTTGCGGCTGCGTACTGGGCGGCGGCAGTGGTGCGGCAGCTGGTATCGTCCTGCTTATGGGCGGCGGCGCGGCAGAAGTGGCAGCGGCCATGGACCATATGGCAGCAAACCTGACAGGTATGATTTGCGACGGCGGCAGCACCGGATGTGCCCTGAAAGCTTACGCAGGGGTACATGCGGCATTCCTTTCCGCAATGCTTGCCATGAATGGCACAGCCATCCCTCATAACTTCGGCGTTATCGGTTCCACAGCGGAACAGACAGCCAAAAATCTGGGACGTATCAGCATGGAAGGCATGGCGCCTATGGACAGCACCATCATTTCCGTTATGCAGGAAAAACGATAAGACGGTAATACGGGGAAAAAAGGGGAGAGTTTCACATGAAAGAAGTATTCGATGCCGTCAATCAGGTTTTTGATTTTGTGGTACCCATTGCGGATTTTCTGTGGGGGTTCCCAACCAATTTTGACTGGTATGCATCCATTCCCATTTTGGGGAATTTGTCCTTTGCCATTGTCATCCTCATTGGCTCTGGTATCTTTTTCAGCATCAAGACAGGATTTATCCAGGTGACCCATTTCCGTAAGGGTCTGCGGATTCTCATTGACCGAAAAACAGCGGCCGTAGGTATCACACCTCTGGCAGCCTTCTTCCTCAGCTCTGCCATGCGTGTGGGACCGGGGAATATCATGGGTGTGACAGGCGCCATTGCCGTTGGCGGTCCCGGTGCTTTGTTCTGGATGTGGGTCAGTGCCTTTTTCGGCATGGCAACGGCATTTATGGAAGCCACACTGGCACAGATTTTCAAAGAAAGAAAAGGCGATGAACTGGTAGGCGGTCTGCCGTTCTATGGCAAAAAAATCATGGGCAACCGGGCGTGGGTAGGCGTTTTGCTTTCCTGTATCTTCATTTTGTATGCCATGTTTTGTCTGCCTGCGCAGGCCTTCAACGTGTTTTCCTCTGTAGGCTCTGTAGCGGAAATCGTCACAGGGGAAACATTCTCACGGACATCGATGCTGTACTGTATCACAGGTATCCTGCTTATTGGCGGCACTACATTTTTTGCCTTTGGCGGTATCCATAAAATCACAGCTGTGACAGATAAAATGGTACCTGTCATGGCAGTGATTTACTGCGGTACGGTACTGCTTATCGCTCTTTTGAATATTGGCACCATCCCGTATTTCTTTGGTGCGGTATTTGGCGGCGCATTCACACCGGAAGCCGTATTCGGCGGTTTCTTCGGTACAGCTCTTGCCCAGGGGGTAAAACGTGGGCTCATGTCCAATGAAGCAGGTCAGGGGACAATCACCATGTCCGCCGCTGCTTCTGACGCGGAACATCCCTGCGAACAGGGCGTGGTGCAGGCCTTAGGTGTTTTTCTGGATACTATGGTGGTCTGCACATTGTCCGGCTTCATTGTGGTTATGGCGCACCTGTGGAGCGCAGACCCGGCAGCTTGGGAAGGGCTGAAAACCCAGCAGCTGCCTTTGTATCTGGCGTCCATCACCTCTTTGACACCGGGCAGCGGTGCCGATAGCCTGGTGACATTGCTCATCAGCGTTTGCTATGGATTGTTCGCCTATACCTGTATTGTGGGCTTCATCATTTTCGCGGAGATTGCCGCAAACCGCATCAGCCGTAAACGTCCCTTCATTTATTTTGTGCGGATTCTGGGGGCGCTGGTGTTCATTCCCTTTGGTGTTCTGTCCGTTATGGCAGGGCTGGAACTGGGGAACCTGTGGTATATCTCAGACCTTGGCAATATCATCATCGTGTATTGTAACTTGCCTGTGTTGTTCGTGGGGGCAAAATATGCTTTCCGTGCCACACGGCATTTCAAGAAAAAAGATGGTACACCCTTTACCTCTGATATTGTGGGCATTACCTGCGATTATTGGGATGAAAAGGCGAAACAAAAAAGCTGATCTGCAAAGCAGAGAAAACCCTAAGCGTTTTTTCATAAGAAAATAAAGATAGCCGGAATCATTATGGACAGAGGATTCCGGCTATTTTCCTTTTCTGAAGGCGAATTTGCTTTGTTTTCCCCCTTTTTGTTCTTCTCAGAAAGAAAAAAATGAAATTTTGTATTTTTTTTTGAAATTTGGTGTTGACAGAACTGCAAATCTGCGTTACAATGTACAAGCATCAAAGATGCGATGTGCCCAGATAGCTCAGTTGGTAGAGCAGAGGACTGAAAATCCTCGTGTCACTGGTTCGATTCCGGTTCTGGGCATTTTTTTATGTACTACAATAATAAATCCTACTACTACTGGAAAAAGGAAGCACGTGCTTCCTTTTTTTCCTATATATGAAAAAAAGAAATAGAAAGTGGTGGAGAGATGAAACGCCTGGATTTGATTTTGATTGCAGGGGTACTGGTTTTAGCGGGGATTATCTATCTGGTGTTTTTGGGCAGTGCTGAGGACGGTGGCAAAGCGGTCATCACCGTGGACGGACAGGTGGTGCAGGAACTGCCTTTGGACGAAGATACCACCTATCAGGTGGATACACCGGAAGGATATAATATAGTAGAAATCAAAGATGGCTGGGCGGATGTCATCGAAGCGGACTGCCGGGACGGTTTTTGTGTCGACCAGAAGCGGATTCACAAAACAGGAGAAACCATTGTCTGCCTGCCTCATAAAATGGTAGTCACCATTGAAGCAGGTACGGAAAATACAGTAGATGCGGTGGTGGGATGATATGAGAAGCAGTAAAGTAGCACAATACGGACTTTTTGCGGCGTTGGCCATCCTCATGGGCTATGTGGAAATGCTCATTCCTCTGCCTTTGCTGGTGCCCGGCATGAAGCTGGGTCTGGCAAACGTCATCATCGTCATTGTCCTGTATCATATGGATACCAAGTCAGCCTTTTTCATTTCCCTGGTGCGTGTCCTCATGTCAGGATTGCTGTTCCAGGGTTTTGCGGGTCTGCTGTACTCTCTGGCAGGCGCTCTCCTTTCTCTGGCTGTCATGGCTCTTTTGAAGAAAACAGGAAAGGTCAGCATCACTGGTGTCAGCGTCATGGGCGGTGTGTTCCATAACGTGGGGCAGATCATCGTAGCGGCGGCTGTGGTGGAAAATATCAAAATGGCGTATTATCTGCCGTTCTTGCTGGTGACCGGCGTGGTGACCGGCTTTGTCATCGGTGCCGTAGCCCGTTTGGCATTGGGCTATCTGCAAAGAAGAACCTAAGAAAGTCGCCTTTTTGCAGGCAAAAAATGACGAATTTTCACAAAATCAAAAAAAATGTCTCTGCCCCCTTGAACAGGGGGCTTTTTAGTGCTAAAATCGTATGCAATACAAGGACAACGGCATGTTGTATACACAAAAGAGAAACCAGAAACGGAAAAAAGAAATTTTGGTAAAATTGTAAGGTAGGAAAAGAACAGAAAAACGCGCTTTTCCTCTTTTTTTATCCAAGAAACCCAAAAGCCTCCGGGCTTTTATGATAGTCAACCATCACCCAGTATTTGAAAAGGAGAGAAGAAAATGGCAACTTACTTTACAGAACCTTCCAGAACTTTCAGCGAATACCTGCTGGTACCCGGGTATTCTTCCAAAGAATGTATGGTAGATAGCGTGAGTCTGAAAACACCCGTGGTAAAATTCAAAAAAGGGGAAGAACCCGCTTTGACCATGAACATTCCACTGGTTTCCGCTGTTATGCAGGCAGTATCTGACGACAAAATGGCAGTGGCTCTGGCAAAAGAAGGCGGCATTTCCTTCATTTTCGGCTCTCAGTCCATCGAAAGCCAGGCAGCCATGGTGGCAAGAGCAAAGGCTTACAAAGCTGGTTTCGTGATCAGTGATTCCAACATCAGCCCCGAAAGCACACTGCAGGATATCCTGAACCTGAAAGAAAGAACAGGTCACTCCACAGTAGCTGTTACCACAGATGGTACTGCACAGGGCAAACTGGTAGGTATGGTAACAAGCAGAGACTACCGTGTGAGCCGTCTGGACAAAGACGTGAAAGTAAAAGACTTCATGACTCCTCTGGATCAGCTGATTTATGCGCCTGCTGGCACAACACTGAAAGAAGCAAACGACATCATCTGGGACAACAAGATCAATCAGCTGCCCATCGTAGACGATGAAGGCAGACTGCAGTATCTGGTATTCCGTAAAGACTACGACAGCCATAAAGAAAACAAAAACGAACTGCTGGACGCACAGAAACGTTATGTGGTAGGCGCTGGTATCAACACTCGTGACTACAAAGAACGTGTGCCCGCACTGGTAGAAGCAGGCGTTGACATCCTGTGCATCGACTCCTCCGAAGGTTATTCCGAATGGCAGAAAATGACTCTGGACTGGGTAAGAGAAACATACGGCGACACCGTGAAAATCGGCGCCGGTAACGTTGTAGACGCAGAAGGCTTCCGTTTCCTGGCTGAATGCGGCGCGGACTTCGTAAAAGTTGGTATCGGCGGCGGCTCCATCTGTATCACAAGAGAACAGAAAGGTATCGGTCGTGGTCAGGCTTCCGCAGTCATCGAAGTGGCACAGGCAAGAGATGAATACTACAGAGCAACAGGCATCTATATCCCCATCTGCTCCGACGGTGGTATCGTTTACGACTACCACATGACACTGGCACTGGCTATGGGTGCAGACTTTATCATGCTGGGCAGATACTTCGCGCGTTTCGACGAAAGCCCTACAAACAAAGTAAACATCAACGGCAGCTACATGAAAGAATACTGGGGCGAAGGTTCCTCCAGAGCAAGAAACTGGCAGCGTTACGACATGGGCGGCGATGCAAAACTGTCCTTTGAAGAAGGCGTTGACTCCTACGTTCCTTACGCAGGCAGCCTGCATGACAACGTAAACCTGTCTTTGAAGAAGGTAAAATCCACCATGTGCAACTGCGGCGTTCTGTCCATCCCCGAACTGCAGGAAAAAGCAAAGATCACTGTGATTTCCACAACCAGCTTGGTAGAAGGCGGCGCTCACGACGTACTGCTGAAAGACTCCAGCAAAAACTACAAATAAGATATTTTTTGGGCAGAGAAGTCAAATTCTCTGCCTTTTTTTCTTCTATAATAATAAGAAGAAAGCCAAAAGAAAAAGCCATTTTCTGTAAAGCAGTTTCCCCTTAAGAAAACATTGGTTTTTTGTTTCTGATTTCTTAAGGGGAACTGCGACGGCGGTCTTCAGAAGAAAACATCTCTGATAAAATGATGATAAAAATAAGAAAGCTGAAAATCTTTGTGATACAAAGACTTTCAGCTTTCTTTGTTTTCTGATGAAGAAGCCCCTAGAACAGAAGATGGCTTTTTTATGCTGTTTTTATGGAGTTTGAATTTGAGAATGGTATTACCATGTTTTCCCCATCATCATGGCAATGTCCATGAGTTCTGTCACCATGGCGTATGTTTCGTCGGGGTCTTTCAGACGTTCTCTGGTTTCCTCGTCGCTGTCAAAGCTGGCAACCAGCTCTCCGTAAATGTTGCAGAAATCCACTTGCCAGTCCTCGGTGACATTTTTGTATTTGCGCAGGTGATAGCACACCTCGCTTAAATCCTGAAAGGTATAAGTATCGTGAATCATGGCTTTCGCTCCTTTCGTTTCTCTGGCATTAGTATACCAAAAAAAGCGGGAGTGGAAAAGAAAAATTCAAGTGATATGATACATTTTTCAGAACGCGGAAGGGTTTGGGAAACAAAGAGTCAACACGTTTGCTTTGCAAACGCCAGCCATAAAAGGCTGTCCGCATCTCTTGCGGTGTGGGGTTTCCCAAATGGAATCCCAAGGGGAAAAGCAGGAGTTTCAAGGCTTTTGAGCCGATGGATATTCTGCACCCCGAAGAAAACGGGGGCAGCAAAGCTGACTTTGCGGAGCAAAGTGCTTGACCCAACTGCTTTATACTTCTGTCTAATCGTCAAAGGCCCCCATGAAATGAGCCTTTGACGAAAGGTGTTCGACTTCGTCGACACCTTTGAATTACATCTTTCTTGCCAGATCAACCATTTCGATGGCAGAGCATGCCACGTCATAGCCTTTGTTGCCTGCTTTTGTGCCAGCCCGTTCGATGGCCTGTTCGATGGTGTCTGTAGTCAGTACGCCGAACATCACAGGTACGCCTGTTTCCAGAGCGATGTGTGCTGTGCCTTTGGAAACTTCGTTGCAAACGTAGTCATAGTGGCTGGTTGCGCCGCGGATGACTGCACCCAGACACAGGATAGCATCATATTTGCCGCTTTTTGCCATTTTCTGTGCGATGGTGGGGATTTCAAAAGCACCGGGCACCCATGCAATAGAAATGTCGTCGCCGTCTACGCCGTGACGCACCAGAGCGTCTTCTGCGCCGCTGACCAGTTTGCTTACGATAAATTCGTTAAATCTTGCGGCAACAATGCCGATTTTCATACCCTTGCCGTTTAAATATCCTTCTAAAACTTTCATTGCTGTATCCTCCTGACTTTGTTTTTATAAAATGTGAGAGAAAATGTGACCCATTTTCTGCTGTTTTGTCTGCAAATAGAATTCATCATCTTCCTGGGGTTCGATTTCGATGGGTACACGTTCCACAATGGAAACGCCGAAGCCGTCCAGACCATAAACCTTTGTGGGGTTGTTTGTAAGGAGCCGCAGTTCTTTTGCGCCCAGGTCCTGCAAAATCTGTGCACCAATCCAGTATTCACGCAGGTCAGGTGCAAAGCCCAGTTCCAGGTTGGCTTCTACAGTATCTCTGCCTCTTTCCTGCAGTTCATAGGCTTTCAGCTTGTTGATGAGCCCGATGCCTCTGCCTTCCTGACGCATATACAGCAGGATGCCTCTGCCTTCTTTTTCAATCTGTGCCATGGCTGCCGCAAGCTGCTGTCCGCAGTCGCAGCGGCGGGAACCGAATACGTCACCTGTCAGGCATTCAGAGTGAACACGGCACAGCAGGTTTTTGCCGTCGCCGATGTCGCCTTTTACCAGTGCAACGTGGTGTTCGCCAGTCAGGTCGTTCACATAACCGAAAATACGGAATTCGCCGTATTTTGTGGGCATTTTTGCTTCTGCTTCCCGAATGACGTGTTTTTCGTTGCGACGGCAATAGTTCTGCAAATCGTGGATGGTGATGAATTTCAGGTTGTATTTGTCAGCCAGTTCCCACAGGGAAGGGGTACGCATCATGGTGCCGTCGTCTGCCATGATTTCGCAGCACAGACCGCACTGTTTCAGCCCAGCCAGACGCAGCAGGTCAACGGTAGCTTCTGTGTGTCCTTCTCTGGTGAGCACGCCGCCTCTGCGTGCAATGAGCGGGAACATATGACCGGGACGACGGAAATCCTGGGGTTTTGCGTCGTCTTCCACGCATTTTCTTGCGGTGTAGCCGCGTTCTTCGGCGGAAATGCCTGTGGTGGTGTCTACATGGTCAATGGAAACGGTGAAAGCGGTGCAGTGGTTGTCTGTGTTGTCAGAAACCATCTGGGGCAGCATGAGCTTTTTGCCCAGTTCTTCGCTCATGGGCATGCAGATGAGCCCTTTGCCGTGGGTTGCCATAAAGTTTACGTTTTCTGTGGTGGCAAATTCTGCCGCACAAATCAAATCCCCTTCGTTTTCTCTGTCGGGGTCGTCAGTCACCAGAATCATACGACCCTGACGCAGTTCTTCCAATGCTTCTTCAATGGTGTTGTATGTACGCATAACGTTATCCTCCTATGTTTAAAATCCATTTTCCCGCAGAAAATCCATGGTCAATGTGGATTTCTTGGGGGTGGATTCTGTATTCTTTGCTAAAAATTTCTGAATGTATTTGCCGATGACGTCTGTTTCCAGATTGCAGGCATAGCCTTTGGGACGGTCTAAAAGGGCTGTATGTCCGCCGGTGTGGGGGATGATGCCCACCCGGAAGCTGTCTTTGCCCACATCCATCACTGTCAGGCTGGTGCCGTCAATGGCAATGGAGCCTTTTTCCACAATGCCCGAAAGGATTTCCGGGTCTGCGCCGATGGTGAGGACAACAGCTTGTCCTTCCGGCTTCTGGGAAAGGAAAGTGCCTTGCCCGTCAATGTGCCCCGTGACCATATGCCCGCCAAAACGCCCGTCTGCCGCCATGGCGCGCTCCAGATGTACCACGCTGCCCCGTTTCAGGCTGCCCAGATTGGTGCGGCGGAGGCTTTCCGCCATGACAAAGGCTGTAAAGCCGTCTTTTTCCAGTTTCGTCACCGTCAGACAGGTGCCGTTGACGGCAATGCTGTCCCCCAGCTTTGTGCCGCCCAGTACGGTGGTGGCGTCAATTTGCAGCTCGCCGCCGTCTTTGGTGAGGGAAACACCCCGAATGGTGCCCAGTTCCTCAATGATGCCTGTGAACATTTACTTCGCCTCCTGTTTCGGGAAATCATAAACGCAGAGTACATCGTTTCCGAAGGTCTGTACTTCTGCCAGATGCAGGTCAGCCGCTTCCGATGGAAGGGATATGCCGCCTCCTGCAATGGGTGATTTTGCTGCTGCGCCCCCAAATACTTTTGCCCCAATGTATACATACGCCCGTTGTATCAGGTTTTCTGCCAGAAAAGCTGCGTTCAGTGTGGCGCCGCCTTCCAGCAGGATGCCGCTGATTTGTTTTTCCCCCAGTTTGTCCATAAGGGCAGGGAGGGGAACTTTTTCCCCGTCAAATACCAGCACTTCTGCACCTTTTGCTGTTAGAGCTGCCTGTTTTTCCTCGTCCTTGGAACAGGTTGCCACGATAAGGGGAATGTCCTTTGCCGTCTGCACCAGTTTGCTTTCCAGGGGAATTTGCAGTTTGCTGTCACAGATGATGCGGATGGGATTCCGTGCCTCATCACTCAGCCGGCAGTTCAGCATGGGGTCGTCTGCAAGAACGGTGCCGATGCCTGCCAGTATGGCTGGATACCGCCGCCGCAGAGCATGGACATGATAGCGGCTGGCTTCGTTGGTAATCCACTGGGATGCGCCGGTGACTGTGGCAATTTTTCCGTCGGCAGTCATGGCGTATTTCATTGCCACATAAGGACGCTTTGTGGTGATGTAGTGAAAGAAAGGACCGTTGAGGGCGTCACATTCCTCCCGGAGGAAATCTTCTTCCACTTCCACGCCTGCTTCCCGGAGGATGGCTGCTCCTTTGCCTGCCACCTTGGGATTGGGGTCACGGGAACCAATGACCACTTTGGCAATGCCTGCTTCCAGCAGGGCTTCTGTGCAGGGCGGTGTCTTGCCGTAGTGACAGCAGGGCTCCAGTGTCACATAGATAGTGGCGCCTTTGGGTGAGGTGTGGCAGTTTGCCAGCGCGTTGCGCTCCGCGTGGAGTCCGCCAAAGCGTGCGTGCCAGCCTTCCCCGATGATTTCGCCGTCCTTGACAATGACCGCGCCCACCAGTGGGTTGGGGTCAACGGCGCCGATGCCGTTTTTGGCAAGGGCAATGGCGTGCCGCATAAAATCCTGTTTTTCCATTTTCGCCACTTCCTTTTCTGCAAAAAAATAACCCTGAACAGACGGGAAACCGTCCACTCAGGGCTTTGAAATTCATGAAAAAAATACGCATATCCAAAACAAAGGGTACCACAAACACACCCCTTTTTGGTATACACAAAAGAACAGAACAAAAACAGAAAAATCTGCCTTGTACTGTCATGATCTTCTTCCATCCAGACTATACTGTCGGTTTTGGAATCTCACCAAATCCTGACTTGAACCTATGCCAAGTCCTGCGCATCGCTGCGCTCGCGGACTATACCGCCGATCGGGAATTTCACCCTGCCCTGAAGATACTGCCGTATGTAGTTGACGCATTTATCATAGACCCATGTTAAGAAAAAAACAAGCCCCTTTTTTGAAAAAAATTGCATGGATTTGCATACAAAATTTCGTTATATTTGCATAATGACAGGAAAATGCAAATGCAGACTGCCAAAAAAACAGAACGGGCGCTTTTGGGAAAAAAAGGGAAAAATCAGGGACTTTGGGGCAAAATAACAGGGGCAAAAAGAAAATTGCAATTTGTATGAATTTTTCTCTTGCCTTTTGTGCAAAAGTATGGTAGAGTCATTGTAATAAAAGGGAGTAGCTTGTGCGGCAAGCCGCATCGTCAGCGTTCGTCATCTCGGTGTTATTACCCGGGCGCGACTAAAAGAACATTTTCTTGAAAAGCAAGACTTTTATTGCATAACGAGAGGATTCGGTGCAATAAAAGTCTTTTTTATTTGCACGGGACACAGAGAAAGGGGAATTTCTATGGACAAACAATGGAAATTATCGCAGGAAGAACTCCTGCAGGAACTGAACAGCTCCATGAACGGGCTGACAGCGGAAGAAGCAAAGAAACGGCTGGAACAGTACGGCTACAACAAATTGCAGGAAGGCAAGCGCAAAGGCGTTTTGCAGGTATTTGCGGAACAGTTTGCAGACCTTTTGGTAATCATTCTGATTATCGCAGCCATCATTTCCGCTCTGACAGGCGGTCTGGAAGGCACCATCGTTATTCTGGCAGTGCTCATCCTCAATGCCATTTTGGGTACGGTGCAGCACTTCAAAGCCCAGAAATCTCTGGACAGCCTGAAGGCTATGGCAGCACCCAATGCCCGTGTCATTCGTGACGGTCAGAAAATGGAAGTGCCTGCGGCAGAACTGGTGCCCGGCGACATCCTGCTCTTAGAAGCAGGGGACGTGACCGCAGCAGACGGTCGTGTATTGCAGAACTTCTCCTTGCAGGTCAGCGAAAGCGCACTGACAGGGGAATCTGAAAACGTAAATAAAATCGACACACCCATTGATCAGGATGAACTGCCTTTGGGTGACAGACTGAATATGGTATACAGCAGCTCTCTGGTGTCCTACGGCCGTGCGGTGGTACTGGTCACCGGCACAGGGATGCAGACAGAAATCGGTAAGATTGCCGACCTGATGGAATCCGCACAGGAAAAGGCAACACCCCTCCAGCGCAGTCTGGACGATTTCTCCAAGAAACTGTCCATCATCATCATGGTCATCTGTGCCATCGTCTTTGGTCTGGGTGTATGGCGGAACATGGGTCTGGCAGAATCCCTGATGTTTGCTGTGGCTCTGGCAGTTGCTGCCATTCCCGAAGCCCTCAGCTCCATCGTGACCATCGGTCTTGCCATTGGTACCCAGAAAATGGCAAAAGAAAACGCCATCATCAAAAACCTCCGTGCCGTGGAAGGTCTGGGCTGTGTATCCGTGATCTGTTCCGATAAAACAGGTACTTTGACACAGAACCGCATGACTGTAAAGAAAGCTTATGCCAACGGCAAAGTTTGGGAACCCGAAGAAGCAAAAGGCAATGATAAAGCCGTGAACGGTCTGGTGGCAGAAAGTGTATTGTGTAATGACGGCGCCATCAACGGCGAAACAGCAGTGGGCGACCCTACAGAAACAGCTCTGCTGTCCTTCTGCCGTACCATCGGCGGCGATGAAAATAAAGTCAGAGAAGAATTCCCTCGTTTGCAGGAAATTCCCTTTGACTCCGACAGAAAACTCATGTCTACCCTGCATTTCAGAAATAACCGTTATGAAATGCTCATCAAAGGCGCGCCCGACGTGCTGCTGGCAAGATGTACTTCTGTGGAACAGAACGGCGAAGTCCTGCCTTTGACAGACGAAATCCGCAGCGCCATCGTAGACCAGAACAGAGATTTCTCCTCTCAGGGTCTGCGTGTGCTGGCATTTGCCAAAAAAGTGCTTTCTGAAAACCGCCCTCTGACATTGGAGGACGAAACCGACCTGATTTTCACTGGTTTGATTGCTATGATGGACCCTCCTCGTGTGGAATCCGCGCCTGCTGTTGCGGACTGCCGCAGAGCCGGTATCCGTCCTGTTATGATTACTGGTGACCATAAGATCACTGCTTCTGCCATCGCAAAAGAAATCGGCATCCTGCAGGATGGCGACAGAGCTGTGGAAGGCAGCGAGCTGGAAAAAATGACAGATGAAGAACTTCGCAACGAAGTAGAACATATTTCCGTTTATGCCCGTGTATCTCCCGAGCATAAAATCCGTATCGTAAGAGCATGGCAGGATAGAGGTCATGTGGCAGCTATGACAGGTGACGGCGTCAACGACGCGCCCGCACTGAAACAGGCTGACATCGGTATTGCCATGGGTATTACTGGTACAGAAGTATCCAAGGACGCAGCGTCCATGATTCTGACAGACGATAACTTCGCAACCATCGTCAAAGCCGTAGCCAACGGCAGAAACGTATACACCAACATCAAGAACTCCATCAAGTTCCTGCTTTCCGGTAACCTGGCTGGTATTCTGGTGGTTATGATCACATCCCTCTTTGGTCTGCCTCTGCCTTTCACAGCAGTACAGCTGCTGTTCATCAACCTTTTGACAGACAGCTTGCCCGCACTGGCAGTCAACATGGAAAAACCCACTGGCGACCTGCTGAACCAGAAACCCAGAAGCCCCAAAGAAGGTATTCTGACAAAAGACTTCTTGCAGACACTGGGTATTCAGGGTGCCCTCATTGCAGTGGTAACCATGGCAGCTTTCTATCTGGGTATGCAGATCAACAACGGCATGGCTTGTACCATGGCTTTCGCAACACTTTGTATGGCACGTCTGTTCCACGGTTTCAACTGCCGCGGTTCCCGTTCCATCTTCCGTCTGCCTTCCAATCCTTACAGCGTAGGTGCTTTCTTCGTAGGCACACTGCTGCTGATGCTGGTACTGTTTGTGCCCGCACTCCATGGATTGTTTGACATCGACAACGCTCTGACACTGACAAACATCGGTCAGATTGTAGGTCTGGCTTTCGCGCCTACCTTCCTGATCCAGCTGTCCAGAATCGTCAGAGGCAAATAAGATTACGTCACCCTATGGGGTTATGTGCAGTATAACCCCATAGCGATTTTTGATATCCCCGTATTTCCCTCCCAAAAAATACGGGGTATTTTTTTGGAAAAAGAGGGGGAAGGAGATAACATGCGCAGGATATCTTTGCTTTGGAAAGTGGTTCGTATCACCCATGCGGAACGGTTTGCTGTTGGTTATGTACTGCTGTTGTTTCTGGTGGCAGTGGCAGTCTGGTTGGCAGAGCCGTCCATCACCACATTGGCAGACAGTCTTTGGTACTGTTTTGCGGCGTCCACTACCATTGGCTTTGGAGATTTTGTGGCAGTGACATGGGGCGGCAGAATTTTGACGGTACTTTTGGCGCTTTACGGCATTTTTGTGGTGGCATTGGTGCCGGGGGTCATGGTGAATTATTTCATTGAGTTCAATAAGATTCGCTATAACGAAAGTCTTGTGCTGTTCATGGATCAATTGGAACATCTGGATACCCTGTCCAAAGAAGAACTCCGGGAAATTTCCGCCAAAGTCCGCAATTTCCGCAGAAAATAAAAAACAGAGTATTTCTTTTGAGAAATTCTCTGTTTTTATTTGCGGGCAAGTTCTTTTTTCTTAAAAATCAGGGTGTTGCTTGCTATCTGACTGTACAAGGACCGCAGGTGTCCACTGTTGCGCATGTACTGGGTCAGTACATAAGTCAGGTCTTTGTCATGAAAATCCCGGTGAAGGGCAATGGAAGGCGTTGTGGGCTGGGGCGGGAAGATTTCCCTTTGCAGCTGCATGGTCAAATCCATGAGGGCAGGATATTCTTCTCGTTCCGCAGAGCCTGTCTGCATGAGGTATGCCGTCTGTTCCAGCTCGGAGAATGTTTTCCAGAGGGTCACCAGCAGCTTATGATACACTGTGCCCGTTTCTCCCGGCAGTTCTTTCTGTATGTATTCCCTGCACTGGGCGTAAATCATGTGGAACTCTGTCAGCAGTTCATTGTACTCATGTAAATCCACGTTTTGTGACAAACTGCGACGAGCAATTTCCCAGTAGGAAGCGTGGAGCTGGAATAGCCGCCGCAGGTTCAGGGCAAACTGCTTTTCTTTTGTGGTAGGGAAGAAAAACAGGTTGATGACGGAAACCAGCAGTACCGCCGTGATGACATAGGCAATACGCAGCCAGATCAACGTATTGTCCTGCATGGACATGGACGCCAGAATCAGGGCAAAACTGGTGGAGAAAATGGGCTGTACCCATGTGCCGGGGGTGGAGCAGTACATGAAGAACATCATGAGAAAAGCAAAGGCAAACTGCATGGGCACCGTGGGCAGGAAAGGCTCAACCAGTGCCACCACCAAACAGCCCAAAGCCGTACCAATGGGACGAGTCACCAAACGATGCTCGCTGTCCTCAAAGCTAGGCTGGAGCAGCAAAAAGGCATTCAAAGGGAACCAGTATACATGGTTTGCGTGGGAGATAGCCATGGCGCCGCAGCTGATGGTCAGCACCACAGAAAGCCGCAGGGCAAACCGGGTTTCGATGGAATGACGGGAAATGCGCCGCCGGAATTTCAGCCATGTTTCCTGCCAGTCTACGCCGAACCACTGGAGATTCTGCTTCTTTGTGGCAGGGTAAGTATGGCAGATCAGTATAAGCATGTGCAGACAACTCCGGTAAAAGATGCGCACCCGTCCTTCGGGCATTTCTCTTTGCTCCAAGAGAGTACGGGCTTTGGCAATGAGTTCTGTGTTGTCTGTTTCGTTGAGAGTCTGGGACGCTTCTTCTGCCAGTTCCGCCACCTCTGTCAAACGGGGCAGGGCATTTTGCTGAACTTCGTCCTGCTGCCAAGCTTTGTCCCGCACCAGATAAAAACTTCGCTGGAACATGACTGCCAGCATATCAAAGCATTTTTTGCCGTGGTCGCCTTTTTGGAACACCGTTTGCATCTGGTATGCCATGCGGTGGTAAGTGTCCTCTAATTTGTAAAGTTCTTTGGAAAAATCGTCGTCTGTTTCCCCGTCAGCAATGCGGGTGAGTATTTGAGAAAGCTGTTTCAGACCGGTGTGCAGTGTCTGAACCGTAGGTTTTGCCTGCTTTTTGCCACGCTGTAAATAGGGATACAGCTTCAGTACAATGGCAAGGAATACCCAGCAGACCAGCACCACTTCCAGCTGTACGCCAAAGTCCTTTGGTTCCGGCGGCATGAATTGCAGGAATACGAATATCATGGCGCTGGCAAAATATCCTTTTGGCACGAATTGTGAAGATTGCAGGAAAACCAGCGCAAAGGGAATGGTAAAATTCAAGAGCAGAGAAAGGGGCATATCCAACGTGGCAATCATGGCGAAAAGGGCAAGGGCTTCGCAGATGACCAGCTGACGGAACAGATACCCCCAGGAGTTGTATCGGGCATGGCGAATCTGGAACAGTACCGTGATGACAGAGGCTGTCATGACAAACTGCAGACCAAAAAACACTGCCACAATCAGGAAAGATGCGCCGAAGAAAAGCACCACCGGCAGTGCGCCCCGCCAGTTGGGTCGAAATTTGGGCAGATATTTTTTGATTTTTTCCATGGATACACCTCCTTTTTTCTTTGGTGTTAAGATTTTGTATATTTTTTATCATAGCACAGTTTGGAGGCATTGAAAATATGGCAGGGGATTTTTGCGTGAGAATGAGGGCGGAAAAATCCTTATGTTACGGATATTACGATTTGTTTAAGGCTTTCTTACGAATGGCGGAAAACAGTTGTTTCTTAAGGAAAAACAGAGTACAGTAGCATTAGAAGAGGATAAAAATTCCATGAAAAGTTTTTCATTGATATGGGGGTGTAATTTATGAAGAAGAAACATGCGATTACCATTACAGCTGTGCTGGCGGCTTCTATGGCTATGAGCGTCACCGCTTTTGGTGCGCCCACAGACATTCAGGGGCACTGGGCACAGAATACCATCAATAAGTGGGTGGATAAAGGAGATATCAGCGGTTATCCTGACGGGACTTTCCGCCCGAACAACATGATTACCAGAGCGGAATTTGTGGTGCTGGTGAATAACGCCATGGGCTACACAAAGAGCGGCTACGCTTATTTCTCCGACGTACCCAGCCATTACTGGGGTAAAAATGCCATCCAGACTGGTGTGGCAGCAGGCTATATTTCCGGCGACGGCAACGGCATTTTCCGTCCCAATGACCCTGTCACCAGACAGGAAGCGGCAGCCATGATTTCCCGTATTCTGGATTTGAAACAGAATGAAAGTCGGGCATATCGCTACACCGATTCCTACGCTATTTCCAATTGGGCAAAAGGCGTGGTGGGCGCTGTCAGCGAAGCAGGCATCATGGCAGGCTATCCCGATGGCTCTTTCGGACCTAATAAAGTGCTGACCAGAGCCGAAGCCGTTCTGGCACTGGATAAGACCGTGAACTACAAGCCCGGCGACAAGGAAGAAGATAAAGAAGAAACCAAAAAAGAAGATATGCTTCTGACCCAGTCTAAACTGGAAGATACCACCATCACCGGTGACCTGACCATTTCTGACCGTCTTGGCACAAAGACCATCACACTGGAAGATGTGACGGTAAAAGGCAAACTCATCGTAGATGGCGGCGGTGAAATCATTCTGAAAGATTGTGACATCAAAGAAATGGTGATGGATCAGAAGGATACCACAGTGAAAGCCAGCGGCAAGACCACCGTGGAAAAAACCACATTTAAGAAAATCGGCAAACTTACCGGCGGCGATTATACAGACGTTATCGCAGATAAAGAATTGTCCGGCTCCATTACCATTGACGCAAAGGTGCGGAACCTGACACTGGATGCAGAAACCGATCTGAAACTGGGTTCTGACGCCAGAATCAAAAATATGGAAATCACCAAAAACGCCGATAAGGCTACCATCGACTTTTCCAAGGGGAAAGTGGAAGATATGACCGTAAAAGATAAAGTTACCATCAAAGGCAGCGGCGACATCGACACTATGACTGTTTATGTCAGCGGCGTTATCAGCAGTATCCGTCCCGATACGGTGAAAATAAAGGATAATGCAAGCAAACCGGATTATACGGATGACGATGATGATTGGTGGACACCCAGCAGACGGAAAAGCATTACTGTGACAGAAAGCCGTACCGGTGGCACATACCGCAATGTGACAGTGGCGGCAAACGGCGTGGATCTGAAAGATATGACTGTACTGGGTCATCTGAATATTGATGAAAAAGTAGGAAACGGCACCGCAACACTGACAAATATGAACATCTCCGGTGATGTTTATGTGAACGGCGGCGGGGATAATTCCGTTGTATTTGAAAACTGCTCCATCAGCGGTAATATCTATGTTCAGAAAACAAGCAGCGAACAGGTTGCTCTGAAATTTGATAAAAATACAGCCGATAAACTCAAAGGCAGTGTTGTTGTTGAAGGAAACGGCGCACTGCTGGAAAGCACAGGCGCAAAACAGAATGTAACGCTGAAGAAAGTGACTGTGAAAACAGCAAATGCTGTTGCCATTGGCACCAATGTAAAAGAAATGCAGGTAACAACAGCCAATACAAATTTGACAGTCAATGGTACTGTGGATAGATTGCAGGCGGATAAAGCCGTTACCGTCAAGGGTAATGGCACAATTTATGAAAAAACTGACAATGTAACGGTGACAGACCAGGTGAAAACAGGTGTAACAGGTGTGAGTCTGAATAAAACCGAATTGGCACTGGAAGTGGGAGAAACAGGAACACTGGAAGCAAAGGTAGAACCCAATGACGCAAGCAACAAAGGTGTAACATGGAGCAGCAGCAACAATGAAATTGCTACAGTGAACAACGGTGTTGTTACCGCAGTGAAAGAAGGCACAACCACCATTACAGTAACAACAGCAGAGGGTGGCAAGACAGCCACATGTAAAGTGATAGTCAATGCGCCCCAGACAAAACCTGTGACGAATGTGACACTGGAACCAAATACATTGACACTGGAAGTGGGGAAAAGTGAAACACTGACAGCAAAGGTAGAACCCAGTGACGCAACCAACCAGAAAGTGACATGGGAAAGCAATGCAACAAATGTTGCGACAGTGGATAATAGTGGCAAAGTAACCGCAGTAAGCGAAGGTACAGCCACCATCACAGCGAAAGCAGGAGAACAAACAGCAACCTGTACTGTGACCGTAACAAAGGCGGATGTGGCAGTGGAAAGCGTAACACTGGATAAAACCAGTCTGGATCTGAAAACAGGAGATAACGCAACCCTGACAGCAACAGTAAGTCCTGATAACGCAACAGACAGAACTGTGACATGGGAAAGCAATGCCACAAATATTGCGACAGTGGATAATAATGGCGCAGTGACAGCGAAAGCGGCAGGCACAGCTACCATCACAGCGAAAGCAGGAGAACAAACAGCAACCTGTAAGATAACCGTAACAAAGGCTGATGTAAAAGTGACACAGATTACCATCAGCGGCAAAAACACACTGAATGTGAACGACGTCGCAACATTGACAGCAGATGTACAGCCCGGCGATGCTACAAACAAGACTGTTGTTTGGACTAGTGAAAATCCTGACGTAGTCAAAGTGGAAAATGGGAAAGTCACTGCTTTGATGCCCGGTCAGGCTGTTATTAAGGCAACAGCCCAGGACGGCAGCAATACAGTAGGTATGTTCACCATCAAAGTCAATGTATCCAACGTGGATACACTGCGGACAAAGGTAGCAACAGCCAGAGAACTGATGAAAGATATTCAGGTATCTTCTGACGGCACAGATGTGGCACCTACAGAAAAATGGGTACCTCAGGCACAGAAAACCGCATTGGATACAGCAGTAGCAGAAGCAGAAAAAATTCTGACAGCCCCTCTGACTTCCCAGAATACTGTGAATGCAGCTTACACCAAATTGCAGAATGCCATGACAGATTTCCAGAAAGCCATGAAACCTGGCACCAAGACAGAAACCCCAGCAGCTGCTTCCTTCTGGAATTTCTGGTAAATGATACACATCATAAAGATTCTTTCCGGCGGCAGGCAACTGCCGCCTTTTTCCCGTCCCAACAAAAACATCCCCTCTGAAAGCAACCTCCCCTTAAGAAAACATTGATTTTTATTTTCCTTGATTTCTTAAGGGGAATTGCGATGGCTGTCTTCATAAGAAAACATAACAAAAATCTTAATAAAAAAAATAAGAAAGCTAAAATCCTTTGTCGTGATAAGGATTTTAGCTTTCTTTGTTTTCTTATGAAGATGCCCCTGAGAGAGGGGATGTTTTGCTTT
>OFMI01000916.1_pt1 | contig 21326 bp, 18 predicted proteins | sample 1541741 | NCBI WGS metagenome assembly OFMI01 (sample SAMN04209219, study PRJEB22552) | human gut metagenome | biome: gut; material: feces | host: Homo sapiens | place: USA: Oklahoma | reverse complement strand
AATCGCAGTTGTTAACTGTTCTTGGGAATGGAATTACGTCACGGATATTGCCCATTCCTGTGAGATACATTACACAGCGCTCAAATCCAAGACCAAATCCTGAATGACGTGTAGAACCATATTTACGCAAATCAAGATAGAAGTCATAGTCTTCTTCCTTCAGCCCAAGCTCTTCCATACGAGCTTTCAACTTACCATAGTCATCCTCTCTCTGGCTTCCACCGATAATCTCACCAATTCCAGGAACCAGGCAGTCCATAGCTGCAACGGTCTTGCCATCCTCGTTTGCTTTCATATAGAATGCTTTAATTTCCTTTGGATAGTCTGTAACAAAAATAGGTTTCTTAAAAATCTGTTCTGTCAAATAACGCTCATGTTCTGTCTGCAGATCACATCCCCAGGATACTTTATAATCAAACTTGTCATTATTCTTCTCGAGAAGCTCAATTGCTTCTGTATAGGTAACACGACCGAACTCAGAGTTTGCCACATGGTTCAATCTGTCAAGAAGTCCTTTGTCCACAAAAGAATTGAAGAAGTTCATTTCCTCCGGAGCATTCTCAAGAACATATCCGATCACATATTTCAGCATCGCTTCTGCAAGATTCATGTTGTCTTCAAGATCAGCAAATGCACACTCAGGCTCGATCATCCAGAACTCAGCTGCATGACGTGTGGTGTTGGAGTTCTCGGCACGGAAAGTTGGTCCAAATGTATATACATTACGGAATGCCTGTGCAAATGTCTCACAGTTCAACTGACCGCTTACAGTCAGGTTTGTCTCTTTCCCAAAGAAATCCTGAGAGTAATCAATATTTCCCTTATCATCTGTAGGAATATTATTCAGATCCATGGTTGTAACCTGGAACATCTCACCTGCACCCTCGCAGTCACTTCCTGTGATCAGCGGAGTGTGTACATAAACAAAACCTCTCTCCTGAAAGAATTTGTGTATTGCATATGCACAGAGGGAACGTACACGGAAAACAGCCTGGAAGGTATTTGTTCTGGAACGAAGATGTGTGATCGTTCTTAAATACTCAAGACTGTGGCGTTTCTTCTGAAGCGGATAATCTGGTGCGGATGTTCCCTCTACAGAAATCTCTGCAGCCTGGATCTCAAATGGCTGTTTCGCCTGTGGAGTCGCTACCAGAGTTCCCTTTACAATAATCGCTGCGCCTACATTCAGTTTGGAAATCTCAGCAAAATTGTCCATTGTATCATGGTAAACGATCTGAAGGGTCTCAAAATATGTTCCATCATGGAGAACAACAAATCCAAAGGTCTTGGAATCACGAACGCTTCGTACCCAGCCGCCTACGGTGATCTCCTGATCCAGGTATTTATCCCGTTCTCTGTAAATCTCTTTTACTGTTGTAAGTTTCATAATTAGTTCCTCTTTCTCCTCATTTTTCCAAACACTCATTTCTCTATAGTATAGACTATTCCTCTTATTCGCGCAAGGATATTTTTCCAGGGAATAAAAGAAGATCCTGTCTGTTAAGCTTCGACACTTTTGGACAAGGATCTTCTCTTCTGTAAGTACTTTTCTATTGCAAAGTTGCCTCATTCTCAGTATTTCTCTGAACGTTTAATGCAATATAAGATAATCCAGACAATACTTAAAAATTCGTTTGTAAGTCTTGGTGGTGTAATGAAGTCCATCATCGTCTGGCAGGTCAACTCCAGTTCCACTAATATTGGTACCATATCCATTCTCCATCAGATAAGAATACGTATCAATATATTCGAAAGTGCTGCCAAGAGCACTACCCACAACAGAATTGAATTTGCGGATTACTTCTTCTTTTCGGATTGCATTCTTACCAAGATATTCGATTGTCTTACTGTTTACTGGATTCACCGACATAAAGAACAGCTTGCAGTTCTTTTTCTGTAAGCTCTCAGCAATCTCCTGATAATAAGAAATATAATCATACATATTTCCAGGATCGTTTACTCCCAGATTAAAAATAACCGCAGTCGGTTTCAGAACGGAATAATTCTCTTCTGCAATAGAAAGAATCGTATTCATTCCCTGAGACTTCAGCCATTCAAGGCCCTTTCCCTCTTCGTATACAAAATCAATATCACGCAGCAGATTCGACTCATAATACCCTGAATTTAAATTTTGCAGCGTTCTCTGCATACGATTGGTACGGGAGTCTCCTACAAAAATAATGTGATTGTACCCCCGGCTGCTGCCATTTCCAATCTTCCAGCTGCTTGCGGATTGCAGAAGCTCTGAAAGAGTCAGGTCTTCCTCAGCGGAACGGTTAAACACAACTGCATATAGCTTTATGTTGCTGTTTACTGTAATAGTATCACCAGCTTCATAACGCGGTGCTGTGCTTTTTCCTAACTGGATATCCCATCCCATAAAGGTGTATCCGGATGCATTTCTTACAGACGGCAATGTATAAGAACTTCCAGATGCTACATTCTCTGTCTTGTAAACGGTTCCATCATTCTTGCACAAAGCCACCGTAAATGTTGTATCAGACTCGTAAACAGCATATAATTTTATATTTTTTTTGATTCGAATCTTCTGTCCCTCTGTATACGCCGCTTGGGAAGCATTCTTTTTAGTACTCCATCCAACTGCCTTATAGCCGCTTTTTTGTGGAAGCTCTGGCAAGGTAAGATATCCGTTTTTTGTAACAGCTTTGTTTAGTTTCTTAAATACTGTACTGGTGCTTCCGGTATTATCATAGAAATAAACTTTATATATACCAACTTTTTTACGCACCGCATACAGATTTATATTCTTTTTCAGACGTATTTTTTTTCCCGCGGCATATACCGCTTTGGTATCGTTTTTCTGAGTGGACCAGCCAAGATTTTTGTATCCGGTAATTGCAGGAACTGCCGGAAGCTTAATTTTTTTCCCGGCACTTACCTTTATACGCAGCTTGGAATAAGATGTTTTTCCACTTTGATTCCAGAATCTGACAACTACGTTCTTAGTGGCCGCCTGTACAGACTGAACACCACTAATCCCAATTTTTCCATCATTTCTAAATGAAACTCCGAACAAAATCAACATTGTGGCCAACAGAACCCGGAAAATCCTATTTTTTCTTTTTGTTTTATTTTTCATAGGCACTCCTCTGCTTTTTAATGTCTCTCCTGCTTTCATCATCTGCACAGAAAATAAATAGTTCTTATTTCATCTTCTGTGCTGTCTTCAGTATAATCAAACGGACACATTCTTTCAACCCCAAAAGATTGTCTTTATGATTTGGTTACAAATTTTCAATAAAACGCATAAATGCAGCTCTGCCCTCTCCTGTACATTTGTAAACACCAGCATCTTCCAGCACGTGAACAAACACATTTCCAACTTCTTTATGAAGAACCTCTTCAATATTGTCTTTATCAAGATGATCGTACTTCGGAAGGAATTCTTTTACCCACTGCGCATGTTTTTCAATCTTCTCATTAGAAGCAACATCCTTGCCATCCAGAATATATTCTTCCAAAAGCTCCAGTTCTTCTTTTAGTCGCGCAGGGAGAACTGCCAAGCCCATAACCTCGATCAGACCGATATTCTCCTTCTTAATATGATGGTACTGTGCATGCGGATGATATACGCCAAGAGGATTTTCTTCTGTGGTAATATTGTTTCGTAGAGTCAGATCCAACTCATACATATCACCTTTTTTACGTGCGATCGGAGTGATCGTATTATGAGGTTCACCATCCGTTTCTGCAAAAATGAATGCAGCCTCATCTGTATAGCCTCTCCAAACCTCCAGCACATGAGTTGCCAGATCAATCAGGCGCTTCTCATCTTTATGACGGATACGAAGTACAGACAGCGGCCATTTTACAATACCAGCCTCCACATCCTCATAGCCCGGAATAGTTACATATTTCTCAATTTCAGCCTTTGCCATAGCAAACGTATAATGGCCGCCCTGGAAATGATCGTGACTGAGAATAGAACCTCCCACAATCGGTAAGTCTGCATTTGACCCCAGAAAATAATGTGGAAACAGCTTCACGAAATCAAACAGCTTGATAAATGTGTTTCTCTCGATTTTCATAGGTGTGTGCTGGAAATTAAATACAATACAATGCTCATTATAATAAACATAAGGAGAGTACTGCATTCCCCACGGACTGTCATTGATTGTGATCGGAATGATTCTGTGATTCTCTCTTGCAGGATGATTTGCGCGGCCTGCATATCCCTCATTTTCCGGACAAAGCAGACATTTGGGATAGCTGCTTGATTTGATAAGCTTTGCCGCAGCAATAGCTTTCGGATCTTTCTCTGGCTTAGAAAGGTTGATTGTAATATCAATTGCTCCATAAGGAGAATCCACAGTCCATTTCTGGTCTTTCTTTACACGATAACGACGAATATAATCACTGTCCTGGCTTAATTTATAGAAATAATCTGTTGCTTCTTCCGGAGATTTCTCATATTTTTCCCAGAAAGACTTCTGTACCTGAGCCGGGCGGGGCATAAGACAGTTCATTAATCTTGTATCAAACAGATCTCTGTAAACCACACTGTCCTGAATCAGACCACGTTCTACAGCTTCGTCTAACAGTTCTTTCAGAACTTCTTCCAGATTAATATCAGAATATTCCTCTGCCGGTTCTGTGTATTCATCTTCTTTAAAAACATCAAGAAGAAGATTTGTTGTATAGTTTTTCTCACAGGCAGGAGTCAGCCCTGTCTCAATTCCATACTGTACCAGTTTTTTAATACTTTCGCTTAGCATTTTTCTGTCCTTTCCTGTTGCTTTATTTTTAACAGTCTGTCCTCCACCACAGACAGACTGTTAACCACCACTTTGCTGCATCTTTCACATCTAGCATTTTTTGCATACATGTTCAATATCGGACTGTACCGGCTTTCCCAACAGCCACTTTAAAGCTTCAGTTTCTCAACATAACTTATAAAAATATTGCCGGCCTTTTCAAACAGCTCCGTACTGTCATTCATACCGTAAGGATAAGTTTCCCCTTTCTGCGGATCGTACAGATATGTGTTATATTCATCATATCCTATGATCACAACACTGGTATTATCCCCGGTCTTGGCAATTACCGGACGCTGGGCGCTGACCTCATATAAGACACTGTCTAATGTACAACCAGACAAATCAATGATAGTACCCTCATCCCCAAGAGCCTCCTGCAGTGCTGTAACATCCAGGGATGCACTCTTCATTGCTTCCGGCACATCCTCCAGATTAAGAGTCAGCTTTGTCTTCTTATTTCCACGCTCCCATACATACTGCTGAGCACGATTCAGCACAACACCAGTCTGATCATCTGCTCTTTGAAGCGCAAGTGCAGGATCTGTGAATGTACTGTCCAATCCTCCTTTTGCATAAACATAGTAAATATCTTCCTCAGGAATCTGCGTATCCAGAATAATACGGTCATCACCTATATTTTTCATTTTTGCATAAACGACTAACGGTTCCTGAATTTCAGGCGTTTCAGTGAGAGCCAGTCGTATCTGAGTTCCGGTTCTGGAATTTGTCACAAGTTCCACGGATACAGTATTGGTCGAGGCTTTGGAATTATTCAGAATATTATCCTTGCTTACTGCTTTGTATCCTTTTTTTGTCTTCTTGGACAACTGAAATTCCATCATAGTGTTTCCCATGGTAATATCAGTTACATACAATCCATCCTGATGATATTCTTTTTTCAAAGTTCCATCAAATCCTTCAATACGGACCGTATGAATCCCCGTAGTCTCATGACCATTATCGTCTGCGATCACATCTCCATCAACTACGATTCCATAAACAAAATCTTCATTCATAAATCCATTCAGCACTAAAGACTGTCCTGAAGATGGTGCAAGACTCCTGGTTTCTAATGTTTCAAAATCTATTTCTTTTATATTTCCGGCGCTTTCACCTTCCTGAATGATCCATGCAGCATGTGCACCTGTATCCGAAACAGCAAAGTCATCTTTTTTAATTCCTTCCTCAAGAACCTCACTGGTACCATCTGAAATGTTTATCTTATAAAGCTTATTTGCAAATAAAAGGTAAAGAGCATTTTCTGTACTGACATAGGATAATGTTCCAAGATCTTCTTTCAGGAATTCGTAGGATTCTGTAGACGGAATAAATACTTTTTCTTCCACCACATTCTGATCATTGCTGTAATGATATACACAAACGCCACAGTATCCTTCCCGAACGCCTCTGTTCATATATCCATAAAGAACAAAGTCCACATCTCCGTTATCTTCCACACGGATGATCTTTATATTATGCTGGTATCTGGAATCCCTGAAATCTCCATCCGTTTCTTTGCGGAAACTGAAAATTCTGGAAAATTTTCCATCATCAGGAGAATAAGACCATAAATCTCCTTCCTGAACAAACGCAAGCACTCCTGCTTTTTCATTCATCATGTATTCTACATTTTTGTCTCTGACACCAAGCAAAAGCCCCTTGTCGGAAATGCTGATGGAGCTTTCCTCAAACACCTGTGATGCGCTTCGTTTAAAATCCAGAAGCATGATTCTGGTTTCAGTATAACGCATCCGGTAAAATTCTGTCACATCATAGATTTCCTGGTTTCCATCTTCATCCAGTGCCGCAATCTGATATTCAACAGAAAGACTGGCTGTGGTTTCATTAATATCCTTCACTACAGGAATTCCCTTTCTGTAAATCTGAGGGTTCAGATTGCCCCAGCTGATCTGGGCAAATGTAGAATTGATATTAATGTCTGTATAGTTGGTAGATGTACTGGATGTGTCTGATTCCAGGTAAGCAGTCAGATCCTCGGCGGACGCTTTATCCAGACATTTTTCATAAAAGCTCGCAACAAACTTCACGTACTGAGCAGCATTCACATTGGATCTGGAAACTACTCTTGTATAGTAATAAGCTGTTCCCTTATTTGTCTCAAGAGATAATTGCAAAGAATACTCCTGGTTCATCAGAAGATCACTGCTCAGCTTAATCGTTGTTGTCAGATAGCAGTCCTGTTTATCCAGACTTTTAATCTTACGATTTTCCAGTACCTTACTGCCATCAGAGGTACGTATCTCATAGGAAAGGCTTTTCACCTTTGTATCATAGGCATTTATAACAAAGGACAGTTCCTTGGATGTATCAATAGGCGTCACACTGTCCCTGGTAAAATCAGACTGCATAGGCTGTGCATAACCATACATCCTGTTTGCATAATTTCCATCAAAATCAACCATTACCTCCGGAAAAACCGGATCATTCATATCAGAGCGGTCATCCGTAGTCTCACTATTCAGCAGGAACGAACTTCCTGCCACGCCGAGAACAAAAACAAACAGGAGAATCACTGCTCTGCGTAAAAATTTAATCATTCTTTCTCCTCTTAACTCTCTGATTGTACCTCCCCTTCACGGTACAGAAGTCTTTCCAGTGTAGGATTTATATGCAGTTCCTTCATAAGCTGCACTGTACTCTTCATATCTTTTGGTTTGCCTGTCTTTACAGCACGGATCAGCAAATTCTTGGGTGTATGCTCCATATCAATAAATTCCAGAATCTGAGTTTCGTACCCCATACTTTCCAGCAGATTGGCTCGAATTCCATCTGTCATCAAAGCAGCCATTCTCTCCTTAAGAATGCCATATTTCAGTACAGGCTCCAACACTTCATTTTTTATCTGTCTATTTACCTCATGCTGACAGCAGGGTACAGACAAAATAACTTTCGCTCCCCATTCCACAGCCTTCGCAAGAGCATAATCTGTAGCTGTGTCACAGGCATGCAAGGTTACTACCATATCAACAGAAGAAACACCTTCATAATCAGCAATATCTCCCTGATAAAAATGCAGTTTTTCATATCCATACTTTACTGCAAGATGATTACATTTTTCTATTACATCTGTTTTCAGATCCAGACCAATAATATTTACATCATAACCTTTCAGTTCTCTCAGATAGTAATACATGGCAAATGTAAGATAGGACTTTCCGCATCCAAAATCAAGAATGGTCACTTCCCGCTGTTGATCCAGTCTTGGAAGAATGTCCTGAATAAATTCCAGAAATCGATTGATCTGTCGGAACTTATCGTATTTTTGGGTAATAATCCTGCCTTCCTTATTCATAACACCAAGATCAACAAGAAAGGGGACTGGAATATTTTCCTTAAGTATGTACTGCTTTACACGATTGTGGGCCAATATCTGCGTGCCCTTGCTGAAGGTCTTGTCCTTTCCGAAAGCCAGACCTTTTCCATTTTCGGGATGACGTCTGGTCTTTATGGTCATCTTTCCTTTTTTGCTTACCAGAATAGTTCCATCCAGCGCCATCCCACTTGCCTGAAGCTGAGAAAAATCATGCTGCAGCCCCGCTTTTAAATATGAAATCAGTTCCTCTCTGGAATAATTTTTATGGAGCACCTTCGTCCCTACAGTTTCAGAAGCCTGATAAACCACCTTCCCCCGGATTTCTACCGGGCGTATTTTTACTTTGGATGGTCCGTCCCCTCTGCTGCCGCTTAGGATAGCTTGACACAGCTGTTCATTTATCTGTTCCTCTAAATATTCATCTATTGTTTTCATTTTTATTATAATTATTTTCTTTTATATTCTGTAATCGTTACTGTTCACTCCGCTCACAGCAACCTCTAATTGTCATTTTGATGCGTCTTATCTGTAAAAATCTCCCCTGCATCTTCTTCGTCGGCATCTTCTTCGTGATATTTCATGAAAAAGAAGCACTTCTACCAGATCACCAAGAAGTCCATCAGACATTGCTTCCATATCAGCCTCTGATTTTACTTCATCCACAATCTTCCTTCCAAGGTGATACAACATAAACCTGTCAGGATATTCATCGTAAAGCCGGCTGCCTTCATAATCCTGAAGATCACATTCTTCTTCCACTTTTTCCTGTATCTTTCTGGCAGTGTCCGGATAGTAGGATTTCATCAGAAAAAATTCCTCTTCTTGTTTCTTTTCTCCCCGGTAGAGCAAGGGATTTGCATAGCTTGTGTAAAATGGATAAAAATCTTTATATATCATATCAGCAATTTCGATTCCTTTTCCATTTCACTCTCATTATATGCAAGCTTCCGTTTTTCGGTCAATTGCACCATTTTTCAAATACGCGCCAAAGCGTGTTTGAAAAAGGCTTTCTGCAAGATGTACGTCACAATTTGTGGAAGATTTTGCCCGGATGAGGGCGCCGTAGCGGGCTACGGCAACTGAATTCGGGAAAAATATACCGCAAAGTGGGGCGTGCAGATTGCGGGAATGATTTTTCAAATACGCGCCAGCATATTTAAAGTAAGCCTCACACTATGGTCAACAGCTGCTTTCTCAAATTCGCTGTAATCCATCTGCGCACTTCCATCAGCCTTATCAGAAATAGCACGGACAACCAGAAACGGAATTTCATTTAAGTATGCTGCCTGTCCAATGGCTGCACCTTCCATTTCAGTCGCATATGCTGAAAACTCTGATACAATTCGATTCTTAACATCCTGATCGCAGACAAACTGGTCTCCAGAAGCAATTCTTCCTTCAAATACCTGAATATCCGGATTTACTTCCTTACATACTTCTGCAGCAAGTCTGCGGAGATTATCATCTGCATTAAAGAAAAATACAGGCATTTGCGGAATCTGTCCCTTGCGGTATCCAAATCCGGTAGCATCCATATCATGCTGTACAACATCTGTGGAAAGAACAATATCACCGATATTAATATTTTTATTTAAGCTTCCTGCAATTCCTGTATTAATGATCGCATCTACTGAAAATACATCTGCCAGAATCTGAGCACAGATACCAGCATTTACCTTGCCAATTCCGGAACGCACTACAACAACCTTTTTCCCAGCAAGTATTCCCTCATAAAAATCCATGGAAGCTTTTTTTATAATTCGTACATCTTCCATTTTTTCTTTTAAAATCGCAACTTCAACTTCCATTGCGCCAATAATACCAATTGTTTTCATTTAGCATTCTCCTCTGTTTTTGAAAGTTAACTGCTTCTTCATCTGACATTATACCAAAACTTCTTGCTATATCCAACTTAAATTTGGCATGGAAACTTATAATATCTTCTGCTATAATGAGAGAAGGTGCAAAGCTATTGCTGTTCATAACCTGACCAGCGTTCCTGAGCTCCTGATTTTACATAACGATTGGAGGAAAAAACAATGGAATATAAAACAAAAGGTGTTTGTTCTATGGCAATTCAATATGATATTGATGATGAACAGAAAGTTCACAATGTGAAATTTATTGGTGGATGTTCTGGAAATACACAGGGAGTTGCCAAACTTGTAGAAGGTATGCCGGCGAAAGAAGTAATTGCACGCCTGGAGGGAATCCAGTGTGGACGCAGACCTACTTCATGCCCAGACCAGCTTGCCACTGCTTTAAAAGAAGCGATTTCATAATTACTTCCCCGGGATTTTTGTCCCGGGGATTTCTTTTCAGACTGTAACACTTACCCATCAGTTCTGTCCCATTTATCACATAAAGATTGGACATCCCTTGAAAACTTCTCCAGATCTTTGTTTGCACAGCCCTCGTTTTTGCGTATGACGGAAAGCAGTCTGTATCCAAGCGCAAGCAACTTTTCGTATACCTTTGCAGCCTTAGATGCTTTTTGTAACGCAGCAGGCTTCTGTATCTTAACGCCCTCTGCCTCGTACAGAAATTCGCCTTCAGCCAGATCAAATTCTGTTCCACTGAATGGCGCATATGCATCATAGTTCATCTCATCACGCAGTCTTGCAGCAAACAGTTCTGTCACAGTATCCTCGCCATGAGTAACAAACACTTTCTGAGGCTTTACTTCAAATGCTTTTATCCAGTCAACCAGACCATTTACATCTGCATGGCCACTGATTCCCGGCATACGGCAGATTTTTGCTGCAACGTGCACCGGTTCACCAAAGAGTTTTATTTCCTGAGTTCCTTCCAAAAGGGCGCGTCCCGGAGTTCCAACAGCCTGATAGCCCACAAAAAGAATGGTGCTGTCCTCCCGCCACAGATTATGTTTCAGGTGATGTTTAATTCTTCCTGCATCACACATTCCACTGGCAGAAATAATCACCTTACAGTCATCATCGAAATTGATTGCTTTTGAGTCTTCACTTGTTACGGATATCTTCAAACCAGGAAAGCTAAGAGGATTGATTCCTTTTCGAATAAGTTCCAGAGCCTCGTCATCAAAACAATCATATTTATGAATACCGAAAATATTTGTTGCTTCATTTGCAAGAGGGCTATCTACAAACACTTTAAAATTATCATGCCCGTGAATAAGGCCTTCTGCTTTTATCTGTCTGATAAAATACAGCATCTCCTGCGTTCTTCCCACTGCAAAAGAGGGAATTACCACATTACCGCCCCGGTCAAAGGTCTCCTGAATGACATCTGCCAGAAGGCGCACATAATCTGGTCTCTCTCCGTGGCTCCGGTCTCCGTATGTAGATTCCATTACCACGTAGTCTGCTTTTCTAAAATAGGCAGGGTCTTTTATAAGCGGCTGATTTTTGTTTCCTATATCTCCCGAAAATACAATTGTTTTTTCAACTCCAGCTTCACAGATATTCACCTCAATACTGCTTGATCCAAGAAGGTGACCTGCATCAATAAACTTTACTCTCAGCCCCTCGCCAAGAATTATTCCAGTCTCATATGGACAGCCTACAAAATTACGAATAACCCCTAATGCATCCTCCATGGTATAAGCTGGAACAAATTCAGGCTTCCCCTGACGTTTTGCCTTGCGGTTACGCCATTCTGCCTCAAACATCTGGATATGGGCACTGTCACGGAGCATAATATCGCAAAGATTACAGGTTGCCTCTGTGGCATATACAGGTCCTTTAAAGCCTTTTGCGTAAATAGCAGGAAGATTTCCGGAATGGTCCATGTGTGCATGTGTTAAAAGCACAAAATCTAATTCTCCCGGAGGCACAGGAATATCTTTATTTTCATAATAATCAGGTCCCTGTTCCATTCCACAGTCTACAAGAAACTTTTTTCCTGCTGCTTCCAGGTAATAGCAGCTCCCGGTAACTTCATGTGTTGCTCCAATAAAAGTGATCTTCATACAGATTCCCCCTTTTACCCGAACTCTTACTTATATTACATATATTTTTCTGTTTTTATGGCATAACATCTTCACTATTTATAATATGCTGAACAGAGCTGACAAATTTCGCTGAATCAGCCTGGCTTGCCATACTTCCGGCAAGAATACCGATTGCAGCAAGAACTGCAATCCCTACTGCCTTTCCATATTTGTACCAGGGTTTATTTTCTTCTTTTTCAAACTGACGTAGCTTATCAGAAAATCCTGCAATAAAATCAATTTCCTCAGCTGAACTTTCTGTTGATTGAGCATCTTTTAAATTTTCCTCTTTGGACGCCTCGTTCCGGAATCCTGGAAACTTCACTATTTCAGCAGTCTTTGTATCATTATTCATAGCTTTTGCAGAATTGGCCTCATTTATTTTATCTTCATCCAGTTTGCCTTCTGCTTTCATTTTCTTTAAAAACTGCTGATACGCCTCATCCAGTTCCTCATCCGAAATCTCAAAATCATTTGCAGCATTTCCAAGAAGACTTTCTTCTATCATTTTTGCTTCTTTGATCATTTCAGCTTCTAACAGACTGTCGGTTTTCTCTCCTATCTTTTTTTTGTTCATTTTTTTCTCCCAGATTTTTTTCTTTTCTTGACAATTCCCTTTTAGGGGTTCATATTTATTAAATAGGTCGCTATTCACAAAGTGAACTGTAACTATTAAACACTTATTCAGGAGGATCCTATGAAGCATATTATCCTTACCGGCGGTGGTACTGCCGGACATGTTACCCCGAATATTGCTCTGATTCCCGCTTTACAGGAAAAAAGTTATAAAATTTCTTACATCGGCTCCTACAATGGTATTGAAAAACAGCTTATTGAGGAGCTTGGTATTCCTTACTATGGAATTGCTTCCGGTAAATTAAGACGATATTTTGATTTGAAAAACTTTTCAGATCCATTTCGCGTTATAAAAGGCTATTTTCAGGCTAAAAGTCTTATGAAAAAATTAAAGCCTGATGTAGTATTTTCCAAAGGTGGCTTCGTAACAGTACCAGTGGTAATTGCCGCAGGCAAACGCCACATTCCGGCAATCATTCATGAATCTGATATGACTCCGGGACTTGCTAATAAGCTTTGCCTTTCTTCCGCCACAAAAGTCTGCTGTAACTTTCCAGAAACTGTAAATAATCTTCCAAAAGATAAGGCAGTTCTTACAGGTACTCCTATTCGTCAGGAGCTTCTCCATGGTAATAAAGAACACGCTCGCGCATATTGTGGTTTTACTTCAGATAAACCAGTTCTTTTGGTAATTGGCGGCAGTCTGGGTGCTGCTTCTGTAAACGAAAATGTACGAAAAATTCTTCCTGAACTGCTGAAAGAATTCCAGGTTATTCATATTTGCGGCAAGGGAAAAACGGATGAAAGTATCCAGCTGACAGGTTATGTCCAATATGAATATGTTCAGGAACAGCTTCCTGACATGTTTGCATTGGCAGATGTAGTAATCTCCCGTGCAGGAGCTAATGCTATCTGTGAACTTGCCGCACTTTCAAAGCCAAATCTCTTAATTCCATTGTCCGCAAAGGCAAGCCGCGGTGATCAGATTCTCAATGCCCGCTCCTTCGAGCGCCAGGGTTACAGTATGGTACTGGAGGAGGAAGAGATTACAGAAGCGTCTCTCTTAGAGGCAATCCGCAAACTCTATCAGGAACGTAATAAATATATTGCGGCTATGTCTGCAGGCAAAAACTTAAATTCTATTCAGCATATTGTGAATCTCATTGAAGAATGTATTCATTCCTGATTTTACACTGCATACCTCTGTTATTTAACAGAGGTATGCTTTTTAATTTTACTCTTTTTCCAGTCTTAAAATTTCTGCTAAAAGCCATTTTCTGGCTCTAAGTACTCTGTTATTTACATTATTTCTTGTATAGCCAAATTCGCGCGCTACTTCTTCAGTAGATACACCTTCCATTACAACTCGCATAAAAATCATATAGTTAATTAAATTTTTCCGGCACAGGCCTTCAAATGCCATTGATAAATATTTCTGTTTTTCCAGCCCCAGTAATGCCGCTTCTGCGCTTTCTGTAGTACGATACTGCAATTCAGCCACATCATTGTCAAACATTACTTCCCGCTTTACATATGATTTTCTCAGGTAGTCCCTTCCTTTATTGGTTGTTTTCCATACCACCAATGCGTGAAGCTTTTCTTCGCTGGAAGCATCCAGTCTCTCTTTTATTTCGTAAAAGTATGAAAATACCTCCTGTGTAACATCCTCGGCTGTAAAACGGCTTTGTACAATTCCATTTGCGATTTTAACAGAGACTTTATAATACCGTCTGTAAAATGTGTTAAATTCTTCGCTATTCATCTTGTGTACCCCGTTTTCTAGCAGCTTTTCAATTTCTCCAGGATTTCATTTTTCACCTCATCCGTTAAAGTTCCAGGTTTCCAGGTAATTCCCACCTGATCTCCTTCATATCTCGGAATCAGATGCATATGAAAATGAAAAACAGTCTGTCCTGCCGGTTCGCCATTATTTTGTACAATGTTAAAACCATCGCACTTTAACGCCTCGGTCATTTTTGTGGCCATTTTCTTTGCCAGAATCATTGCTTTCGCAGCCATATCATCTGATATCTCATAGATATTAGCCGCATGCGCTTTCAGCAAGATCAAGGCATGTCCTTTACTTGCAGGACCCAGATCCAGAATTACTCTGAAGTCTTCATCTTCATACAATGTTGCTGATGGAATCTCTCCGTTTGCAATTTTGCAAAAAATACAATCACTCATAGTCTTATCCTCCCAAATAGAATATATAAATTATACGTCTGATAATAGCGAAAATCACATTTTTTCCAAAATTTTTTTAAAAAATTTTTTGAACAGTATTTTTTTATTTCTGTCGAATAATCTCGATTTTTTAAGTACGATTTTGTTTGTCATTTGTCCACTTCAATGATACACTTCACTTGAGGTGAGCTTATGAAAAATAATTTAATCTTAAACAAAAAACAGGATGAATTTCATCTGATACTATCACGATTTTCCCATGAGATACGCAATCCCATAGCACTTATTAACAGTGAGATTCAGATGATTGAAGACACACATCCTGAAGTTGTCTCATTTGATTACTGGAATGATATTACAGCTAATCTGGAGTATACCAAAGAATTGTTAAATAATCTTTCGGATTACAATAATGCCCATAAACTTGAACGGAAAAGAACTGCTTTTACTGCCTATCTTAAGGAAATTATTTCCAGTATCCAGCCCACTTACCAGTACCTGGGCATTACCTTAAAAACTGATATTTCGCCCTCACTGCCTGCCCTCTTTATTGATCCCGTTAAATTAAAGCAGGCTTTACTGAATCTGCTCAGAAATGCAGCAGAAGCAATTTCCAGTGCTGATGGAAAAGTAAAATTATGTGCTTTTTCCAGTGACCAAAGGGTACATATTGTCATAACTGACAATGGATGCGGCATACCGGAATCACAGCTGAATGAAATTTTCACTCCATTTGTAACATTCAAAGAGGGTGGAACCGGACTGGGGCTGGCAATCACCAGAGAGATCATCCAGGCTCACAGTGGAAACATTTATGCAGAAATTGAATCCGATGGAGAAACATCCTTCCACATTGTTCTGCCAGAAAAATTTCCCGGATGATAAAGAACTGCCGCCAGGATAAATCCACAAACCATGCCGCCAACATGGGCTGCATTATCTACACCAGTACTTGTAAAACCGAAATACAATGAGAATCCGGCCATGATCATCATCTGTCGTACGGAAATATCCTGAATTCTTCCATGATTTCGAATAACTACATAGAGCATTGCTCCCATTACTGCAAAAACGGCACCAGAGGCACCAGCTGACACTGCATAATCCGCTGATTTCATTTCCATAATAAAAGAAAAAATATTTCCACCAAGACCGCCAAGAAGGTAAATTAAAATAAATTTAATCTTCCCTACAACCGGTTCCAGGCGCTGTCCCAGTACAAAAAGGACAAGCATATTATTGGCAATATGATAAATTCCAAAATGCAGAAACATACAGGTAAATAACCTGTATATCTCTCCATTTTCAAGAATCAGCGGTGGATAGGCGGCTCCACACTCAATCATGTGAGCAGTATTTTCTGATCCGCCGGTAAAATCAACAACAAGAAATATCAATATATTCAGAAGTATAAAAAGAACCGTTATTGGTTCTTTTTTTATTTCTTCCACGCCATCACCTCGATATTTTCAGTCTACTTTCAAGACTGTTTTTGTTACTTTCTGATAATAGAATAAGTATAGCACAATTTCTCTGATACCTCAACAGATCAGACCCGGTAAATTTTTAAAATCTGTTATTTTATTTCAGAAACACATATCTGGCCTGCGCAAAGTCTATCTGATCCTGATCCTGAAGGCAATATTCCTCATCCCCTTTTAAAATTTTGCCATTTACAGATGTTCCATTGCGTGAATTCAAATCCGTAAGATAATATTCTCCCTCCCGTTTCCGTATCTTCGCGTGTATCCGGCTTACTGTAGGAAGTTCGATCACCGCATCCGCTGCATTCTCCATTTTTCCAATTACCGTAAGTTCATTCTGAAGATAAATCGTAGCAAGTTCACCAGGTTCACGGCTTACAAGAGTTGCCGGTCCAGTAACAATATTCGCAGATAACACCACTGTTTCGCCGCAATTTTTTTGTGATATTGATATTTTTTCTTTTTGGTGCAATACTTCTGCTGTATTTTGCATTGAAGTCGTGTTTCTTTCAATGCTATCTTTAAAGTTCACCTTATCTTTTCCTGAGTCTTCACTCACTTTTTTATTTTCTCTTTTATTCTGTATTTCCAGATGTCCCTTTTTCTCATGTCTGATGCAATTCTTATTCTTTATAACGGACACACCCCAGGTACACAACATTCCAATTACCATAATCCCAGCTGCCACTCCCAGAATAACCTGCATAGATACCCTCGGCAGATACCCCAGTGTTTCTGCGGCCACAACCACCAGTGCAAAAAATCCAGCTGCTACACACCAAATCAAAAATCCTTTAGACGTACCCCCAACATCTTTTTTCTTTTTTTCAGATAATTCTTCCTCCCAAAGCAACTCTTCCAGATGTTCTTCCTGAGGCTTTTCCTCTTTTGACTCCCCATAATTTTCAAACAGATCAATTTTCTCACTGCCATCTGAATTACACCTTTTCTCTGTTATGGTGCCTGATTCCTGCAAAATTGAGGAACCAACTGTTTTTTCTATTTCCTCTCTATCCTGATAAAGTTCCTTTTTTATATATTCCAAATGAAAACTGTCTTCCAAAGCTCTTCTGTATATTCCATACCCAAGCATTACAGCCTTTGAGTCTTCATGATCCAGAATCGGAAGAATATACTCTGTCAGTTCCTGAAATTTCTGTCTCACATCTTCATCATATCCAGGAAGATAACAAAAATAGATCTGTCTCTTTTCCACATCTACATACATATACTCCGGCTTCAATACTAACCTACATGGATTCAGCAAATATTCTGACATATCTTCCATCACCTGCACAAATCCACCCAGGATCATCTGAAGATCTTCGTAACCCATTTTCTTTTCTTCATAAAGAGAAAGCAAAGACTGTTTGGAGGTAATGTCATAACACACCATAAACTGTCCATCAACTCCCTGCACTCTGCATTTAAGAATAGATGGAATCGAATTGCCAACCAGCATTCTCATCTGATAAGAAGAAGTATCTGGTTCTTCATTTTCATACAGCACAAGATAATTTCCATTTATATCTCTTTTATATTCTGATTTCATTTTTTACCCCTTCAGCTTATTTGACACCTCAGAAAGTCCCTTTACTTTTCGGATCCAAGTTACCGGTTTTATTACTTTTACACTTCCCTTTACCTGCAAATGACTGTTAAATCCTCCATATACGGAAAACATATCAAGATCATACGTTACCTGCACTTTTTTTCCTTCGCTGACCTGAAGTTTCAGGTTTTTGCTTTCATAAAATCCGGTGTTCCCAAGTTCTTTTCCTTTTTTTAATGCTTTATCACGACTTTTCCCTTCTGGCCGTGCCGTTTCCATACTGCCGTCAAGAGCTGCTTCGTAAGCCGCGGCTGTGAGCCAGACCTTATTATGTACGTAAAAAAACAAATACAAAGTTATCATCACAACTAGCAAAAGCAACGGCATTAAAAGCGCTGCTTCTATTGTCATGCTTCCCTTTTTCATTCTCTTTTTCAATAAATCAAACCTCCAATATAGCCCAACATAAGGAATGGAACGAAAGGCATCTCAGTCTTTTTCCCTTTGCCTGATAGAAATAACACCACAATCCCCCAAAAACAGCAGCAAAAAAGTCCCAATAAAAATGCTGACAAAAGTTCCTCAAAAGACAGTACTGTTCCAAGCGACAGAAATAAAAGACCATCTCCCATCCCAACAGCGCCTTTCGAGATAATACTGAGCCCGATCACAGCGGCTCCCATACAGACATTCCATACCAGATCCATACTCACATTTCCAAGAAAGCAGACTCTTACCATTCCCACAATTCCAAATACACCAATTGACAAAAGTGAAACTTCTCTTGTACGTATATCTTTCCAACTGTTAATTCCAAGAAATGCAAGAATGCAAATTCGTTCCATTATTTTATTCCCCTTCCAGTTCTTCTTATTAACCACATCGTTTACATGCATGCAGATTACCAGCTTCCGACTCTTTTACCAGACGTACGGACCTTTTTAAGCCGCTGCAATTTTTGTCATTATGATAACGATTTCCAGATTTTGTGATATAAACTGTACTTTCTGGGGCTTGCCCTCTACTGCAGCTTTCACATGCATGATATTTCTCTCCATTTTCATTTCGTCTGGAAGAAACATTTCCACCCGACACTTTAGTAACCGACAAATTGAGGTGACTGCAATTCAGCTTTTTGTGATACACCGAACCTGAAACCGTTACATACACCATATTTTCCGGTTTTTTATTCTCTTCACTATTCCCATTTCCTCTGTCCGCGCCAGTCCAGGCATGAACCCTCACCTTGTTATACTGCCATTTAGCCGGAAGCGGTATCAATCCGCCAATTGGCTTGTATTTGTAAACATCAGGAAGCGTAATTTCTTCTACTCCGTCGCCTCCCACCACATATGCATACATTCCAGCTTCCTTTGCACTCTGGCACAGTTTGCTCAAGTGTTCCGTCTGAATTCTGTATACATCCATAAAATGTATCATTGTTACCATTCCAAAGAAAAAGAGTGGAAGGGCAAAGGCCGCTTCTATCGTGAGACTGGCTTTTTTTACCTGCTCTTTTATTTCTTTCCCAAAGGCGCACAAAGACACTTTTCCGAAAAGACTTCTGGCAGAAAACGGGGACTTTCTGACAGATCGGATTCCCAGAGAACTCTTCCTTCTTGTTCTGCTCCTTAGAGCCTGTATATCTTTTCTCTTTTTTCTTTTAATCAATTTTCCATCTCCTTTCCGGGAAAGCATCCTTCTGCGCCTTTCTTATATAGTAATATGGCAAAAGACAATCTATTTTCCAGCTAAATATAGTGATATTCCCGCGTTACGGTAAACACTTTTCTTTTATTTGCCTTTACATCCACAGAAGCCTCCAGTGCAGTAATGCAATGATCCAGACAAAATTCATTCCAGTCTTCCATCTCCCGAAACGAACTTTCAATCATATCCATACCCCCTTTAACTTTTTGTGCCTTTAAAGTTGTCAATAAAAATATCTGCAAATAATCCTCATAGGACAACCCGTTTACATCGTTTTGCCTGTCCGTATCCAGCTTATCTACCAATGCCGGCAGCCCCTGCAACGACAGCTGCCAGTTAGAGGCATTCTTAGTTAAAGGTACTTTTCCGCCGGCAAATAGCTCTCTTACATCCAGAATGCTTTCAGCAAAAGCCCAGCATAGGATCAGCGCACCTTCAATCACCACAACTGCCGGTGGAATAAGAAATGCGGCTGCAATTGCCGCTGCCATGGCATGAATCTGCCCCATCATAAGCGCATCTGAAACCAGATATGCAACATTAAGTCCTTCCCGAACCATCAAAAGTTTTTTCGCTACATCTTTCAAATTTGCCGCATCACTGTTTTTCTTTCCAATAATGTACTCAATCTGATAGCTCAAGCCGCTCTTTCCTGGTTCTATATAGTTTCCCAGTTTTTCCATGAGATATTGCTGATACAAAACCTGGGAGAGCATACTTCCATCTGCTTTTACGGAATCCTCCATTGCCAATCCTGTTTCAAGTTTTCTTCCTGAAACCAATTCTTTAGTTTTTACCTTTTTGTCAGAAACTTCTTTTCCAAAAGGAAGGACCAGATCCAGAAGTCCCATTTTTCGTACTTTTCGAATTGTTGGAATAGGATTTTCAACTTTTGCAGGAGGCTTCTTTTCTGTCACAGACGGAAGCATTTTCCCATCTGTAAACCCATCTTGCCCATTCTGCTGTTCCTGTTTCTTTTTTTCTTCCAGCAAAGCCTGACTTTTTTGTTGTGCAGAGTCCATTTCACTTTCATAATTTTCAATGGTTCCTTTACTTTCTATCTCATTTCCTTGTCGCTCCGCTTCAATTGTCTTTTTCTGCATATCTCGAATTTTGTTTAAAAGGAGCTTTGCCCCATGGCTTCCAAGAGTTTCTTTCATGTATTGGACTGCCTGCTGATAAAAGACTTCACCTTCTGAATCTGTCATCAGAAGATAACCGGAAATGCCACCCTGCTGTACTGACAATTTCTGACTATTTTGCTTCATCACAGGCTTCATATAAGATTCCAGATTATCATATATAGAGGCCAGATTCATTTCCTTTCCCCCACAGGCTCCGTCAACAGCGAACAAGTCAAAATCCTTTAAAAAGGACTTGTTATATTGTCCAAATAAAGAATACAGTCCAATATCCATCCCATTCAAAATCTGAGTTCTGGCCGCAGCCATTCTTGCTGACTCGAGTCCTGAGCTCAGCAGGGACAGAATAAGTCCAAGGGTTAAGGCCAGAAAAACAGTAATACTTCCTCTTTTTACCATGGCGCACCTCTCCTTTTCAAATCATTTTGTTAGTTGGAAATCATTTAAATAGAATTACTTTGCTTTGTGATCTTTGACAGAATATTCTTCACAAGACTGGTCAACTGGTCTTTAAAAATCATGACCAGTGCAATAAGAACTACAAGGATCAGAATAATTTCCACAACGCCTACAGCATCTTCTTCCCACAAAAA
>OFMI01000904.1_pt1 | contig 21514 bp, 21 predicted proteins | sample 1541741 | NCBI WGS metagenome assembly OFMI01 (sample SAMN04209219, study PRJEB22552) | human gut metagenome | biome: gut; material: feces | host: Homo sapiens | place: USA: Oklahoma | reverse complement strand
ATTTTTATATAAGAAATAGTTGGGACTTTTATTACCCCAACTAAAATTATAGAACTTATAAAGTAAATAAAATGAAAAATGGCAAACTTCCAGAAGATGAAATTTATAAATGGTTAGTGGAAAATAAATAAAAAATGGTATTATAATAAATAAGTTTATGTTATAATACATATATGAATTGGAGGTTTCAAATGGAAATAAATTACCCACCTTATAAAATAACAGATAAAATGCTAAACTTAGCAACAAATATAATGGAAAAAATTGGAGAAGCTAATTATTTTGAAAGTTTAAATAGATTTCCAGAATTAAGAAGAAAAACAAGAATAAAATCAATACATTCTTCATTGGCTATTGAAAATAATCAATTATCATTATTTCAAGTTGAAGCAGTAATAAATGGAAAAGCAGTTATTGGAGAACAAAAAGATATTCAAGAAGTTAAAAATGCATATAAAGCTTATAAAGAAATTGATAATATAAATCCATATTCATTAGAAGATTTAAAAAAGATACAAGGAATATTAACTTTTGCTATTGAAGAAGATAGTGGAAAGTTTAGAAATCATGGAGAGGCTGTTTATGATGGAAATATTCAAATTTTTATGGCTCCTTCTCATACAATGGTTCCAATATTAATGGACAACTTATTTAATTGGATGAATAATGTAAAAGAAGATGTTAATCCTTTAATATTATCTTCTATATTCCATTATGAATTTGTGTTTATACACCCTTTTTCAGATGGAAATGGAAGAACAGCAAGATTATGGCAAACAGCAATACTTTCACATTGGAAAGATTTGTTTAAATATATTCCAATAGAAAGTATAATAAGAAAACATCAAGAAGAATATTATACTGCTATTCAAAATTGCAATAATGCAGGAAATTCAAATGAATTTATTGAATTTATGCTTAAAGTTATAAATGAAGCTGTAGATAGCATGATTTTAAATCAAAAAGAAACTACACAAGAAACTACACAAGAAACTACACAAGAAAAGATAATAAATTTAATCAAAAAGAATCCAAGTATTACACAAATTGAAATGGCTAAAGCACTTGATTTGACAAGAGATGGTATAACATACAACATAAAAGCACTAAAAGAAAAAGGCATTATTGAGAGAAAAGGCTCTACAAAGAAAGGAATTTGGAATATATTAGAATAATAATAGTATAAAAATGCAAATAATGTATTCACAAATGTTTTATGAACGATATATTATATGAAATTTTGCGGAAAAACTATATTTTATTAAAGACTAAGAAAATATTTAACACAAAAAGAAGTGGGGAGAATATTAAATATGGTAAAAAGGGGATAATATATGAAAAAATTTAAAAGTTATATTTTCTTATTAATTTTTATGGTTGTTATAGGATTTATTATTTTTAGTGTTTTCTTATCAGGGGTAGATAAGTATCAATATTTAAATTCTATAGATTACAATGTAGAAATGCAAAAAGATGGTAGTATGAGGGTAACAGAAACTTGGGATGTAGATATAAAAAATACTAATACATTATTTAAAACTTTTTCTTTAAATAGAAATAAATATGGAAATATTACAGATGTACAAGTAATCGATTTACAAAATGGTAAGTTACTTGAACAAATAGATGAGGAGATGTATCATGTAACAAAAGATTGTTATTATGGCTTACAAACTGGTAAATATGAATTTGAAATTGCTTGGGGAGTTGGAATGGACAATGAAAAAGGTAATCGAAAATTTCAAATTTCATATACTGTAACAGATGTAGTAACAGAATATAATGATGCCCAAGAAATTTATTGGCAGTTTTTAGAAGAAGGTAAAAATGCTATTCCAGCTAAAAAAGTTACTGGTACAGTAGTATTACCTGAAAGTGTTAAAAATACAGAAAACTTAAAAATTTGGGGGCATGGACAACTAAACGGAATTATCGAAAAAGTAAATAATAATACTGTAAAGTTTAAGTTAAATAATTTAAACCCTGGAGCAAGACTAGAAATTAGAATTGTTACACAAGAGAAAATGTTTAATGTAAATTATAACAAAATTAGGCAATATTCATATTTAAAACAAATTATTGATGAAGAACAAAAATGGGCGGATGAAGCAGATGAAAAAAGTGTAAATGCTAGAAATTCTTATATTTTTATAGGAATAATATATCTATTGCTTATAATTTATTTTATAACTAGAATTGTAAAGTATAATAATTTAAATAAACAAAAAGGTGATGGAATAGTTTATAATGATATTCAGTACTTTAGAGAGATTCCAAGAAACAATGCAACTCCAGCAGAAGCTTGTTATCTATATAAATTTAATAAAGAAAGACTAAATACAGGGGATATACAAAATAAAGCAATTTCTTCTACAATTTTAGACTTGTGTTTAAAAAGAGTAATTAGTCTAAGAGTAGAAGAAAAAGAAGTTTATGTTAGTATATTAAAAGGAAAACAAGAATTACCAAAAGATGAGCAACAAGTTTATGATTTACTATATTATACAAGTCAGGATAGAAAAGAATTTCCGATATCCGACTTAAACTTATTTGCAAAACATAAATACAATCAGTATAGTCATATTGTAAATAATATAGTTAATTATGCTAGAAATAGTTTGTATGAGCTAAATTTAGTAGATAAAGCGAAAGAAAAGCAGTATGTTAAAAGTAAAAATGCAAGAGGCTTAAAAAGTATGGTATTATTTCTATATGGAGAAGCATTTATTACATATTTAATATCATTAATGTTTAGAAGAATAGTAGAAATACAATTTGGGATGACTTTCTTAAATAGTTGGATTATAATATTACTTTGCTTATTACCACTAATTGCAGTAGCTACATATAGTTGGAATTTAAGAGCTAAAATTGGAGATAGAATTGCAGTTTTAACTCAAAATGGAGCAGACGAAAAAGCTAAGTGGAAAGGATTAAGTAACTTTATGAAAGACTATTCATTATTAAATGAAAAAGAAGTCTTAGATTTAGTATTGTGGGAGAAATATTTAGTATATGCTACTGCATTTGGAATTTCGGATAAGGTATTAGAACAATTAAAAGCAGCTTATCCAGAAGTATTTATAAAAGAGTCTTGGAATGAAACCAAAATAGAAGAATACCCAGTAATTTATTTTTCTACTTATTCATTTTATAATAATGCAGTTACAATAAATACGATTAATAACATAACTAATAGTGTAGGTACTGCATATAAAACATCTATATCAGAAATTAGCGCACATTCTAGCTCATCGAGTGGTGGCGGAGGTGGATTTTCTGGAGGAGGCGGCGGCCGGAGGAGGCGGCGGCCGGAATGGGTGGCAGATAATCTAAAGTCAAAATAGAATTACCACAATTTTATAATAATATGTGGTAATTTTTGTTATATAATGATATAATTTAGAAAATTTAAATAAAAGGGGGAATTTTGATGAAATTAAAAAACAAAATACTATTAAGTTTATTTTTAACAGTAGGAATTTTATTTATTTGGAATTTAACAGCTGAGGCAAAAACATATGATAATAGTAAATATACTATTTGGTTACCAAATTCATATCAAAACACACAAAATACTGAAGATTCAATACAAGAAGAAAAAGATATTACAACAATTTTTAGATTAGAAGTTACGCAAAAGCAGGGAACAGATTTAATTGTTAGTGAAAATTATATGAATTATTTAATTAGTATATTTCAACAATCTTATGGTTCAGACTTTACATTAATTTCTAAAAATATTACTAAAAAGAGCGAATGTATTGGACTAGAACTTCAATTTAGAGAAACTTCAACAGGAATAACACATTATTTTTCTGTTTACCAATTTTTATCAGATAATTATTCATATTTACTATTGTTTGGGTCTACAAATAAAAGCTATATAAATAGTGTAGAAAAAAATGAAATAGTAAAATCTTTTAAAATAAAAGATACTGTAACAAGTTCAAATGGTATTCCTTTTACAGATGTATCTAAAAATAGTTGGTATTATGATACTGTAAAATATACTTATGAAAATAACCTAATTAGTGGTGCAAATGAATATGAATTTAGACCAGATGCCAAAATAACAAGAGGGATGATAGTAACAATACTTTGGAGAATGGAAGGCAAGCCAAAAGTAACAGGAATAAAAGACTTTACAGATGTAACAGGTCAGTACTACTACAATGCAGTAAGATGGGCAGCAAAGAATAAAATAGTAAGTGGATATAATAGCGGAAAATTTGGACCAAATGATAGTATAACAAGAGAGCAACTAGCGGTAATATTAAATAATTATGCGAAATATAAAGGAAAGAATGTAAATGTAACAGCAAATACAAATAAATATGTAGATTGGTATAAAGTGACAGGATATGCAAGACCAGCAATGAACTGGGCAGTAGCAAAAGGAGTAATAACAGGAAAATACAATGGAACAAAAGTAGATCCTCAAGGAACAGCATCAAGAGCAGAAGCAGCTGGAATGATATATAATTATTGTACAAAAATAAAATAATTTATAAAAGGATCCAAAAAATAAAATATTCAATAATAAATAGAAAATTATAAACATTAGTTTATAAAATTTATGATTGGTAAATAAAAATTTTAATTTTATAAGAAGTAAGATAAAAATAAGGTAGTAAGTTGTGTACTTACTATCTTATTTTTGTTATAAAACTTTATCAATTTGAATATTATTTATTAAATAAGTAAAAACAGAAAGGATGCATGAAAATGATAGAGTTTGTAAAAATGCATGGATTGGGAAATGATTATTTATATATAAACTGCATAAAAAACAGGGAACCATTATTTCCAGAAGAATTAGCTAAAAGACTATCTAATAGACATTTTGGAGTAGGCGCAGATGGAATTATTTTAGTTTGCAATAGTAAGATAGCAGATTTTAAAATGCGAATTTTTAATTCAGATGGAAGCGAGGCCGAAATGTGTGGTAACGGAATTAGAGGATTTGCGAAATATGTTTATGATTATAATTTAATAGATAAGAACGAATTTAAAATTGAAACTTTAGCAGGAATAAGAAAGGTAAAATTAAATACTTTAAATAAAAGCATAACAGAAAATATTACAGTAGATATGGGTGAGCCTATATTACATCCAGTTAAAATTCCAGTTTTAACAAGGGAAGAGCCACCTATTAAAGATTTAAAAATAGTAATAAAAAATAAAATTTTTACTATTACATGTGTTTCAATGGGAAATCCTCATGCAATTATAAGATTGCACAATTTAGAAGATATTAATGTTAAAGAATACGGCCCACTTATAGAAAATAGAAGTGAATTTCCAAAGAGAACAAATGTAGAATTTATAGAAATAAAAGATAGAAGTAGAATAAAAATGAAAGTATGGGAAAGAGGTGCAGGGGAAACTTTAGCATGTGGTACAGGAGCATGTGCATCTACAGTTGCATCTGTTTTAAACGGATATACAGAAAGAAAAGTGGTAGTTGAACTTTTAGGTGGAGAATTAGAGGTAGAATGGAATGAAGAAGATAGTCATGTATATATGACAGGACCGGCTACAACAGTATTTAGAGGAAGAATTTAAAATAGATTAATAGATAAAATATTAATTTTAGAGTTTAGTATTTTAAAGAAAAACACTCAAAGATAAAACTTATGTAAAATTAATTTTAAATGAAAGGTGTGATATAATGGTAAAATTAAATAAAAATTTTTTAAAATTACAAGATAATTACTTGTTTTCTACTGTTAATAGAAAATTAACAGAATATAAGAAAAAATATCCAGATAAAAAAATTATAAATTTAGGAATTGGAGATGTAACAAAACCCATCCCTAATATAATTGTGGAAAACATGAAAATGGCATGTGACGAAATGAAAAATATTGAGACTTTTAGAGGATATGGACCAGAACAAGGCTATGACTTTTTAAAAGAGAAAATAATAAGGTATGATTATAACATAAGAGGAATTAATTTGGATTTAGACGAAGTTTTTATTTCAGATGGTTCTAAATGTGATGTAGGAAATATAGTAGATTTGTTTGCAAAAGAGAATTTAGTAGCAATAACAGACCCAGTTTATCCCGTTTATTTAGATACTAATATAATTGCTGGGAGAGATGAAATAAAAAATATAGATTTAGACAATAATAATTTATCAGGAATTATTTTAATGCCTTGTAATAAAGACAATAGTTTTGTACCAAAAATTCCAAATAAAATTCCAGATATAATATATTTGTGTTATCCAAATAATCCAACAGGAATTGCATTAGAAAAGTCAGAATTAAAAAAATGGGTTGATTTTGCAAAGAAAAATAATTCAATTATTTTATTTGATTCTGCATATGAAGCTTTTATAACAGAAAGTAATATACCACATAGCATATATGAAATAGAAGGAGCAAAAGAAGTGGCAATAGAGTTTAGAAGCTTTTCTAAGACAGCAGGCTTTACAGGAATAAGATGTGCATATACAATTGTACCAAAGGAATTAAAAAGAAAAGTAGTTTTAGAAGAAAGAAGAAGCAGCTTAAATAATGATGATATAATTTCTATTAATAAAATTTGGAGCAGGAGACACTGTACGAAATTTAATGGAGTATCATATATAACACAAAGAGGAGCAGAAGCGGTATATTGTGAAGAGGTACAGAAAATATTAAAAGAAAATATTAAATATTATTTAGAAAATGCAAAGATAATTAAAGAAAAATTTATAAATGCAGGATTTAATGCTTATGGAGGAGTTAATTCACCATATGTATGGTTAGAAGTACCAAAAGGAAAAAGTTCGTGGGATTTTTTTGATGATATGATAGAAGAATATGGAATAGTAGGAACCCCAGGTTCAGGTTTTGGAGAAAATGGAGAAGGGTATTTTAGATTAACAGGTTTTGGAAAAAGGGAAGATGCAGAAAGTATTAAATTAAAATGATAATAAAAATTTAATAAATTTAATATAAATTATTTTTTATAAATTATATCTAATAAATGAAAATCTTAATAAAATATTAGAAAAGTGTTAAAGGGTCAATATAATTTCCATCAACTCTTACTCCTAAGTGTAAGTGAGGACCAGTGGTAGCTCCATTTGTAGGATTGCCATTTTCATCATAATATTGATTTCCAACAACACCATATACATTTTTAGGACCAACATGACCAATAACAGTTCCTTGAGATACTATGTCATTTTCTTTTACTATATAATTTGGCGAAACATGACAATAAGTTATTTTAATACTATTAACAGAAAGTGTAATAGTGTAGCCACCGACCTCCTAAAAATCCAGTAAAAGTAATTTTTCCATTACAAATAGCAAGTAATTTGCTTCCTTCAGGAGCACCAATATCAATACCTTTGTGGTAAGAAGTTGCACCAGCTGTAGGAGAATTTCGCTTTCCAAAATATGAATTTATAGTTGTATAACCTGGTGTTGGCCATAAATATCCAGAAGGACTAATATCTGAAAAGAAAATGTTTTCTGTTGATAAAACTGAATTATTATTGGATAAAATTATTGGCGAAAAAAAACAAGAAATAAAAATAACTAAAATAAAAATTAGAATAAAAATAACTGAAAAAGATTTAAAAAGACCATTAAACATAAATTTCAATCCTTTCGAAATTATATTCAAGGTTTATAATAATTTTTATTATTATAAACCTTATTATATTTAATAGCCCCCAATATATAATTAATGTGTAAAATATGTATAAATTAAAATTTACATAGATTTTAATTTATATTATAAAAAAGTTATTAAAAATTTAATTAATTTTTTATTGTCTTATCTTTTTTAAAAGCAAAAAATTTACTGAAAAAGAAATTTAAGATAATAACAATAATAGTCATTATAACTTTATTAATTAAATAAGCTATATTATTACTAAATAATCCATAGAATGAATGAACAACATCATTTAGTAAAAATACGCCTACTATTTCTACAACCATAGTAAAAGCTCTTGCTAATATAAATCGTCCAAATTCAGTAATTTTTTCTTTAAAAGTGTGAGCATATGATGTAAATACCCATTTTCTGTTGGTAAAATATGCAAATAAAATTGAGCATATAATACCTATTGTGCTAGATAAATTTCCTTCTATTTTACATGCTGTAGTTAGTACAAAAGATATTGTTATATTAACTAAAGTTGTTAGAATACCAAATATAATGTAAGAAATAACTTCTTTTGTACAAAATTTTTTTATTATTGATTTTATTTTTTCCATTTATAACTCCTAAAATTAGTATAACAAATTGATTATAGCATTTAAAATCTAAAATTACAATGTTTCATACAATATTTGAAGATTACAAAATAAAAATAACCTATGTGTAATTAGGCGTTATTTTTTTAAGCAATAAAAATTTCCTAACTATGAAACCACCATTAAAATAAATAAGGTTCATATTAGGAAAATCTGGCAGGGGTAGAAGGATTCGAACCCTCACCTGTGGTTTTGGAGACCATTATGCTAGCCGTTAACACTATACCCCTATATATATTACTTATTTATTATATAGGTTATATTATAAAAAAGCAACCTTTTTTATAAAAAATATGCAAAAAAGTAAACAAATATAAAATAGAATTAAACAAACTTAATTAAATAAGAAATAATATTTACATACTATGAATGACTAATGTAATTTTACATAGGTATATATTTTGGTTGATTTTATGACAAATTTATGTTATTATAGTAGTAATCCTGAGGGATAATATTTTACTTTTCCATCCACTGTTTTAATTAGAAAGGGGATATGCATTTATGCAAATTCTTGGAATTATATTGGAAAAGCAGCACAAGGACGGATTTCAGGGAGCATTAGCTGAGATTGAGCCGGTTGTTTCTCTACAGAATGGTAGTATCAAGTGTAATCTGGCTATAGTTCGGGTTATGTTTGAGCTGAAGGTTCTCAAAGGAGAAAACACTTTCACTATCTTCGAAAACGATGGTATCTGCAAATCCATGAATAGTGCTCTGAAAATCGGCAAGGAGCTGGAGAAAATTGGGTATGAAAACCCGATTGCGAGGATTGACGACCAGTGTTATACCATGAAGGAGCTTTCTAAGCTTCTGGAAGCCATGACTTTACCGCATGGTGACTATGGTGTAAAACAAGGTAACTGGATGCCTTCCAACGAAGGAATGGAGCTGAATGTTGGACTTAAAACCAACCTCTAATTTACATTAATACAGAGGTGGAAAAGTAAACAGTCTTAACTTTTTAGGACAAAAAAGGGCGTATGTGCAATAGCATACGTCCTTTTATAATGTAAATAATTTTTTGACTGTGCCAGTAATAGAATAGGAAGATAGTTAAAAAATTCTAGTTTAAATATATATTTTTTGGTTCATAGAATTTATAAAATTTATTGTAAATTTATTGAATTTATAGTATAATAATTATTGTACGTTATATGGGGATGTATTTGGTTTCGACAGTATCCTAGAAGTATAAACGGCAAGTAGTGGAGTTGCCTGGCCACTTAAAAAGGCAAAATTTAAATATAAACGCTGATAATAGAGAATTAGCATACGCTGCCTAGTTTTAGCAGCGACGTCTTACTTTAAATGCCCACGTTTTTAGATAAGGCGACGATTAGTGGGAAACAAAGCTATTTTTTGCTACAAAAATAGTAGGTAATTTAGTAGCTACTTTAATATAAAGTTTGTTTGTTAACTTTATATTAAGGGAATTTTAATAATAAACTAAACTTGTAGATGTTTATATGGAAAGAATATTGGAAAGGAGTTCGACTCTCCTCATCTCCACCAAAAGACATAATTGTTGCACTAGACAAGAAAAACTATTAAATCAACTATAAAAGGTTGATTTTTTTGTTATCTTTTATTGAAAATAAGAGACAACTTTTATTATAAAGAAGATAAAATTGAAGAAATAAATTTTAGAAGAAGTTATATTGAACAATGAATAAAGTTTTTTCAAAGTAGTATATTTGATATTTATACACCGATTATTTTATAATATTTATTGTATTCTTTTAGAAATATAAGTAATGCTAAACACTTGATATCTACAAACAAATGTTTTATACTATATATAGTTTTATATGAGGATGTGAAATTATGGAAAATGAAATAAATAATTTGGTAGTTCAAGACAATATATCAAATGAAGAAATAAAAAATTTAATTTATACTATAAGAGGAAAACAAGTAATGCTAGACAGTGATGTTGCACAATTATTTAATTATGAGACTAAAGATTTAAATAGAAATGTTAGAAATAATATTAAAAGATTTCCTGAATATTATTGTTTTCAATTAACCGAAGAAGAATATAAATCTTTAAGGTGCAAAAATTTCACCTTAAATAAAAATGGTAGAGGGCAACATAGAAAATATATACCCTATGCATTTACTGAATATGGGATTACAATGTTGGCGGGTCTTTTGAAAAGTGAAGTTGCTGTAAATGTTAGTATAAAAATAGTTAATACTTTTATAGAAATGAGAAAATTTTTATCTTCAAATGGACAACTATTTGAAAGATTAACAAATGTAGAATATAAATTATTAGAACATGATAAGAAATTTGATAAAGTATTTGACCAGCTACAACATGAAGAAAATATAAAACAAAAAATATTCTTTGAAGGTCAAATATATGATGCATACAGTTTAATAATCGATATTATTAAAAAAGCGAATAAGAAAATCTTAATCATAGACAATTATATAGATGACAGTATATTAAAAATGCTTACAAAAAAGAAAAATAATGTTGAAGTTGTAATACTAACTTATGATAAAAGTAATATACAACAAATTGATATTCAAAAATTTAATAAAGAATATCCTATATTAAAAGTTGCTAAAACCAATAAATTTCATGATAGATTTATAGTTATAGATAAAAAAGAAATGTATCATCTAGGAGCTTCAATAAAAGATTTAGGAAAAAAATGCTTTGGAATTAATAAAATTGAAGGTTTAGATATCATAGAAAAATTTACAAATTTATTATAAATTAACTCATTATTATTATTGATAATTTATAAAATATATGCTATATTGAAAAGGGAGGGATAACATATGAAAAATAAGAATATTATAATAATTGTTATTGTAGCATTAATTATATTAATTACTTTAGGAATAATATTTATAAGCCAAAAAGCTACAAACAAAACAGGTAGCACAAATTTAAATCCAATAGAAAAACAGGAAGATTTATCAACATTAATTGACGAAATCTATAAAGGAAAAGAAGATGTATTACCTAAATTACAAACACAATTTATAGAACCAACAGATACAGAGAGTGTAAAAGGTGCAACTGGATTAGATAATGGAAATGACCTACAATATATTGCTATATCTGAACCAATGATGAGTTCACAAGCATATTCACTTGTATTAGTAAAGGTAAAAGATGGAGTTGATGCTAATAATATTGCAAAAACTATGTCAGAAAAAATAGATACAAGAAAATGGATATGTGTTTCAGCAGAAAAACTTTATGCGACAAGTAGCAATGATATAGTATGTCTAGTAATGGCTAGTGAAGAATGGGCAAAACCTGTTTATGAAGGATTTAAGGCATTGGCAGGAACAGTTCAAGAAGAATATACAAAAACAGAAGAACTTCCAGAACTACCAGAAGAATTATAATATAAAACAGGACATGTAAATTTAAATCATGTCCTGTCTTTGTTTTAGAATATATGGGGGATTTATGGTATTTTCAAGTATAACATTTTTATTTTATTTTTTACCAATTGTTTTAATAATATATTATTTAATACCAAATAAATATAAAAATATAGTATTACTAATTTCGTCTTTTATTTTTTATTTTTATGGAGAACCAAAAAATATATATATTATGATACTTTCTATACTTGCTACATATATTTTTGGTATATTAATTGATAAATATAAAAAGACAAAATATTCTAAAATATTTTTAATATTATCTATTTTTATAAATATAGGATTATTAATTTATTTTAAATATGCAGATTTTATAATTAAAAATATAAATTTATGGTTATCAAACAAAATAGATTTAATACATGTGATATTGCCAATAGGAATTTCTTTTTACACATTTCAATTAATAAGTTATATAGTTGATGTATATAGGGGAGAAGCAAAAGTACAAAAAAACATTATAAAACTGTCTACATATATATCATTATTTCCACAATTAATTGCAGGTCCAATTGTTAGATATACAACAATAGAGAATCAACTAGAAAATAGAGAATATAACATGAAAAACTTTTCTATAGGAGTAAGAAGATTTATAATAGGGTTAGGCAAAAAGGTAATGATAGCAAATGTAATGGGAAACCTAATTAATATCTTTTTAGTAAGTGATGAAAAGAGTGTACTATTTTATTGGTTATATGCAATAGCTTTAATGATACAAATATATTTTGATTTTTCAGGATATTCAGATATGGCAATAGGATTAGGAAAAATGTTAGGATTTGACTTTCCAGAAAACTTTAACTATCCGTATATAGCAACAAGTATAACAGACTTTTGGAGAAGATGGCATATTTCTTTAAGCTCATGGTTTAGAGATTACATATATATTCCATTAGGAGGAAATAGAGTAAGCAAACTAAAATGGATTCGTAATATAATAATTGTATGGATGCTAACAGGATTGTGGCATGGAGCAGAATGGAATTTTGTTATATGGGGGTTATATTTTGGAGTATTATTAATTATAGAAAAAGTATTTTTGTTAAAGTGGCTACAAAAAATACCAAAGGTTATTAGCAGAATATATACATTATTTATAGTAATGATTAGTTTTATTATATTTAATGGAGAAGGAATATCTACAATATTAGAAAATATAGGAGGCTTATTTAAATTTGTAAGTATTCCATTAATAACAAATGAAAGCATGTATTACCTAAAAAGCTATATAATTGTAATTATATTAGGTATTATAGGAGCAACACCAATATGCAAAAATATATTAACTAATGAGAAATTGAAAAAAATTGTAAATATATTAGAGCCTATATATTTATTATTAATTTTTATTATATGTACAAGCTATATTGTAGACGGATCATTTAACCCATTTTTATATTTCAGGTTTTAAGAGGTGAATAATGCAAGAAAATAGAAAGAATATATTAATTTCTATAGGTTTTGTAGTAATATTAATTGTAGTATTTATTATAAATATCTTAAGTAAAGATAAAATAATATCAACTTCTGAAAGAAGAAAGCTAGTACAATTTCCAGAAATTACAACTAAAAAAGTATTTGATGGAACAGTATCAAAAGATTTTGAAGAATATGCAATGGATCAATTTGTAGGTAGAGATTTATTAAGAAGTATAAAATCATTATTTAATTTTGAAATATATAGACAAAAAGATAATAATAAACTATTTATAGAAAATGATAGCATTTATAAAATTGAATATCCATTAAAAGAAGAATTAATAGAAAAGACTGCAAAACGAATAGAACAGATAAAAGAAAAGTATTTAAAAAATATGAATGTATATTATGCAATTGTACCAGACAAAAATTATTTTTTAGAAGATGATAATTTAAAGATGGATTACGAAAAATTGCAAAATATAATGAAAACAAATTTGAATAATATGGTATATATAAATTTATTTTCTGAATTAAGTAGTGAAGATTATTATAGAACAGACATACATTGGAAACAAGAAAATATTAGAAAAGCTGTAAGAAAAATAGAAAAAGAAATGAATTTAAAAGATACTTCTAAAATAAAATATGAAGAAAAAGAATTAGGTGAATTTTATGGGGTGTATTATGGACAAATAGGGGTAAGAGTAAAACCAGATACAATGAGATACTTAACAAATGATACTATAGAAAATTGTACTACATATAATTTTGAAACTAGTAAAACGCGGAAAAGTATATGACTTAGAAAAATATCAATCATCAGCAGACAAGTATAATTTATATTTATCTGGACCAACATCTATAATAACTATTGATAATCCAAATACAAAAACAAAAAAAGAATTAATATTATTTAGAGATTCATTTGGTAGTAGCATAGCTCCATTACTAATAGAAAATTATAGAAAAATAACATTAATAGATTTTAGATATATTAATGAAAAATTAATTGAACAATATATAAAATTTGAAAATCAAGATATATTATTTTTATATAGTGTTCCAGTTTTAAATAGTGGAATATTAAAATAGATACTTGATTTTATATGATAAATGCGTTAATATAAAAATATAGTAAAAATTGCAAAGGAGAAATTAATATGATAGTAGATGGTAATGGAAATATAATAGAGGAAAGAAGAAAGGCAAATAGAAGAAAAGAAGAAAAACCAAAATTAAGTAAAGGAAATAGAAAAGAAGAAAGAAGAAAAAATGATCCAAATGAAGAAATGAAAGTAAGAAAAGCAAAATAAAAATATTGCACTAAATGCATAAATTATAAGCGAATTTGTTTATGCATTAAATTGGATATGTATAATAAAAAAGTACCTGTAATAATTACTGAAATGTAATTTTATACAGGTACTTTTTTTATGCTAGAATTAATTAAACTTTACTAGCAGCATCCTCCTCTGTTTCCACCACAACAGCAGCAGATAAGGATTATTAATATTATTATCCACATGCAGTCATCTCCAAAACCGAAGCCACATCCACATCCTCTATTTTCTTGCATCCAAATTCACCCCTTTCAAAATTTAAAAAGCTATAAGCTAATGTAATTTTTAGCAACCACAACTATTGTTGTTATTGCAGCAGCTGTTTCCGCCACAGCAGAAAAGTAGCAAGAATAGGATTATGAACCATAAAAGTTCACTGTTATTACCAAAACATCCCATTTTAATACCTCCTATAAGAACTAAAATTGTCTTGTTCTTTTGTATGATATATATTATTCTAAAATGTAATAAAGTGTTACAGATTTACTTTACAACAAATAAAAGTTAGTGATATAATTTGTACAAATTACATAAGAGAAGTTAGAAAGGAATGAAGTTAATAGATGGGAAATATTGTACTATTAGATGACCTAACAATAAATCAAATAGCAGCAGGCGAAGTTATAGAAAGACCGGCATCTGTTGTTAAAGAATTAGTAGAAAACTCTATAGATGCAGGAGCAACAGTAATAAATGTAGAGATAAAAAATGGAGGAATTTCTTATATACGTGTAAGTGACAATGGAAAAGGTTTTTTACCAGATGATATGGAAATTGCGTTTGAAAGACATGCAACAAGTAAAATAAGACAAGCAACAGATTTGGAAATTGTTAAAACAATGGGGTTTAGAGGAGAGGCTTTAGCAAGTATAGCATCAATAAGCAAAGTAGAACTTGTTTCAAGAAGAGAAGAAAGCGACATTGGGTATAAAATTTGTGTTGAAGGCGGAAATATAAAAAATAAAATAGAGGCAGGTTGCCCAAAGGGGTCTACCATAACTATTACAGACTTATTTTTTAACACACCTGTAAGATATAAATTCCTAAAAAAGGATTTTACAGAAGCGGGTTATATAGAAGATGCAATAACAAGAGTTGCTTTGGCTAATCCTCAAATAGCAATAAAATTAATTAATACAGGAAAAACTGTTATACAAACTCCTGGTAATGGAGATAGAAAATCAGTAATTTATAGTATTTTCGGAAAAGATATAGCAGAAAATATTTTAGAAGTAGATTATCAATATGATGATATAAAAGTAACTGGAGTAGTGGGAAAACCAATTATTTCTCGTTCTAATAGGGCAAACCAAATGTTTTTTGTTAATAAAAGATATGTAAAAGATAAAACCTTAACAAGTGCAGCAGAACAAGCTTTTAAAGGTATGATAACAATAGGAAAATATGGATTTGTAATATTAAATTTAGATATGAATCCAGAAAAGGTAGATGTAAACGTACACCCAGCTAAGTTAGAGGTTAGATTTGAGGAAGACAATAAGGTATTCAAAGCTATATATCATGCAATAAAAGAGGCATTATTGAAAGGTGATTTAGTAGGAAATCCAGACAGAACAGATGAATTAAGAGAAGAAACTTTATTAAATAATAAAACAAACAATGGAGTAGAATTAAATAATAATTTTTTAGCTCAAATATATGCAGAAAGACAAAATTTAAAAAATAACGAAAATATTGTAAAAGAAAATAAAAAAGATTTAAATATAGAAAATGAAGAGATTTTAGATAATATTGAAAATAGACAAATTGCAAAAGTAGAAGAAAATACACAAAAAGAAAATAATACAGCTTCTAACGAAAACACTACAATTGTAAATAATATTAAAGAATTAGATAATATGGAAACAAAGACTATAGATACAAATGAAGTAAATCAAAAGTTTATAGAAAATATAAAGAAATTGGATAAGCTTCCAGAAATTATGGCAAAAGAAGAGCCTAAAACAGAATTAGAGAAAAAACTTTCTTTTGATGAAATGTATGAGCGTACATTTGGAAGAAAAATAGAAGAAGCTCAAGCAGAAAAATTAAAAGAAGAGCAAGAAGAATATAATTCTAGTTTAGGAAAAGTAGCTAGCGATTTTAAGCAAATATCAAAAGTAGAAAATGTTTCTGTTTTTAAAGAATTAGAAAAAAATGAAACTCCATTATATAAATTTATAGGTATTGCATTTTCAACATATATAATAATCCAAATGAAAGATGATATGTACATTATAGATCAGCATGCTGCACATGAAAGGATTATGTATGAAAGAGTTAAGGCAAACTATTATAATGATAAAGAAAAAGATTCACAACTAATGCTTTTACCAGATATTATAACTTTAACACATAAAGAAATGGATATTGCAAAAGAAAATATGGAAATGTTTATAAAAGCTGGATTTACATTAGAAGAATTTGGAGAAAATACAATAAAATTAACTGGTGTACCAGACATGTGCTTAGATTTGGATACAAAAGAATTATTTTTAGAGACTTTGGATGAAATAAATACTGTTGCAAGAACTGCTAAACAAGAAAAAGAAGAAAAATTTATAGCAACAGTTGCATGTAAAGCAGCTGTTAAAGCAAATATGGCTTTAACTAAGGAAGAAGTAGACAAGCTAATGTCACAATTGCTTGTATTACCAAATCCATTTACATGTCCACATGGAAGGCCAACTGCCATAAAAATGAGTAAAAATGATATAGAAAAGAAATTTTCAAGGAGATAGAAAATGAATATTTTTATTATACTATTTATTTTATTAATTAATGTTATAAACATATTTGCAATTTATAAATTATTAGGCAAAGACATAAAAAACAAAGAAAAAATTATATTTATAGCAGTAGGTGTAGCTATAATGTATATGCTAGTTTCAGTAGTTTATTGGTTAAGTAGCATAGGGATGGACAAAAATGCAGCAGATGCAGGAAGAGATTTTATAACATTTACATTTGTACCAGTAAATGGACTATGTGTTTTAACATTTTTAAGTAGTTCATATAAAAAATTTAAAGAAGGAAGATTAAAAGCTAATATATTAAGAAATAGATGTGTTGTACTAGTTGCAGTTTTAATTATTTTATTAGTTATAGAATTCTTTTATTTTAAAAATATACAAAACAATGCATTAGAAATTTTAAATGACGCAAAAAACAATATTACAAATAATACAAATACAATTAACAATAGTACAAACGAAAATGATACTTTAAACAATAACATAAATTATTCAAATGAAAATAGTATCATGGATAATAATACAAATAATGAAAATAAAAATAGTATTTTAGATAATAATACAAATGTTACAAATAATTTTACTAATAACATAAACAATATAACTAATAATTTAAATAATACTATTACAAATAATATTAATGTAAATTAAAATATAAAAAAATTAAATTCATTAATATATAAAAAATTTGCAATTTGTAATTTACTAATTTAATGAATTAATAGCATATAAGGCGTAATTGTAAAAATATTAGTAAAATAATATTAAAATTCGATAATAAAAAGGCGGAATAGCAATGGACAAACCAAAGGTAATAGTTATTTGTGGACCAACAGCATCTGGAAAAACAAGCTTATCAATTAGTTTAGCTAAAAAAATAAATGGAGAAATAGTTTCATGCGATTCTATGCAAATTTATAAAGAAATGGATATTGGCTCTGCTAAACCAACTGTGGAAGAAATGCAAGAAATAAAGCATTACTTAGTGGATTTTGTGTCTCCAGAAAAGAGATATAGTGTTTCAGAATATAAAGAAGATGCATCAAAGGCTATAGAAGAAATTATTAATAAAGGTAAAACTCCGATAATAGTTGGTGGAACGGGACTTTATTTAAATTCTCTTATTTATAATATTCAATATAACGAAATGGAAGTAGATTTAAATTATAGGAGAGAATTAGAAAAAGAAGCGGAAGAGTATGGCTTAGAGGTCTTATATAATAGAGCAAAAGAAATTGACCCAGAGGCAATGGAAAAAGTAAGTGCTAATGATAAAAAAAGAATTACAAGAGTTTTAGAAATATATAATGCTACTGGAAGAAATAAAACAGAATTAGAAAAAAAATCTAGAAAAGAAGTTTCATATAATTACTTAATTTTTGGAATTAATATGGAAAGAAGTATTTTGTATGACAGAATTAATAAAAGAGTAGATATAATGTTAGAACAAGGATTGATAGAAGAAGTTAAAAATTTAATTAATAAGTATTCTAATATGCCTACAGCAATGCAAGGATTGGGATATAAAGAAGTAAAAGAATTTTTAGATGGAAATATTTCTAAAGAAGAAATGATAGAAAAAATAAAAATGGAAACCAGAAGATATGCAAAAAGACAGATTACTTGGTTTAAAAGAATAGAAAATATAATTTGGCTAGATGGTTTAAACAAAACTGAGGAAAATGTAAATTCCATTATGGAGGTATATGGTGAATAATAAAAATGGCAACAGAGGTATAAATAAAAGTATAACTGAGCAAAATAATATAAAAATGCAAAGTAAATATAGTACAATTAATAAGAAAAAACTAATGGTGGTTTTACTTATTATGCTTATTGTAATATCTTTTATAGTTTATAAGATTATTATGTTAATTATAAATCCAACAGCTACATTTATGGTTGAAGAAGGTTCTATTTATCAAGAAGAAACTACTACAGGTTATATTATTAGAGATGAAGAAATTGTAAAGGGAAAAAACTATAAAAACGGAATGGAACAGATAATGTCAGAAGGGGAAAAGGTGGCAAAAAACGAGCCCATTTTCAGATATTATTCTTCTGGCGAGGAAGAATTAGAAAAGAAGATAAGTGATTTAGATAAAAAAATAGATGAAGCAATGCAAAAAGAAGAAGAAAGTTCTAATATTCCAAATGGAGATATTAGTTCTTTAGAACAGCAAATAACTGAAAAAATAGATGCACTTTATAAAGAAACAGATATGAAAAAAATAAAAGAATATAAAAAGGATGTTGATGAATATATAAACAAAAAATCTAGAATAGTTGGAGATTATAGTCCAGCAGGTTCATACTTAAAAAAATTAATAGATGAAAGAAGTAAATATGAAAATGAATTAAATAATGGTGTAGAAAAAATAAATGCTCCAGTAAGTGGAATTGTTTCGTATAAAATTGATGGTTATGAAGAAATTTTATCACCAGACAAATTTAATACTATAAATAAAGAATTATTAGAAGACATAAATATAAAAACTGGACAAATAATAGCTACAAGTGATGAAAGCGGAAAAATAATTAGTGATTTTAATTTTTATATAGCTTGTATTTTGTCTTCAGAAAGTAGCAAAGATGCAGAAGTTGGAGATAGTATAAAATTAAGGTTTTATAGTGGAAGAGAAATTCCAGCAAAAATTGAGTATATATCAAAAGAAGATAATGATAGGATTATAATTTTTAAAGTAAATCAAGATGTACAAGACTTAATTAGTTATAGAAAAATATCTTTAGATATTATATGGTGGAGCGATTCAGGAAAGAAAATTCCTAATGAATCTATTGCAAAAGAACAAAAAGGAGAAAACGAAATACCATATGTAATTAGAACTAGAGATGGTTATAGTGATAAAATTTATGTAAAAATTTTAAGAACAAATAATAAATACTCAATTGTAACTAATTATACAAAAGAAGAATTGAAAAAGTTAGGTTTTACTGCAGAGGAAATTAAATCGACAAAAACTCTTACAATATATGATGAAATACTAAAAGAACCTGTATAATATTTCAAATATATTACAAAAAGATTAAAAAATAATGACAAACAATAAAAATACTTGACAAAAAAATAAAAAAGTTAGATACTTATACAAGTAATATTATTTAGACAAATAATTACAAATGACGAATAAATTTTAGGAGGTTGTTTAAATGTCAGGAGCGATTATGAATAAGGTTTGGGGTTTCTTAGGAATGGATCCAGCAAGAGATAATGAGGAAGATGAGGAAGAAGTAGATAACTACGAAGAAAAAGATATAGAGGAAGAAATTGAAGAACCAGAAGATAGAAAAATTTTTGGAAGAAGAAACAACAAAGTAGTAAGTATGCCACAAGTACAACAAGTAAAAATGGCTATTTGTCAACCAACAAGTTTCGAACAAGCTGAAGACATTTGCGACTTACTAAAAGAAAAAAAATCAATTATTATTAATTTGGAATATGTTAATAAAGATGTTGCAAGAAGAATTGTAGACGTTGTAAGTGGAGCAGTTCATGCTTTAGATGGTCATATTCAAAAAGTATCAAATGCAATATTTTTAATAGCACCATTTAATTATGACATTACAAGTGACATGGTTGCGAGAGATGAAATTAAAAACAAATTATCAGTTTCATGGTTAAGAAATAGCAATAATAACTAAGCCAACTATTAATAGGAGGAAAATAAATGTATACACCATTAGATATAGAAAATAAGAAATTTTCAAAACAAATGATGAATGGATATAGCGTAGAAGAAGTAGACGATTTCTTAGATGAATTAACAGTTGATTATGAAAAAATATATAAACAAACTACAGAAAGTAATACAAAAATAGAAAGTTTAATGCAAGAGTTGGAAAAATATAAAAATATAGAATCAACTTTACAAAATACATTAATTATGGCTCAGTCTACAGCAGATGAAATTAAAAAAGTTGCAAAACAAGAAGCAGATCAATTAATAAGAGAAGCACAAGGAAAAGCAAAAGAAGCAACAATGGAAATTGAAAAGGATATAGCTATAAAAACAAAAGAATTGGACGATTTACAAAAACAATTTGATGTTTATAAAGCAAAAATGGAATCTCTTTTAATATCTCAATTAGAATTATTAAAAGATTCTAATAAAGAATAGATTTAAGTAAAATATCTTAGGCATTTAAGGAAATATAAATAGTGTACAATGAAAAAAGTTTTAACATTATTGTTAAAGCTTTTTTTGTTGACAATAGATATAACGTATTATATAATTTTGGTTCTTTGTCAATAGTTGGGGTGAAAATTCTGTAAAGCATTTATATTCTAATT
>OFMI01000899.1_pt1 | contig 21658 bp, 19 predicted proteins | sample 1541741 | NCBI WGS metagenome assembly OFMI01 (sample SAMN04209219, study PRJEB22552) | human gut metagenome | biome: gut; material: feces | host: Homo sapiens | place: USA: Oklahoma | reverse complement strand
CCCACCAAGGACTGGGAGTGCCACTGCGGCAAGTATAAGAAGATCCGCTATAAGGGCAAGATCTGTGACCGCTGCGGCGTGGAGGTCACACGGGCCAAGGTGCGCCGTGAGCGCATGGGCCACATCGAGCTGGCCACCCCCGTCAGCCATATCTGGTACTTCAAGGGGATCCCCTCCCGGATGGGCCTGCTGCTGGACATCAGCCCCCGCATTCTGGAGAAGGTGCTGTACTTCGCCGCCTATATCGTCACCGATCCCGGCGAGACGCCGCTGGTGAAGAACCAGATCCTCTCCGAGAAGGAATACCGGGATATGCGGGAGAAGTATGAGGATGACTTCGATGCCGGTATGGGCGCCGAGGCCGTGAAGAAGCTTTTGCAGCAGGTGGATCTGGAGGGTCTGAGCCAGCAGCTCCACGCCGAGTTGAAGACCGTCTCCGGCCAGAAGAAGGCCCGTGTGGTGAAGCGGCTGGAGGTGGTGGATGCCTTCCGCCTGTCCGCCAACAAGCCGGAGTGGATGGTCATCGACGTGCTGCCGGTGATCCCCCCGGAGCTGCGCCCCATGGTGCAGCTGGACGGCGGCCGGTTCGCTACCTCTGACCTCAACGACCTGTATCGCAGGGTCATCAACCGCAACAACCGCCTCAAGCGCCTGATGGAGCTCAACGCCCCCGACATCATCGTCCGCAACGAAAAGCGGATGCTGCAGGAGGCCGTGGATGCCCTCATCGACAACGGTCGCCGTGGCCGTCCCGTCACCGGCGCCAATAACCGTGCCCTCAAGTCCCTGAGCGATATGCTCAAGGGCAAGCAGGGCCGCTTCCGCCAGAACCTGCTGGGCAAGCGTGTGGATTACTCCGGCCGAAGCGTCATCGTGGTGGGCCCCGAGCTGAAGATCTACCAGTGCGGCGTACCCAAGGAGATGGCCGTGGAGCTGTTCCGCCCCTTCATCATGAAGAAGCTGGTGGAGGACGGCTCCGCCAACAACATCAAGTCCGCCAAGAAGATGGTGGATAAGGGCCGCACTGAGGTGTGGGACGCTCTGGACGAGATTATCAAGGATCACCCCGTGATGCTCAACCGTGCGCCTACGCTGCACCGTCTGGGCATTCAGGCCTTCGAGCCGGTGCTGGTGGAGGGCCGTGCCCTGAAGCTGCACCCCCTGAACTGCACCGCCTTCAACGCCGACTTCGACGGCGACCAGATGGCGATCCACGTCCCCCTGTCCGCCGAGGCTCAGGCCGAGGCTCGTCTGCTGATGCTGTCGGCCAACAACCTGCTGCGTCCCCAGGACGGCGGCCCCGTCACCGTGCCTACGCAGGATATGGTGCTGGGCTCCTACTACCTGACCTTCGAGCGGTTTGAAAACGGTATGTGCCAGATGACCAACGACGAGTTCTGGCCCCAGGGCATCGACTTTGCGCTGGCCGGTAAGAGCTACGACGAGCTCACCGACGAGGAGAAGGAGCAGAACCGCCTCAACGTCTACCGGGACGAGGACGAGGTGCTGATGGCCTACAACGAGCACATCATCGGCATCCACCAGCCCGTGTGGGTGCGGGTGGAGAAGAAACTGGGCGGCGAGACGCTGCGCCATGTGGTGCGGGCGACTCCCGGTCGGATCATCTTCAACCGCAACATCCCCCAGGATCTGGGCTTTGTCAAGCGCTTCAACGAGGACGGTACGCCCTCCGATAAGTTCTTTGACTATGAGATCACCGAGACCTGCGGCAAGAAGCTGCTGGGCAAGATCGTGGACCGCACCATCAAGCAGTATGGCTTTACCATCGCCGCCGAGGTGCTGGACAACATCAAGGCCACCGGCTATAAGTACTCCACCCGTGGCTCCATCACCATCTCCATTGCGGATATGACGGTACCCGAGAAGAAGTACTCCCTCATTGCCGAGACGGAGCAGCGAGTGGTGGATATCGAGGACCAGTACAACATGGGCTTCATCACCGACGAGGAGCGCTACAAGCTGGTGGTGCGTGAGTGGGAAAAGACCACCAACGACGTTACCGACGCCCTGACCGCCAGTCTGGATAAGTATAATCCCATCTTCATGATGGCTGACTCCGGCGCCCGTGGCTCCATGAAGCAGATCCGTCAGCTGACCGGTATGCGTGGCCTGATGGCCAACACCGCCGGTAAGACCATCGAGATCCCCATCAAGGCAAACTTCCGTGAGGGTATGTCCGTGCTGGACTACTTCACCTCCTCCCGTGGCGCCCGTAAGGGTCTGGCCGATACGGCTCTGCGTACCGCAGACTCCGGTTATCTGACCCGCCGCATGGTGGACGTGTGCCAGGATGTCATCATCCGTGAGGATGACTGCGGCGTGGACAAGGGCATCGTGGTGTCCGAGATCAGCGAGAACGGCCAGGTCATCGAGAAGTTCTCCGAGCGTGTCAAGGGCCGCTTCCCGGTGCGGGACATCCTGAAGCCCGGCACCGACGAGGTGCTGATCTCCAAGGATCACATGATGACCGAGGACGACGCCGCCCTGATGGAGAAGTTCGATATCCACTCCGCCGAGATCCGCACCGTGCTGACCTGCAAGGCCCACAGCGGTATCTGCGCCAAGTGCTACGGTATGAACTTGGCCACCTCCAAGCCGGTGGGACCCGGCGAGGCCGTCGGCATCATCGCCGCACAGTCCATCGGTGAGCCCGGTACCCAGCTGACCATGCGTACCTTCCATACCGGCGGCGTGGCCGGCGGCGACATCACCCAGGGTCTTCCCCGAGTGGAGGAGCTGTTTGAGGCCCGCAAGCCCAAGAAGATGGCCACCCTGTCGGAGATCGCCGGTAAGGTCCGCTTCGAGGATGCCACCAAGGGCAGCCTGCTGAACATCATCGTCACCGCCGACGACGGCGATACCCGGACCTACTCCATGCCCCACACCGGTCTGCAGGTGCGGGACGGCGAGGTCATCGAGAAGGGCCGCCAGCTGCAGGACGGCGCACTGAATCCCCACGATGTGCTGCGGATCCGTGGCGCTTCGGCGGTGCACAACTACCTCATTCAGGAGGTCCTGAAGGTGTACCGTCAGCAGGGCGTGGACATCAACGATAAGCACATCGAGGTCATTGTCCGCCAGATGATGCGCAAGGTCCGTGTGGAGGACGCCAATGACGCCACCGGCCTGCTGTCCGGCGCCATGGCCGACGTGCTGGAGGTGGAGGACGAGAACGCCAAGGTGCGGGCCCGCATCGCCGCCGGTGAGGTCAACGCCGAGACCGGTGAGCCGCTGCAGGAGGCCACCTATACCCAGCTGCTGATGGGTATCACCAAGGCATCTCTGGCCACCGATTCCTTCCTGTCCGCTGCCTCCTTCCAGGAGACTACCAAGGTTCTGACCGAGGCCGCCATCAAGGGCAAGGTGGACCATCTGGTGGGCCTGAAGGAGAACGTCATCATCGGCAAGCTGATCCCCGCCGGCGCCGGCCTGAACGCCTACCGCCATTTCGCTGAGGAGCTGGTGCCTGAGGAGGGCGCTGCCGACAGCGTATCCATGGAGGAGACCATGCCTGCGGAAGAACCTGCCAACGAGACGGAGGAGTAAGCGATCCCTATCATAACGTACTGAAAAGAGCGCCCTGCGGGGCGCTCTTTTTTCTGCCCGGAAACGGAGGATTTTCCCGATGGGCTGCGTTGGCCCATTTCCGGGGAATTGGTCATTTCGACGGCATAGCGGAATCTGAGGCCGGAAAAACGCAGAAAAATTCCGCCATACGGAATGAACTCTTGACGCAGACCGGCGAAGACGGTATGATAGAGAAAAATATCCGCCGGAGAAGGGAGAGCACCATGATCTACTATACCGCCGATCTGCACTTTCACGATGCACTGCTGCTTCCCTCCCGGCCCTTTGCCACCGTAGAGGAGATGGACGAGGCACTGGTGAAGAACTGGAACGACACCGTGGGTCCGGAGGACACCGTCTATCTGGTGGGAGACATCGGCTGGAACGGCGGGCGGGTGCCGGGAGAGCTGCTGGAGCGGCTGTCGGGCCATAAGCACCTGATCCGTGGCAACCACGACACCGGCTATGAGGACGCCGGGCGGCTGTACCGCTGGTTCGAGACGGTGACGGACTTCAACGAGATCGACGACGGGGAGACGCACATCCTCCTGTGCCACTATCCCATGCTGTACCACAAGCGGGGCTACATGATCCACGGACACCTCCACCACGGACGGGGCCGGGACTATGAGCTGCTGCGGCAGCTGCCCCGTGTGCTGAATGCCGGAGTGGATGTGAACCGCTATCGTCCGGTGACGCTGGCGGAGCTGGTGGAGAACAACCGGGCCTTCTATGCCGGGGAGCGGGACGACGAGGTGCCAACACCGCCGCCTATGGAGCGAGGGCTGCCCGGCAGCTTGCCGGGAAAGCCGGACTTTCGACCCATCCCCCGGCGGAAGGAGGACGTATGATGCCGCAGGAAAAGGGAAGCGTGCGGTCGCTGGGCAAGGCGCTGGAGCTGCTGGAGCTGCTGAACCGGAGCCGGGTCCCCATGACCCTTCAGGCGCTGAGTCAGGCCTCCGGCTACCCCAAGAGCACCATCCACTCGCTGCTGGCCACCCTGCGGAGCTACGGCTGCATCCGGCAGGAGTCGGATGGCCGGTACTACCTGGGGACAAAGCTGTTCGAGTGGGGCTGCGGCGTGTCCGCTGCGTGGGAGATCACCCGCTGCGCCCGTCCCCATTTGGAGCGGCTGGCCCAACAGACCCAGTATACGGCCCTGCTCTCCTGCGTGGAGGGCAGCGACATCGTGGTCATCGACCAGCGGGTCAGCGGCACGGGGATCCAGGTGGCCTCGGAGATCGGCGGCCGTACGCCCCTTCACGCCACATCGCAGGGGAAGCTGCTGCTGTCCCGGCTGCCGGATGCCACGGTGCGCTATCTGATGAACGGCCAGGGCATGGATCCTTTTACCCCCCATACCATCGTGACCCTGCCGGATCTGCTGGAGGAGCTGGAACACATCCGCCGGAAGGGCTGCGCCATCGAAAACGGCGAGTACAAGATCGGCTTGCGGTCCGTGTCGGCTCCGGTGTTTGACAGGGAGGGGCAGATGCACTACACCCTGACGGTGGTGGGCCTGTTTCGCCATGTTACCTCCGGGGAGTTCGAGGAGGCGGTGGACATGGTCTGCGCCGCCGCCGGGAGTCTCAGCCGGGAGCTGGGCTATCATGCGTAGGGCGTTCCGCCATACGGAATTATGTTCTGCTTTGCGAAAAGGATATTTTCTTTTGCCGGGGCAGATGGTAAAATAGACTTACGATAGAAAAGACTGCCGCCATGGTGCGGCGCTCTTTTCGGCGAGCGTGATATGCAAATGAGGATAACGGAGGAGAAAACGATGAAGAGAACGAGTGGAAAGCGGTGGATATCGCTGGTACTGGCGCTGTGCCTGTGCCTGCTGGTTGGCTGCGGCGGCAAGCAGACGGGCTACGACCCCCTGAAAGGGGTGGAGACCCGGATGATCACCGACTCCGCCGGACGGCAGGTGGAGATCCCTGCCGAGATCACCCGCATCGCACCCAGCGGCTCCACAGCCCAGATGATCCTGATGCCGGTGGCCTATGACCTGCTTGTGGGGCTCAGCAGCAGCCCCAGCACTGCACAGATGTCCTATTTTCCGGAGGAGATGCGGTATCTGCCCACCTTCGGCCAATTCTACGGCAGCAAGGCCAGCCTGAATATGGAGTCCCTCATCGCCGCCCAGCCCCAGCTCATTATCGACTTGGGCGACGCCAAGGACAGCATCGCCAAGGACATGGACACCATTCAGAAGCAGACGGGCATCCCCACCATCTTCATCGAAGCGGATCTGGATGATATGGCGGCGGCCTACCGGACGCTGGGGGACATTCTGGGGCGGCAGGAGCAGGCGGAGGAACTGGCGCAGTTCATTGACCGCACTGTCACCATGGCCCAGACCAACGCCGCAAAAATCCCGGAGTCTCAGCGGCTCAAGGTGCTCTTCGGCACCGGATCCACGGGCCTTGCCTGCAACGCAGCCGGATCCGTACAGGCGGATGTCATCGACCTTGTGGGGGCGGTGAACGCCATCATCCCGGAAGAAGTTACCAACCGGGGCGGCGGCACCGCCGTCAGTCTGGAGGAGGTATACGCCGTGGAGCCGGATGTTATTCTGCTGTCCTCCGGCGGCCCCTACGATACCCTGACGGAAGGGGACTGGGCGGGCCTCACCGCCGTGCAGCAGGGGCGGTACTACGAGATACCGGGCCTGCCCTACGACTGGATGAGTTCCCCGCCGTCGGTGAACCGGGTGCTGGGCATCTGGTGGCTGGGGAATCTGCTGTACCCCCAGCTGTATGACTACGATATGACGGCTGTGGCACAGGAGTACTACCGGCTGTTCTGGCACTATGACCTGTCGGCGGAGGAGGCGGCCGGGATGCTGAGCCGATCCACCCTGCGGACGTGACCCCATACGGGGAGGAGAACCTGCGAGGAAGAAGTGCAATATCCGCCTGCGGCGGCTGACCCTGTGGATGCTGGCCTGCCTGACGGCGGTATGCCTGCTGCCGGGAAGGGCGGAGGAGCCGACGCAGCCGGATCAGCCGGAGAATCCCACAGAGCCTGAAAAGCCCGGCGCCGGCGGCAAACCCTCCGCCGGAGGGACAGATCCCTCTGCCCCGGCGGCAGTCAATCCGATGGACAGACCGGCCCGCAGGGCGGCACCACCATCAGCGACGGCAACCGGCGGGTGCTGGAGGGATGGGCGGCCCAGACCGGCGGCATCACCGGCGAACCCGGCGGCGGCGCCGGTGTGCTGTATCTCAAAAAAGAGAGGGACGAATAAATGAGCACCTTGTTTCACAATATCCTGCGGGCAATAGCCAGCGCCATGGAGATTCCGGTGGTGATCTGCCTGCTGCTGTTGGCGTTTTCCGTGTTTTCACTGGGCTGGTGGCTGACGGAGCTGCTGGGAGAGCGGCGGCATATGAACGCCACTCTGCCCCGGCTGCTGGAGACCATGCGAAGCGGCTCCGGCAGCAGGAGGGCCTCTCCGGCGGCGAGGATCTGGAAAAGCGGGGTGAGGTGTACTATGATGCCAAGACCGGCACCTATTACATCGTCCCCAATGCGGCGGGGAACTGACCCATGGAGAAGTTGATGACCGGGAGGACCTACCGGCGGCGCTTTCTCCTGCTGGGCGGGGTGTGCCTGCTGCTTCTGCTGGGTTCCATGCTGGTGGGGCGCTACGGTCTGTCTGCGGGTAAGCTCCTGCATATGCTGTGGACAAGGCTCACCGGCGGCGCTGCGGACTGGTCCGTCAGCGACGAGAAGGTGGTGTTTGCCATCCGTCTGCCCCGCATTGCGGCGGCAGCGCTGGTGGGTGCGGCGCTGGCCGTCTCCGGCACGGCCTATCAGGGAATGTTCCGCAACCCCATGGTGTCGCCGGATATTCTGGGGGCCTCCACCGGCGCAGGCTTCGGCGCAGCGCTGGCTATCCTGCTGGGGGGCGGGTATTTCGGCATCTCCCTGTCCGCCTTCTGCTTCGGCCTGCTGGCCGTGGCGGCGGCGTGGCTGGTGAGCCGTCTGTCTCGCTCAGACCCCACGGTGGCGCTGATCCTGGCGGGTATGATGATCTCCTCCCTGTTTTCCGCCGGGACGTCCTTTATCAAGCTGGTGGCGGATACCCAGCAGCAGCTGCCTGCCATCACCTATTGGCTCATGGGCAGCCTTAGCTCCATCAAGGCCGAGGACGTGCGCTTTCTGGTGCTGCCGGTGGCGGTGGGATTGCTGCCGCTGTTTCTCCTGCGCTGGCGGATGAACCTGCTGACGGTGGGGGAGGAGGAGGCCCAGTCCATGGGCGTGCGGACGGGGGCACTGCGTCTGGCGGTGATCCTGTGCGCCACGCTGCTGACCGCCGCCAGCGTGGCGGTGTCCGGCATGATCGGCTGGGTGGGTCTGGTGATCCCCCACTTCTGCCGTATGCTGTTCGGCTACGACTACCGGCGGCTGATCCCGGCGGCGGCCCTGTTTGGAGCGGCTTTCCTGCTGGCGGTGGATGACATCGCTCGGCTGGTGACCACCGGTGAGCTGCCTCTGGGTATCCTGACGGCCTTCGTGGGAGCGCCGCTGTTTCTGTATCTCATTATCACGGGAGGGCGACGGCATGAGCATTGACGTGGAGAGACTCTCCTTTTCCTACGGCGCTCACCCGGTGCTGCGGGATGTCAGCTTCCGGGCCGAGCCCGGACAGCTGGTGGCAGTGCTGGGGCCTAACGGGGCGGGGAAGAGTACCCTGTTCCGCTGTATGCTGGGCTTTCTGTCCCACTATCAGGGGAGCATCTCCCTGTGCGGGCGGGACGTGCGGCATCTGCCCCGGCGGGAGTTGGCTCGCCTGGCAGCGTATATCCCCCAGTCCAGCCAGCCGTTGTTCGACTACACCGTCCGGGACACGGTGCTCATGGGCGCCGCCGGAGGGCTGGAACCTCTGCGGCAGCCGGGACGGCAGCAGCTGGAGACGGCGCAGCGCATGATGGAGCTGGTGGGCATCGCCCCGCTGGCAGACCGGGGCATCCGCCGCATTTCCGGCGGCGAGCGGCAGCTGACCCTCATTGCACGGGCCTTGGCCCAGCAGGCGAGGATCTTGCTGATGGACGAGCCTGCCGCCAATCTGGATTACGGCAACCAGTTCAGGCTCCTGCAGCAGGTGCGCCGCCTGACGGAGCAGGGCTACACGGTGCTGCTGTCCACCCATGATCCGGAGCACGCCCTTCGCTTCGCCACCCATGTGCTGGCCCTCCACGGCGGCACGGTGGCGGCCTGCGGCCCGGTGGAGGAGATGCTGACGGAGGAGTTGCTGCACACCCTGTACCGTATCCCTCTGGCGGTGGCGCAGGTGCCGGTCACCGGTGGCACGGTCCGCAGCTGCGTCTATGACCCGGCCAAGCCGTGAAGCTGTATATCATGCCCTGTGGGGCTGCATACAAAAATTTTCAGAGAGGAAGGGACCTGCACATAAAGCAGCACAGGAAGCGTGTATCGGCGCTGCTGCTGACTTTGTGCATGGTGCTGAGTTTGGTGATGCTGGTCTCGGCTCTGGACGGACAGGTGCAGGCAGAGCGGCGGGAAGGCTATGACGTTGCCGCCATCCACCATACGGACGGCGAAGGCAATGAGCGGCCTTTGCCGAGACGGCTTCCGGCTACGCCTATACCCTGCCGGAGGGCGTAACGGAAGAGCAGGTCACGGTGGAATACTTCTCCACCACCCGCTGGGACGGGGCAGTGGATCTCTCGTGGTATAACGGGACGGATACCGAGTTCAGCCTGACCACTCCGGCACAGCTGGCGGGTGTGGCAGAGCTGGTGAACAGCAATACCACCGACTTCGCCGGCAAGACCATCCGCCTGGGGGCGGACATCTCCCTGCTGCGGTATGAGGAGCCCGGCAAGCCGGGTGAGCCTTCCCGGCCCACCCAGCCGGAGAAACCCACTACGCCCGATACCCCCGCCACCGGCGACAGCAGCAACGTGACCGCCCTGTGGGTCGTGTTGGCGGTGGCTGGCGTGGGCATCATCGTGCTGGTGGTGCTGCTTGTCACTAAGCGCAAGAATAAGAAGGACTAAGCTTCATCGGGAGAAAGCCCTGCGGCCCACACGGGCCGCAGGGCTTTCCTGCCCCCGTCTGTGCCGAAGGGGAGGAGATTTTGCGCCGCCGGAGCCTTTTTCCTATTGTGCATCTGCCGCCGACATGGTATGATAATATCCGTAATGAGCAAGGGTAAACACGCCTGACAGCTTGTCCTTCCGGCGATTTTACGCTTCGTCTCGGTGGGCATCGGCCTGCCGGGGCGCCTCTATCCGGTAAAACTGGCGGCTCTGCCGCCTCTAAAGCATAAGGAGAGCGAAAAACTATGAAATTAGGTATCGTCGAAAGCGAGCCTGTTTCTGAAACTCTCCGCAAACGCACAAATGCCGATAAAGCTTGATAGGGCAGGCATTTTCGGATGAAGTCAAAACATAAAAGTTCCTATTTCCCTACGCATCCCCACGCAGAAATGGCGGAAAAACGGCGTAGAGGAACCGGCGGTACGCAGTTGCGAAAATCGCCTGCTGCAACATTACCAAGAATATTCAAGCTGCCCTGCGCACCGGCGCAGAGAGATACAAGGCGTTTCACTCCTTTGATCCTCCAAACAAAAAATGAGCCTTCTCCGTTTGATATAGAAACGGAAAAAGCTCATTTGCATGGTACACGCCTGTCAAGCGGCGAAGAACTTTGGCAGCGCTATGCCTCATCCTCCGCCAGCATACGGTATCCGACGCCAAGCTCGTTGATGATGTAGCGTTTTTCGCCGGGCGTCACGCCCATTTTCTTGCGGATGTTCTTCATGTTGACTTGCAGCTTTTTGACGCTGCCATAGTCCGAATACCCCCAGACCGCCCGAATGATGGCGGCATACGTCAGCACCTTTCCGGCGTGAACGGAGAGAAACGCCATGATGTTGTATTCCGTCTGGGTCAGGTCGATCTCCTCTTTCCCTACAAAAACCTGCCGTGTATCATAATCGATCAGCAAATCCTGCAGGCGGAATTTCCCACCATGGGAACTTTCCTTCTCTTCGCTGTGCCGATGGCTGCGGAGGACGGCACGGATACGAGCCAGCAATTCCTCCGTGCCAAAGGGCTTGGTGATATAATCATTCGCCCCCAGATCCAACGCCTCCACCTTGTCCCTCTCGTTGGAACGGGCGGAAAGCACAATGATGGGCACGGTGTCTGTCTCCCGAACTTCTTGAATCAAGCTCATACCGTCTCGATCCGGCAGACCAAGATCCAAAAGGATGAGGTCCGGATGATGGGAGGCATACATCATCATGCCAAGCTCGCAGGTCTCCGCACAGAGCACCTGATAGTCGCTGGTTTCCAGATTGGCTTTGATAAAGCTTCGGATGTTGGCCTCGTCCTCTACGATCAGGATTTTGTACTTGTTATTGCCCATCGTCCTCACCCCCTCTTTCCAGAGCAAAGCGGAATACCGCACCGCCGCCCTTCCTATTTTCCGCAGTGATCTCGCTGCCGTGCGCCTTGACGATGGCGGCGCACACGGATAGTCCGATCCCCATATTGCTGCGGGTCCCGTCCACCGGCGCAGCGGACTTTTCATAACTTCCGGTGAAAATCTTTTGAAGTGCATCATCCGGGATGCCGCAGCCGTTGTCGGCAACCTCAAATACCGCCTTATCCCCCACAAGAGAAACGGAAAGCGTCAGCTCCGTCATGCCTTTTGCGTGGAATACGGCATTTTCCAGAAGATTCAGCAGTACCTGTTCAATAAGGAGCGAATCCATGGGAATGTCCACAAATTCCTCCGGTATCTGTGTGATGACCTTCTGATTCGGATACTTTTTGGAAAACTTCATGAGAACCGAGTCGATCAGCTCATCCAGAACCGTGGGTGTCTTCACGACTTCCACTTTCGCACCGTCGATTCTTGTAACCGACAGAAGATTTTCAACCATGCGGATGAGCCATTCGCTGTCCTCCTGAATTTCTCCCAACAGCTTGAGCTGCTGCTCCTTTGGCAGCGCATCATACTTGGAGATCAGCGTGGAGGAGGACCCGTATATAGAGGTGAGTGGTGTGCGCAGATCATGGGAGATCGCCCGCAGCAGATTGCCCCGCATTCGCTCTTTTTCATTCTCTGCCCGCAGCTTTTCCTGATCCCGAATGCGGCTGTTCAGCGTACTGGTGAAAACGGCAACTGCCAGCATAATGACGGCAGATAAGATGCTTTCCCCCACGAAAAAGTCGAAGACATAATAGGGATAGGTGAAGGCAAAATTCACCGCAAATACGCTGACGATTGCCGAAGTGATGCCATAGCAATACCCGTGGGTTTTCAGCGAGATCAAAAACACGCCGAACACAAAGATCATGGGTACCAGCGTCTGCATGGTAAAGAGCTTCTGGATCAGCAAATTGACGGCAAAGGCACTGCAAAAAATAAGGATCGAAAATAGAGTATCCTTTTGTCGCTGTCGATTCTTCATCATGCTTCTCCTGAAATTTATTGCGGCATCATACGCCATGCTTTTCGGCTTCGGGCGAAGCCCGGGAGAAAAACGGCTTAGATCCAGTGGTATAAATAACTGCCAGCAGTTATTATATCGCATAAGCGGAAGCGCTTCAAGATTTCTCACAGGAGGAGATTGCGCCGCACTCGTTTCTTTACCGAATCTACACCGGAAAAATGCTATAATATAAGCACACAATAAGCACACAGCAAAAAGGAGAAAGAAATCCGTGGAAAATGACAGTAGCGACGATAACGGTAACTGCTCTTATATGGCCTGTTCGTATGTGGCATATCTACGCCCTTTGCTGCGGTATCGGGTATAGGTGTGTCTTTTTTGCATGAAATGATCGTATGAACAGAACATAAAGGAGTTTGAAGTGAATTATTTTGGAAGCATTTTCGCAATGGTGGCCTGCATCGTCATGTCCGCCTATTTCAGCGCCACAGAAACGGCGTTCTCGTCTCTGAATAAGACCCGCCTCAAGGTGTTGGCGGACAACGGAAACAAGCGGGCAGCGCTGGCGCTCAAGCTGTCCCAAGATTATGACAAGCTGATCTCCACCATCCTGATCGGCAACAATATCGTCAATATCATGGTGGCGTCCATCGGCACACTTCTGTTCGTCGGACTTTACGGCGACATCGGCGCAACGGTTTCTACGGTCGTCGTAACGATCGTTGTTTTGATTTTTGGTGAGATCACCCCCAAGAGTATTGCAAAGGACGCCCCTGAACGCTTTGCTTTGTTCAGCGCACCCTTTATCCGCCTTTGGATTTGGGTGCTGACACCGTTGAATTTTCTCTTTTCTCAGTGGAAAAAGCTGGTTTCCCGCTTCTTCAAGACAGATGACGATGCAAAAATGTCCCACGAGGAGTTGCTTCGTTTTATGGAGGACGTGGAGCAGGACGGCGGCATTGACGAAAACGAGGGCGAGCTGCTGCGCAACGCCCTTGAGTTCCGTGACCTGACGGCGGCAGAAATTCTGACCCATCGAATCGACTTGGAGGCCGTGGACATCGGCGAGAGCCATGAGGAAATTGCCAGAGCCTTTACGCAGACCCGCTTTTCCCGCCTACTGGTCTACCGGGATACCATCGATCAGATCGTCGGCGTTCTTCATCAGAAGGACTTCTATATCAACGGCAAGATGACGGATCAGCCTATTGCGGAGATCATGACGGAGCCGCTGTTTGTCTATCAGCACACAAAGATCCGGGATATTTTGAAAATGCTCCAGCATCAGAAGTCCCATGTCGCCGTAGTCGTAGACGATTTTGGCGGGACGCTTGGTATTGTTACGATGGAGGATATTCTGGAAGAACTGGTCGGTGAAATTTGGGACGAACACGACGAGGTGGAAGAGGACTTTGAAAAGCTGGACGAGAATACCTACCGCGTGGACTGCTCCGTCAGCTTGGAGGATTTTATGGAATTCTTTGGCGTCAAGCTGGAATCGGACAGTGTTTCCGTCGGCGGTTGGGTCATGGAGCAGCTGAATAGAGTCCCCAGTAAGGGCGATTCCTTTACCGCTCAGAATTTGGAGATCACGGTCTCCGATCTGAGTGCGTACAGGGTATCCTTCATCACAGTCAGGCAATGTGGCGTCTGTTTGGCCTGCGAACAATAAAGCAATCGCGCGATTCATAAGGAGTGAGGATGATGTCGGAAGAAATGGTTTGCAGAAAGCACCGCCTTTCGTCTTTTCAAATTATCATATTGGGCTTTGCCGGGGTCATTCTGTTGGGTGCGCTGCTGCTGATGCTGCCGCTTTCCACAACAGCCGGGTGCGTAACGCCATTTCATGAAGCGCTTTTCACCGCAACCTCCGCTGTTTGTGTGACGGGTCTTGTGGTGCAGGATACCGGCAGCTATTGGTCGGTCTTTGGCCAGACGGTGATCCTGACGCTGATTCAGATAGGCGGGCTCGGTGTTGTCACTGTGGCGGCATCGTTTGCGCTGCTGTCCGGGCGAAGGATCTCTCTGATGCAGCGCAGCACCATGCAGGACGCCATCTCAGCGCCGAAGGTCGGAGGGATCGTCCGGCTGACACGGTTCATCCTACGGGGGACATTTCTGATCGAACTGCTGGGCGCGCTCGCCATGCTGCCGGTGTTTTGCCGTGACTATGGATGGCGTGGCGTCTGGATGGCGGTATTCCATTCCATATCTGCTTTTTGCAACGCCGGGTTTGACATTCTTGGGACAGAAAGCAACCGCTATCCATCTCTTACCGGCTATGCGGGCAGTCCGGTAATCAATATCACGATTATGCTGTTGATCGTGATTGGCGGCATCGGATTTCTGACGTGGGATGACATCTTTGAAAACAAGTGGCGGTTTCATCGCTACCGAATGCAGAGCAAGGTGATTCTCGTCACGACAGGTCTTTTGATTTTTCTGCCTGCTGTGTTTTTCTTCTTTTCAGACTTTTCTGCGCTTCCCGCCGAAAACCGGCTGCTGGCATCCTTTTTTCAGTCGGTCACGCCGAGAACGGCGGGCTTCAACACAGTCGATCTACCCGCCATGTCCGGCGCATCGCTGGGCGTGATGATCCTTCTGATGCTCATTGGCGGCTCTCCGGGGTCTACGGCAGGCGGCATGAAAACCACCACGCTGGCAGTTCTGCTTTCCAATGCTGCTGCGACCTTCCGCCAGCGGGACAGCGCCCAGTTCTTTGGGCGCAGAGTCGATGGCAGCGCCGTCAAAACCGCCGCGACCATCCTGACGATGTACCTTGCCCTGTTCTTTGGCGGAGGCGTTTTTATCAGCGTATACGAGGATCTCCCGCTGTCCTCCTGCCTGTATGAAGCAGCGTCGGCGGTAGGCACGGTTGGACTGACATTGGGTCTTACGCCGCAGCTGCATATTCCCTCGCAAATGGTATTGATTGCGCTGATGTATCTGGGCAGAGTCGGCGGGCTTACACTCGTTTATGCGGCGGTGTCCACCAAGAAAACCGGCAGCGCAAAGCTGCCGCAGGAAAGCATCACGATTGGATAAGCAAAGGAGCATCTATCCCATGAAAAATGTTTTATTGATCGGAGCAGGCCGCTTCGGGCGGCATATCGCCATGCAGCTCTCTCAACTGGGGCATCAGGTCATGGCAGTCGATACCAATGAGGAACGGATCAACGATGTGCTTCCGTTTGTCACCAACGCACAGATCGGCGACAGCACCAATGCGGAGTTTCTGCGTTCGCTGGGTATCGGAAATTTTGATGTTTGTTTTGTGACCATCAGCGGTAATTTTCAGAACTCGCTGGAAACCACCTCGCTGCTGAAGGAGCTGGGTGCCAAATGCGTGGTATCCCGTGCCGAGCGTGATGTGCAGGCAAAGTTTCTGCTCCGCAACGGTGCAGACCATATAGTCTACCCGGAAAAACAGGTGGCAAAATGGGCAGCGATCCGATTCACTGCCGACCATATTTTCGACTACATAGAGATCGACGAGCAGCACGCCATCTTTGAAGTGCAGGTGCCGGAGGCGTGGATCGGGAAAAGCGTTGGCGAACTGGATATCCGCAGAAAGTTTGGCATCAACATTCTTGGCATCAAGCGAGCCGGAAAAACGGATGTTTCCGTTACGCCGGACACCATATTGTCCGATGACATTACGATTTTGGCGTTGGGTGAGTATAAAGCCCTGCAAAAGTGCTTCCGGATTTGACGGGGTTTCCCATACCGACGGAAAGGAAATACATGGAGAAAAAACCACAAAACACAGCCGGTGACAGAAACGAGGATCCCACGCCGCAGGGAAGCAAGTGGCAGACGATCATTCGCTATATTACCCGCACACTGGTGCTGCTGATCGTATTCGCATGGGCACTGGTAAACCTTGACGCTGTTTTGCGTTTTCTCGGCAAGGCGCTTGCACTGTTCACTCCGTTTCTGATCGGCGGCGCGATTGCTTTTTTGATCAACGTAGTCCTTCGACCGTTGGAATGCTGCTGGAACAAGGTGTGCCGCAAAGCTCCTGCAAAGCTGGTCCGCCCTGTGTGCCTGACAGCAAGCACCGTACTTGTCCTTGGAATTCTGTTTGCCGTGGTGTTTATGATGATCCCCAGCCTGCGGGAATCCGGCGAAGAGTTTGTCCAAAACATTCCGCTCTATGTGGAGGAGATCGGGCGGTGGTGGACAGGCGTTGTCCAGTTTGCCGCAAAATATAAGATTGTCCTGCCCGAATACACCATAGACTCTGACCTGTTGATCGAGAAGCTCACCGCCTTGATCAGCGATGAGGGAAGCGGCATCCTCACCGTGACGTGGGGTGCGGCAACCTCTGTCCTGTCGGTTTTGGTGGACGTTCTCTTGGGACTTGTCTTTGCGCTGTATCTGCTTGCAAAGAAGGAAGTCGTCGCGGCACATCTGAAAAAACTCATCGTGACAGTCCTTCCGCAAAAGAAGGCGCAGCGGCTGCTGAGTATCGCCTCTCTGACCAACCAGACCTTCACAAACTTTGTCAGCGGTCAGCTTACCGAAGCGGTCATCATCGGCGTTCTGTGCTTCTTTGGAATGCTGATCCTTGGGATCCCGTATGCCGGTGCGGTCTCGGCGTTTGTGGCTGTTACTGCGCTGGTGCCGATTTTCGGCGCATGGATCGGCGGCGGCCTTGGTGCGTTTTTGATCCTGCTGGCAGAACCCGGCAAGGCTCTGTGGTTCATTCTCTTTTTGCTCGTTTTGCAGCAGGTGGAGGGCAACCTGATTTATCCCAAGGTGGTCGGTAAGTCCGTTGGGCTTCCCGGACTGTTGGTGCTGATGGCTGTTACGATCGGCGGCGAAGCATTCGGCATCTTAGGGATGCTGTTCAGCGTTCCCGTCTGCGCCGTGCTGTACAGTCTTTATCTGGAGTTCATGAAGAAAGCAAGTGCCCGGCACTGAATGATTCATAATCGAATACCTTCTGAACATCGGGCTGTACGCCAAATGCAAAGGGCTTGGGATACTCCCAAAATCGCCGTGTGTCCGGACAGCGGCTGTGCTTGCTGTTCTCTCAAATCTCAATATCCGCAGATCGTGATGTCCCTGCTTTTCGAAAGCGGGGACATTTTTTCTTCTCCGATACTTAAAAAACGGCAGAAAATTGTCCGTTGTGTAGTAGAAGGCTTTTTGAAAATATCGCACATCTTTTTTCGGACAAAACCGGAAAATGTGTCCGTTGGTTAAGCACCACGAAAGGAGACATTTCCATGGACAACATCCTCACCGTCCCCATCCACCTCAAAATGCCGCTGACCGCCAGAGAAGCAGCAGAATACAGCAACATCGGCATCAACAAGATCGACAGTATGCTCCGCTCGCCCAACTGCCCGTTCGTGCTTTTCGTCGGGACGAAAAAGCTGGTCAAGCGTCGGGAGTTTGAAGAGTACATCAGCCCAAAGCTGGTGATCTGGCAGCAAAAGATAATTTGTAAAAACAGCTTGAGAGAAAAGAACCTATCTGCTATAATTATGTCGTTGCAGTGGGCTCTTTTCTCTCTGCGGGAAAGGAGTATACAACGGGCAAAAACTTAAAAGGCAAAGAATGCGGCAAGTCTCCCGGCTGGTCATGCGTGGTCTTGTCTTTATCAACTGGCGTACCGGGGAACCGGCGAAAAACAGTTCCTATGATACCCACCTTTACAAGCTATGCGACAAAGCAGGAATTGAAAAATTCTGTATGCACGCTTTACGCCACACCTATGCAATGCGTGCAATCGAAAGCGGGATGCAGCCAAAAGTGCTGCAAAAGCTGCTTGGTCACGCAAGTATCAAAACAACGATGGACAGATACGTCCATGTCACATCTGAATCCTTGGATCAGGCTGTGCGGCAATTTGAATCAGGCAGGGTTTCCTGGCATATAAGTCCATGCGAAAATGGCGTAAAAATGGCGTAAGCCAAATGCGCCGGATTCCGGAAACCCTTGAAAATCAAGACTTTTTAAGGAGAGCGAAAAACTATGAAATTAGGTATCGAAATTGGGTGCCGGTTTTCATATCGAAATGTCCTCCTATTTCCCGCAATATACCGCCATTTCCCCAGTTTCTCAGGTGTTTGAGCCATTATAAGAAAGCCCATATAGACATATACCTCTCTGCCGATATGGCGTAGAAAATGGCGTAACACAGTTTCATATCCCAACAAACATTGTCACCCTATACCAAACGTCATAGGGTGACTGCTTTTTATCGTGAGGATTATTTTTCGACGATGCGTAAGTATTTATAAATCGTCGGATATGAGAGGTCGCACAGCCTTGAAAACTCCGCTTTGTTGATTTCTCCCTTTTTATATTTCGGGTAGTGCTTGTAGAAGATGGCCGGGATGGTATCGGCGGTAACGGCAGGGCGGCCAATGGTTCTTCCCTTCGCCTTGGCATTCTCCATGCCGCTTTTTACCCGCTGGCTTATCATGTTGCGTTCCAGTTCGCTGAACACGCCCATCATCTTGAGCATTCCCTCTGTCATGGGGTCAAGTTCTTTCGTACAGTCCACAACAAAGCTGCCCAGAACCAGCTTGATTTTTCTATCCTTGGCCAGTTCGATGATGTCGCAAAGCTGTTTGGTACTGCGGGTAATGCGGCTGACCTCCGTTGCCAGAATACTGTCTCCGGGCTTGACAATGTCCAGCAGCTTCGCCAATTCCGCACGGTTTGTTTTCATGCCGCTTTCGTATTCCAGATAGATGGTCTTGTCCGTAGCGCCCTGCTGTTTCAGTTCCCGCACCTGTCTGTTTATATCCTGCTCTTTCTCGTTTGTGGAGCATCGTGCATAGCCGTAAATCATACCGCCTACCATCCTATATTTATGATGGAAATATTATAAGATATAAGCGAAAAGAAGTCAACTGTTTCGTTTATAGAAAACAGCCGTGATCGAGTGGAATCACGGCTGTTTTGCGTGTGAAATTTCCATAAGCGAAAGGAGATGTTTGCTTTTATGGTGGTGATGGTTATCTGCTTGCCTTTTTTGCAGCCCTTCTGGCCTTGAATCTGCGATATTCCCGAATGGCAATGTCAGCCTTCTGCCAGTTGTCGATGCTCTTCAGAATCTCATTGCCCTGTTCTGCCATATTCAGGGTCTGCTCATTCAGCCAGTTTGCGTACTCCTGATTCTGAATTGCTTCATTGGCCAAGGCGACCTGTGCTCTTGCAAGGTCTATCTGCTCCCGCTGTGCCGTCAGCATGACCGAGGTATCATACCGCTCGATCGCATACTTGAGGTCAAAATCCGATGTCCCCATAAACACAGCCAGATAAAGCACTGCTGCCCGATTTCTATACTGCGCAGGAAGCACATTCCGGCCATACACTTCTTTCAGTGCCGCCTTGGTATCGCTCAGCGCTGTTTCGATAGCCTGTTCTTCTTCCTTCCACTGGGGATATGTTTCCTCATTGTAGACAACAACGTCTTGCTCGTAAGTCTTCACGTCCGCTTTGTATTGCTCATAACGGCGAAGGTATTTTTCATGCAGTTCCTTGTCGAGTTGTGCCTGATTCTGCTGATTCTGTTCATCGATTTCCCGGCATTTCTGAATATACTCCGGGGAATTTCGGATTTCTTCCGTTCGCTGGGCTGTCAGGTTCGCAACAGCCTGTTTATGGGCTGCATTGTCCTTAAAATAAATTACTACCGCATACGGGGCCGAGATTATCATAGTGAAAAAACCAATGGCACCAAGGACAGGCAGATTCATAAAAAACACAATAGTCGCCACCATACCGCCTAACGCAATGTTTTTCCACAGCTTCCACCGCACAGGTTTCGGCAAATCGACCACCGGCTTGATTTCCGGGTAGGGAATCTTCTGTGCGGAATGCTTTTCCAAATGCGGCTCTCTCGGTTGAGCAGGTCGGGCAGGCTTATCCCCATTCACACGCTGCAACTCTTGTGTCTGGTGAACGATTTGGTCCTCCAAAAAGTATGCTGTCTTGACGACTTCCAGTTCTTGTTCTCTCATTGTACTTTCCCTCATTTATATGCTCCGTGCAGACAGTCCAGCCTTACAGCTCAGCAAAATAGTCCAGAAGTTTTGCCGCATCCTCGTCGGAGCCAAAACGATTCTTCAGCACCCCCATTGTTTCTGTGCAGAAGGGATTCGTAGAAATCAGCTGAGCAAGGACAGGGGCCAGCTTGTCCTTCGGGAACATCGGGTTTTGCAAATTGGTCAGGGTCGTCCGCATTTCAGGAGAAATCATTGTCGTAATATTCCCGAGAATACCATTTTCGGACAGGGTCTGAATCACTGTGTAGAACGTGTTCTCATAGTCACGCTGCACTTCCTTGAAAAAGACATCCTGCTTAAACTTGCGATAAGCGTCCTCTTTTTCGGCCTTTGTCATCTTGCTCTGCTGTGCAACAAACTTTCCGATCATGCCCATGCCGAAATTAAAAGCCTCTGCTTTGGCAACGCCCTTCATTGCACCTTTCAGGCCAAAGCCGCCGCCCTGCATCTGAATGGAACTGCCAACCTGATTACCAAGGTTTTCTGCCGCAGCGTTCTTATTGATTTCAATACCGGCCATGATTTCATAAGAATCGATTGCGGCGTGGTATGTAGCTGCGTGCTTCTGGGCGAAGGATTCCAGATTGGCAGAATAGACGCCAAGCGGCAGAAGCAGACTATAAGCACGGGTACACATTGGGCGGAAGCCCTCACCGTACATATCGGTGAAATAGTGTACCAGCGTGTCAAAATCCTCAACACAGTGCTGATATTTGAATGCAAAGCGAGCCGCATAGAATTCGGCAGCTTCCTTAAAATACTTGCGGTACCGCATACAGGTATCCAATTCCTTCGGGAAAGAAATGGTGTTGCCCGCAAAGGTAAATTCCTGCCGTTCTCCTTCCAGCAAGGGCCAGTCCACCGGTTCAAGTTCCGTGTACGCAGGGAAACTCTCGTAAGGAGCAAATTCACGGGGGTCTTCCAGTTCCTTCACTTCACCAAAGACATCCTTGCCAATGATTTTGTTCAGCCCCTGGTTCAGCTTATTGGCTACCTTTACCTGTGAGTTGAACGCTTTCTTAAAATCAAATGCCATTTCGATACCTCCAAAAATGTTTTCTGTCTAAATGTTATGGTTTCCCTTTTCAGAGACTAAGAACAGGTGCGCCGTTATTCGTGCATTTCGCAGGAATCCGCCATATCTATAAAAAGTTCCGGGCTGACATTCAGAGCCAGACAAATCGCTTTCAGGTCATCCGCATACAGCGTCCGCTTTCCGTTCAGAATCGCGTTGAAGGTCGCTTTTGGAATCCCTGCCTTTTCTGCTATCGTTACCTGCTTATAGCCCATTTCATCTATGTACGCCCGAACTTTTTCATAAACTCGCACCGTCAGCACCTCGAATTACAGAAAATCTTGATTCATATTTATATTAGCACAGTGATTCTGTAAAATCAAGATAGTTTTCAAGATTTTCTTGATTTTTTGATTGCTATTTCCAGTCTCAAACCGTATAATAGATAAAAAGGCGGTGACAATGCGAATGAGATACGAAATTGGAAGCCGGATTCGGAAGTACCGGGAGGAAAATAACCTCAGCCAGAAACAGCTTGCCGAAAAAATCGGTGTCAGCAACAGCCGGGTGTCGAATTGGGAGCAGGGA
>OFMI01000880.1_pt1 | contig 22111 bp, 15 predicted proteins | sample 1541741 | NCBI WGS metagenome assembly OFMI01 (sample SAMN04209219, study PRJEB22552) | human gut metagenome | biome: gut; material: feces | host: Homo sapiens | place: USA: Oklahoma | reverse complement strand
GTCATCAACCCGCAGGTCCAGTCCGACATGGTCATCGACCATTCCGTGCAGATCGACAAGTACGGCGTGGCCGACGCGGTCGAACAGAACATGGACATCGAATACCAGCGCAACGGCGAACGCTACCAGTTCCTGCGTTGGGGCCAGCAGGCCTTCCGCAACTTCCGCGTGGTGCCGCCGGGAACCGGCATCATCCACCAGGTCAACATCGAATACCTCGCCAAAGTCGTCATGACCAAGGCGGGGGAGCGCGGTCGCGACCTCGCCTACCTCGACTCCTGCGTGGGCACCGATTCGCACACCACCACCGTCAACGGTCTGGGCGTGCTCGGCTGGGGCGTCGGCGGCATCGAAGCCGAAGCCGCCATGCTCGGCCAGCCGATCTCCATGCTCGTGCCGCGCGTCGTCGGCTTCAAGCTCACCGGTTCCATTCCGGAAGGCGTCACCGCCACCGACGTGGTCCTCACCATCACCGACATGCTCCGCCAGCACGGTGTGGTCGGCAAATTCGTGGAATTCTACGGCGAAGGCATCGCTTCCGTGCCGCTGGCCAACCGCGCCACCATCGGCAACATGGGACCGGAATTCGGCTCCACCTGTGGCATCTTTCCGATCGACAACGTCACCCTCGACTACCTGCGTCTGACCGGCCGTTCCGAAGAGCAGATCGCTCTCGTCGAAGCCTACGCGAAAGCCAACAAGCTCTGGGGCGACGCCACCGATCCGGACTACGTAGAACCGCAGTACTCCGAATACCTGGAACTCGACCTCGGAACCGTCGTGCCGTCCATCGCAGGCCCGAAGCGTCCTCAGGACCGCATCAGGCTGTCCGAATCGAAAGAGAAGTTCGAAGCCACGCTGCCGGCGTACGAAACCGACAAGACCGTGCAGGATCCGATCGCGGTGTCCACTGACTTCCGCGGCGACTTCGATATCAAGAACGGCGACGTGGCGATCGCGTCCATCACGTCGTGCACCAACACCTCCAACCCGTCCGTCATGATCGCCGCCGGCCTGATCGCCCGCAACGCGCATGCCAAGGGACTGAAGCCCAAGCCGTGGGTCAAGACGTCACTTGCTCCGGGCTCCCAGGTCGTGGCCGACTATCTGAAGGCCGCCGGTCTGCAGGATGATCTCGACGCGCTCGGCTACCAGCTGGTCGGCTTCGGCTGCGCCACCTGCATCGGCAACTCCGGCCCGCTGCTGCCGGAAATCTCCGAAGCCATCAATGCCAACGATCTGACCGTCACCTCAGTGCTGTCGGGCAACCGCAATTTCGAAGGCCGCATCAGCCCGGACGTCAAGATGAACTATCTGGCATCCCCGCCGCTCGTCATCGCCTATGCGCTCGCAGGCACCATGGATTTTGATTTTGAAACCCAGCCGCTTGGCAAGGATTCGGACGGCAATGATGTGTATCTGAAGGATATCTGGCCCACCAATAGCGAAGTCGCCTCCGTGGTGGATGGTACCGTCAGCCGTGAGATGTTCCTGAAGGATTACGCTTCCGTATTCGAAGGCGACCGTCGTTGGAAAGGACTTGACGTTCCTGAAGGCGAACTGTTCGCATGGAATGAGGATTCCACCTACGTGCGTAAGCAGACGTTCTTCGATGGCATGAAGGCCACTCCGGATCCCGTCGAAGACATTCATGGCGCCCGCGTGCTCGCGCTGCTCGGTGATTCCGTGACCACCGACCATATTTCTCCGGCCGGCGCGTTCAAAGCTTCCAGTCCTGCTGGCAAATACCTGACCGACCGCGGCGTCGAACCGAAGAACTTCAACTCCTATGGTTCCCGTCGAGGCAACCATGAGGTCATGGTACGTGGCACGTTCGGCAATATCCGACTGCGCAACCAGTTGCTCGCGTCCGTGGGAGAAGAGGTCACTCCGGGCGGTTTCACCTACGATTTCCTCGACCAGAAGCCGACCACCATTTTCGAGGCGTCCCGAGACTACATCGAACACGATGTGCCTCTGGTGGTACTTGCCGGTAAGGAATATGGCACCGGCTCCTCACGTGATTGGGCCGCCAAGGGAACTGTCATGCTGGGCGTCAAAGCCGTTATCACCGAAAGCTTCGAACGTATCCACCGTTCGAACCTGATCGGCATGGGCGTGCTGCCGTTACAGTTCCCCGCAGGCGAATCCTATGAGAGCCTCGGCCTTGACGGTACTGAAACATACGATATTGCCGGCGTTGAAGAACTCAACAATGGCATTATTCCGAAGACAGTGCATGTCACTGCCACCCACGAAGACGGTTCCGCAACCGAATTCGACGCGGTCGTGCGCATCGACACCCCAGGTGAGGCCGACTACTACCGCAACGGAGGCATCCTCCAGTATGTGCTGCGCAATCTCATGAAATAAATAATCACATGATTGAGATCAGCAAATAACAAAGCCCGTGTCACACTATGCAATGCAGTATGACACGGGCTTTGTTGATACCGGTTTTTCATGTGTTTGATACTACGGCGGAATTGGTCTGTCTCGTCACATTATTGACCCAACGATACTTTCGATAATGCAGCAAAGCAGGAATCATCTTGATGCATTCGTCGGTATTCAGCAAAGCATAGACCGCCAATACCGGCAGCTTCCATACGAAAGCCGCCAACAGACCGACCGGTACGACAATCAGCCACATAACGATCGCATCGCAGACAAGTCCGAACCGGGAATCGCCTCCGGCAGGGAAAATACCGGCGATAGTCAGATTGGTCATGCACCCGCATGCCGCATAATAGGCGCAGATAAACAGCATAATTGACAGATAATGCGTGGCCTGCGGCGTCAATCCCGCCCATTGCAATGCCAAAGGACGTACCGAGATAATCAACAGGCCGGTTCCAACGCCAACTGCCGCCACCAGTACACAGAGCCTATCGCCCATAACCTTCGCCTGATTGAAAGCATTGCGGCCAAGCAGATTACCGACAAGAATGCCGCCCGCATTGCCAAGGCCAAGACTCAAACAGACCAACAGATCCTTGACGATATTCGCAATGGAATTGGCCGCCACCGCATCCGTACCAAGATGACCCATAATCACGGTGTACATGGTGAAACCGCAACCCCAAACCAGCTCATTGCCAAGCACGGGCAGACTATACTTCCAAAAATCCTTCTGCAACACCACATCCGGATGCAGCATCATCGACAACCGCAAATGTGGGCGACCATTGCGGCTGGCTACAAGCACAGACCACACCAGTTCGATGGCTCGGGAAATCACCGTGGAAATTGCCGCACCGAAAATACCTAATGCAGGTAAACCGAACCAACCATAGATCAGCACCGCGTTCAGCGCAACATGCACGATCACGCCAACCGTGCTTATCGTCATTCCGGTGACCGCCGCACCCACATTCTTCATCAGACACAAATACATCTGCGACAAACCGATGAACAGGTACGAAACCGACGAAACCCGCAAATACTGTGAGCCGATGGCAATCAGCGTTATGTCGTTCGTCATAATCGACATCAACGTTTCCGGAATGAGTAGCGTCAATGCGAAAAACACCAGCGACAATCCGCCGGCATACAGCATGATGAACGCCAATACACGTTCGACGGCATTCGTGTTGCCCGCACCCCAATACTGGGCCACCAGAATACTCATGCCAAGCGTGAGCGCGGCAAGACACAAACTGAAAATGAACTGGAACTGCGTGGCAAGAGACACTGCCGACAGCTCGTTTTGACCAACGTTCGTCAGCATAAGTGTGTCGGCGCACGATGACAGCGCCAGCATGAGTTGTTGAAACGCGATGGGCAGGGCGAGCGTCAACGTCTGTCGAAGAAACTCGCGCCAAGTGATGGAAGATTGCATGATGATGTGAGGATGGTTGGTGCGTGTAGGAAATGTACGAGAAATACATTGATGGGGTGTGGGCGATGATAGCCAATGCCCGTACCCGAGTGAAATTGTGGTGCGTGAACTAACGATTTACTGAATCGAATCCTTCCAAGCGCGATATTCCGCTGCCTTGCCTTCCCAATATTCGCGGTCGGCATCGGTGATCTCACGGATCACGTGGCATGGATTGCCGACTGCCACCGAATGCGAAGGGATATCCTTGACCACTACCGATCCCGCGCCGATCACCACATCGTCACCGATGGTAATGCCGGGGCCGACCACCACATTGCCGCCGAACCAGACATCATTGCCGATGGTGATCGGGCGTGCACCTTCCGGCCCAGAGGAACGTACGGTCGCATCAATCGGATGATACGGCGTGTACAGGCTCACGCGAGGTCCGAAAAAAACGCGGTCGCCGATGGTGATGCGTGCCACATCAAGGAAAATGCAATCCATATTGGCATAGAAATTCTTGCCGATGAACGTGTTGCATCCATAATCGCAATTGAATGGTGGCTCTACGAATCCGCCTTCTCCAAAGGCACCGAACAATTCGTGAAACAGCTCGTCACGTTCCTTGAACGCGTCGTACTTGGATGTGTTGATGGCCTGCACCAAGCGACGTTTGCGCATATTCGCATGCTGTTGTGGACTATCGGCCACATACAGTTCACCGGAGAGCATGCGCTCCCACTCATCTGCCGCTGGCTGCTTTGCAGTATCTGCCATGGTAATGCTCCTGTGTTATGAGTCGTGCGACAGCATGCCGCACGCCCCTTCTGGTCAATAATGGTCTTACGCATATCATTCAATGGCACGATTGCCCGGCAACACAGTATCTGCCTGTATTATCGTTCCCAGAATTTGCATTATTTACCGAAATGGTGGAATACAGTGGTGAATGATATGGCATGCGACATGACCGTGACGCAAGCAGAAAGCGCGGCAACAGGCGGTTTGAACGTTTCTTGTGTATGCATGCCGATCACTGGATGGGGACGTTTGCCCAATGGTGCGGAAATGGTGCAATACGACGCTCCGATGTTCTTCTCATTCACCGAGCATTCGTTATTGAGCCAATATCCGAACATGCGTGCGGAATGCCATTGGCATATCGATTTCGAATTCACTTACATTATGCGCGGCCATATGTGGTATTTCGTGAATGGCGAAACAATCCGCCTCGATGAAGGGCAAGGCATATTCGTTAACTCGCGACAACTGCATTACGGTTTCACCAAAGACAATGCGGAATGCGAATTCTCATGCACATTGCTCAATCCCACGCGAATGGGCGCGCCCAATGCGGTATACGAACGATTCATAGCGCCGATTCTGGCGGATTCATCAATGCCATATATCGTGTTCGATGCCGACAGCGAATATGGTAATGCGCTGGTTGACGGCATCAGACGAATCCATCGCGCGAAATTCGGCTGTTCGACATGCAACGAACATCCGGCGTTGTCTGGTCCGGTTTCTTCTGAATTCGTTTCATCCGAACCGGTTGACATGTTGTATAGAAAGCTGTGGTCCGATAGTGAATCGTTGACTGTACTGAGTTGTTTCTATGCCATGATACGAGCATTGACGGCGTTTGCGGAGGAACGAGAAGGGGATGGTTCTCGTGTTGGTGGCGTTGATGAAGCGAAAATTGCCGCGTTGCGCAGCATGATTGATTATGTGCAACAGCATTATCATCAACGGGTTACGTTGGCGCAGATTGCTGCTGCGGGGTGTGTGGGACGCACGCAATGCGCGGTGTTGTTTCACGACATGGTTGGGCAGTCGCCGATTGAGTTTGTGAATGATGTGCGCGTTCGCGCTGGCGCTGAATTGCTGGCGACCACGCAATTGCCGGTTGCGGAGATTGCGGTGCGGGTGGGATTCTCACGTTCGTCGTTTTTTGCGCGAGTGTTTCAACGATATATGCATGTTACGCCATCGGCCTACCGCAGAAGCATGCGCAGATAAACGCGTTTTTGCGGTAGGCCGACGGGATACGTGATCAGCGCAATGCTGAAGACATATGTGATCGCCTATGTTATTTGGCGAGTTGTGTGGTAGCGGGGGAGGCGAGTGTTGGCCTTGTGCGTCGAATGCGTCCAAAAGTGAGGCCAAGACAGATAAAAGTCACTCCGAACAGTGCCACCAAGCCAATGGATGATGCCCATAGGCCGATATTCACGCCGGTGGGTGCTGCGGTGCCAATGCCGAACACCTGATCGATTGACGTGCAGAACCACCATCCAGGCAACAGCTTACCGATGGTGATCATGGGATCCGGCATCATGTCCACAGGAAATGACATGCCGGAGGTGAACATGACCAGCAGAGCGAACACGTTGACGAAGCCATTCGTCGCCATTTCGTTGAAGCCTGCCGATCCCAGCAGAAAGCCGCATGCGATCGCCATGAACGTGTACGTCAGCAGCGACACGAATGACAGTCCGACATTCATGATGGTGAGCCCGTCAAGGGAGACTCTGGCCAACATCATCAGCAGGAACGTCACCGCAGTGTAGGCCACGCATACCAGCAGGCCGAACGCTCCGCATGTCAACATTTGCTGCGCTTCCAACGATACCGTGCGTGCGGGCGACGAGTAGAGTCTGCGCCTGATCTCACTGTCGTTGAACGTGCTGACCACCAAGAACGTGCATACCGGCATGACCAGCAGCAGCGGATACAGGCCGGTTTTGATCGTGCTCGCGAATGCCGGCGAACCCAGTGTGGCTGTGTTTTCATCTTTGGAAGACGAAGGCACCACGGCGATATGCGATTGTTTCGTATCGTCGTTGGCAACATTCAACACCGTTGTCATGGCGGTGCCGAGTTCACGTTGCGATTGCGGCAGACCAAGATAGGAGGTACGCGTCAAAGAAAGGAATTCGTTGACTTCCAGCTGAGCCAGGGATCCAGCCCCGGAAGCATAGCTGACCACAGTATCGATGGTTGGCTGCGTATCCGTGCCGCCGTCCGCGTACTGTAAATAATGTTCGGCGAAACCTTCTGGTACGATCGCGATCAAATCAACATAATTCGATGCGACAGCCTGCTGCAATGATACGGAATCGTCGTCAATGTCGACCATCTCACCATCCAAGGCAAGATAGGAACGCAACGATTCCGTCACATGCTCAGCGTTATTATCACGGTCGATCACTGCGATGCGGGCTGGTTTCGGCTCATACGTCGATGCTCCGGCAGCTGAGGAGCCTCGCATGATCTGCCAGCTGAGGGAGAACATCATTGTGCCGATCAGCACCAAGTAGATGATCACATACAATTTGCGCGCCTTGAGAATGCGCATCGCGGCTTTACAGGTGTTCATAACGCTGCCTCCTCAGCAGAACGGTCGCCACAGCAAGCCAGACCAAGCTCATTGCAGCCAGCACGCCCACCGTGGTGAGGAACGGCTGGAAACTGTCGTAATACAGAATGTCGTAGAACAGGTTCGTTACCTGCTGTGCCGGATTTAATGTGCTTAATATGGGCGCGTGCTGCGCTATCTGATCGCTCAGATCCATGGCGAACGAACCATACAAACCGGAAAACAGTGAAAGGATGCAAGCCAGGGCCGTACACAATCCCTGCTTGGCACCTGTGGGAATACCCGGCAATGCGCCGATTAACGTGCCAAACGCGCTCGTGGCGAACGATGCCATCAAACATGCGCACAAACCTGCCCATTCACGGCCGCCAAGGGAGATCTGACAGCCGAAACGGATGTACAGCATGGCCACAGTCAGACTCAGGAACGAGCAGATCCAACTGGAAAGGAAGCCGGCGAGCAACTGCTGCAATTTCGGCAGGGGAGTGACGGAACGTCGGATGCCAAGCGCCGAAAGATTCGCCTGCGCCATCGACACCGCATTCACGGCGAAACTCATGGCCATCATCGCAGCCATGCCAAGCAGCGCGTAATAGTAGCGTGCGGTGCTGCTCGGTTTGAAATTCGTCAACTGGATTTCTTTCGTGAACCCGCTTGATGATCCGATACTGCCGGTGAATGCGTCGTCCAGCAAAGCCGACGGATTATGCTGCGCGGTATTAATCACCACGTTGGTGTTGCGATTGTACAAGTCCACGATATTGCCCAATACTGTCAGGGAAATGTCCAAGCTGCTGCTTGATGCCATCACATCCGTGACGGACGATTGTGTGGCCTGCGAAATGGCCAACTGCAGTTTTCCTTCGCCGTCGACTGATAGTGCGCCTTGCGCCTTCCCATCGGAAAGCAGCTGATTCGCGGCCTGCGCTGAGCTGGTTTTCGTGGCCGTGATGAGCTTCGGCATGGCACCATCATCACTATTGGCATCGGACGAAATGCCGTCAACTAACATTTGCGCGCCAGGGGAGGCGCGCCAATCGTCATTATCGACCACGACGACATCGATCGTGCGCAATTCGTAACTTTCTGCGATATTGCCGAACATGCCGTTGAACATGGTCGCCAGAATGATAGGAAAAGCGAACAGCCAGAACAGTTGCGACTTTTCCCTGAAATGAAGTTTCAGATTGACCAGCAGTGTCTGCAGCATAATGACAAACCTTTCAGATTATGGTTTCCATTAGTCGCGTAACGCGGTGCCGGTCAGCTCGAGGAACACGTCGTTCAGCGTCGGTTGCCGGGAGGAAAGATGTCCGATATTCGTGCCGTTGGTTTTCAGCAACGTCAGTACGTCAAGAAGATTGTGATCGCCTCTGCGGCAACGCACCGTCAATTCGTGACCGTCATAATCGGTGCCGACCACACATGGCAGCGCTCTCAGCTCTTCCAACGTCTTCCTTGTACCGGACTCATCGTGAGCACCGCCCAAGTCATCGGTTTCCACGCTGATACGTTCTCCGGTATCGATCATCGTCTTCAACTCGTCGGCAGTGCCCAATGCCAGATGCCTGCCGTGGTCCATGATGAGAATGCGGTCGCAGATCTGTTCGACCTCCTCCATGTAGTGGCTCGTGTAAATCACCGTCGCGCCTTCGCGGTTAAGCCGCTGAATGCCTTCCAGAATCGCATTGCGGCTCTGCGGGTCGACGGCAACGGTCGGCTCGTCGAAGAAAATCAGATCCGGCTTATGCGCCACACCGCATGCGATGTTCAATCGACGAAGCAAACCTCCCGACAGTTTCGACGGACGGAACTTGCGGTAATCGCGCAAGCCTACGAAATCCAGCGCATCCTCAACCATCGCATGGCGACGAGCCCTGTCGGGAACATACAATGAGCAGAAATAATCGATATTCTCCTCAACAGTCAGCTCGTTGAACACGGCAACATTCTGAGGCACAATGCCAATGCGACGTTTCAGCGCATAACTGGTCGGGCCTATCGATTCGCCGAACACGCGCACCGTGCCCTCATCGAACGTGAGCAACGCGAGAATGCAATTGATCGCAGTGGTCTTGCCTGAACCATTCGGGCCAAGCAAACCGAAAATCTCACCTTCACGCACGTCAAGGTCGAAATAGTCAAGCGCAAGCATATCTCCATACCGTTTGACCAGCTTCGACACCTTGACCGCGCTGCCGAAACGCTCATCAGTGACGCGTTCCATATGCCCGTTCATAGCAACTCCTTACCTCACATGTTCCACCGACGATGGCGGTCGTTGTTTGATGATGATTCCATTCTCTCCGATGGCCAATGGCAAACCCACGCAAGCGGCCAACGGACACCGGCCTCAGCGTGTGCGCAGACGATAGGTCTTCCACACGTCGCTGAGCTTTTGGCCGTTCGACGTGCGTTTCCATACGGTCAATCCCGCCGAACTGCCGCCGACGGCGCGTGCGGCCGCGGTCGGCGTGGAATATTCGTTGCCGTCATCCATGCGCAGCTTGCCTTCCGCGGTGACGGTCGCCACCCAACGTTCGCCCTTGCGAGGCCGATCCCACACCAGCGTCTCGCCGGGAATAAGCAGACCTGCCTCAAGCACCTGCGCGATAGACACACGTTTGGACGTCGGCGAGGTGGACGTATCCTTAACGCTCAACGATTCCTCGCTGAGCGTGGACAGATCATTGCGTTCGGCATCATAGCGGATATTCCAATAGTCGGCGATCAGACGAACGGTCTCATCCTGTCGATACTGCAAGGTTTGGGGCGTGCAGTCCGCGATGTCGGCCAGCTCCGCGGTGAGTGGGAATCGTTTGGAACTCGGAGACAGCAGCATGCGGTCACGACGGTCCTCATAAGAGACCAATTCTGCAATCTGCTTGTCGTTGGCTTGGCTGAGCGCAAGATTGCCGATGCGGTTGGCCCAATGGTCGCGCGTCGCTTCAGGCCATGTGACGAACGATGAATCGGAAGCCACCTGCTCCGGCATGATCGGCAAAGCATTGAGGCTACGTGGACGGATGATACGATGCCCGGCCCGCTGCTCGTTGGCACGCACCAGCAGCAGTTTCCTCATGGCGGGACTGGTCTGCAACTCGCCACGCAGGTGGGCGAGCGCGCTGCGACGGTCTTCGTCGGTGATGAGCAGTCCTCGGATTTGTTGGATGGTGTGGTTTTTGTCGAGGTCGCGGATGGTGCTGGCTGAGCGTGTGCGGCGGCTGAGTGGGGTTTGTCTGTTGAGACTATCTACGCCGGTTGCGCGTTCCAGGGCCGCGAGTACGTTGTGGAGTCGTTCGAGGTCGTGTAGCTGTGGTTCTTCGAGGTCTTTTTTCGAGGTGCGTGTGGCTGTTGGCGCGTGTGTGCCTGGAGTGGAGAATATGCGTGTGCCGGGGTTGCCGAGGTTGCGGATGGAGTTGACGAGCGCCCACATGGCCACCGGTTTCCAGTCGGTGGTCTGGTAGTCGTTGAGTGCGACGAGTTGGCCGATGATGTCATCTGGCAGGTTGGCGTCGGTCGGGTGGTCGATGATGCGCCAGGCGTTAGCGTAGGGGGCTAGCAGATCGTCGATGAAGGAGATGACGTTCTGTTTCTTGACGTATGGTTTGAGCACGTCTTTGTGGAATTCCTCAAGCAGTTGCGTGCAGACGGCTTTATGCGAGATGATGAGGTGGATGTCGCTGAAGAATGCTTCGAGTGTTTGTGCGTCATCGCCGAGCGGGTCCATGATGTCGTCCCAGCGGGAGGCGTAGGCGTTGCGTGCGGCTGGGGAGATTTCCGCGATGGTTCTTGCTTTGAATACGTCGGATGCGGTGAGGGGTACTCCGCGCATGTTCATAACGTCGAAGATGCGGTGCGCGCCGGCGAGGTCGTCGGTGGTTACGATGACGAGGGTGACTTCGTTGACGAGATATGAGGCAAATGCGCGGCGGTCTTGGGTTGGCATTTTCGCGAGTTCGTCGAATACTTGTCTGGTGTTGATGGCGATGTTGCGTTGCGCGTGCGATTCGATGTCGTTGTCGCGCAGGTCGAACAGTCCTTCCAGATCACCTTCCTGTACGTACATGCGGAAGAAGTTGGTGTCGCGTTCGCGTAGTTTGAGGCGTGGCTCGGCTTTGATGCCGCGTAGTTTGTCTCCTGGTTCGACGATGAGGTCGTTGAGGCTTTCGATGAGTTCGGGGTCGTCTTCCAGTTCGCGTAGTACGGAAATGATGATGGAAAGTGAGATGAGGCGTTGTTGTCCGTCGATGATCTGGTATTTGGTTTGTCCATCACGGACGAGGATTAGCGATCCGAGGAAGTACGGTGTGCCTGGATTGTGACATGCATCCTGCAGATCGGTGACCAGTTGCGAGATGTTTTCCGTTTGCCAGGTGTACGCGCGTTGGAATGATGGGATGACGAATCGGTAATCCGAAGTGAAAATCTTGCCTAATGGTTTTTCCGTTGCGTTGATTGACATGGCGTTCCCCTCGTTGCGTTGCTCTGTGTTCAAGTGTACGAGTGTGTGATGTCATAGTCGTGGCGGCAGGTCGGCGCGCTCGGTTTGGTGCTGAGCTTCATTTCGATCCTAGTCTTTCGCGTTCGGCGCACTCCCCGTGTCGAACGCGAAACCTACGCAGGCTTTGAAGAAAGTACGAGATTAAGCCAATATTCATGAAATCGTCAGGAAAATGCCGTATCGTGATGCGCAATCGAGCAAAAAAGGAGCGATTATGGCATTCGGTCAGCAGCCCCAGGGCAACAACGTCCAGAATAACGGCTTCAACAATCAATACCAGTACAACCAACAGTACGACCAGTACAATGCGCAGCCGCAATACGCCTACGCGCCCAACGGTACCTCCGCAGTCAACGTGCAGGCCAACTATTCCTACGAGCAGGCCGAACGCAGTTCCGTCAACAGCGCATACACGCACATGACCCTTGGTTTGATCGTCACCGCCGTGGTCGCCATTATCACCCAAATGAGCGGCGCGTACCTGGCACTCATCCAAACCACGGGCATCATCGGCATCTTTGCCCCCGCCGTCATTGAAATCGTGCTTGCCATATACCTTGGCGCGCGCATCCATAAAATGAAGGTCTCCACCGCATACGTCATGTTCTACGTGTATGCGGCGCTCATGGGCTTCACCCTTAGCACCATCTTCATGGCCTACGATCTTGGTACCATCGGCATTTCCCTCGCATTGTGTGCCGGCTTCTTCTTCGCGCTCACCATGCTCGGACGCACCACCAAGATCAATATGCTCAAGGCCGGCCCCATCCTTTTCGTCGGCCTCATCGTGCTTATCTTCGCCGAAGTGATTCTCATGATCTTCGCCCCCGGCAACACCACTCTCATGATCGTCTCCGCCATCGGCCTCCTGCTTTTCGCTGGTATGACCGTCTACGACGCCCAAGCTACCCGCGCCATGCTTGAACAGTATTCCGCCCAAGGACCCGAAATGATTAAGAAGGTTTCCATCCTTTGCGCGCTGAATCTGTATTTGGATTTCGTGAACATGTTCATGTATATTCTCCAGCTCCTCGGCAATCGCGACTGAAATCCAAATGACGGAGCGTTCTCGGCATTGTTCCTCAGTCGACGTAACGGATAAAGCCTGACCAGAATGTGGTCAGGCTTTATCCGTTGGTAAAGGACATGCTTTACGGTGGGTGCTCATGCAAAGAAAAGAGATTGGCGGAATGGCGTGCCTCGTACTGGCGGCCCTCATTTGGGGATTCGCATTCGTGTCGCAAGTGCAAGGCATGGACTCCACAACACCGCTGTTCTTCGGAGCTACCCGATTCACCCTTGGGTCCATCTCGTTGATACCGTTGCTTTGGTTTCGCCGCAACACCATAGCGGAACAAGAGCGTAAACGCCGTGAAACCCAAGGAAAACCGTCCATCACCCTCGGCAACGGCGCAATCGTTGCCATGCCGAAATGGACCGGCAATCCCATCGTGGTCAGCATCACCTGCGGAATCGTGCTTTTCACCGCAAGTACCGTTCAACAATACGGCATTCTTTACTCTGGGTCGGCGGGACGATCCGGCTTCATCACCGCGCTATACATCGTTATGACTCCGCTGCTTGCCTTCGTCATACTGCGTCGACGAGTGCACCTCAGCGTCATCATCAGCGTCGCCATCTCTGTTATCGGCTTCTACCTACTGTGCGTCACCGATGGATTCGGATCTATCACCCTGGCGGACATGGTGCTGCTGTTCACCGCGGTCCTCTTCGCAGGGCATATCCTCGTCATAGACACCTTCGGGCGAGGCATGGACCCCATCCTGCTTTCATTCGGGCAGATCACCACCACCGCGATTCTCAGCTGGATTGGCTCTATCATCGAAGGATCCATCGACTGGGCCGGTGCCGCGCAAAGCTGGATCGCCATCGTCTATACGGGCGTCTGCTCCGCTGGCGTAGCCTATACGCTTCAGGTTATAGGGCAACGACTTGTGCCTCCGACCAGAGCGTCCGTGATCATGTCGCTCGAATCGTTCTTCTCCGCGGTCGGCGGCGCACTCCTGCTTGGCGAGATCATGACCACCCGAGCCTACATCGGCTGCGCGCTCATCTTCGCGGGCACCATACTCGCCCAGCTGCCCATCGATCAGCTTCTGCACGCGGTCAAATGCAGGCAGGTGGACGTCAATCGGCCTTAGGAGCCTCGCCAACCTGAGGCGCGCCATTAATGTCGCGGTGGATGTTTTGCATCTGCGTTTCGATATTCTGCAGACTCCTCGCGCAATCAAGCAGCGTTTGCGAATGCTCCGACAGCTTTGTGTCAGGCAGATCCGTCTTATAGCGCAGCGCGTGCTCCAAACTCGCCCAATAATCCATGGCGATAGTGCGGAACTGCACTTCCACAGGCGTGTAATGCGGTCCGGAAGACAGAAAAACAGGTACCGCGTAAATCACATGCAGCGAACGGTAACCATTCTGCTTCGGATTCTTGATGTAATCCTTCACGCGCAACACCTGAATATCGTTCTGGGCAGACAGATAATTCGATACTGAATACACGTCATCGCGATAATTGCAGATCACACGAATGCCGGCCACGTCAAACAGATTGTCTTTGACCGACTCCACCGTCAGCGGCAGCTCCTTACGTTTCAACTTGCCGAGAATGGAATTGACGGACTTCAACCTGCGTTCCATATGATGGATGGGGTTATGGGAGAAACGCACTTGGAATTCGGAATCAAGAATCTCCAACTTGGTGCTAATCTCATACATCGCACCTTCGTACACCTGCATTTGATCGATGAATTCGGTGATCTGATCGGATGGTAACGGACCGTCGTCGAAACTTACCGATTTCAATCGCGCCTGCAGTTCACTGGTATTGATGCGGCTTTGTCTATCAAGTATCACGGTTCCATAGTGTACCCAAAAGGGGCATGGAAAACTGAAAAAGCGCTGAAAAAACGTTATCCCTTCAATCTTTCAACATGCCACGCATAGTACGGCGCGTGCTGGGAATCCCTGCCGATAGCATGGAACATTATGAACGAAGACATGATGACCGAGGCGGAGCGCGCCTCGAAACTTGCGGAACCCACCACGGGAGACACCGCCACGCGAGGCAAAGGCGTGTTCTATGTGCACACCCTCGGATGCCAGATGAACGTGCACGATTCCGAACGTATCTCAGGCGTGCTTGAAGCGGACGGCTACGTGCCCGCCACCGAAGAGCAATACCTCGACCATGACGTGGATCTCATCGTCATGAACACGTGCGCGGTGCGAGAAAACGCGGCGGAGCGCATGTACGGCACCATCGGCCTGTGGGCCGAAAGGAAGCGCCAGCGCCCGAACCTGCAGATCGCCGTCGGCGGCTGTATGGCGCAGCTCGACCGTGAGAAAATCGCAAAAAAAGCGCCATGGGTCGACGCCGTGTTCGGCACGAAGAACATTGGTTCACTGCCGCAGCTGCTCGATCAGGCACGTATCGAAGGTCACGCCCAGGTCAAGGTCAAAGAGGAACTCAATTACTTCCCAAGCCAGCTTCCCACCGACCGTGCGTCGAAGGTTTCAAGCTGGGTGGCCATCTCCGTCGGATGCAACAACACCTGCACATTCTGCATCGTGCCTACCACCCGAGGCAAGGAACATGATCGTCGCCCGGGAGACATTCTTGCCGAAATCCGCCAGTGCGTGGACGAAGGAGCCAAGGAAGTCACGCTGCTCGGCCAGAACGTGAACTCGTTCGGTTATGGCATCGGCGACCGTTTCGCCTTCTCCAAGCTACTACGCGCATGCGGTGAGATCGAAGGATTGGAGCGCGTGCGATTCACTTCGCCGCATCCCGCCGCCTTCACCGACGACGTGATCGCAGCCATGGCCGAAACGCCCAATGTCATGCACCAGCTGCACTTCCCGCTGCAGTCCGGATCTGACCGAATCCTGCGCGCCATGCGCCGTTCGTATCGTTCTGCGAAGTTCCTTGACATTCTGCGCAAAATACGTGAGGCCATGCCGGATGCGCAGATCTCCACCGACATCATCGTCGGTTTCCCGGGTGAAACCGAAGAGGACTTCCAAGAAACCCTGCGCGTGGTGGAGGAGGCGAGATTCGCGTCCGCATTCACCTTCATCTATTCGCCGCGCCCAGGCACTCCGGCCGCTGAAATGGAGCAGGTGCCGCACGATGTGGTCCAAGACCGGTTCGAACGACTCGTGGCATTGCAGGAACGCATCACCGAAGAAAATCTCAAAACCTTCGAAGGCCGTGACGTCGAAGTGATGGTCACCGGCGCATCCGGCAAGAAGGACGCCGCGACCCATCGCGTCACCGGGCGCGAGAAAACCGGCGTGCTCGTGCACGTCGGTGTGCCCGAAGGCGAGCCGATGCCGCAGGTAGGCGATTTCGTGACCGCCACCATCACCCATGCGGGGCGCCACAACCTCATTGCCGATCCCGATCTGAAGGCGGGGCAGACCTATGCCGTTCGACACTGAGCAGACCTCTGAGAAAACAGGCGAAACAGGGGACGCCTATTCTGCCATGCAGCGTAAGGTCGTATCCATTGTCGGACCAACTGCATCCGGCAAAACCGGGTTGGGCATTGCCGTCGCCAAAGCGTTGGCGTGCAAAGGCGAACAGGCGGAAATCATCAACGCCGACGCATACCAGATGTATCGGGGCATGGATATCGGCACGGCCAAAGCGAGCCCGGAGGAGCAGGCGCAGGTCAGGCATCATCTCATCGATATAATCGAACCGGACGATGCCATGTCCGTGGCGCGGTTCCAAGAGCTCGCCCGCGAGAAAATAGTCGAACTACAGGCCAGGGGAGTGCGTCCGATCCTTGTTGGAGGTTCCGGCCTGTACGCACGGGCGGCCATCGACGATATCTCCTTCCCCGGCACCGACCCGCAAGTGCGCAAGGCGCTTGAGGAACGGGAGAAAGCCGAAGGCGCGGGCGCGCTGTTCGATGAGCTGAAGGTTAAGGATCCCGAAGCGGCGGCGCGCATGGATCCGCACAATCCGAGACGAACCATCCGCGCGCTGGAAGTCATCGAAGTGACGGGACGCCCCTATTCGGCAAGCCTTCCGCACTATCGGTACGTCATTCCCACCGTGCAAATCGGTCTCGATCTGTCCCGTGAGGAACTGGACCGTCGTATCGACATTCGCACCAAGCAGATGCTTGAAGGCGGATTCATCGAAGAAGTGGAGCGCATACGCCCCAAACTGGGCATCACCGCGGCCAAAGCGCTCGGTTACCAGCAGGTCGTCGACTATTTGGACGGGTTGCGTGACCTGAACGACACGTTCATGGACATCGCGCAGAAAACGAAGCGTCTGGCACGTAAACAGATGGGATGGTTCGGTCGCGATCCGCGCATCCACTGGCTCCAAGCGCTCAATCCGGCGCTGCTAGACAATGCGATGGCCATCATCGAACATGCCGATGCAGGTGCCTATGACGCCATAGACGCGCAGGCGGACGCCTACACCCAGCATCATCTCGGAGACCTCGTCTGAAAGAAAACCCCGCTGCCGTATTCGTCGAAGCTTTCCACCTTATCCACAGTCTTCTCCGGCTTGGCACCCAGCTTGACGGTGACGATCTTGACGGAATCCAATCAGTGAAATTGCGTGTTCACCTAAGTTAGAAAATGTGCGCGATTCGAGGAAATGTCATGTCATGGCGCATCCCATGGGTAAAATCATGACCGTTATGGCACGAACAGCATCTTCCAACACGAAATCCAGCGGCAAAAGGTCCGCGGGCAAAGCCCGTTCCGGCGAGACCAAGGTCATGGACACGGTCGAACCATCGCCAGTGATGGGCGTCTTGACCAAGTACAGGCGTGACATCGCATGTTTTGTTCTGGTGATTCTCGCGGTACTGTTCTGTGCTTCGGAATGGTTCCGGGTGCAAGGTGCGTTCGGTCAGGTGCTCCATGCCATGGCCTCCGGACTGTTTGGCCTGATGAGCGTCATTCTGCCGGTTTTCCTAATGCTAGTGGTGTTCAGCCTTATGCATAAGACCCAGCGCAAAAGCGACAATGCGCGTATGGCTACGGGATGGTCCATGATCTTGTGGTCCATCTGTTCCATACTTGACGCGGCACTTGCGTCTGACATCCAAGGTTTCGATATGGCGTTGCTGCAGAAAGCGGGAGGATTGCTCGGCTACGTGCTTGGTTGCCCGTTGGCATGGGGGCTTTCCAAAGCGTTCGCCATCGTTATTTTCGTGGTCGTCATTCTGTTTTCGCTGTTGATGATCACCCATACGCGGGTTGATGAGATTCCCGACAAGGTATGCTCGTTGATGTCCCGTTTTGGTTTCAGTGCAAATAAGGCGGACGATGACGAGACCGAGCAATTCCCGAATGAGGTGCGCATCGGAGATGCCACGCTGTCCTTTGCCGAGGGAGTGCCGGCGCATGATGGGACCGACAATGCGGCAGCCGAAGAGAAGAAGCCGATGCTGCTTTCTCGCTTAAGGCAGTTGATATCATCAAAAACCAAGAAGCAGGGCGCTCAAGACGGACTCGAATACTATGACGGCGATGAGGCGTTTCGCAATGCCGCCGAACGACATGGCGAAACGGCGGAAACCATGCTTGACGAACCATATCAGAGCGTTTCGCAGCCGCGCAGCATTTCATCCGGCGAACATTCCGCTCAGGATTCTGGCGGAACCGTCGTCATGCCTCAGATGCCTGTGGCGCGTTCCCTTTCGTCAGACCCGATCGGAACGGCAAGCGGCACCATGCCGCAAATTCCAGAAACCGTCCCCGCGATGGTTGGAGCGGTACCATCTAGTGAAATCAAGTCAGTCGGCGTGGCCTCGGACGATCCGTGGGCGGTCATCGATGAGAACGGCACATCCAACGGAACGCAGGTTATGGTCGATGCGGCGACCAACGAGGTCGTAAACGATCCGAATGGCGGCTTGAGCGAAGAAGGCGTTTCCGATGAATCCGACGGGATTCCGGAAGGCCCATACCATCTACCTGACCTCGGCATGCTGAAGCAAGGTGCGCCGCACGCCGTGCACACGCCGGAGAACGATCGTGTGATTCGCGCGCTTACGGTCACCTTCCAGCAATTCAATGTCGATGCCAAAGTCATCGGCTTTCTGCGAGGCCCATCCGTGACCATGTACGAGGTGGAGCTTGGTCCTGGCGTGAAAGTGGAGAAGGTTACCAATCTGCAGAAAAACATTGCCTACGCGGTGGCCAGCTCCGACGTGCGCATCCTGTCGGTGATCGAAGGCAAGTCCGCCATCGGCATCGAAATACCGAACGCCGACCGTGAAACCGTGGTGCTTGGCGACGTGCTTCGCTCGGACAAGGCAAGGAATGATCCGAACCCGATGCTCACAGGCGTGGGTAAGGATGTGGAAGGCCATTTTGTAACGGCTGACCTTACCAAGATGCCGCATCTTTTGGTGGCAGGCGCCACCGGTTCCGGCAAGTCCAGTTTCATCAACTCCATGCTGACATCTGTGATCATGAGGGCGACGCCTGACCAAGTACGCATGATCATGGTTGATCCGAAACGAGTGGAACTGTCGGCATACGCGGGTATCCCGCATCTACTCACGCCGATCATCACCGATCCGAAGAAGGCCGCGCAGGCGCTTGAATGGGTGGTCAAGGAGATGGATGCTCGCTACGGCGATCTTGAATTCTTCGGATTCCGCCACATCAAGGATTTCAATGCGGCCGTGCGTGCGGGCAAAGTGCATGCGCCGGCCGGGTCGAAAAGGAAGGTTGCCCCATATCCGTACATCCTGGTGGTCGTCGACGAGATGGCCGATCTTATGATGGTGGCCAAGAATGATGTGGAAAGCTCCATTCAGCGCATCACGCAGCTGGCGCGAGCGGCAGGTGTGCATCTGGTGCTCGCCACCCAGCGTCCGTCGGTTGATGTGGTCACCGGTCTGATCAAGGCGAATATTCCTTCACGACTTGCTTTTGCGACCTCGTCCGCCACGGATTCTCGAGTCATCCTCGACTCCACCGGAGCGGAAACCCTGATTGGGCAGGGCGATGCGCTGTTCCTGCCGATGGGACAGGCCAAACCGTTGCGTGTGCAGGGTGCATGGGTCGACGAATCGGAAATCCGTCGTGCGGTGGAGTTCGTGCGCACCCAACGTAAGCCGCATTACCGTGAGGATATCGAGGAAATGGCTAAGGAAGCCGACAAGAAGGCCATCGAACCGGATGAAGATATCGGCGGCGATATGGACGTGCTGTTGCAGGCGGCGGAACTGGTGGTCACATCGCAGTTCGGCTCGACGTCCATGTTGCAGCGCAAGCTGCGCGTCGGGTTCGCCAAGGCGGGACGTCTCATGGATCTGTTGGAGTCGCGTGGTGTCGTGGGGCCGTCCGAAGGGTCCAAGGCGCGCGAGGTGTTGGTGCAGCCCCAGGACCTGCCGCAGGTGCTCGCCTTCATCAAAGGCGAGACCTCGTCGCTGAATTCGGGAGCTTCTTCGACAGCGGATTCCGAAGTGGCGATGTGACTGGGGAACGCTCCGTATGAAACGCAAATTGGTAAGCAAGTAGAAGTGTCAGGGTAACGTGAACGGTATGGAAAAGCAAGAAGAACGCAAATCATCGTTGCTTGACGGTTGGAACGCGCCGCCGAACCTTGTCACCTTCTCTCGTATCATCCTGGTCATCGTGTTTTTGGCGCTGTACGCCAAAGCCGGCGCGTGGGGCGTGGACAACGTCACCATGCGTTGGGTTGCCGCGGTCATTTTCATCATCGCGGCCTGCACCGATAAGCTTGACGGTTGGATGGCCCGCAAATACAACCAGGTCACGGAACTTGGCAAGCTGATGGACCCGATTGCCGACAAACTGCTCACCTGCGGCACACTGATTGTTGCCGCCATCTTCAACGAATTCGTCAATCCGGTGCTGGGCTGGGTCGTGACCGCCCTGTTCCTGATTCGTGAGATCGGCATCACCGTCATGCGCTTCTTTGTGATCGACACGGGCGGCAAGGTCATCGCCGCGTCCCAGGCGGGCAAGTACAAGACGCTCTGCCAGTGCATCGGTCTGGCCATGTTGATGCTGCCTATGTGGAGCTTGGCTCCGGAAGGGTTAGGCGACACCCCGATGTGGATGACCGTCTACTACATCATCACGTATGCGCTGATTTATCTTGCGCTGATTCTCTGCCTGTATTCCGGCGGCGAGTATCTGGTTAATACTTTCGGCGGTCGTAAGAAGCCCGCAGGCAAGACCGGAAAAGAAACCAAGTAGGGTATTCATGATTGAATCCTTGAACCAGACGGCTGCCGCCAACCAATCGCAATGCGATGAATTGGCTGCGGCCGTTCTTGCATATTGTGAGACCAATCGTTTCAAAATCGCGGCGGCCGAGTCGTTGACGGGAGGCTTGCTGGCCGATGCTTTCGTGCGTGTGCCGGGGGCGTCGAAAGTGTTTCTTGGCTCCGCTGTGACATACGACATTCGTGCCAAGGCGTCGATTCTTGGTGTGGATGCCGAGTTGTTGCGCCGAGAGGGGGCTGTTCATCCCGAAGTGGCGCGCCAGATGGCTTTCGGAACGGCGAGGCTGTACCGGCAGCAGGAGGACGGCGATCGTGTCGTCGGATTGTCGACCACCGGTGTGGCAGGTCCTGGACCTGACGGAGACAAGCCTGCGGGACTTGCCTACGTCGGCTGTTCCCTGCCAAGCGGGTTTGGATCTGTTCGCTCTAGGCGAACGGAGGCTTTCGAACTTCGCCTGCAGGGAGATAGGGAAAGCATACGGCGTGGCGTCGTGTATTGTATTCTGCAAAAACTGAGGGAGCTTTCAGCGGATTCACAGGAATAATCCACAAAGATGAGTGTTGACCATAGTGGACAGATACGCACGAAAAAGGGGCTGATGAATGGAAATGATGACACTCACCAAAGAACAGCGGGAACTCAAGGCTATGGCCCCTGCGACCGCGCAGGCTACCGGGGCTCGTGTCAGGGAGCTCACGCCGGCTCAGAGGCGCGCGGTGATGTTCGCGCAGCAGCAGGTGCTCCGTGCGCGTGCGGCCAAGAAAGCCAAGGACGAGCGTCAGGCCGCGTTGACGCGAATGTGGCAGGAAGAGGACTCCGAGCGTGTGCGCGCGCATGCCGTGCAGCATGCTCCAGAGCAGTCTGATGAGGCCAAGGAGGTTTCGTTGCGCGAAGCCATCGGCCATGTGCTGCGTGACCTGCGCACGCGAGACCACAAGACGCTTCGCGAGGTCAGCGAAAAGGCCGGTGTGTCGCTGGGATACCTTTCCGAAGTGGAACGCGGGCAGAAGGAAGCCAGTTCCGAACTGCTGTCGTCCATCGCGCAGTCTTTGGGGCTGTCCACAGCCCAGATGCTTCGCATGGTGGCTGACTATCTCGATTCTGTGGCTGCCTGATTCGAATGTAAGGTTGA